>Ga0078894_10004634_pt1 | contig 10539 bp, 10 predicted proteins | sample LauGreSu1BDMLBSD_2_FD_67506 | JGI IMG/M metagenome (GOLD analysis project Ga0078894, IMG submission 67506) | Freshwater lake microbial communities from Lake Michigan, USA - Su13.BD.MLB.SD (version 4) (version 4) | ecosystem: Environmental > Aquatic > Freshwater > Lake | place: Lake Michigan... | reverse complement strand
CAACTCTTGAAAGTCTTTACGAACAAACACTTAGCACTATTGCTGAGAAAGAAATTGTTAAAGGTACCGTTGTAGGTTTTACCGAAAAAGAAGTGGTACTTAACATTGGCTTCAAATCAGATGGTTTGATTGCTAAAACAGAATTTCGCGACATGCCTGAATTAAAAGTAGGCGATGTAGTAGAAGTTTTGCTTGAAAACAAAGAAGATGCATTAGGTCAACTTGTGTTATCACGCAAAAAAGCCATGAGCGAACGCGCATGGGACAACATCATGAAGTGCTTTGAAAGTGATGAAATCGTTAATGGTTTCGTTAAATCTCGCACAAAAGGTGGTTTAGTTGTAGAGTTATTCGGTATTGACACGTTTTTACCAGGTTCACAAATCGACACTAAGCCAATTAAAGATTACGATGTTTATGTTGGTCAAACAATGCCATTTAAAGTGGTAAAAGTTAATCACCAATTTAAAAACGTGGTAATTTCTCACAAGGTGTTAATTGAAGAGGATATTGAAAAACAAAAATCAGACATCCTATCAAAATTAGAAAAAGGCCAAGTATTAGAAGGTACTGTTAAAAACATGACTTCATTTGGTGTGTTTATTGATTTAGGTGGTGTTGATGGTTTATTACATATTACAGATATCTCATGGGGACGTATTAACCATCCAGAAGAGGTATTGAAAATGGATCAAAAAATCAACATTGTTGTGCTTGACTTTGATGATGAGAAAAAACGTATCAGCCTTGGCTTGAAGCAACTTTCTTCTCATCCTTGGGATAGCTTAGCAGACACTTTAGTTGTAGGTGCTAACGTTAAAGGTAAAATCGTAAACATCGCTGATTACGGTGCATTCCTTGAAATAGCTCCTGGTGTTGAAGGCTTAATCCACGTTAGTGAAATGAGCTGGAGTCAACACTTACGCTCACCTCAAGATTTCATGAAATTGGGTGACGAAGTTGAAGCAGTTATTTTAACGCTAGAAAAAGAAGAACGTAAAATGTCTCTTGGTATCAAGCAATTAAAAGCTGATCCTTGGGTGAATATTAACGAAAGATACCCTGTAGGTTCGCGCCACAAAGGTGTTGTGCGTAACATGACTAACTACGGTTTATTTGTTGAGCTAGAAGAAGGTGTTGATGGTTTAGTTCACGTAAGTGACTTAAGCTGGACCAAGAAAATCAAACATCCTGCTGAGTTCGTGAAAAAAGATCAAGAGTTAGATGTAATGGTATTAGAAGTTGATTTAGAAAACCGTAGATTAAGTTTAGGTCATAAACAACTTGACGAAAACCCTTGGGATACTTTTGAAACCATATTTACTGTTGGTTCTGTTCACGAAGGTACTGTGTTAAAAATTGAAGATAAAAGTGCTACTATCGCTTTACCATATGGTGTAGAAGGATATGCTCCTATCAAGCAATTACAACGCGAAGATAAAACTACCGTTAAAGAAGACGAAGTAGTTGACTTTAAAGTAACTGAGTTTAACAAAGAAAACAAACGTATTGTTGTTTCTCATACCGCTCTTTGGAAAGCTGATGCTATTGAAGAGAAAAAGGCTGACGAGAAAAAACGTACAGACGATAAAGACAAAGCAACCAAAGCTGCTAAAAAACTAAACGATAGTAATGAGAAATCAACTTTCGCTGATGTTGAAGGTTTTGCTGCATTGAAAGCTCAATTAGAGAAAAAAGACTAATTAGCTGAATAACTTTAAAATCCCGACCATGTGTCGGGATTTTTTTTGACCTTTTGTTTTCGTTTCGTTGTAATTAATTATGTTTGAAATATGAACTATTGGTTAGTAAAATCAGAGCCCTTTAAGTACAGCTGGGAACAGTTTGAAAAAGACAAAAAAACTTTTTGGGATGGCGTGCGTAATTATCAGGCCCGAAATAACTTAAAAGCAATGAAAAAAGGTGACTTGGTATTGTGGTACCATAGTAATGAGGGAAAAGAAGTTGTGGGCATTGCTAAGGTTGTAAAAGAATTTTATCAAGACCCCACTACAGAAGATCCAAACTGGGTTGTAGTTGATTTAGCGCCTTTTAAAAGACTAAAGAAAACTGTTACACTAGAGCAAATTAAAGAAGATAAACGCTTGCAAAACATTGCATTGGTAAGGCAAGGCCGCTTAAGCGTGAGTTCTTTAAAAGCAGAAGAATTTGATGCCATATTAGACCTATCACAAACAAAATAATTACCTTTAGACTATATTGAAACTGGTTTTAGATATTTGAAATCGATTAATTACCCAATAATAAACTATTTTACTAATCAGTAGTAAGGTTGAAAAAGAAACATGAATACGAAAGTTATCTTAGAAAAAAAACAATTCGACATAACAATTGATCGGTTATGTTTTGAATTGATTGAAAAACATGGAGATTTTTCTAACACAGCCATTGTTGGGCTTCAGCCTCGGGGTATTTATTTATCGCGAAGAATATACAAACGTGTTTCAGAAATATTAAACTCAAAAAAGGTTTTGTATGGCGAGTTAGATATTGCCTTTTATCGTGATGATTATAGAAGAGGTAACGAACAAATTGTGCCTAGTGAAATGAATATTTCATTTAATGTACAAGATAAAAACATTGTGATTATTGATGATGTGCTTTACACAGGACGCACCATCAGAAGTGCGTTGGATGCATTAACAGATTTTGGAAGACCAAATAAGGTGGAATTATTGGTATTGGTTGATAGACGATACAGCCGTCATTTACCGATACAACCAGATTACACGGGAATATCTGTTGATACAAGAGCAAACGATAAAGTAAAAGTAGAATGGAAAGAAAACGCCAAAAATGATTTGGTACACATACTTACCAATTAAATTTATTAAGCAGAAACAATACTAATAACTCAACCAAAAAGAATACGCAACGCAATGAGCAAGAAGTTTAGTCAACCACACCTTTTAGGTATTAAAGACATTACCCGCGATGATATTGAACTGGTATTTGAAACGGCCGATAATTTTAAAGCAATTATCAACCGCCCAATTAAAAAAGTTCCTTCTCTGCGCGATGTAACTGTGGCCAATATATTTTTCGAAAACTCAACACGTACACGTATCTCTTTTGAGTTGGCACAAAAACGTTTAAGTGCTGATATCGTTAACTTCTCTGCATCTTCATCATCAGTATCAAAAGGCGAAACCTTAATTGATACTGTAAACAATATTTTGGCCATGAAGGTTGATATGGTGGTGATGCGACACCCTGCACCGGGAGCCTGCCAGTTTTTGGCCAAACACGTAGATGCACAAATTATTAATGCAGGTGATGGCACCCACGAACATCCCACACAAGCTTTATTAGATGCTTATTCGATAAGAGAAAAGTTAGGTGGAGTTAAAGGTAAAAAAGTTGTGATTGTTGGTGATATCACCCACTCGCGTGTGGCTTTATCTAACATTTATTGCCTTAAAAAATTAGGTGCTGAAGTTATGGTTTGTGGGCCAACTACCCTCATACCAAAACACATTGAAAGTCTTGGTGTAAAGGTGGAACACGATTTAATGAAAGCACTAAATTGGTGTGATGTGGCCAATATGTTGCGCATACAATTAGAAAGGCAGGAAATTAAATATTTTCCAAGCTTGCGCGAGTACAGCATGTTGTATGGTTTGGATAAAGAACGTTTGGATAAACTAAACAAAGAAATTTTAATTATGCACCCAGGACCAATTAACCGAGGTGTTGAAATTACCAGCGATGTGGCCGACAGCAAACACAGCATTATTTTAGACCAAGTAGAAAATGGTGTAGCCACACGAATGGCTGTTATGTATTTATTAGCAGGACAACAAGGATAAATTATTAGTAATGACGAAAGAAATTGTAGTTAGTGGCATTCGCCCCACCGGAAATTTACACCTAGGAAATTATTTTGGAGCAGTGCGCAACTTTTTAAAAATGCAGCACGAGTATAACTGTTACTTTTTTATTGCCGATTACCACTCTTTAACCACACATCCCAACCCCGCAGATTTACACAATAACGTAAAACAAGTATTGGCCGAATATTTGGCTTGCGGTATGGATCCAGAGGCTTGCTCTTTATATATACAAAGCGATTTACCCGAAATACCCGAATTATACATGATGCTGAACATGCATGCATATTTGGGTGAACTGGAACGCGTAAGTTCATTTAAAGAAAAAGCACGTACGCAACCCAATAATATTAATGCAGGTTTATTAACTTACCCGGTATTAATGGCTGCTGATATTATTATACATAAAGCAGTAAAAGTACCTGTAGGTAAAGACCAAGAGCAACACTTAGAAATGGCACGTACATTTGGCAATCGCTTTAACCGCATGTATAATATGGAACTTTTCCCCGAGCCACAAGCCTTTAACTATGGTAGCGAATTGGTTAAAATTCCGGGCTTACAAGGTGGTGGAAAAATGAGTAAAAGCGATGGTGATAACAACGTAATTAATTTGGTTGATACACCTGAAGCCATTCGTAAAAAAATGAGTAAGGCTTTAACCGATACCGGACCAACCGAACCCAACACCCCTCCTACCCAACCGGTACAAAATTTATTTGATTTAATGAAAGTGGTTTCTACCGAAGATACCTTAAAACACTTTACCGATTCATATGCCAATTGCAACATTCGTTATGGCGATTTAAAGAAACAATTGGCAGAAGACCTGATTACTTTTTTAACACCTATACGCGAAAAAATTGATGCCATTAAAGCAGACGAAACTTACTTAGCTAAAGTGGCCAAACTTGGTGCTGAAAAAGCCCGCGAAAGCGCATCAAAAACATTAAACGAAGCCAGAATTGCTATTGGTTTTAAACGTTTTTACTAAAATTATGTAACCCTTAAGCAAGATAATGTATAACAATACTTTATTTTTGTTTGATATTTGTACCTGCTTATTAAGCGCACCACATTGAAAAAATTAGCACACATAACGCTCTCGTTGGTTTTAGCCTTTAGCATAGTGCTTGGCTATACGGGAGTTACTGTGTACAAAAGGGTATGTGCAACCGAGCAAGGCAAAACAATTGTTTCGGTTACCAATATTGCAGATGATTGTAATCATGAAGTGGCTCAAAAAAGTGATTGCTGTATGCCTGCGGGCAAAACCAAACCTAAACTACAAAAAACAGACGATTGTTGTGATTACAGTTATTCACTTCAAAAAATTGATGACACTCCTGTAACTCAAAAAATAAAAAACAGCACAGAACATCACCTAAATATTTGGCAAAATGTTGTGGCCATATTTTATTTCCCTTTCGTTTTAAATAACGAATCCACAAACATTGTATATCACTCGCCCCCGCTCAGACATAAAAGCATAAGTAATTTCTTAAGTCAAATTCAGGTTTACCTGATTTAACAGTTTGTTATTTTATCCCAGAGTTTTTCATCCAATATTGGATGGTAACTTTCTTTATAAAATTCATCAAACTAAATCACATGAAATTTAAAATTTGGATAACAACAATTATCCTCTTGTTTGCAGTAAACACTTATGCGCAAATAAAAGGTGTAGTTGTAGATAAAAAAGACGCCACAGCATTGGTAGGGGCAAGTGCGTATTGGCTTCAATCCCAAAAAGGAACAACGACCAACTCACAAGGAGTGTTTGAATTAGCTCTTCCACCAAGATTACCAGATACACTGGTAATAAGCTACATAGGTTACAAAACAGATACGTTACTAAACATTCGAAGCGATAAAGAATTTGTGATTCGTTTAACACCATCAGCCAACTTAAATGAAGCCGTTGTAACTGATCAAAAATCATCGGTATCCTTTAACATGATTGACCCCTTTAATAAACAAAGTTTAGGTAAAGCAGAATTAAAAAAAGCGGCTTGCTGTAACCTAAGCGAAAGTTTTGAAACCAACCCAACAGTAGATGTTAATTATAGTGATGCGATAAGTGGTAGTAAACAAATAAAAATGTTAGGACTTGATGGTTCGTACGCACAACTTACTAAAGAAATGTTGCCGGGCATTCGTGGGTTGAATACCAACTATGGATTTTCGCATATACCCGGTACTTGGGTTGATGCCATTGAAATTACCAAGGGAGTTGGAAGTGTATCTCTTGGTTATGAGAGTATGAGTGGACATATTAATATTGAATTAGATAAACCAGAAAAAGCTGAACGTTTATTTGTAAACTTATTTGCCGGTGACGCAGGTAGGTTTGAAACCAATGTGCATGCCAAACATAAGTTTAACAACCACTGGAGTACACTTTTACTTACTCATGCCAACAGCACATCAAAACGAAATGATTTTAATAAAGATGGGTTTTTAGATATACCTGTTGGTTACCAATACAACGTATTAAATCGTTGGAGGTACGATAACCCCGGAAAACTATTAGCTACATTTGGTATACATGCGTTGTATGACGATAGAATGGGCGGTCAATCCTCGTTTAAAAACAAACAAGAAAACGATAACAGAAGTGTGTATGGTGTAAACATTAACACCAAACAATTAGAGGCATTTGGGAAATTAGGTGTTGGATTTGCCAATCAACCATACAAATCACTTTTATTATCAAGCTCGGCAAGAGTTTATGAGCACAATGCTTATTATGGATTTAAAACATACAGAGGTAATGAACAAACTGGTTATGTTAACTTGTCATATCATAGCATTTTGGGCAACACCGATTATAAATTTAAAACTGGGGTAAGTTTTTTATACGATAAATTTGATGAAACATACAACGACTCAAACTTTAAACGTAGCGAAATTGTGCCGGGTATTTTTGGTGAGATAAACTATGATATTCCAGGTAAAGTAAATATACTAGCTGGCGTGCGCATCGATTATCATAACCTTTACGGTTTGATGATTAACCCACGTATACATATTAAATACAATGTATTTAGATATACCGCATTTAGAATAAGTGGCGGAAGAGGAATGCGTGTGGCTAATCCGTTTATTGAAAATGCAGCAACAATGGCAAGTAGCCGCAATGTTTTGGTGTTAGAGAAATTAAATCCTGAAGTAGCTTGGAATTACGGTACATCAATAACCCATAGCTTTAAAATTGGGAAGGGCAATACAACTATTTTAGTTGATTTTTACAGAACCGATTTCGAAAACCAAGTTATTGCAGATTTATATACCAACCATGCGCAATTACTTTTGTACAACTTAAAAGGTAAATCATACAGCAATAGCTTTCAAACCGAAATAATTTATGAACCCCTAAAAAAACTAGAGTTGCGTGCTGCATATAAATACCAAGATGTTAAAGCAACATACAACGATGTGTTATTAACAAAGCCCTTGGTTGCAAAACACCGTATTTTATTTAACGCAGCTTATGCCACAAAGTTTGACAAATGGAAATATGATGCAACACTTAAATGGTTTGGAGTACAACAATTGCCATCAACTGCCGATCAACCACATAATTTGCATACATCAAGTAAATCGCCAAATTATTACACGGTAAATGCACAAGTAACGCGTGCATTTAAAAAATGGGAAATGTATGTAGGGGTTGAAAATGCATTTAACTACATGCAACACCATCAGATTGTTGATGCAGCCAATCCTTTTGGCAATCACTTTGATGCTAGTGCCATTTGGGGGCCAATAATGGGTAGAGTAATATACACAGGATTAAGGTGGAACCTCAAGTAAACAGAATAAAAATTAAATACTAATTACAAATATGAAAAAAATAGTAATCGCCTTATTGGCCATGGTAGCTTTAACTCTGGGAGCTAAAGCACAAAAATTAACCGATAGCTTAACATACACCAAAGACAGTTTGGCTATAGCTAATATTAAAACAAGCGCAGTGTGCGATATGTGTAAGGAAACCATTGAAAAAGCAATGGCTTACGAAAAAGGTGTTAAGAAAAGTGACTTAAATGTAGAATCGAAAATTCTTACAGTAACATTTGACCCTAAAAAAACATCATTAGAAAAAATAAGGATAGCCATTTCCAAAGTAGGTTATGATGCTGATGGTTTAGCTGCTGATAAAAATGCATACGACAACCTAAACCCTTGTTGTAAAAAGGATGCTATTCACTAAATCAACAAAAACTTTCTGGCTATAAGTGATTTAATGGGATATGAAATATCAAGCCTTCACCCCTTTTAAATTAATTCGCCCAGGGCGTCTTACATTAAATATCCACATACTTCACAATTTGGTTTTAAAATGATAAACTTGTGCTTTAAGAAAGAAAACAACTATGCATTTAGCTATTGCCGGAAATATTGGATCTGGGAAAACAACTTTAACTACCCTACTCTCTCGTCATTATAAATTTGAGCCACATTATGAGGATGTTGAAGACAACCCATACATCAGTGATTTTTACGAAGACATGCAGCGTTGGGCATTCAACCTTCAGATTTATTTCCTGAACAGCCGTTACAATACCTTGCTTCAATTACAAAAAGGTAAGAAAAAGGTTATACAAGATAGAACCATCTACGAAGATGCTTTTATTTTTGCACCCAACCTTCATAGTATGGGCTTGATGAGTACACGTGATTTCGAAACTTATCAAAAAATGTTCGAGTCGTTAAGTCAAACAGTAAAAGCACCTGATTTACTGGTATACTTACGTGCATCTATCCCAAGTTTGGTAACTAACATACAAAAACGTGGAAGAGATTATGAAGACAGTATCAGGCTTGATTATCTTAGACGTTTAAATGAACGTTACGAGGCTTGGATAAGCAACTACAAACACAAGTTATTGATTATTGATGTAGACAATTTAAATTTTGCTGATAAACCAGAAGATTTAGGTGCAATTATTAGTAAAATTGATGCTGAGATAAACGGATTATTCTAACCACAAATAATTACATAAAAAAAGAGATTGCTTCAAAAGAAACAGTCTCTTTTTTTGTTTAAAACAGAATTCGTTTTAATGTTTGTGGTCAGGGCCAAATACTTCTGTACGGTGACCAAAATGATGCGCAAATTCCCTTATCTCAGCCGCAATTTCAGTATTATTTGTTGCGCGTTCATATGTATCTCCTAGGGTTGATAATGTTTGAAACATAAACAAATTCATTTCTTCTACATTCATTTCTTTTGTCCATAAGTCGATACGCAAAGCGTTTTGTTGCAACCCATCCCAAAGACTTAAAACAATTGCTTTTGCCAATTGCTTTCCATCCACATCTGCATCATCAGCGTTCCATTCTATTTCTACTGGAAGATTTTCTTTATCTAATGAAACCTTAAAATTAATGTTCGATGATTTAACTATTTCGTTTGTTTGATTGTTTGACATGTCATTAATATTTTTAGATTGCAAAGGTAAGTGAAGATTTTATTGTTGTAATAAAACACATAAAAAATAATGATAAACCTACAATTAATTAGTTATTAAACTAGAGCTATCAAACATTTAAATACTTTCATTGAGACTAACTAAAAAAGATTTTACATCATTCAGTTTTGCAATTACCTCAGCCTTCCCTCCAATATGCTGATCTTTGCGCAAAGCATCCTTAGCGCCTTCTAACGTATATCCTTTTTGCTTAACCAAATAATGAATATACTTTATCAACTCAATAGACTTTGCATCATATTTCCTAGTTCCTTTTTCTGTTTTTAAGGGTTTTAAAACAGTAAATTCCTTCTCCCAAAAACGAATGAGTGAGGTAGCCTCTCCAATCATGGCTGATACTTCGCCTATGGTAAAATATTTTTTTTCAATTTTGTCAGTCATTGTTTGTTTACAGTTCAACTATTAACCAAAACCCACTACTCAAATCAGCTCTATCAACATATTTAATACCCAACTAGTCAAACGATTGGGTAGGGCGTTCTGCAATTTCACGCATGGCTGCATAATCCGTTTCCGTTAAGTCGTTAAAGAAATAATTTATCGGATTAATTTTATTTCCATTTTTAATTACCTCGTAATGCAAATGTGGACCTGACGATAAACCTGTGTTACCTACGTAACCTATCAATTGGCCACGTTTAACACGCTCACCCAAGCGCACCTTGCTTTTGTACATGTGTGCGTATAATGTTTTGTATCCAAACCCATGGTCAATTACCACATGATTTCCGTATCCACTTACCCCGTTGGGTGCAGGTACAATTCTTCCATTACCTGTAGCATAAATGGGTGTACCAGTTGGCGCTGTAAAATCAATACCACTATGCATCTTATAAGTTTTGTATATGGGGTGCAAACGGTAACCAAAACCTGATGCCATACTGCGTAGCTTTTTATTACTTACTGGTTGAATAGCTGGAATTGAAGCCAAAAACTCTGTTTTATTTTCAGCTAACTTAGCCAATTGTTCCATCGATTTGGTTTGAATGGTTACTTGATCGGCTAAAGCATCTACACGTTGATTTAAAGCCATCAAACTCTCGCTATTGGCAAAACCTTCCAAATCTTTATAATCGTTAACGCTTGCCTTTCGGGTATTGTAATTAACAGGATCAGCCTCAAAAATAGCACGATAAATACTTGCATCTCTTTCTTTTAACTCTCCAATTGATGCATATAATTTGTCTACT
>Ga0078894_10004631_pt1 | contig 10541 bp, 9 predicted proteins | sample LauGreSu1BDMLBSD_2_FD_67506 | JGI IMG/M metagenome (GOLD analysis project Ga0078894, IMG submission 67506) | Freshwater lake microbial communities from Lake Michigan, USA - Su13.BD.MLB.SD (version 4) (version 4) | ecosystem: Environmental > Aquatic > Freshwater > Lake | place: Lake Michigan, USA... | reverse complement strand
AGGCTCCACGGACCTCTACCTCCGCCCGGAAACCGCCCAAGGGATCTTTGTCAATTTTCTAAACGTCCACAAAACCGGACGCACCAAAATTCCATTTGGCATTGCCCAAATTGGAAAGGCCTTCCGCAACGAAATCGTCGCCCGGCAATTCATTTTCCGGATGCGCGAGTTCGAACAAATGGAAATGCAGTTTTTTGTGGCGCCGGGCACCGAGATGGAATGGTACGAGGCTTGGAAAGAAAAACGCATGGCGTGGCACCGCAACCTGGGCTTCTCCGCGAGCAAGTACCGCTTTCACGACCACGACAAGCTGGCGCACTACGCGAACGCTGCGGCGGACATTGAGTTCGAGTTCCCCTTTGGCTTCAAAGAATTGGAAGGCATTCACAGCCGGACCGATTTTGACTTGCGCAACCACGAAGCGTTTTCCGGCAAAAAACTGCAGGTCTTTGATCCGGAGTCCAACTCCTCGTACATCCCGTACGTGGTGGAGACGTCTGTAGGTTTGGACCGCCTCTTCCTTGCGGTTTTATCTACCGCCTACGACGAAGAGACCCTGGCCGACGGTTCTGTGCGGACGGTCTTGCACCTCCCGGCCGCTTTGGCGCCAACCAAAGCAGCCGTCCTCCCGTTGGTCAAAAAAGACGGTTTGCCAGAATTGGCTCACCAACTGTTGCACTCGCTTAAATTCGAATTCCAAATGGCCTACGATGAAAAGGACGCCATTGGAAGACGCTACCGCAGACAAGACGCTTTGGGCACGCCCATCTGCATTACCGTGGACCACGAAAGCCTTACGGACGGCGCAGCCACACTGCGTTACCGCGATACCATGCACCAAGAACGATTGCCCTTTGATGCTATCCCTGCGAAAATCAGGGAAATGACCAGCATGGAGGTACTTTTAAAACAATTGTAATTTTTTTTTCACGACCCTTGTTGAAGTATTGAAAATTCCTACCTTTGTCCCGGATTTCGAGCTTAACTCACCCAAAAAAACAAAACAAAAAATGAAAAAAGTTGCCTTCTTCATGAGCGCTTTCGCTCTGGTAGCTTTGGTTGCTTGCAATGGCGCCGAAGAAACGACCACCGACGAAACTGCTGTAGACACGGTTGTTGAAGCTACCGTTGACACTGCTGCTGCTGCCGCTGACACTACTGTTGACGCTGCTGCTGACGCTGAAGCTGCTGCTGAATAATCCAGCACTGCACAACGCAAAGAGAGCCGCCCAAGGGCGGCTTTTTTTATGCGCTAGTGCGCCAAACAAGCTGCTTTAGGGGCGCGTGCGCTTCAACTGAGCCAAAGCTGCGTCCACGGCGTAGTCGCGCGTCAATTGCAGCTCCAAGGACGCTTGAGCACCGCGCTGGAAGCGGATTTGCTCCAACGTCAAGGCAAACCGGATCCACTCCACGTCTTGTTCCGTCATGGAGGCCACCGCCTCCTCCAAGCCCGCCTCGGCCAGGAACTCCCACAAACGTTCGTCGGTCACCCAAATTTCCTGGGTGCGTCCTCGGTCTTGTTCTGCCCAAGAAAAAGTCAGTCGGTCAAAGACCTCCAATTGCCGTATGGACCCCAGCCAATGCGGTCCGTACAAGGTATCCGCAGACAATTCAACGTTTGGCCGCAGTCCGCCCGTTCCATCGCTGGAGCCACCTTTGCCCAAGCGTTGGATGTTCTTCTTTTTGGGCGTGAGGTAAACGGCCGTTGTCAAGCGCAGGCGTGATCCGTCGCGCAACACACGCTCGTCTTGAACCAAGCCCTTGCCAAAGGTGTTTTTTCCCACCAATAGAGCCCGACGGTGGTCCTGCAGCGCGGCCGCAAAAATTTCCGCGGAGGAAGCCGTCTCCCCGTCCACCAAAACCACGACCGCTCCTTTTTCAAAAGACCCCCCTGCCGTCGCTACCGTGCGTTCGGGCGGCCCGGTTCGACCCACGGTCCACACCACGGTTTTTCCCGCAGATAAAAACTCATCCGCCGCCGCCACGCCCGCGGCCAAAAATCCGCCACCGTTGCCGCGCAAGTCCACCACCACCCCGGAAAGACGCTCGCGTTTGGCTTGGCGCAGGAAACTCCGAACTTCTTCCGGTGTGTGCTCGCCAAATCGTTCAATGCGCAAGTAGCCCACGCGGCCGGAGTCCAGTCGGGCCGCACGAACACTGGGCACCGCAATGGACGCTCGTTGAACCGTCACTTGACGGACCGATTTGGCGCGCGGTGACCAAACGGAAACCTGAACGGAAGATCCTGCCGGCCCCTTCAATACACCTACCAAGCTGTCCGACGACCATCCTACAACGGAAACCCCGTCGACGGCAATCAGCCGATCGCCCGGCCGCAGCCCTTTCTTGCGCGCCGGACCCCGCACCGAAACCACCGCGACCGTATCGCGAATCCACCGGTACTCCATGCCAATGCCCTCGTAGGCGCCTGCCAACTCTTCCTCCAAGCGCAGGGCATCGGACTCCGGCAAATAAACCGAGTGGGGGTCCAGTCGGCCCAGAACGTCGTTGAACGTGACCTCTACTAAAGAATCAACGGCAACTGGGTGCACGTACTCGTCCGCAACAATGCCCAAAAATTCCTGAAACTTGCGCGCCGCCCGAGCTTCGGGACCGGTTTCCCAAGACATTCCCCGGCTACCCAGCCAAATACCAGCCCCCAAACCCACGAGCAAACAAGCGCCCGCTACCAAGGCCCATTGGGCTGTCTTAGAAAAAGTTTTTTGTTTTGGGGGCATGGCTCAACCCAAATCGGTTGCTTGCGCGTCTTCAAACGGAAGGTAATCCAACTGCACTCCGGCCTTGGCCAAAAAATCCAAACCCGTAGTGTCTTTGTAGTTGTCTGCATACACCACCCGCACAATTCCGGACTGGTGGATCAGCTTGCTGCAATCGCGGCAGGGACTCATGGTCAGGTACAGGGTAGCTCCGGAACAACTTTGTGTAGAAGAGGCTACTTTTAAAATAGCGTTGGCCTCTGCGTGGAGGACGTACCACTTGGTGTCTCCCAACTCTTCCTCGCACGGATTCTCAAACCCAGTTGGGGTACCGTTAAATCCGTCGGAAATGATGGTTCTGCCTCGAACTATGAGCGCGCCTACTTGCCTTCGCGCGCAGTGCGAGAGCGAGGCCCACTCTCGAGCCATCCGGAGGTATGTCCGGTCATAACGCTCTTGCTTCGTCATGAGGAGGTTTTGTGCCCAGGGCGGGAATCGAACCCGCACACCAGAGGTACACGAGTTTGAGTCGTGCGCGTCTACCAATTCCGCCACCTGGGCTGGTGTGTTACGAGGCAAAAGTAAAACAAAAATTTCATACATTTGCACCCCCGAACGAAACAAAAATGATGGAACCTGTCGCCAAGCTGTTTTCTGGTCGCCTCACGCAAGAGTTGTCCCAACGCATCGCCGATGCGTACGGCCAGCCTTTGGGCAAGGTGGAGATTACGCAGTTTGCCGACGGTGAGTTCCTTCCTTCTTTTGAAGAAACAGTGCGCGGTGGACGGGTTTTCTTGATCCAATCCACCAATCCGCCGAGCGACAACCTTTTTGAGTTGTTGCAGTTGTGCGACGCTGCCAAGCGCGCCTCCGCCAAGCACATTACGGCCGTACTCCCTTACTTTGGCTACGCGCGTCAAGACCGAAAAGACAAGCCGCGCGTTCCCATTACCTCCAAGTTGGTTGCGAAAATGCTGGAAACGGCAGGCGCCACGCGCATCATGACCATGGACCTGCACGCGGATCAAATCCAAGGATTTTTTGAAGTGCCCGTGGATCACCTCTACTCCTCTTCTTTATTCCTTCCAGATATGGAGGCTTTGGGGTTGGAAAACTTGACCATCGCCTCTCCAGACATGGGGGGCTCCAAGCGCGCCAATGCCTACGGCGGTAAGCTGGGCGCAGAGGTGGTGATTTGCTACAAGCAACGCAAAAAAGCGAACATCATCGACAAAATGACCGTCATTGGCGATGTGAAAGATCGCCACGTGATTTTGGTGGACGACATGATCGACACCGGGGGCACTTTGGTGAAGGCCGCAGATATGTTAATGGAAAAGGGTGCATTGAGTGTACGCGCCTACTGTACGCACGGGGTTCTTTCTGGCGACGCCATTGAAAAAATTGAAAATTCGGCCATGGCGGAATTGGTGATTACAGATACCATTCCGTTGCGTCGTCCCTCTTCTAAAATTCGAGTAATCAGCGTGGCGCCGTTGTTTGCTTCTGTGATGCGCGCCGTTCACGCCCACGAGTCCATCAGTGGGCACTTTTTGATGTAAAACACCGTTAATTCCCTTTCCATGAACTCCGTTCACATCCAAGGCACCCTCCGCACCGAGCTCGGAACCAAGTTTGCCAAAGCCCTTCGCGCAGAAGGTCAAGTTCCGTGCGTTATTTACGGCGGCGAAGCCCCCGTTCATTTCTCCGCTCCTCTATTGGGCTTCCGCAGCCTGGTGAATGTACCGGAGGTGAACATGGCGGTTATTGAGCTCAACGGCAAAAAATACGAGGCCGTAATTCAAGACATGCAGTTTGACGTGTTGAAAGACACCCTAAGCCACATCGACTTCATCCAAGTAGTCGACGGTAAGCCCGTTACGGTTGAAGTACCGGTTAAATTGACCGGTAATTCCGTAGGCGTTCGCTTGGGCGGTAAGTTGAAGATCGTTATGCGCAAAGTGAAGGTAAAGGGAATCGTTACCGACATCCCCGGCACCATTGAGCACGACATCACCGCTCTGAAAGTGGGTGAGTCTTTGCGCGTGAACCAAATCAAAGAAGGCAAGTCCTTCGAGATTTTGTCCCAAGATTCCGGCGTAATTGCGACCATCAAAACCTCACGTAACGTGGTGGCTGGCGCTATGGAAGAAGAGACCGAGGAGGCTGAGGCCTAATCGGCATGAACGGCGTTCGCAAATTCCTCGTGGTGGGGTTGGGGAATCCCGGCCAAGAATACGCAGGAACACGCCACAATATTGGATTCGACGTAGTGGATGCCTGGGCTCAGGCGTCCACTACTCGTTTTAGCCCGGACCGCTACGGCGACCGTGCCCAAATCACCCTCAAAGGGAGAACCATCGTCTTGATCAAGCCCAATACCTTCATGAATTTGAGCGGCAAGGCTGTTCGGTACTGGATGGAGACCGAGAAAATTCCGTTGGAAAACGTGGTGGTGGTAGTAGACGAATTGGCCCTCCCCTGCGGAACTACCCGGCTCAAATTGCGCGGGTCCGACGGTGGCCACAACGGCCTCAAAAGCATTCAAGAAGTCCTAGGACGGCAGGATTACCCCCGCCTCCGCTTTGGCATTGGGGCAGACTTCACCAAAGGACACCAAATAGACTATGTTTTGGGACCCTGGAACGCAGACCAGCACGAGCCCGTTAAACTAGGGATTGAGCGCTCCATCAAATTTCTCGAAACCTTTGTCTTGGCCGGCGCCGCGACGGCGATGAATCAATACAACCAGTAATTTGGTTTGTACACTACAATCGGTACAAAACCCCGATTGAAACTTGGCCAAAATGGTCTTGCTCGCCCAAGTCGTAGCGGCCAATTCCTTGAAAATTCAACGCCATCCGCTCCGGAGCCAACCATACGTTCAGGCCACCACCCACTACCGCTAAATTGCTGGAGGAATTGACCAAATAACTTCGCGCACTAAGGCCCAAACCTGCGCGAAATGTTGCGCTGCAGACACTTCCCAAAAATTCAAAAGTTGTGGTGGAGTATTCTCCGGTGAAATCCGCCGCAACAATACGTCCGGTCCCTCCTCTCAAACTGCCGCCGGACAAGGTGACGTTCACGCCTGCCAACGCGCCTTTATTGCCGACTGGAGCCAAAGGGAAATTAATACCCACTGTATTGGGGACCAGCGTTATTCCTGGGAGCTCAACTCCGGTCGGTGATCCCGAACCGTTGTCGTCTATGAATGCATAACCAAGTACAAAGGTTTTGGGCAAACCCGTGCTCTTGGAGGAACCGTTCTGCGCAAAGGCGGAGCTTGCAGCTAACCCAATGAAAAGTGCCAGAAAAAAAGATGCGTTGAACCGAGTGAACATGCTTCCGTTGATTTGTTTGCGACAAGGTACACCTAATTTCCGCAAACGAAGAAGATGTTCCCGTTACTCCACCGTCACCGACTTGGCCAAGTTGCGCGGTTGGTCCACATTGCAGCCGCGAAGAACGGCAACGTGGTAGCTCAGCAACTGCAGAGGAATAGTAGTCAAAAGCGGAGACAAACATTCTGAGGAAGGCTGGATTCCAATGGTGTCTTTGGCCATCGATCGAATTTCCGTGTCGTCCTCGTCCACAATGGCGATGATTTGGCCCTTACGCGCCAAGACTTCCTGAACGTTGGAAACAATCTTGTCGTAGTGGCCGCTCTTGGGGGCAATGACGATTACCGGCATGTGCTCGTCAATTAAGGCGATGGGGCCGTGCTTCATTTCCGCCGCAGGATACCCTTCCGCGTGTATGTAGCTGATCTCCTTCAGTTTCAAGGCGCCTTCCAAGGCCACCGGGAAGTTGTAGCCACGGCCCAAGTAGAGGGCGTTGGTGCTGTCCTTGATCTTGTGCGCAATGGCCACCGTTTGGGCATCGCTTTGAAGCATGGACGAAATTTTGTCTGGAATTCCAGCCAATTCGTGGCACAAATCCAAATAGCGCTTTTCCGCCAAAGTGCCCTTTGCACGTCCCAGCCACAGGGCGATTAACGTAAAGACCGTTACCTGGGCCGTGAAAGCTTTGGTGGAAGCAACGCCGATCTCAGGACCTGCGTGGGTATAAGCACCGGCGTGCGTTTCGCGCGCAATGGAGCTGCCCACTACGTTGCAAATGCCAAAGATGGTGGCGCCGGCGTCCTTGGCCAACTTGATGGCGGCCAGGGTGTCCGCGGTTTCGCCCGATTGGGACACGGCGATGACCACGTCTTTGGCCGTCAAAACCGGGTTGCGGTAGCGAAATTCAGATGCGTATTCCACTTCCACCGGAACACGGGCCAAATCTTCAATAAGGTACTCGCCCACCAAGCCGCTGTGCCAAGACGTGCCGCAAGCCACCACCAAAATGCGGTCCGCGGCGAGCAGTTGTTCCCGAATTTGGTCCAATCCTTCCATGCGCACAATGCCCTCTTCGGGAAGCAGTCGGCCGCGGAAGGTATCTTGGATGGCCTTGGGCTGTTCGTAGATTTCCTTGAGCATGAAGTGGTCGTAGCCGCCCTTCTCAATGCTCTCCAAATCCATTTTCAGTTGGTGGATGTGCGCGTCTACCGTTTGCGACGTGGCAATGGAACTCACCCGAACTCCTTTGGTGCGGTGCACCACGGCCATTTCGCCGTCTTCCAAATAGATGGCGCGTTTGGTGAATTCCAAGAACGGGGAGGCGTCGGACGCAACAAAATATTCTTCCTGACCCAGGCCAATGACCAGTGGACTGCCCATTTTGGCCACCACCAACTTATTGCCTTCCTTGCGGGACATGACCACAATGGCGTACGCACCCACTACCTCACGCAAGGCGCGGCGCACGGCTTCCTCCAATTTGATGTCTTCCAGCTGCTGAACGTAGTGGATGAAATTCACCAACACCTCGGTATCCGTATCGGACGAAAAAGTGTAGCCCTTGGCTTGGAGCAGGGACTTCAGTGCGGCATAGTTCTCAATGATGCCGTTGTGCACCAGAACCAAGTCCCCGTCTTCGCTGGAATGCGGGTGGGAATTGCGGTCCGACGGTTCTCCGTGGGTGGCCCATCGGGTGTGGCCCATGCCAGCGTTACCGTGCGTATCTTGATTGCCGACCAAGTCCACCAAATCGGAAACCTTACCTTTTTTGCGAAATACGCGCAGGGTATCGTTGGACAAGCAAACACCGGCGGAGTCGTAACCGCGGTACTCCAGCCTTTTCAAGCCGTTGATGATGATCGGGTAGGCCTCACGGGCGCCGATGTATCCTACAATTCCACACATAATTCAAAAGGTTTGGTCCGTAAAGGTCGCAAACATCCTACAACCTTTGCTTCGTGTTGTGCCCCTAGTTTGATCTCGTTAGGTACAAATTCAACCGCGCCGGTTCCGACGGGTGCAGGTTGCCGTTGAGCACCACCCGCTGGGCATTGCCGCTGGGATTGGAAGGCAGCAAGATCAGTCGGTCCATTTTGGGATCCTTCCCGTTCAGCACACGCTGCACGTGGCGCGTGATGTTGAACCGATACACCTGCTGATCCAGCACCCCCACAATCCGCACGGTATCCCGCAAGGACTGCAATCCTCCACCGGGGCTGCCGCCTTGGTAGTCGTTGATCAAAAAGTTCTTCTCCCCGCGGGCCACCAACAACGTCAGTGCTTTGGGCTTGTTCAAGCCCAAACTGGCCACGGCGTCCACCGGTATTTCGAGCTCTGCGTAGTTGACCAAGAAATTCGAATCCCGGAGCGGTGCCAGACCCTTGAGGCGGATGGCCGTTACGGCGCCGCCCAAACTTTGGGTGAAGGTGCGAAAACTACCAAAAGTGGTGTCTTGTGCGGACAAATCAAAAGCCGCTTGCTCAAAACGATGTTCCGCGTGGAAGGCATACTTGATTTTGTCCCCCAAGGCCAAATCGTACCGAACGGATTTGGTGGTGGTGGTGTCGTTGGAAAAGTAAACCACCAGCTTGGAATCGGTGCCGACGGGCGTCAAGGAGAGCAGGGACTGAGCTGCCGCTGTGGATTTCAAGCGAAATCCCTTAAATGACTTGACAAATTCTGTTGTGGAGACCAGCGCAGCCGTGTCCAACAGCAAAAACTCCTCCGTAAACCATTGGGGATCCAAGGCCAGGCGCAACACACCTTTGGTTGCGGCAATTTCCTTGAACTTCCGGGTGCGGCCAAAATAGGGGTTGAAGGTGGTGTCTGCCACCGGATCTCCCGCAGCAAACTGGTCCTTAGCGGTGTAGGAACTGTCCGCCACCAAGGCGTCCAATAGCGGCTGAACCACAATGCGGATGGGGGCTACCGTATCTCCATAACGTTCGGTGACCGGCAAAAACAAAAAGACCGAATCCGCCCGTGGGTTTTCGCCAAAACGCGGGTTGATGCGGCCCAAGGCAACTTGGGTAACGCCGTAAGCGTCCACGCGGCCAAATACGGCGTCGGCAAACCCTCCTACCGGCAAAATTCCGGTGTTGGAGGTCAGTAAGGTGTCGTAGGTTTCGGTGCTGGTAACGACGGGCACGAACTTCAAGGCGCCCGTCTTGAACTCACCTGCGCCAATCAGGTCCAAACCGACGGTCCCCAGGTCTTTTTCGCAGGAAACTGAAAGGAGAAAAGCGCCGCATAGCGCTAGCGAAACCAATGCTTTACGCACCACAGAATCAGGCAAAAAGAGATTCGTAGAAGGCTTTCAGTCCAGAAGGATCTGCGGCAAAAGGTCGTCCGTCGGACACGGGGACACCCAATTCTTGAGCGGCTTTCACGGCATGCTCGGACGGCGAATCCGTCATGGTCAGGACAGCATCTGCAAAACGGACGGCGCCGCACTGCAGGTTTTCGTAGGTGGGTTGTTCAAAAGCTTCCATTCCCTTGGCTCCGTCAAATTGCATGCCGGAAGGAAGTTTTGGGCCCAGTTGACCTGCAAAAGCATCCGTATCGTACAACGAAACCACCACTTTAACGTCCGCAAAATGGGCGTCGGTTGCGTTGAATTGCTTGATGTAGAGGGGCATGGGCGAACACATCCAACCCATTACGTGCACCACGTCCGGCTTCCAACCCAGTTTTTTGATGGTCTCAATGACGCTCTTGGAAAAAAAGAGGGCCCGCTCGTCGCTGTCTTCGTACAAAGTGCCTGCGGCATCCACCACATCGCCCTTGCGTTTGAAGTATTCGTCGTTGTCGATGAAATAAACTTGAAGGCGTGCTTGGGGAATGGAGGCCACCTTGATGATCAAAGGCTGGTCCATATCGTTGATGACCACGTTCATGCCGCTCAGCCGGATGACTTCGTGCAGTTGGTGGCGGCGCTCGTTGATGTTTCCATAACGAGGCATGAACACCCGAACCTCGTTACCGAGCTCGTTCATTCGCTTGGGAAACGCCAAGGCGTGTTCTGCCAAGATGGTCTCCGACAAGTACGGATGCATCGATTGGGCGACGTACAAAATGCGCTTTGGCTCCATAAGTTGCGGTACAGTCCGCAAAAATACGCAATTTTACGGCGCAAAACGCACTTTTTATGGAGATTGTATCATCTCAAGCCGCGCTGCGGAACATGCTTGCGCGCTGGAAACAAGGCGATTCGGTCTCCGTGGGCTTTGTGCCCACCATGGGGGCGCTACACGATGGGCACTTGGCCTTGGTGCGCGCAGCTCAAGCAGAAAACACCCGCGTGGTGGTCAGTATTTTCGTGAACCCCACCCAATTCAACAACCCCAACGATTTGGCGTCTTATCCGCGCACCACAGACGCGGATTGCGCAGCACTGGAAGCTTTGGGCACAGACGCGGTCTATTTCCCGGTTGCGGAAGAGTTGTACCCCAACGGCATGCAGGCGGCCCACTACGACTTG
>Ga0078894_10004630_pt1 | contig 10542 bp, 32 predicted proteins | sample LauGreSu1BDMLBSD_2_FD_67506 | JGI IMG/M metagenome (GOLD analysis project Ga0078894, IMG submission 67506) | Freshwater lake microbial communities from Lake Michigan, USA - Su13.BD.MLB.SD (version 4) (version 4) | ecosystem: Environmental > Aquatic > Freshwater > Lake | place: Lake Michigan... | reverse complement strand
CTGATGCTGAAAAGGAAAGTTGGTTGCAGGATCGTGCCGCAGAGATTAAAACTAATCTCGGCAAGGTTAAACGTGTTCGCGTTCGTAAGCCTGAATTCGCATAATGGCTTTAAACATGTCTTGGAGCATTAGCAGTATTAAAGGCGATCTTCAAATGATCGCTTATGAATGCAGTTGGCCTGGTAATGATGGTTATACTGCATTTGAGCTTAAAAAGAAATTAATGGAAGTTAAATTTCTTGTAGAAGATCTCATTGAGAAATGTCCGACCTTTGTTGGCGAAGAAGAATGGTTACACGAACGTTTAATAGAAAAACTTAAAAAATGAATAAAAATGTAAGACGAATCGCCACACAGACTTTGTCAAAAGTCACTGCCGGCAAAAAAATTGATATGACTAATCTCGAGTCTACAATTGATGCTTATGTGCTTGCGGTAATTTCCGCCACAGTAACCGAGTGTTCTGACATTATTAGAACAAAGGCCCGAGACCAAGATGATGACAGAGTAGCAGCCATGCTAAAGGCAGCTTCTGTAGATATTCAAGATCACTTCGAAGTATAATATGAACGAGCGTGTTCGAGCATTAGCAAAGCTAGCAGGCGCATACAGTGATACCAGCGGTCGTTGGGTAAATGCCGCTGGTATGGAAAAACTAACTAAACTAATCATTGAAGATTGTATCCAAGCACTGGTTGATTATGGATACACTGATGCCGCTTGTTGTTTAGAAAAAGTTCAGTTTGGCCCAGATCATACTTGGCAAAAATACGAATTTCCGGAGATTTAAAAATGGGATTTTTTAGTTGGAAGTGTGCTAAATCAGACAAACCAGTGATGGCCGAAGTTGCTGTACAAGGATCTCCTTGGCAGTTTGCCAGCAAGGTCATTGTATTGTTTAATAATGGCGATCGTATCAGCGGAACATATGATGGTTATGGTCGAGTTAATGGTTTTGAGATAGTAGACTATTCCGAAGATCGATGGCGAATGGTTATTGAAGATTATTATAATAAAGAAACATTCGAAGAATTATCTAAAAATAAATACGATCAAGGACAGGGTTTTTTCTACAGCGACGAGGACTTAGAAGAACTCTTTGGAGTACAACATGAACGAAAAGATCAAACAATTAGCTGAACAATGTGCTACACCAGAATCATTTGATATAGTAAAGTATACAGAGTTAGTTGTTCGTGAATGTGCGGGCTTAGTTGAAAATCAAGGCAGATTTTTGAGATATACAGAAATGGCTTCCAAGATCAAAGAAAACTTTGGAATTAAAAAATGACTGACGAATTTGAAAAGTATGATGCTTTTGCTAAACAAATGGAAGAACGTTTTCCAAAGATGTTTGCAGAACCTTATGGTGGATTCTGCTGTGGCGAAGGATGGTGGCCTATACTAACTAACCTTTGTGCTAATATTCAACATCACCTCGATTGGAAGAACAAACAGTCAGAAGTCGTACCTCAGGTAACAGTGGCACAGATCAAAGAAAAGTTTGGTGGACTACGTTTCTATTATGATGGCGGTGATGATGTCATTGACGGTATGGTCCGTATGGCAGAAGCGTGGGCAGGTAATACATGTGAAACCTGCGGCAAACCTGGCTACCAACGTAGTGGTGGTTGGATTAAAACACTCTGTGATGAACATGAAGCAGAGCGCCAACAAAGATTGGCACAATATAACATTGACACGAATACTACCATATAGTATAATTTACATATGAAAATCAAAGTTGTCTCTGATCTACACTTGGAGTTCAGTGACGTTAATATTCCCAATAACGAGAACTGCGACGTTCTTATATTATCTGGCGACATTATGGTTGCCCAGGATTTACACGACCATCCAGAAATGGATTATGGTATGTACAGTAATGCCAATTTGGCTGATCTTGGACGTAGACAACAAACTGCTTTAAGATTCCGTGACTTCTTAAAACGTGTGAGTTTTCAATTCCCACATGTAATATATATTGCCGGCAACCATGAATTTTATCATGGACGATGGATTGGTAGTTTAACTCACTTGCGCGAAGAATGTGCTAAGTATCCCAATGTTTATTTCCTCGAGCGAGATTGTAAAGTCATCGACGATGTAACATTTGTTGGCGGTACTTTATGGACTGACCTTAACAAAGGCGATCCATTGACACTACATGGTGTTCGTGATATGATGAATGACTATCGTGTTATCAAACGAGATGATTTAGATTTTACCAGACTAAAGCCAGTTGATACTGCCATGCGTCATAAACAAACTCTGGACTATATTAAACAGATAGTTGACATGAACAAAGATAAGAAGTGCGTTGTAGTTGGACATCACAGTCCTAGTCCACAAAGCACTCACGAGTGGTACAAGGGAGAATATATAATGAATGGTGCTTACCACAGCAACTTAGAAGAATTCATTATGGATCGTCCTCAGATCAAACTGTGGACACATGGACATACTCATCATTGTTTTGATTATGTTATTGGCGAAACTCGTGTTGTTTGCAACCCTAGAGGTTATGAAGGACACGAACCCGACAGTGGTTGGGATGTTAAAATGTTTATTGAAATTTAAGGAATAATATGATTACGCTAAAAGAATGGATGGAAGTAGTTGAATATCGTGTTACTGAAGGTAGCTCCTTTATGTGGCAATGCTATGGTGCTAATGCTTATAGCTTGGATAGTTGGAATGGCGATCAAGATGGTAATAGCTTTACCATTATCTTTGATACAAAGACACAAGTAGTCTACGAAGTTCAAAGCCATGATTACAAAAATCAACGAGCATATCGTTTAGTCAATCCTGACTATAAGGATCAACGAAATAACGAAAGTGTTGATCGCAAGGTATCATTGGATCAAGCATGGGATGAAGTTAACTATGTTGATCTGGAAGCAGATGATGATTGGATTCAAAAAGCTCTTGCTATTCAAGCAGGCGAGGACTACGACACTCGTGTTAGTATTCCAATTGACTTGCCCGAAGAAGAACTTATGGTTCTATTCAAAATGGCACACGATCGTGATATGACATTCAATGATTTCATTGAACAAATACTGCGAGAACAACTAGAACGATTAAAAGCTTAATTGACACAAATTGGTTTCGGTGCTATAATTAACACATGAAAGTTAAAGTACAGAATCCACAGTTTAATCGTCCCGGTATTTGGATGTTCGAACAGCCAGAATATTTTGAATACGAAGGCAACGAAGTTCAAGTTAAATGGCTCAAGCCCGGGGAAATTGCTCTAAGCACAGGCAACCCTGAGTTTCCATTTAGGGTGATTCAAAAATCTTTAATTGCCTTTATAGACAATAAGGCAATGGAACACAAAGAAACTGAAGTAAAAACTTTCACAGTTAAAGGCAGTAAAGGTGATTCATATACTGTGACAATTGGATCAGGTAAGAGTCATTGTACTTGTAGTGGTTTTCAATTCCGTAGAACTTGTAAGCACGTTAAGGAGAACGAATATGCTTAAAAAACTAGCACTAATTGCATTGGTAAGTGGTTTGACTGCCTGCGGCCATCCACAGTATGTTTATCAATCTCAGCCCAGAGTATACGTCGAGCAACAGATAATTCGTCCGGGCAGACACGCACAATGTGAAATCTATTTGCGTAGATTTGCAAATTGTAGTAACATGCGAACGACCCATGACGAGCGTGTTTGTCAAAATAATGAAATGACATATTACAATGCCTGCGTGACTCGTTAATTGACACAAATTGGTTTTGGTGCTATAATACAAGTATAGTTAAACAACGGGGAATTTTTATGTCTTACGCATCTACTCGCATAGTCGGAAACAAAAAACCATTTCCAATCTCTTTGGCTTGGAGCGCCATTGCAGGCGCTGATCGTGTCAATGAAGGCAAATACATTAACACCCTTTACAGCGGTGACTCAGTGTTCAAACTTAATAAAGATTTAGCTCTTGATTTTTGTGTCAGTCCTTTTGAACTTACAGATGAAGATAAGGCTATGGGTGAAAAACTTGCCGCTCACTTTTCAGGCCTACTGTTTAAAACTTTGTCAGGTCCAATTGCCAGCGGTTTCATGAGCACCATTGCTAACATTGTGGCCATGGATAATGTGGGCAAATACGAACTAGCCTGTATGGCTTGTTTGGTCAATGTCTACCGCAAAGATCTAGTGCGTGAACAACACAAAGAGAAAATGGACACACTTAGTCTTAAAAGTGAGTACCTAGGCATGGAAGGTAGTAAGCACGAACTCACTGCTGAGATTGTTGAAACCTTTTACAGCAGAAAATATGAAAGCCTTATTGTTACAGCCATTGCCGGCTCAAATGTTGTTAAGTTCTTTACCAGCAAGGACAAAGAATTGTTTCCTTTGAATGGCAAAGTTAACCTTAAAGGCACAGTTAAGCGTAACAGCATTAATGACCGCAATGGTGCCAAAGAGTCTTGGTTAACTAGAGTAAAGGTAGTATAATGAACGAAGAACGTAAACTAATCGGCTACACAGAACGAGAAGAAGGATTTTATCCTTTGTACGATATTGGACGAGGATACATTGCTACTGCGGCATTCATTCTGTGTAAGTATTGTCGAGGAGCAATCTCATCTATGGGCGGGCCACGTTATGATGCAGTATGTTTAACTTGTTATGAGAAAGATCCAGATGAACGAACGAATTAAAGAACTTGCAACTAGAACAGTCGGTGATTATTCAAACAATGATTATTGGCCATTTTTTACAGAAGAATTGGAAAAGTTCGCCGAGTTGATTGTGGCAAAAGTTTTAGACGAAGTTGCTACCCGTGCTTATGTTTCTGGTGACCGAGCATGGAGTGATGATGTAGATCGTCCCTGGATTGAACTAGAGTTTGGTTATGGTAAACTTGCGGAGTTGAAGAATGAAAGATATTAGTATTGAACAATACTGCGATGGATGGACAGTCGAAGTAGATGGTAAGCGGTTCCGTTGGGATCACAATGACGAAGATATGGGAACAGAAGGCATCAAAAAACTTCTGGAATATCTTGGTCATACAGTTACAGTGGAAGAGTGCTACTAATGAAGTGCTATAAATGCGGATATGATGACAATGGTACGGGTGATACTGCCCATATATGCGGTCCTGTAAATATGCCACGTCAGGATCCTAGTAACCTAGTCAAGATGTGGGACGATCCCCGTTTCCAACTGCTAGCCGATCTAGATCAACTGTTAGAGAGTAGCAGAGTATGGGGCGGCATGGAATGGACATATCACCCTATTCATCCTTTTAAGTACTTGCCCATCAAGGAACGTGTACGCAAGGCATTGGACGAAGTTAAAGCAGAGTACGGAGTTAAAGAATGAAAACAATATTAGCAATCATTGGCGCCTTTACTGTATTCCTAGGCTTACTGGGAGCATTTGGTGTAGGCAATTTTGTTATGATGTACAGCCCGGATAAAATTAATTGTAATAAGGAATCACAATGATTTACATTTTAATGATTTGGACTGTAGTTGCTGTAGGCGGCGACCGTCATGGCATTGGCAGCAAGGTAGCTGACTGGCGACCACTAGGTGAATTTCATGCCGAACTACTTAATAGTGGTTTCCAAAATGGAAAGACTGCTCAACAAATGTGTGAAGATGCCGCACGTCAACTTGGATTAAAGTCAGAGAATTATCGTTGTATAAGGAGTAAGTGATGATTAGAGTAATACTATTGTTTTTGGTGCTAAATGTTCTTGTTTATTTGGCTATGTTAGCAGTACAAAAGATGACAGGAAAGCAAGCAATTAATTTGACAAAAATAGCAATTCAAGCTATAATTAGTTCTACAGTAGCAATATTGCTAATGTTTCTTTTGGTTTATATTTTTTAAGGACCATTATGTTTTCTAACTTTCTAGTGAGACCTTTGTATTTCGTACTTGGTTTCGTCTTTTGTTTCTTTCTTTTTGTAAAAGGTATTATCTAAAATGAATCGTTCTATTAAACTCTCTCTTATCGCCGCCGCAGTTGCTTTGACTACTGCTTGTACCCGAATTGAAACTGGCGAGGTCGGTGTTCGTGTAGGCTTTGACAAACAAGTCCAAAGTGGCGAACTGCTACCTGGCTCGTTTAATCAAACCCTAATTGGTAGTGTGCTGACATTCCCAATTAAAGACGTTAATGTTACCTTGGATAACATGACTCCAGTGGCCAGTGATAACTCCACTATGAAAGACTTTGATGCCGTGGTTGTGTATAACATTAACCCTGCACAGGTTGCTGAACTGTATTCAACTAAGAATAAAAGCTTTCACGCAGAGTTCAAAGGCGACACTTATGTGATGTATAACTACATTGTTCAGAATGCTCGTAATTCTATCTACAAGGCAGCACGAAAATACGAAGCATTGGATATGGCTGACAAGCGTAGCGAAATGGAAAAGTATATCCAAGACGAAATCGTTCGTAACTTGGCAGAAGAAAAACTTGACGGTGCTATCGTAATCAGTCAAGTTATGATTCGTAATGTCGTTCCCAGCGACACAGTTGTTGAAAGTGCTAACGCACTGGTTCGTAGTAAGAACGAGTTGAAGCAGAAGGAAGTCGAAGTTAAGACTGCTGAAGCCGAAAGTCGTCGTATGGCGGCATTGGCTAACAACAGTTCTAGCTCAATTGCATTTATGCAAGCACAAGCAATGTTGAACATTTCCGAAGGTATTAAAGCTGGTAAGGTACAGACTATTGTTGTTCCTAGCAACTTCAATGCACTCATGATGCCAAAATAAGATTTATACTTTACCATGACCGAAGTAATTAATCCGCACCTAGATATTCTTGGACGTGAGATTTCAGTTGGTATGCCCGTAGCAGTAGCCACTCGCACTGGCGGGCTAAAGATTTGTACAGTGAAACTATTAACACCAAAAATGGTTAGGGTAGAACCCGTTCAACGACAAAAACTTTGGAATGGTAAAGATATGAGTTACTTGATTTATGCCTCAGATACTGTTATAATTGGCGGTGAGGATGTTCTAATGTATGTTCTAAAACACGGAGGCTAATATGCCAAATTGGTGCGATAACAGTCTGATACTTACACACGATGACCCTGCTATGATTAAGCGAGCGATTCGTGCCTTCGAGAATAGCTCATTGCTAAATGAGTTTATTCCTTGTCCCAAAGAATTATCAGAAACAGTATCAGGTAGTTATGGCGACAAAGAAGAACAAGCTTTGCTCATGGCCCAACAAGCTAGCAATATAAAAAATTATGGTTACTCAACATGGTATGATTTTGCCATCGGCGAATGGGGCACTAAGTGGGATGTAGGTGGCGGAGACGTTACTAAAATCGACAAGAACAATGTTAAAATGTATTTCCAAAGTGCGTGGAGTCCTCCTACAGAAGCATATAGGAAACTTGAAGACTTAGGATTTAGTATCAATGCGTTTTACTATGAGCCAGGTGTAATGTTTGCTGGCCAATATTATGATGGCGAAGATGATTGTTACGACTTGTCTAGCATGGACAGTGAACAAGTCAAAGATGAACTACCTGTAGAGATTGATGAAGAATTTAACATCAGCGAACAAATGGCTGAATGGGAAAGCGAAAATGAAGAAGAATGACAAAGTAGAATTAGATCTAGACACACTTGATCGTCTGGCACTAATAAGTTTAAGAGATCATAGAAAATATCTTATCTCAATGTTAGAAGGCAACGGATACTTACATCCAGATGACCAACAACGTAACGCACGTTTGATTGTCGCCTTCTCTGAAGTTATCAAGTATTATGGCGGTGATTAAATGAACAAACAACTTAGACAATTTGAAAAAGAATCCAAACTTGAGATATTCGGGCTTGGAGCAAGACGAGAAATATGGGAAGCCGCACTAGAAAAGTATGCCGAGTTGATTGTCAAGGAATGTGCTAGCAAGGTAGATTATAATCTGCGTGACTGGTTACAAGATAGCAATCAAACTATAGGCGATAAGATTCTAGAACATTTCGGAGTTGAAGAATGATGCCATGGCATAAGAAATTGTTGCTTATAATTATAGCACCGTTTGTTATTGGTGCTTGGTGTATTATGAATCCACGCCGAGTATGGGAACAGGCTAAAAAAGATTTTGGAGTTGAACTATGAAAATCGGAACAAGTCTCGGTAAATGTGTTCGAAGTATCCTTGCCGGCGAAGTTAAAGAAGAAGATGTATTGTTCATTGTCAGCAATACCATGTGTCCTGACCTTCTAAAACTATCGGAGGTCATTGACGAATATTATCATGGATATCAATACAGTCGAGGTAGAGGCGCTGCCTATGATATGAGTGCATTTAGCTTAGAAGATGCTCAAGCTATTGCTCAACGTTTGTTTGAGTCGGGCAAACTACATCAACCCAGAGTCACTGGCAGTCAAGTTTGGGGTAATGCACATAATTTGACAGACACTTGGTATGATATTATGCCCAGTCCTGTCTCTGATTCTGAAAGTGTGCGCGAAGCATGGAATCACTATACAATGATTAAAAATCTTGCGGCATGACAACAAACTTCCGTAGTGTTACAAGAGCTCAACGAAGTGGTTGGTGTGTAGTAGAATTAGGTATAGATGACAGGAGTAAACATCCTGTCAGTCATTTTGGCCTTTGTATATGGGCTGATAGAAATACCATGGGCAATTATATTTCTAATTATTATCAAGGCTACCTAAGTAGATTTGCTTTTGAACGAGCAGAGGATGCTATGTTTTTTAAGTTGAAGTGGTCATGAAATTATATCCTTATCAACAAGTCTTTGTAGACAAATTTTCCGGTGGCTTTAAGCCCGGTGAGATGACTATCTTTACTGCTGGCAGACAAGCAGGTAAAAGCCAACTAAACCATTATCTACAGCAGTACATGCACTGGTTACCAGATGATTCTCCTAAATATAAAGTCAGTAGTCGGGCTATAGTAGACGATAAACCTTGGTATACTGTTCACTGTAGCAAAGATGTTGCCACTTGGGTTAGACAACAGCCTGGTAAAGATAAAGAATGGTATCAGCACATTTCCGATAAGTGGACTATATTTTATGATGCCTTCGATATTCCTGAAGAATTGTATCTAATGTTAGTATTGAAATTCGGCAAGTAATGAGCAAATTAGAAATTAAAAAACTATTTGAGTTTCGTAAGGGAAGATATTTACCTTGCGGATTAAACATTAAAGAGCAACTTTGGTGGAAGTTCATGCCCGGAGTTGTGATTAATGTAAGGTGGCCCAAGGGTCAGATTAAAGTTGGTCCTAGCCACAGGGATGGCTGGTCTGGTTATGGTCCAGAATTTGAATATGTTGATAGTGCAGACCCTAATGATCATTATCGTCCTTGGATGGAGGAACATGTTGGCCGGCAAGGCTGGGATTGGAATTGGGGCATGGCTAATAATGATGTTTCAGAAAACCGTTTAACCATAAAGATTAGACAAAAATATAAAGAATGTGCTATAATTGCTAAACTACAGTGGTCATGATTAAAGTAGAAAAAACATCATATCCGGGTTGGAACAAATTCCCTGTTTATCAATGTAAGAGAACAGATGACTGGCATGAAGTTAGCACTTGGATGCATCAAAACGGGTGTGATCCCTTTCTGTTGAGTTCGGGTAGCACAGGATATGTATTTCAAGTTAGAGAAAACTATGCTTGGTTTGTACTGAGGTGGTCATAATGGAACTATACTACGGTGGCGGTGGAGCACAGAATCCTAGATTTAGATACTCTGTATGGATAGAAGGTCCTACATCAGAAATGTATGAGTGGTTACAAAACTATCCTGGACTAGAATACTTTGATAGATTTTATATCAATTGGACTGGCGGAAGCCGAGTAGGTAAAAGAGAAATTCAATTTGAGCGTCATGAACCAGCAGTTATGTTTAAACTACGTTGGGGTGGTGAATGAATTTAGAAGATGAATTCTTAGAAGCCGCTGGCAAGGACCTTGCCAAGCAAATAGACGAAGAAATTTTAGATACTATAATGATTGATGTATTAAAAAGTGAAGGCTGGACTGTTACTGCAATGAACCCGGCATATGAACCTCCATTGACTAGACTAAGCAATGGGGAGTGGTACAGTGAAACAGCAGAGTGGATTCATTTAAATGCCACAGGTGATTATAAATTACTTAGAGGACAATGGCTCTTCGAAAAGAAAGAAGATGCAGTTATGTTTACATTGAAATGGTCGTGACAGTTACATTACCTTACGATCCAGTATGGACCGCATTAATTTGGGCCAAAGAAAATTGTCCAAGTTATATTACCAATGAGGTCAGTCATACCACAAGACTAAAGAGAGCGCCAGGTGGCTGGATAAATGATTCTAGTATTGTTTATTACTTTAGTGATGAGAAAGATGCATTGATGTTTTCATTGAGATGGTCTTAACTGGATAAGATAGTGAAAAAAAGTTTAAATAAATGTTGACACTAATTGACTTATTTGCTATAATAGATACTTAGACAGATACATAAAAGAATTTGTTTAGGGCCCTTAGCTCATGTTGGTTAGAGCAGTGGACTCATA
>Ga0078894_10004629_pt1 | contig 10542 bp, 10 predicted proteins | sample LauGreSu1BDMLBSD_2_FD_67506 | JGI IMG/M metagenome (GOLD analysis project Ga0078894, IMG submission 67506) | Freshwater lake microbial communities from Lake Michigan, USA - Su13.BD.MLB.SD (version 4) (version 4) | ecosystem: Environmental > Aquatic > Freshwater > Lake | place: Lake Michigan... | reverse complement strand
ATTTCGCCTGCAATACATTCTTTGCTTTCTTCTACTTTATCAATGGTGATGTCAAATTTTTTATTGGCATCAAAAGCAGCATACGCTTCATTTAACTCGTAGCCACTTAAAGGTATTGTGCCTATACCACGCCACTCTCTATCTACAATTGTAAAAACATTTTGCAATATTTTTTGTGCTTCTACATTTCCTTCATCCGATACAAAACGGCCGTATTGATTTTCTAATTTATGTGCTCCACTTTCTAGTTGTTTTACCAACATTACAATACCTTGCAAGATATCTACTGGTTCAAATCCTGTAATTACAATAGGCAATTTATTTTCTTCAACTAAAGGAAAATATTGATGAATACCCATGATGGTACACACATGCCCTGCCGCTAAAAATCCTTGCACAATATTAGTTTCATCTTGCACTATGGCTTCAATTGCTGGAGGTACCAACACGTGTGATGTGAGAATGGAATAATTTGTAAGCCCTTCTCTTTGGGCATGTAACACACTTAAAGCATTAGCTGGTGCAGTGGTTTCAAAGCCTACTGCAAAAAATACTACTTCTTTATTTGGATTTTCTTTTGCCAATTTTACTGCCTCTAAAGGCGAATATAAAATACGAACATCGGCGCCGTTTGCTTTAGCTTCCAACAAACTTTTTTTACTTCCTGGTACACGTAGCATATCGCCATAAGAACATAAAATAGCCCTTTTTTCTTCGGCTAAAAAAACTGCTTTATCAATTAAATGCAATGGCGTAACACAAACAGGGCAGCCTGGCCCATGCACCATTTTAATATTTTCAGGAAGTAAAGATAATAGTCCGTTTTTAACTAAACTATGCGTTTGTCCTCCGCAAATTTCCATTAATGTCCAAGGCTTTGTGGCAATTTTTTTTAGCTCTGCTAAAAATTCATTTACCACATCTGCATCTCTGTATTCGCTTAAATATTTCATAAAAAATTATTTAATTTCTATCAACTTGCGTATGTTCAATAAGCTCATCTATTTCGCCAATTTCTTTTAAATATTCAAAGGTTTTGGCAGCTTCCTCTTCATTTACTTTGCTAATAGCCACGCCTACGTGTACTAATACATAATCTCCCACATCGGCTGTGGGCAACATTTCCAGCGATGCTTCTTTAATAATACCACCAAACGAAACCTTTGCCATTCGTACCATTCCGTTGTGTATTGTTTCTATGCTTTGTATTTTACCGGGAATTGCTAAACACATATTTTTTATTTTAATTGTAATTTATTTTGTTGTCTATTTTATAATTTGAAAATGCTATTTGTCCAAAAGAAATATTTTCATCATTGGGTGATAATTTTTTATGGAAATAAAATTTTTTATTTACTAAATAACTTTCGAGCATATCTACCAATAAAGCATTTTGGAAAACGCCACCACTAAAAGCAATATTTTTTTGGTTTAAATTTGAAGCTGCTATTTCGATAATATGCACCAAGGAAAAATGAAATTTTGCTGCTATAAAATCGAAATTTTTCTTTTTCAAAACATCTTTAACAATGCCAGTAAATAAAGTTTCGGTTGGCATTCTACACAAATGAGCACCAGTTGTAAAATAACTTTCTTGCATTATGTAATCATGGTTGGCGAAATAATTTTCGGCTAGTTTTTGTACATACATTGCGGCTTCGCCTTCATAGCTTTGCTTATCGCATAAATTAAGTAAACTTGCAACTGCATCAAATATTCTTCCCATCGAACTACATTGAATTAAAGTTTCATTTTGCAACATTTTTTTATACAAGGTCCATTCCGTTTCAGTAAATTTTGATTGCAATAACCCATCACTTTCCATTATATTATTACAAATAGATAATGCAGCTAAACGAGGTTCTTTTGCCATTTTATCATTGAGCAAAACTGGAAAATAATCGAAGCAATAAATTCTTTGCATTGTATTATTTTCATACAAAAAAAACTCACCGCCCCATAATTGTTCATCCTCTCCAAATCCAGTGCCATCCCATACTACACCAAGTATTGATTCTTTACTTTGGAGCAAATTATTCTCGGCTAATACAGCAGCAAAATGTGCTTTATGATGTTGCACTTGCAAAGTATTACAGTGAAATGTTTCTGCCAATAAATTTGCATATTCAGTAGAAAAATACTGCGGATGTTTATCGGCAATTATTAATTGTGGTGTTGTATTTAATATTGAACTTAGATGCTTAAATGTATTGGTATAATATTGTTGCGCTTCTAAAGTATCTGTAGTTCCTAAATATTGACTGATGTATGTTTTATTATTGGATAGTATGGCAAAACTACTTTTCATTAAAGCTCCTGTGGCAATACAATTAACATTATTTTGTTGTAAGTTTGATAAATAAGATGGTGCCATTCCTCTTGCTCTTCTACTAATTATTTGACGTTTGCTTTTGTTAGTAAATTGAACAACACTATCGTCTTGCGGTGTTAGTATTTCTCTATTGTGTGTTACAATAAAATCGGCAATGTCTTCTAAATAGTTTATTGCATCTTGGTCTTTATAAAGTATAGGGCTGTTGCTAATATTGGCACTTGTGGCAATTAATGGTTTTTGAAATTGCTTTGCTATTAAATACAATAATGGCGCATTTGGCAACATTGCACCTATTGTATTTAATGAAGGCGAAATATTTTTTATAGGGAATGAACTGTGTTCTTTTGCGTTTAATATTACTATCGGTGCAATAGTTGAAGTTAAACATGTTAACTCTTCTTTACAAGGACTAGCATATTCTTGCAATTGATTTTCATTGGCAAACATTACTGCGAAAGGCTTTGTAGGCCTATTTTTCCGTTTACGCAACTCTTTTATTGCATTTTCATTAGTGGCATCACATAACAATAAATAACCCCCAATTGCTTTTGCAGCTATTATTTTCCCTTGTACTAAATTTGTATTTATTTCATTTACAATAGTTTCATTATTTTTTGCAATTACATTTCCTGAATTGTTATACATGGTTAATTGTATGGCACAATCTTTACAAGAATTTGTTTGCGAAAAATATCTTCTATCCAATGGGTTATTATATTCATTTGCACAATTTGCACACATCTCAAAATTTGCCATTGTGGTATTTTCTCTATCATAAGGCAATGATTTTACAATAGAATATCGTGGGCCACATTGCGTACATGTAATAAATGGATAATTATACCGTCGGTCATTGGCGTCGTTTAATTCTGCTTTACATTCGCTACAAATAGCAAAATCAGGTGTAAATAATAAATCTGTTTGAAAATTATTTGTACTACTTATTATTTTAAAATCAACAAATTCTTCCCAATTAATTTCTGTTAGTTCATTACTTATTATAGTAGCTTGTTGTGGAGAATTAGCAATTATTTTTTCACAAAATAATTTAGCATCATTTTCTGTTGCATTAAATTTTATATGTACTCCATCATTTGTATTACTTACACACCCCTTTACACCATTAGCTTTTGCCAATACATACACAAACGGCCTGAAACCAACGCCTTGCACTATTCCTGTAATATGTAGGTGAAATGTTTTGATGTTTTATTTTATTTAAGTTTTTTTTCTGCAACTTTATTCAACAACCAATTGCACCATTCATCAATACCTACGCCATTGGTGCTAGATATCGTTATCACTTCCAACGTTGGGTTTATATCTCTTGCATCTTTTGTTACCGCATCTACCGAAAATGGAACATACGGAAGCAAGTCAGCTTTACTAACTACCATAAGCTCACTTGTTAAAAACATTCGTGGATATTTTTTTGGTTTATCATCTCCTTCTGTACTGGCAATAAGCGTTACACGGTAATCTTCTCCCAAATCAAAAGCAGCGGGACAAACTAAATTGCCTACGTTTTCAATAAATAATAAATCTAAATTCTTGTAATCAAAATGGTCAAGGGCTTGCAAAATCATTTGTGCTTCAATATGGCACATGCCGCCAGTAACAATTTGCAGACAATCAATCCCGGCTTCTCTAATTCGTATGGCATCTCTTTCTGTTTCGGGATCGCCTACCAACACACCCATTTTAATTTTATCTTTTAATCGCTTTCCAGTTTCTTGCATCAATGTAGTTTTGCCACTTCCAGGCGATGAACAAACATTTATTACTAAAATTTTATGCGGTGCTAATCTATCTTTTATTGCCTTTGCCACAAAATCATTTGCTTTTAATAAATTCAGCGAAGTATTTTCGCATTGCACACTGCCTACTGGGGCTTGGTTGCTTTTTGGTTGAGACATTATATGTTTATATTTTTTAATATTAAGAAATTAAGTTTAATTAAGTTGTTTACTTAATGCTTCTACTTTCCTCAATGGTTGTATTTCAATTTTCAAATTCTACTTTTGTTATCAACATTTCTTCGCCTTGTATTACATTTTTACTTGGCTTGCTGCATTGTAAACAAATAAAGGTATAGTTTGTTACTTCACTATCTATTTTACAATCATCGCAATAAATTTTTATTGGTAACACATCTACCTGTAAGCTAGCATTTTTATATTTTGGTTCATCTAGCAATACGGCATCAAATGCACTCTGCATAAGCAATGGCTGAATATTGCTAAGTACTCCAACAGTAAGATAGATGCATTTAATAGCATCAATTTTATCGGGAAATTCGGCTTCTAGTGTTTTAAACACATTTCTTACTAAGGATATTTCATGCATATTTTTTAGCGTAATGAACTGTGAATGTAGGTTCTATTTGCTACAAAGTTTCACCATTTCTTAAACCTAGAAAATATTTTCTAATTTTAAATAGTGCTTTTAATTTCTTGCTTAATTGCTTGTAGTTTTTCTATATCGGCTTTTGCTCTATTGCATATTTCTTCATCATGGTTTAGTATTAAAATTTCATTAAGTTTTTGCATCATATCTTCATATCGGTCATTGTCGGCATTATCAACGTTTCCAACGAACCAACTTGCTTCAATGTAGTTATTTAATGTTAAAACCCTTTCCAGTGGGTAGTTTGCGGCTGTTCTTATATCCAAAGCTTCGTTGTACCAAGATAATGCTTTGTCGTAATTATCTGTTTGTAACGATTTAGGATATTTTGTATACGCAATTCCCATGTTATTACAAATCATAGCAAATTGATACGGATAATCTATTTTATTATAAAAATTTAAAGCCTCGGTAAAAGAAGAAACAGACACAGCTGCCCAAATTCCTTTTTTCTTTACTTCATCTGGTATCTCTGCATACACCCTTCCCAATTGATGTTGAATTTCTGCAAAAATATCTGGAGCATGTTCAATTGTAAAAATTCTTAAGGCATCTTGATAAGCAGTAACAGCACTTCTATAAAATTGAGGATTTCCGTTTTGTGCCCAAGTTTGCAAAATGTTTCCTTTGGTAAATTGTGCTTGAGCAGTTAATTCTTTTAACCCATCTATTTCAAAATAATTAATGGCTTTATTTATATACCCCAACGCTTCGCTAAAACTATCAGTAATGTTGGCAATATGTGCTGCATCCATTAGTACTAATGCAGCTTCTGCATTCATTTCATTTTCTTCAAAATACAATAAATTACTCCATAACGTATCTTTTAATTTTTCAATTAAAGTAGTGTTGTAAGGCACGGTAAGTTGCTGCAACCAAATATTGCATTGTGTATTTTTTATAGCTACTTGTGCTTGTAAATATAAATTTTGCAATGGCAAATTTATCAGAATACTTTCGGCATCTTTTGGCAATCCTGTATCTAATAAAAATAATGCGTAATTCTTTGCTGTAAAGGCTTTGCAATTAATGTCGTTTGCATTTAGCAATGCACTTTTATAATAGTTTTCTACAATTTCAAAACTTATTTGTTCTTGTATAAACCCATAATGTAAGGCAATAGCATTGTTGTGTAAATCAAAATATTCGGGAGATTTTTCTTCAAAATTTAGTGATGAAATAGTTACATTATTTTGCAACTTATTCAATAATTCTACCGCTTTAAAAACAGCTTCGTTTGAAGATAGTAATGGGTATGCTTTTTCGAAATTGCCCAACTTTGTGTAAATAATTCCGAGCAAATTATTTTCTGAAAAACTGGTTGCTGGCATCAAAATTGGTGGTTGAACATTTTTCCAATCGGACAAAGTAGAAATTGTGTTATTGTCAATAACAATATTAGCGTCCTCATTAATAGTTGGAACAACAGTTATCAATTCAGCTAATCGATATTCCTTATTTATTATACTATTTACGTATTCTATGTTATTAGTTAAAACAGATATTAAAATCATTATTATTTAAAGTTAATGTACCTCTTTGGTCTTTTTGAGAAGTACGTGTGTACAAATTAGCTACTATTTCTGCTTTACTTTTTGTGGCAAAATCATCAGCCATATATCTACAAAGCAATCGAAAAAAATTGGATGACCAACTAAATGTTAATATAATTTTCCATCTACCTTTTTGCTCAAAAATATAATGCGACACTACAGCATCTAACAGCCATTTATCATTATTTAAAAATGCTAAATCGCTTTGTCCACCTATGTAATCTGTATAATTTATGCTAAACAAAAAGGATGATTTTTAAAAATTAATGGTTAATATTTTCATGGCATCTTCTGCCAAATAGTGTAGTTCTCTATCTTCATTATTCAAATCGTTATCTAACAAAACTTCTTGGACCGAAAAACTTCTATCGCCTTTTCCATTCTTATGTTTTAGCATACTCATAGATGTTTTGTGCAACGATTTAAACAGTGCATCATTAAAAGAAGCAATGAGCAAAGTGTTGCGTTGAGCATAATATACCCAACATACTTGCATAGTATCTTCAAAAAATTTTTCTACAATTTTTTTTTCAATAACAATGTGTCCATTAGAGAGTTTAATCATTATGTAATTGCATTAAATCTTGCTTTATTAAATTAATTACTTTATCTCCTGAATTTTTTACTATTTCATTTATTTGCATTTCTAATTTTGTATTATCAATAGCTATTAAATAAACGGTAATATCATCGGGGTATTCATCTTGCAATATTTTTTTGGCATAGCTTAATGCCTGATCCCATTTTATACTATGCAAAAAAATCATGGGGTGGTCTTGTGGTGCCGCAGTTATTTCGGAGGCGGGTACTTTATAGATTGTACCCATTGGCTCATTGGTATTAATTACTGCATCTACCAATATTATTTTGTTGTGGCCTTTTAATTTAAACAACACTTCAAAAGCACCTGTGCCCATATCTAAAATTGAAACATTTTCATCGTCTATTGGCCAAGTATTTTTTAATTCATCAACAACATAAATACCAATGCCATCATCACTTCTACACGGATTACCAAAACCCATTATAGCTGTTTTGCTCTTTTTTTTGATTTGCATTTGTTCTATTTTTTTTTAGAAAAAAAATTGGCACCTACTAAAATTAAAAATACCCGAACAAAACTGTCGGGTATTTTTTGAGGGTTTTCAAGTATTATAATTTAAACTGAGCCAATTGTTTTCCTGATTTTGCATCATGTGCATGTACAGTACAAACCAAACAGCTATCAAAAGAACGAGCAACCAAACCTACTTCTACGGGGTCGTTACTATCTTCAATTTCAATTCCTTCGAGTGCAGCTTCTATTGGCCCCGATTTTCCAGCTTCGTCATTTGGTCCTACATTCCAAGTGGTAGGCGCCATTACTTGATAATTTTTAATTACGCCATTTTCTATTTCTACCCAATGCGCTAATGCACCACGGGCAGCTTCTGTAGCACCAAATCCTTTGCCATCTCTTTCCTCAGGTTTAATATAAAATTCGCCATCCAAATCTATTTCACGTAACCAAGTATCAATATTTTCGAATAACATTGGTGCTTCATGCATTCTCGCTAATGAACGTAAAAAAACACTTGGTCCCATTTTATCAAACGCATTTTTTATCATAAAATCTTTTGTTTGATGTGGCAAATTATTTGGTTTTGCATACATCAAACATCTTGATAATGGACCAGCTTCTGCAGGTAATCCCATGTAACGTGGTGCTTTACTCCAACTATATTTTTTATTAAAATCACTACTCTCTAAATTTTGAGATTTTAGTGGTGTTGGTATTGGTTCATCCCAAGGGTGAGCTGCTTTTACATCTTCGTACCAACTGTGGTTTACATGTTCTTTAATTTGTAAATGATCAAAGTCGCTGTATTCTTTTGTATGGCTATTGTAAAAACCAGATGGGCTAATTAAAGCATTGTTTCTACCTTCTACGGTAGGTTTGTTGTATTTATCTTTATGCAAATAAGTGCCATAAGCAATATAATTGCCACAGCCTTGTCCAAATTTATCTAATCCAAATTCTAAAGATGCTCTAATGTATAAACCTAAATCGCTATTACGTTGGCTATCGTTTTCGTCTACCCAAGCCATTAGGTCGTCCCAACTTTGTACTTTTCTATATCGTTCAATTGAGCAACCTAACCAAACTGTTTCTAACCAATCGTTTTTAAATTGGTTCATTATTGCATGTGCTTTTGTAATATCTTTAAGAGTAGGGGCACACATAACTCCACCTGGCACCATATAGCTACTATGTGGCCACTGTCCGCCAAAAATCGCATATACTTCTACCGGTAATCCACTTGCAGTGACACCTGTTTGAAACGATGTACCTACATAGGCAGAAAAACGTTTTACTACTTCGGGGTACAGTGGTTTATTAGCAAATTTTTTGTTAGCTAAATCGGTAGCAAAAATAGCATAAAACCAACGAGGAATACTTTGTATAGTTTCGCAGGCCTGCCCCAAAGCCCTTAGTAGCAAAGCATTTGGAGGCAATGTTGTTTTCCAAATAGTATCTAGCGCAGAGGAGGCGCAATATAAATGTGAGCCACCACAAATGCCACAAATACGTGGGGTTACTATTAATCCACTTTGTGGGTCTTTGCCTTGCATTATGGCTTCAAAACCTCTAAACATAGCTGCTTGAGTATGTGCTCTGGTAACCACTCCGTTTTCTATATAAACTTTTACGTCTAAGTCGCCTTCTACACGGCCTACAGGTGATATATTTAATTCTTTTATTGTTGTTGACATTATTTAAATATTTTATGGTTATTATTTATTTCCTTCCATTACCGATATGTTAGTAGGCAAAATTTTAGCCATACCAGCCTTCATCATATAGCCCAATTTGCTTTCGCCGGTTGGTACTTCTTTTGGTATAAAGCCAAGGTATTTCATGGTTTTAAAAACAGAACCTTTTTGCAAATCGTTATGAGGAAAACCAGGTTCTGTGCAGCCTAAGCAAGGGTGGTTTGCTCTTGTTTTACTACTTGTTCTGTTCCATAAAATTCTGTTACAACTAGCTCTTGTCATTGGGCCACGGCAACCAACTTCATAAAATAAACAACCGTTGCCACGCTTACCAAAACCGCCATCAATTTTTTGTGCAAAGTTGGTTACGTTGGGACATCCTGTTTGTACAAAATCGGTAAAGAATGTTTGTGGACGGTGAAACTCATCAATTTTTACATCCCCAATTCTGCCAGTGGCTATTGCAACTAAAATTTGTGTAATCCAATCGGGATGTGCAGGGCATCCTGGAATATTAATAACCGGTAAGCCACCTTTAGATACATAATTTGCACCAAGGAAACCGCCTTTTTGTTTTTTCAAAAATTGCATACCTGTACTTTCACTAGGGTTGGGAGCTACAGCCGGTATACCACCATAAGTAGCACAATCGCCAATAGCTACTACATAACCTGCTACTGCCGAAAGTTCTTTTACCCAATCTTTCATGGGTCTATCACAAAAATAGTTCATAGTACCTGTGCCATTGGGCCCTTCAATTATTGAGCCTTCATATACCAGAATGTCCATCTGTACTTTGCCAGATAAAATGTCTTTTAGTAAGTGCTCTACCTGGTGCCCAATTTCGAGACCAATAGATGGATGCCATAAAATATTAACTCCGAAGTCCACTACTAAATCAACTACTGTAGGTTCTTCGGCGTTTAAAAAAGACATGGTGTTACCACTACAGGCTCCACCTTGTAACCATAATACATTAGCCATATGCAATCGTTTTAAAGTTTAAAAAGTAAATATAGAAATTATTTTCTAATTTAGAAAATAATTTCTAAAAATAATTGTTATACTAGAAAAGTGGCAATTGTTTGTTCAAATTCATTTTTTCCTTTGTCGGTAAATATAAAATAAAGCATACCCCATAAGTGCTTTTTATATAACGACTCATTTATGGGATTGTTTCTTAGCATTTGTTGAGGTATCCAACAATTTACATTAAGCAATAAATTTTGAGCTAAGCTATCGTACGACCCTTTCCAAGGCTCGGGCATAAAACGACCGTTTTGTACATTGTATTCTATTCTTTTTTTAAATTGCAGCAATACTTTGTTTGCGGCAGACATCCACTCCTGCTGTATTTCGGGATAGTTTCTCTCTATTTCCCAAAGATTATTGAAAGTAAAATTATTTTGTTTATAAAAATTATAGAGTGCCGAAAACTGTTTATCAAAACCATCTAATTGATTGTACATTAAAAATTGTGATAAAATGTTAGAT
>Ga0078894_10004628_pt1 | contig 10544 bp, 10 predicted proteins | sample LauGreSu1BDMLBSD_2_FD_67506 | JGI IMG/M metagenome (GOLD analysis project Ga0078894, IMG submission 67506) | Freshwater lake microbial communities from Lake Michigan, USA - Su13.BD.MLB.SD (version 4) (version 4) | ecosystem: Environmental > Aquatic > Freshwater > Lake | place: Lake Michigan... | reverse complement strand
GATGTTCCTGAATCACCGCTAGTTCCCGAAGAGCCATCAGTACCTGAAGTACCTGATGTACCTGAATCACCACTAGTTCCTGAACTACCATCAGTTCCGCTAGTTCCTGATGTACCTGAATCTCCGCTTGTACCAGAAGAACCATCAGTACCCGAAGTACCAGATGTGCCTGAATCACCGCTTGTACCAGAGCTTCCATCAGTACCAGAAGTACCAGAAGTTCCCGAAGAGCCATCAGTTCCTGAAGTGCCGCTTGTACCTGATGAACCATCAGTACCACTTGTTCCTGAACTACCATCAGTACCCGAAGTTCCGCTAGAGCCGTCAGTACCCGAAGTTCCTGATGTTCCCGAATCTCCGCTAGTTCCACTTGTACCGCTAGAACCATCAGTTCCTGAAGTACCTGAACTGCCATCTGTACCAGATGTGCCAGACGTACCACTTGAACCATCAGTACCAGATGTACCAGAAGTTCCTGAAGAGCCATCAGTTCCACTCGTACCTGAAGAACCATCAGTACCACTAGTACCTGAAGTTCCTGAATCACCACTAGTTCCAGAAGAGCCGTCTGTTCCTGAAGTACCCGAACTTCCATCAGTTCCGCTAGTTCCCGATGTCCCACTTGAACCGTCAGTACCACTTGTGCCAGAAGAACCATCAGTTCCACTAGTACCGCTTGAGCCGTCTGTTCCTGAAGTACCGCTAGAGCCATCAGTACCTGAAGTACCCGAAGTACCATTTGTTCCTTGTGCTCCTACAAGACAAAGAGTAACCCCCGATACTGTTTTATAACCAACATTTGAAGTATATGTAATAACTGCAACCAAAACACCAGTTGTTGCATCATAAGATGTTATTAACATATATGATATAACATCATCAGGTGCATATACACTTAATGTCTGACCAGCACCCCAACTCATACCAGCGTATGAAAGTCCATTATATGTTTGCCCTACTGCTTGGAAATAGTAATCACCTGATAAGAAAGGAGTACAAATTAATGGTGTTGCACCTGAAGTACCCGAACTACCATCAGTTCCGCTAGTGCCCGATGTTCCACTTGAACCGTCAGTTCCTGAAGTACCCGAAGTTCCCGAACTACCATCCGTTCCGCTTGTTCCTGAACTACCATCCGTTCCCGAAGTTCCCGAAGAACCATCAGTTCCGCTAGTGCCAGATGTTCCTGAAGAACCATCTGTTCCCGAAGTACCTGATGAACCATCAGTACCTGATGTACCAGAACTTCCATCTGTACCCGATGTACCAGATGTACCAGAAGAGCCGTCTGTACCACTTGTTCCAGATGAACCATCCGTTCCTGAAGTGCCACTTGTACCTGAAGAGCCATCTGTTCCTGAAGTGCCCGAACTTCCATCAGTTCCGCTAGTTCCCGATGTTCCACTTGAACCATCAGTACCCGAAGTACCAGAAGTTCCAGATGAACCATCAGTTCCGCTTGTACCCGATGTTCCTGAATCACCGCTAGTTCCCGAAGAGCCATCAGTACCTGAAGTACCTGATGTACCTGAATCACCACTAGTTCCTGAACTACCATCAGTACCCGAAGTTCCTGATGTTCCTGAATCTCCACTTGTTCCTGAACTACCATCAGTACCCGAAGTGCCACTTGTACCTGAAGAGCCATCTGTTCCCGATGTACCTGAAGTACCCGAAGAGCCATCAGTTCCACTCGTACCGCTTGTGCCAGAACTACCATCAGTTCCTGAAGTGCCCGATGTTCCTGATGAACCATCAGTTCCGCTAGTTCCACTTGTACCGCTAGAACCGTCAGTTCCGCTAGTTCCAGAGCTTCCATCCGTACCTGATGTACCCGATGTTCCAGAATCTCCACTTGTACCAGAGCTTCCATCAGTTCCGCTTGTTCCCGATGAGCCGTCAGTTCCTGAAGTTCCTGATGAACCATCTGTACCTGAAGTTCCAGAAGTCCCTGAATCACCGCTAGTTCCAGAAGAGCCATCAGTTCCACTTGTTCCAGATGAACCATCAGTACCTGAAGTGCCACTTGTACCAGAAGAGCCGTCTGTTCCTGAAGTACCCGAACTTCCATCAGTTCCGCTAGTTCCTGATGTTCCACTTGAACCGTCAGTACCACTTGTACCAGATGTGCCTGAATCACCGCTTGTACCAGAAGAGCCGTCTGTCCCACTCGTTCCCGAAGAGCCATCAGTTCCACTCGTACCGCTTGTGCCAGAACTACCATCAGTACCTGAAGTACCTGATGAACCATCAGTACCTGAAGTACCAGATGTACCTGAATCACCGCTTGTTCCAGAAGAGCCATCAGTACCACTCGTTCCGCTTGAACCATCAGTTCCGCTTGTACCAGAAGAGCCGTCTGTCCCACTCGTTCCCGAAGAGCCATCAGTTCCACTCGTACCGCTTGTGCCAGAACTACCATCAGTGCCAGATGTTCCGCTAGAACCATCCGTTCCCGAAGTTCCTGAAGAGCCATCAGTACCCGATGTACCTGATGTACCTGAATCTCCGCTTGTACCAGAAGAACCATCAGTTCCACTTGTACCAGATGTGCCAGATGAACCATCAGTACCGCTTGTACCTGAACTTCCATCTGTTCCACTCGTACCGCTTGAGCCATCCGTACCTGAAGTACCGCTTGTACCCGATGAGCCATCAGTACCCGAAGTTCCTGATGAACCATCAGTACCACTCGTACCGCTTGAACCATCAGTACCTGAAGTACCAGATGTTCCTGAATCACCACTTGTACCAGAAGAGCCATCAGTTCCTGAAGTACCCGAACTTCCATCAGTTCCGCTAGTTCCAGAAGAGCCATCAGTTCCTGAAGTACCCGAACTTCCATCAGTTCCGCTAGTTCCACTCGTTCCAGATGAACCATCCGTTCCCGATGTTCCACTTGAGCCATCAGTTCCCGATGTTCCAGAGCTTCCATCAGTTCCCGATGTACCTGAAGTACCCGAAGAACCATCAGTTCCTGAAGTTCCACTAGAGCCATCAGTTCCCGAAGTACCAGAAGTTCCAGATGAGCCATCAGTTCCAGAAGTACCGCTTGTACCCGAACTACCGTCAGTTCCGCTAGTGCCCGATGTACCTGAATCACCACTAGTTCCTGAACTACCATCCGTACCAGAAGTACCACTAGAACCATCAGTACCACTCGTACCCGAAGTGCCAGAGCTACCATCAGTACCTGAAGTACCACTAGAGCCGTCAGTACCAGAAGTTCCTGAAGAACCATCAGTGCCACTAGTACCCGAAGTTCCTGATGAACCATCAGTTCCCGATGTGCCAGATGTACCGCTAGTTCCTGAAGTACCTGATGTACCATTAGAACCAGATGCGGTTACTTTATTGATGAAAATAGCGGTAGTATCATTAAGTTTTATATAGACAGCATATACTAATCCACTTGTAGGCTTTACGTTAGTTAAGTTTCCAACTTCATTTGGGTCATAATATAATACTTCACCTACGTCACCTACTAATATTGGTAAATCAAAAACTATTCTACCATAAGGTCTAATTCTTATGATACCATCATTTGTAATATCATCAGATGAAACAACACCAGCGATTGATAAATAATCATCTTCAGTACTTCCAGTTACTTTTTCAAATAACCCACCATTATTTATTTTTACAAAATCGCCATTAGCTATTCCAGTATATACATCATTGGGATTTAAAGAGAAATAGTCAAGAATATAATTTCTTTGACTAAATCTATTTATAATATCATTTGACCATATTCCTATGGTTTCGGTAGCACCAAAAGTTCCAAGTTGGGTATAAAGAGGTGTTAATGTTGGTAAACCATCAGGTCCTATCTCAAATATAGCACCATATAAATCTTGAATTGGTGTGTTATTACCTTGACCAGTATTATCTAATGTTAGATTATATAACTCAACGTCTTCAATTTCAATAACTCCACTAAGACCATCAGGCTCAATACTAGTTATTGCAGTAATTTGATATGCAACGCCATTAGGAAGCCCATACCACATACCAACTTCTATATCCGAAAGGGTAAATTGGAAGTTTGGGGCTGAATCTTGGTCACTATTACCTTGTGGGGTAGCTATTACACCAATACTATATTTAGTGGGATAACCATTCCAAATAGAAGAAGGATTATCATAATATGCAATAGCAGTTACGTTACCATTAGTAATAAGTGTAGGTAAACATATTGGTGCATTTATCAAACGAGCCATACCTACAAAAATTAGCTTTTAGAACATAGATAAATAGTTACAGTTGATGTTCCAGTACCATATCCAGCTTGTACGTTAGTTAATGTGTAGAAATTAATTTCAGTATAGCTGCTATTTTCTTGCATAGAGAATGTTGATGTATTATTTCCTTGAAATGGTCTCCTTGTAACAACTGCACCATTAACACCAGCGGAATATGCCCCAATAAAAATGTCACCTAAAGGATGAGCTATTCTAAATTGAGAAGCTGGAAGAACTATCGTAAATGTCCATCCAGATGCACCAATTAAGTTTGTTCCATCAGGACTTGTTGCACTTGTCACAGATGACATATTACCGCCAGAAGTTGCAATTACAATAGTATAAATTCTTAATGAATTTGTTGGGGAAATACCTGAAGTCCCAGCAGTACCAGCTCCACTTACTCCTGATGTACCAGCAGTACCATTTCCTGAAACACCTGATGTACCAGAAGTACCAAATCCTGATTCTCCACTTGTACCAGCAGTACCAGTTATGCCTGAAGTTCCAGATGAGCCAGAATCACCAGAAGTTCCCGATGAACCGCTATCTCCTGAAGTACCAGAAGAACCATCTCCACCAGAAACACCGCTTGTACCAGAAGAACCACTTTCACCTGAAGTACCTGATGACCCATTCTCACCTGATGTGCCAGAAGAACCATCTGCACCTGAAGTTCCTGATGAACCGCTATCTCCAGAAGTTCCTGAAGAACCACTTTCACCTGAAGTTCCCGATTCGCCAGAAGTTCCGCTTGAACCTGATTCTCCTGATGTACCCGAAGAGCCATCAGCCCCTGATGTACCAGAAGAACCATTTTCACCACTTGTACCAGCAGTTCCATTTTCGCCACTTGTACCAGCAGTTCCATTTCCAGAAACACCACTTGTACCTGATGAACCAGTTTCTCCTGATGTACCTGATTCACCTGAAGTACCAGAAGAGCCATCTAAACCAGAAGTTCCTGATGAGCCATCAGCTCCCGATGTACCAGAAGAACCATCTGCACCTGAAGTTCCTGATGAACCATTTTCTCCGCTTGTACCAGCAGTACCATTTCCTGAAACACCACTTGTACCAGCAGTACCAGAAGCACCAGTTTCTCCTGATGTACCAGAACTACCAGTGATACCTGATGTACCAGAAGACCCAGAATCACCTGACGTTCCTGATGAACCATCTGCACCTGAAGTTCCTGATGAGCCAGTTTCACCACTTGTTCCAGCAGTTCCATTTCCAGAAACACCGCTTGTACCTGAAGAGCCAGTTTGACCAGATGTACCACTTGAACCAGTTCCACCTGATGTACCAGAAGAACCATTTGCTCCAGAAGTACCTGAAGTACCAGCAGCAGCAACTATCGCTAAAATTAAATCTTGATTGTCAATAAATTGGTCAGTACCCCCACTCATATTTATGAGAACTGGAACTTCCCAATATGTTGCACCTATTTTTGTAGGTGTCCCAGTTACAGTAAATATTTGATAATTGTCAGAATTAAAATAATCCTGAATTGTTAGACTTTGACCAACCGCAACTAAATTTAAGAACAAATCAATATCTTGATTTGTCAAATCTTGATGCGATATATTTAATTGGGTTGAATCAACTTGTGTTGCTTGATTCCAAATAATCCTACCAGAGGTAGGGTCTCCAGAGGTTGCAGTTGTATTGGCTTTGTAGTCAAATATACTAGATGAAACTCCGTTTGCACCATTAGTACCTGAAGTGCCAGAAACTCCAGATGTGCCAGAAGCTCCAGATGTCCCAGAGCTACCAGAGTTGCCAGAAGTACCAGCAGTACCAGTAATGCCTGAAGTACCAGAAGTGCCAAATGTTGCACCACTAGTACCTGATGAACCAGAAGCACCACCGCCTCCGCTACCTCCAGACAAAAATCCAAACTCGTTTGCACCTAAAAAGTTACTCATGCCAATTCTAATTTTAGAACCTCATGCAATTCAAATTTTCTTACAAGAGACCCATCTTTATATAAAAAATACATGACTTCATTCTCATCCTCTCTATCCAAATACACACACACCTCACAATTCTTTGAGTTCATTTCAACTTCAAAGTTTTCAATGATTTTTTTTATTTGAGGTGGAACTAAAAGTGAATACCCTTTTAAGTCAATTAAGACCCCAAGAACATCCATAATTTTAATCTTTTTTACTGGTTGGTGGTGATTGCAAATTTGATAAGCAACCGACCTTTCCCCATCTTCATTAGTTTCCAAATTCAATAGTAGTGATACATCTAACTGATTTTGAAAGTCTAACTTAGCATACCTCTTAATAGCTTTACTAAAAATTTTTGTGGTTTCTCCAATGATGAACTCTTCCATTTTGATGTTTTTTTTGTTGTTTATGATTTAGATAAAATTATTTCGGCTATACTTCCAGCACTTGAAGATGTTATCGTTACCCCATCTATGGGATTACTAACCGCAGATGCAGATAGTGTAACACCTTGACCTTCATTTAATTGTACTGGGTCTGATGCTAAACCCTGAAATGACGCATTACCTACAACAGTAACATTTCCTAATCTACAAATAACACTCACACGTGTAGCATTATCCGAAGCAGATATTGTTAAGCTATCATTAGAAAGAGTATATGTCCATACGTTAGTTGCTCCCATTTTACTTCGTATTTAAAATATTTTTCAAATTATTTTGATATTCAAATGGTATTGTAGGAGTTAAAAACGCACTCTTTACTTTAATATATCCCTTGACATCAAAAACTAAATCTTTTGCTTGTATTGTCAAAGAAATCAAATCCATGATATTCTTACCAATCAATCTTGGGTTAAAAGCAAAATTGAAAGAAACATCAGTTGTTCTTGATGGTAGAATTAGTATGTCTTTTACTTCATTGACATTACCCACCTTAATCCCATTTATAAAAAAATCTAAATACATTTCCTTTACAGTAGCTTCAACATTTGAAGCATTGTAAATTCTTGTAGTTAAATCCATAGAAACATTACTTGCGGTAATAGACCTTATTTTCAAGCCAACTACTTGATAAGTTATGTCTTTTAGAAAAGTAATTTGCTTCATGTAATAGCGGTACAACGAGTATCCTATGACACCAGCACCAGCTAATATTAATATAGGTTTATACTTTATCATGATTTCTTCTTCAAAATTAATGCAATAAGTATGAATGCAGCTACTCCTACACCACCATATATCAATAAATTTTTGGTTGGAATGCCAGCTACTCCTGATTTAGCAGTGGTTAATTCAGTTTTAGCTTGTCCGACTGATGATTCAGTAAGTTGTGTAAGTGTAGCTAAAGTAGATTCTCTATCCTCTTGTTTTGCTTTTTGAGCAGCCAATCCCTCACAATTTTGTTGAATTTGCAGTCTTTTGTATTCACCAAGTATGATATTGCTTTCGTCAAGCCTTTCTCTTACTTCTAAACTAGATTTTTGCTTCAAAAGGGTCTGAACATCATTTGTAATGAGGTCTATTGAATTTTGCACTCTTTCGCAGTCGCTAGGAAGATTCTGATATTTTTGCCTTACAGCATCTCTAAAACGACTTTTTTTAGCAGCTCTGCTACCGAATAGATTGTAAAAATCCTCACTTCCAGTATAATTACTATACTTTTCATCAGCAAATTGCTTAAAACCTAGACGACCTTCTGTGAAAGTCCCTAAGTCATTATTTTCAATCATGTCAATAGCCATAACTTCTACTTTTTCAAGAGTTTATATATGAAATAGCCTCCAACTGCAAGTCCTCCAATTAATAACCAATTTACACCTTTTTTTACAGTTGGTGCGGCTAAATTTTCACCATTTTCTACTGCTACTCCAGCTACTACTGGTGCTTGTGCTGATTGTACTGAATTATTTGGCATAGTTGGTACTGTTGATGAAGAAGTTGTTGCTACTGAAAATTCTGCTTTTAAATCTCTAACTTGGTCTTTCATAGTAATAATCCAAGCACTTAACGCTGAAACACTTAAATTTTGTGCTCTGCGAGCAGCTGCATTTTTGGTAGGTGCGGTTTTGAGTGCAGAAAGTTCTTTTTCAGCATTAGAAATTGAAGCCTCCATAGAAGAAACATCCTCTAAAAGTGGATACTTTTTTGAAAATGCGTTTCTTGCACCTTGCAATTTTCTAGCTTGCTTCCTTTTAGCTATCGCAGTAATTCCACCACCTACACCTAAAATTGGTAATAATCCTATTGGCATATAATTATAATTGATATGTTATACCTTTCTTTTTCCAATCTGCGTTTATGTTTTTAATACGATAATTTGTTGTATACAAATAATCATTACCTAATTCAGACTGAACAAATGTGAATAAATCTCTTGGTGAAGACTCTGGAATTCCAAAGCAATAGTCTTGTCTTGTACCAAACGCTTTTATAAGTTTAGCAACATCTATATCATTTTGCATTTTTTTCATAGTCACCTCAACTGTTCCATAATCATCACCAACGCAATATCGCATACTCTCATAAATAGTATTTGCAAAAGATAAATAATTTAAGTCACTATATGTTGGCTTAATACCTTTATTTAAATTATCACGAATTTCTTTATCAGCAGTATTAAGTAATTCACGACCCTTTTTTTCCGTTGCAGATGGAAATACCGATTTATATATTTTAAAACCAACAAGTGCAACAACTAAACCACCTCCAACAACCAAAACACCTTTTGCCCAAGGTGGTAAGTCTTTGTAATATGAATAAACTTTATTTTGCATAATTTTTATTTTTTAGCAGAACCACCTTTTGTCAAATAAACTTTCCCTTTATAAGTAAAAGTAGGTTCATTTTTACTTGCTGATTTAGACCATGCTCGTAAATATGCCATATCAAAGGTTTTTAACTCATTTATTGACCTAGCATACATTCCAGACATAATAATTTTTTTGGCATAGGCATTTTTACTAAAAAACATATAATATGCCCCATATACTACTGCGGCATATACACCAACATAAATCAATGTTTTTCCTTTCATAAAGTTTTGTTTTGAGGTCCACCAGCATATACATCCTTAATCTTATATTCTTCTATGTAGTCTTTGATGAACTTATTAATAATGTCATATCTCTGTTTATTTTGAGCACTTGGGTAACCAATGAATGTTTCTCCAAACGCAGCAAAAGCCTCCCTAATTGGGTAACCTAAACCTAAGTAAATAGTCAATCCATTCAAATCTGCTTCAACCTCGTTTGCTATATCACTATTTAAATAAAAATGACTATACTCATGAAGTAAAATAGCCATCCTCATAGGTATTGTAAAATCCCTGAAAGATTCTGCTGAAACTTGAATCCTACCATTTTTTGTGCTAATCCTAGCTGGAGTACTCATTTTTTCTCCTTTACCATTAATGATATATGGTAAATATTCAATTTTATAGCTTCCAACCGAACTCATAAAATCTCTTGGAGTAGTGTACCAACCAGCATTGTAAGCAAATTTTTGAGCAAAACTCACAAAGTTTCTGACAGAAAATGTATTCATTTTTGTCTTTGGCAAAGTGATGTCAAGCTCTTCCTTTTTAATACTCACTACTTTAAATGAAGTATCCTGACCAGCTGGTAGGTTTCCATTCTTTTCATTGTAAATAACTATTGATGCAGTGCTAGGTGCTAATGGCATACGAACAAATAGCTCTTGTTCACCATTTATTTGTTTGCTTCTATCTGTAAAATATGTATTAGCTTGACTAGGGTCAAGTACTTTCAATACAATATTTTCTGGTGAATTTGTTCTCACCACAATTTTCAACATACAAGGTTCGTATCGTAGCCAAATTTTATACGTCATATTAGATAGATAGAGGAGCTTTTTGTCTTTCTAAATCTTCTGAATACCTTCCATCAGTTAGTTTTTTTGCTTTTGCTCTAACTCTTTTTGATACTTGGTCAACTGGTAAAACTATGTCATAATCTTGCCTCAAAGCATCACTATACTTATTAGCTTTTTCATTAAGTACTTGACCTAATTCCACAACTTGACTTTCTACTGCTAGAGCTTCTGGATTTTTTACACCTACCTTTCTATTCCAATAGTGGTAAATGACAAGCCCAGCACCAACTCCTAAAACAAAGTCTAATAGTTTCATATTAGTTCTTTTTTACATATTTAGAAACAACGATAGCACCAATGATTACTACACCTACTATTACAAGTGTCTTTACTGGAAAACCCAAAATTGTCTTGTCCATATCTTCTTTTTTTTCTTTTAAAATTACTTTTTGTACCTCTTCATTTAAACTTCCATTCAAAGGAAATACACCCTTAGTTTTTTCTCTATT
>Ga0078894_10004627_pt1 | contig 10546 bp, 8 predicted proteins | sample LauGreSu1BDMLBSD_2_FD_67506 | JGI IMG/M metagenome (GOLD analysis project Ga0078894, IMG submission 67506) | Freshwater lake microbial communities from Lake Michigan, USA - Su13.BD.MLB.SD (version 4) (version 4) | ecosystem: Environmental > Aquatic > Freshwater > Lake | place: Lake Michigan, USA... | reverse complement strand
TTTACCGCAGACTTTGAATTCAACCCCATCGCTATATGTCAGAAAATTTGCTTAAAGGAAAAGTAGGAATCATTACTGGAGCACTTGATGAAAATTCCATCGCTTGGAAAACTGCGCTCAAGGTAAAGGAACAAGGCGGAAAATTTGTCTTGACCAATGCACCCATCGCCATGCGTATGGGAGCGATCAAAGAACTTGCAGAGGAGTGCAATACCATCGTAATTGGTGCAGACGCCACCGTTGTGGAGGATATTGAAAAATTATATGCTGAGGCAAAAGAGTTCTTGGGAGCAGATTTTGACTTTTTGCTTCACTCGATAGGCATGTCGCCAAACATCCGTAAGGGCAGAGCCTATGGCGACCTCAATTACGATTGGGCCATGAAATCCTACGATGTGTCGGCCATCTCTTTCCATAAGATGATGCATGTAGCTGAGAAAATGGACGTGATGAAGGAGTGGGGTTCCATTGTAGGACTTTCCTACATTGCCGCTCAACGAATATTTCCATTCTACACCGATATGGCAGATGCCAAGGCCTTGCTAGAAAGCATTGCTAGAGGATATGGCTACCGCTTTGGTAAGTTGAAAAAGGTGCGTGTCAATACCATCTCTCAATCCCCTACCAAAACCACTGCAGGAACAGGCATCGGAGGCTTTGATTCCTTTTACAATTTTGCGGAAGCCCTTTCCCCACTAGGTAATGCGCCAGCAGATGCTTGTGCAGACTATATCGTCAGTTTGTTCTCAGACTTGACCCGCATGGTGACCATGCAAAATCTTTTCCACGATGGAGGATATTCCTTTACAGGAATTTCTGAAGAGATTATGGAAAAGTTCAAAGACTTGTAACGGTCAACGGTTGACAGTTCACCGTCGACAGCAGTTTGTATTTAAAGCCCCGTCCCTACGGGGCTTTTTTGTTGCTGCTTCTTAAAATTGAATTCATGAACATCTAATCATTTACCCAGCTAACCAAAGAAAATATACTTTGAAGTTCATTTCATTTTGCTGTGGACTGTGGGCCGTCAGCCGTTGACAGTTTGCATTATCATAAAAACATTTTTTCATTTCTGGATTTCCCCTAACTTATACACCTTAAGAACCCCAACTAGCTATGTTGAAGAAAATACTTTTCCTAGGTCTCGCATTTGTTGCTAGCGTCAGCTGGGCAAGTGCACAGATCATGCCTTCCCCTGCAAGAGCAGAAGGAAAGGGCCCTTATGAGAAACTGATCATTCGTGGCGTCACGCTTATCGATGGTACGGGTGCGCCGCCACTAGGACCTGTAGATATCGTGGTAGAGAAAAACCGAATCACCCAAATTCAAGCCGTAGGCTATCCTGGAGTACCGATCAACGAAAATCGACGCCCCAAAGCAGACGATGAAACGAAGGTCATGGACTTGACCGGGCACTACCTCATGCCTGGCTTGATTGACATGCACGGGCATATCGGAGGTTCAGGTCAAGGTACCCCAGCAGAATACGTATTCAAACTTTGGATGGCGCACGGAATTACGACTGTGCGTGACCCATCGGCAGGAAATGGACTCACTTGGGTCTTGGACCACAAGAAAAAATCTGCTGCCAATGAGATTACTGCCCCACGAATCTTGGCTTACACATCCTTTGGACAAGGAGCAAAAGGTCCCATCACCAATGCAGAGCAAGCAAAGGCTTGGGTAAATGAGAACAAGGAAAAAGGAGCAGATGGAATCAAGTTTTTTGGAGCAAAGCCCGAAGTAATGGAAGCTGCAATCTCTGAAAATAAGCGAATTGGATTGAAGTCTGCCATGCACCACCAGCAGTTGGATGTAGCTCGTTGGAATGTGCTTCATTCTGCTCGTGCAGGGCTTACTTCCATGGAACACTGGTATGGACTTCCTGAGGCGCTTTTTACGGATCGTACCATCCAAAATTTCAGATTGGACTACAATTACCAGAACGAGCAGCATCGCTTTGCAGAGGCAGGGAAACTATGGCAGCAAGCAGCTCCACCTTTCTCCGAGCATTGGAATAAAGTAATGAATGAGTTGTTGGAGTTGGATTTCACCTTGGATCCTACACTCAATATTTACGAGGCCAATCGAGACCTCATGCGTGCACGTACGCAGGAGTGGCATGGTGTGTATACACTGCCTTCCCTTTGGCGTTTTTATGCCCCCAATCGTCAATCTCACGGTTCTTATTGGTTTGATTGGACTACCGAAGAAGAAGTGCTTTGGAAGGACAATTACCGCCTGTGGATGACCTTTGTCAACGAATACAAAAATCGTGGTGGTAGAGTAACTGCAGGTTCTGACTCTGGATTTATTTACCAGCTGTATGGCTTTGCCTACATCCGTGAACTCGAAATGTTGCGCGAGGCAGGATTCCATCCTTTGGAAGTGATTCGTGCTGCGACCATGCATGGGGCGGAAGCCTTGGGCTTGGATAAAGATTTGGGCACGGTAGAAGTAGGGAAGTTGGCAGACTTTGTCATCTTGGAAGAAAACCCACTTCAAAACCTGAAAGTATTGTATGGTACAGGTGCCGTCCGTGTCAACGATAAGAATGAGCCAGTTCGAGTAGGTGGTGTCAAGTACACTGTAAAAGATGGCATTGTGTACGATGCGAAGCAACTACTTAAAGATGTGCGCACCATTGTAGATCAGCATAAGGCCAGAGAAAAGGCACGCATTACCCAGCCAGGTTTGGATTGGTAAGCTTGCCATATTTGGCTTTTTGAATAGAAAGAAGGAGAGCTTGCCTAATGGCCTCTCCTTCTTTTTTGTAACCTGAAAATTGGATTAAATCTCATTTACTAATTTTAAACTATGCCGTTTGTAACACTTTCCCAGACCAAACTATTTTACCAAGAACATGGATCTGGATCCGAGACCTTGGTTTTTGCCCATGGCTTACTTTGGAGTCACAAGATGTTTGCTGCGCAAGTGGCTGAACTTTCGAAGCGGTACCGGGTGATTGCATACGATCACCGAGGACAAGGCAGCAGTGAAGTTGGAGGACCCTACGATATGGATACGGTGGCAGCAGATGCTGCAGAATTAATCCGATCCTTGGTGGGTGGCCCAGTGCATTTTATAGGCTTGTCCATGGGTGGTTTTGTGGGCATGCGTCTCGCTGCTCGTCACCCTGAATTGGTCAAAAGCTTGGTTTTGCTCGAGACTTCTGCCAATGCGGAACCCCTAGAGAACCTACCCCAATACAAGTTACTCAATGGGATGGTGCGTTGGATTGGGATCATTCCTCCCATCGCGAGCAAGGTCATGAAAATCATGTTTGCAAAAAGCTGGTTGGAGGATCTTAGGAATAGGGAGTCCATTCGTCATTGGAAAAAGGAATTGGCTTCCAATAAGAAATCCATCACAGGGCCTGTAGAAGGAGTGATCTATCGCAAAGGAGTGGAGGAGGAGCTGTCCAAAATTTCTTGCCCTACCTTGGTGATTGTAGGGGATGAGGATGTGGCGACGACCCCAGCAAAGGCAGCGGTTATCCATCAGGGGATTTCAGGAGCCAAGTTAGAGACTATAGCAGGGGCAGGGCACAGCAGTTGCATCGAAAAGCCAGAAGAAGTCAATCGAATTATTGGGGATTGGCTAAGCTAAAAAAAGAGGCCATCTCCGGAGTGGGGACAGCCTCTAGTTTTTAAAGAAAGTAACCTGATTTTTTTAGCTCACCTAGCTAATTTTTAGGTTGCAGAGTTGAGTTTTGAGATAACTCAGGAATTAATTTGCTTGGAATACCCGCACATAATCCACGATTAGGTGCTGGGGGAAAGTAGTGGTGGTATTAGGAGATCCTGGCCAGTTGCCACCTACGGCCACATTGAAAATAAAGAAGAAATTTCGTCTGAATTCATCCAATTCTGCCGGCGTAGTATCGATCACATGGTACTGTTTGTTGTCTACAAACCAGCGGATAGAGGTAGCGTCCCAAGTAATGGAATATACTGCAAATTGATCTGAGAAGGTACCAGATGAAAGTGTGGTTTTTCCTTCATATTTGGCGTTTTTTCCTTCATTCTGCCAGTGAACGGTGCCATAAACCGTGTTTTCACGTCCACCTCCGCCAATCATTTCCATGATGTCAATTTCGCCGCAGGCAGGCCAGCTTACGGTGTCAAAATTGGATCCAAGCATCCAAAGTGCAGGCCAGATGCCCTGTCCTTTGGGGAGTGCAGCGCGAATGTCCACTCGACCGTATCTAAACTCTTTCTTACTTTTTGTTATGATCCGGGAAGAGGTATACTCTTTCCCTCCGAAAGGTTCTTTTTTGGCAGTGATGACTAAATGTCCATCTTGGATGCTGGTGTTTTGTGTCCGGTAAAATTGGAGTTCATTGTTACCCCAACCATTGGATCCGTTGCCAGTTTCGAAACTCCAGAAATCTGAGTTGAGTGCTGTACCATCAAACTCGTCTGCCCAAACTAACTTCATGTTGGTGTAGGAAGTTGGGGAAGTAGCTCCAAGTTTTGGGATGGTTACTTTGCTACCGGTCTGATCTGGACCTGTCTTTTCCTCGGGTACGCATCCGATTACCCCAAGTGCTATTAATAAGGTAGATAAAAGTAGTTTATGCATATGTGTAAAAATAAAACCGCCAGAGAATTCTCTGGCGGTAAGTTACTTATTGAGAGATTAATTTAAAAGTCCACCAAACTCCGGTGCCTGTCTCAATCTGTATTGTCATTCTTTTAACACCTGCAGTTTCCACAAGGCTGACTACTTTGTAGGATACTTCACTTGGAACGGCTACGTTTGGAAGTTCTCCGGCATTCACAGCCTTTGGTAAGGCTACATGAGCTCCTTGTCCTAGAAGTCTAAGCGTAGCCCCATCGTAGGTATAGGTATACGTTCCTTTGCCATCATGAGGCGCCTTTGGAGCAGCGCATCCGTCAGCACCCTGCCATCCTTCTAACCAAGTTTGTGTACCCAGGTTCATGGTGTACGAGCCATTGGAGTTGAAGGTATATACATCGTCAAAGAAGCAAGCACGTGTAGTTACATCTGCAGCGGTATTGAACCACCACTCTCTGCTGCCTGCAGTAGGGCCTACGGTCATGGCTCCTTCAACAGGCTCCATTTTCCAGTTGCCTTCAATTGCTGCGCTTGCTGCTGGTCCGGAGATCAATTTGAAATCCCACCATACGCCATTTCCAGCCTGCACACGTAGGGTCATTCTACGGGTATTGCCTTGCTTGGTTTGTTCTACTATAGTATATGCTATTTGGGTAGCAATCGCTGCACCGTTGGAGATTTCTCCATTATTATTCACTTTCGCTAGACCTACGTGTGCTCCCTGACCCACCAAAGTAAGGGTGGTGGAAGTGTAGGTGTAAGTAAATGACTTCGTGCCATCGAATGGAGCTCTTGGAGCACCGCAACCATCTGCGGCTACACCTTGCCATGTTTCAATCCAGGTTACCCCATCCAATCCCATTTTGAAGGCTCCGTTTTCTTCGAAGGTGTACTTGTCATCAAAGAAACAAGCTCTTGCAGTAACATCTCCAAGAGAGTTTTGCCACCACTCTGAACTTCCAGGAGCAGGACCCACTTTCATCGCGCCAGCGATTGGCTCCATAGACCATACACCTGTGATATCAAAAGCAGGCTTGCTAGAAGCAACTGTAAAAGAAACGTTTTCAGCAGCTTCATTGCCGTTTGTGTCCTTCGCCTTGACATCAAGATTGTAGCTACCTGGAGTAAATCCACCTACCACTTTGATGGTTACTTTTTCATTTTCACCGCTTAAATCTTTTGATCCAGTTGAAACGCTAACACCTCCACGAGTGATGGTGTAGGAGAAACTTGCTAGTGAACTGATTTTGCCATCGTCCACTCCATCAAAGAAGGTGACATCTACAATAAAATCCTGTTTTTCGGTCAAACCGCTAGTAATAGCGCCTAAGGTAATCTTTGGAGGCATGTCAACAATTGGAACCTCTGAGAATCCATTATCACAGGCCCAAAGCATGCCGAGGAGTGCGCAAAGCGCAAAGCATTTAGATACAATTTTTTTCATGGGTTTACTTTTTTTTTTGTAAAGATGAAGAAGTCTATAACAGCAACCTATTTCAGGATAACTACAACTATTCATCATTCTGAAAAAAATACTACATCAATAATTCATCAATTGAAATAAATAAGGTTAATTACAACAATAAGCCTATTTGTTGGTTAATTCTTGTACACAAACAATTTCACAATGCTACCCATCACTCGGTTTGTAATTTCTTTTTGTTGCAGCGCAGTTGGTTTGCTTTTTTTATTCTTTTTTGGTGGGCCAATCGAGGGAAGGGCCCAGCAATTTCCCGTTTTTCAGGGTCAGCCTTTTGTGACCAATTACTCCGCTTTGGATTACCGCGCAGGAATACAAAATTTTGACATTGTCCAGGATGACATGGGAAGGGTATTCGTGGCAAATAACCTGGGTCTACTCGAGTTTGATGGTAAAAACTGGACTCGCTATGGACTGAACAATACGAAAGTCCGTTCTGCTTTTGTAGGGGATCAAGACCGGATTTATGTGGGTAGTCAAGGTGATTTTGGATTTCTACATCCAGATGAACTTGGGCAATTAACCTATGTCTCCTTGGCAGACAGCTTGCCGGAAGAGGTACGAGGCTTTGATGAAACTTGGAAAATATTTGGAGTCGGAGAGCGGATTTATTTTTGCACGTTCAACCGGATTTATGTCTACGATGGACTGGGTTTAAAAGTAATTGATACCAAAAAACGATTGGATATTCCCTTTCAGCTTGGGGAGCGCTTGTATACTCAAATTTTAGGAGAGGGATTAGTTGAAGTAACCGATGCTACGCTAAGTCTAATTCCTGGCGGGGATTTTTACAAGGACAAGCGGGTGTCCAATATTTTGCCTTACGATAAAGACAAGTGGCTTGTCAGTACCTTTTCTCAAGGTTTGTTTTTGTACGACGGTAGGAGTAGTATCCCTTTTGTGATGAAAGGTGATTTTTGGAGAAATGAATTTTTGATCAACTACAGCCTCCGGCTAAACAAAGGAAACATAGCCTTAGCTACGCAGAATGCAGGTCTTTTTGTAATTGATCGGGAAGGAAACTTGCTGACACACTTGGATAAGGAAGCGGGGTTGATGGACTTGACGATCAATTATGTTTTTGAAGACAAGCAGGAAGGCTTGTGGCTATCCATGAACAATGGGATAGCACGAGTAGATTTATTTTCTCCCTTTTCGCTTATTGATGACCGCATGGGTTTGGAGGGTTCTGGTTATACAGCCGTCAAAGTGGGTGCTAAAGTTTATTTGGGGACCAATAATGGACTTTTTCTATGGGAAGGGGGGAGGATAGTTAAGTTGCCTGGCACGGAAGGGCAGGTCTATTCAGTTCAGTTGATTCAAGGGGAAGTCATCATGAATCATCACAGGGGCACTTTTTCCATAGTTGGAAATCGGGCCGTACCACTTTCCTCCAATCAAGGGGCCTGGATTATTAAAGCACACCCGAAGAATCCTGATTTCTACATTCAAGGCACTTACACGGGCTTGAGTTTGTACCAAAAGAGAAACGGAAAATTAGACTTCATTCAAGAGATTAAGCAGTTTTCAGAATCTGCGAGGGTGATGGAATTCGAAGGAACCACGCTATGGGTGGCACATGGATACAAAGGCGTTTATAAGGTTACGCTTAGTGCCGATTTGAAAACAGTAGTTTCAAGCAAATTGTATACGAGTGCCCAAGGCTTCCCTACCAATGATTTGATCAATGTTTTTCGAATTGGCGACCGGTTAATCTTTACTGCCAATGGTGGTGTTTTTGAATTTGATCCTCAAAATGACCGCTTTGTATCGGTGGATGAGATCAACGAATTGTTTGGCTATGGGCCCGTTATCGCAGACTTGGAAACGGATGCCTTGGGCAATGTTTATTTTATTGAACAATCCCGCCTAGGCATTCTTAAGCAAGAAAAAAATAGAAAGATGAGTCTTCACTATTCGCCTTTCAATAAAGTGAAGCGACTCTGGAATGATGATTTGGCCAATGTCATGGTGCTGGATGAGCAGCACATTCTCATCGGAGCCAAACAAGGATTTATTCATTACCAGCCCAATGAGGATCAAGCAGAAGAAGACCAGCCGCTCGTATTTTTTAGAGAAATTCGGAACCGAGGGCTTGCGGATAAGCTACTTTTTTCAGGACATGGTAGCATGAAAGACAGTATTCATGAATTCTCCTATGCCCAGAATTCATTTTCCTTTGATTTTGGATCGGCTCATTTTGAAAGTGAAAGTGAACTTCAATTCCAGTATCGTCTATTGAATTTTGAAGAAGAATGGTCTTACTGGAGTAGTGACTCTAGAAAGGAGTACACCAATTTGAGAGAAGGAGATTATGTGTTTCAAGTTCGTACGAAATCAATTTTTGATACTGTTTCTGAGCCCATCGACTATGCATTTACCATTCAACCCCCTTTTTATCGTTCAATTTTCGCATACTTAGTGTATGGCATTCTCCTGAGTAGCTTTCTTTATTTTGGGTTCAAATGGTTGGACAAGCGCTACCAAAAACAAACCCAGGAATTGGAGCAAGAAAATTACCAAGCGCTTCGAAAAAAGGATGATGTAATTGAGTCACTTACCCAGCGTTCGGAAGAAGAAATTATTCAATTGAAAAATGCCCAGTTGCAAACTGAGATTGAATTCAAAAATCAGGAATTGACTTCTTCTGCGATGAATCTCATTCAGAAGAATAAGCTCCTTACCACCATCAAAAATTCACTAAAAACACTCAATGCTGCACCTCTTGATTCCGAAACAAGTACGGAACTCAATCGGTTGGTCCGATCCATCGACAAAGACCTAGAAGGAAACGAGCATTGGTCTGCTTTTGCAGATAGTTTTGATCAGGTGCATGGCAAATTCATCACCCGCCTGAAGGAGAGTTTCCCTGAGCTCACGCCTCAGGAAGTTAAGTTCAGTGCCTACATCCGAATGAATCTCAATACCAAGGAGATTGCCAATTTGCTTGGGATATCCGTACGAGGTGTGGAGATTGGTCGATATCGGGTGCGGAAAAAACTTGGCCTTTCCAGGCAGGATAACCTGACTAACTTTTTGCTCCGGTTTTAATTCGGAATTAGTAGCCTATTTATCTAGGGTTTAGTGGAGTTTAAAATTTTTTTCAACAAAACCTGAACCTTTTACCTACAATAAATGTATATACATCAATTGAAAGGTTAACCCATGGGAAAGATTGAAGAAGCAATCAAACAGTCGGAATTTAAGGACAGCTACAACAAGGTTGTGGTCAACTTATTGTACACCCACAGTTATCTAGTGAGTTTTCAAACGGCTGTGTTGAAACCCATGGATCTTTCTCCGGAGCAATACAACGTCTTGCGGATACTCAGAGGTCAGCAAGGCAAGCCCGCTACCATCGCTGCCATCCAAGAGCGGATGCTAAATACGATGTCTAATGCCTCAAGGCTGGTTGACAAGTTGAAGGCCAAGGAGTTGGTGAAGCGTGAGGAATGTCCTGAAAATCGCCGAAAAGTAGATGTACTGATCACTGAGAAAGGGTTGCGCTTATTGGAGCTTTTGGAGCCTCAAATTGCAGCGCTCAATAAAAAAGTAATTCACCTCGATGAATCCGAACTTATTCAACTCAATGGCCTATTGGACAAACTTCGAGGGTAGTCCACACAACATTCTAAGTAATTCTTAACCTATCTAAATTCTAAACTTAAACCAAAAAAATTATGAGCACTACAAAATGGATCATCGACCCTACCCACTCCGAGGTAGCATTTAAAGTAAAGCACTTGGTGATTTCTACCGTAACTGGTTATTTCCGCAAGTTTGAAGGAGCAGCGGAATCAGCTTCTGAAGATTTTAATGGAGCTTCAGTTACCTTCTCTTTGGATGTAAACAGCATCGACACGAATCAATCCGATCGTGATCAGCACTTGAAATCAGCTGACTTTTTTGATTCTGCCAGCTTCCCATCCATCGCTTTTGCAGGTAAACTCGTCAATCATGGTGGAGAATACCAACTCCAGGGTGATCTCACCTTAAAGGGAATTACCCAGCAGGTGACTTTGGATGTGACCTATGGCGGAACTGTTGCTGATCCTTATGGACAAACCAAAGCGGGATTTGAGATTGAAGGAAAACTAAACCGCAAAGACTTTGGACTAACCTGGTCTGCCATTACTGAGGCGGGTTCTGTGGTAGTCAGTGACCAAGTTCGCTTGCAGCTAAGCGTTCAACTTGTCAAACAATAAGTCGACTCAGTAATTACATCAACTCCAAAAGGAGCCTCTTTTTGAGGCTCCTTTATTTATCTCTTTTTCCATGCAACACTTAATCTTAGGAATTCACCACATCACTGCCATTTCGGGAGATCCACAGCAAAACATAAATTTTTATGCGGGCATATTGGGCCTTCGTTTGGTAAAGAAGACCATCAATTTTGATGCGCCTGATGTGTATCATTTTTATTTCGGTGATGCGCTCGGACGCCCCGGAACAGTTTTTACCACTTTCCCATTTGCAGGAGCACGC
>Ga0078894_10004626_pt1 | contig 10548 bp, 15 predicted proteins | sample LauGreSu1BDMLBSD_2_FD_67506 | JGI IMG/M metagenome (GOLD analysis project Ga0078894, IMG submission 67506) | Freshwater lake microbial communities from Lake Michigan, USA - Su13.BD.MLB.SD (version 4) (version 4) | ecosystem: Environmental > Aquatic > Freshwater > Lake | place: Lake Michigan... | reverse complement strand
ACCCCTTTCTATTCAATTTGAGATATAATATATATAATATTGAAAATCATATAAACATGCTGCAAACAGCAAAGAGAAAGAAAAAGGATAGGTAAAGATTTTCGTGATTCATTCATTCATTGCCTATAGGTTCAAGAAACTTCTCTGGACTCTAGGTTTGGCTCTCCTGTTGGAGGGTGTCAAAACATCACCTGGTCAGTTAGATTGCCCCTCTGGATAATTTTACAATGATTCCAGCAATAGCTGCTAAGGTAACACATTCTTTGGTGATAGCTTTTAGATTGCAATTCTTAATGTTCTACATGCATCTATTCTAGCGGCAATTGCCTGTCATGCAAAAATCTTTCAATGATTTTAAATGAAAATAAATGTTTATGCCCTGGTGACTTAACTTTCGATGAGGCTACTGGCCAATGCTCATGTAAGTTTTGAATAGTAACAGTATCTAGAGGAGAAAAAGAGGATTAAGTTCACCTCACGTGATTTGCAGGCAACATTTTCATTATAGACGACAGCTTAAGAAATCTCAGGGAATTAGACCTTTGAAGGCGTTGAGTTTAGGTCTTGGGATGATACTTTTTCCAGCGCTTATATGTTCACAGTTCCGAACTTTGTCCCTTATCTTCAAGTTTCTTTCAAAAATTGCATCATTGATATAAGCGGAAAGTTCTTTTAAAGTGCACATCCAGTAAAACTGACTTTTGATAACTGCTAATTCCGAGTGGGAAACACTACCGAATTGCTGAGTCTTGATTATTCAGCCGGGTCTAAGTATGGTTGTACCGCTGGAAATGATATCAATGCGGGTGACCTGTCAATTCTGAACAGTAACTTTAGTGACACAACTTTGACTAATGTGTAACTCAGTTTAGTGACGCCCAAGAATCTTTTCAAGGTGACATCACTTTATGACATCACATTCTTCAATGTCACTTTTAATGGTCTTCTGCAAAAACATGCGAGCACCTTCAATGATCACCATTGCACAACTACCCCTGCCAAGCCTTCAAAGCTTACTTTCGACAGACTCAGAGTATTAAATTCAAATATGTTTAACGTACTCAACTACACATACTATAACTTTGGGCAGGTTGTCCCCGCAGATACCTAGCTAAGAGTGACATCCTCTGTCTTCTCAGGCTATCAATCTAATGTAAATTGGATGACATTCTTTATTTCAAGAGAGCGCTCTGTGCAATCAATATTGCTGCAAAACATCTCATCAGATTTGTTAACGCTGGAGCCTGGCGCACATTTGGTTCATGTAGTCGGGACTTTTGGGCAAGTTAGCACCACTGTTACTTTAAATCAAATCTCCACTACAAATAGCAAGATCATAGACTTTATTCAGGTTGACAATGTGGATAGCGTGACGGCCTCTAATATTAAATTTGAACTATTGAACAACTAAGTGACAATATTGACTGTGGCTGACCCTACAAGAAACGGTCTCATCTAACTTAATAATGTCAAAACAGTCCTACTTGATAGCTTCTTCGCTTTATCATCGTCGCTGACGCTGGCCCCAGTGATCTTAACAGACTCAGTGAACAGTTTTACCATTTAAAATTCTGGGTTTTAGTCGATACAATTGACAAATTCAGATATGATAGTCGCAAAGAAGGCCGCATACTTCTTTTCAAATAACGTGACGATAGCGAGCATTATAAACTCTAAGATTGAGGTCACTAAATATGCCTATTAGATTGCACCTTTATTTTTGATACCAGGGACGACACAGGTACTGTTTGATAAACCTGCTTTGAGAAACTCTTAAGTACCCCTCCTTAGTGTTAAAGGAATACTTAAATAGTCATCTCAAGACATGTCTAAGTATCAGATACATCTACAATTCTGTACCTTCTAGAATAACTTGTTCTCAAGCTTTGATCTGCTTGGCTTCACTGACCTGCCCACATCCCAGTTAGACCTTGTGAACAACTTCTGTCTCGACAACTCGATCATCCCAAGCTGCTCAGCCGGGTCCTACTACGATACTATTTTGAAATCTTGCACGCCCTGCCCCCTTGGGTGCTCCAGCTGCACCTCAGAATCGCGATGCACGGCATGTAGTATCCCGCGCATGTCAGTTGATCCCTTGTCTGGTTCGTGTGTGTGCCCGGACCAAGAATACTATTTCGAGAAGGACGGGAACCCCCGGTGTAGGAAATGCCTAGCGAAATGCCTCACCTGCAACAATGAGTACATGTGTCAAACCTACAAGACATGTCCGAATCAGAATCAAAGGTTGAATTTGCTCACTTAGCAATGTCAGTTCTAGTGTACTACCGGGTATTTGGACACCACGACACAGACCTGTAAGGCATGTGCCGACACGAATTGCGCGATATGCGACAAACTCACCGGGGGGGCTGAACGCTGCGGGCTCTGCCAGAATGGTTACTACCTTGACCTATAAACATATACTTGCAAACCAGAGTGCCCGGCACTCTCCAAAAAGATTGAATCTACGAATACCTACAGCAAGGGGAAGGGCTTTATGGTCAGGTACTGCCGACCATTTGTTTCCACCACCCCTTTTTAATATGGGTACTATATTGATCCAAATTCTACATCACATATTGAGTTGGGGACACCGGAGTACCCCTTCAAGAACATGGACTCACCCGCCAAAGAGGTCTTTAACTTTATGTTTGAGAAAGATACTAACTTTACTGTCTATCACAGACGTGGCACCTCTATGAAAATGTACTACGGTATCATGCCGATAACAGTTGTAAATGTGAAGATGTATAGTTTAGTGAGTTACGGGGATTAATCATTGGCTAATCCAAGGATATATGTGACGGGGCATGAGTATCTATGGCCTGATTCCACTCTGTTTAGTACAGCTGAGATATTCTATGATTATCCTGCGAGAGTGCAAAGAGGGGACATGGATGTTTCTGAGTCTACCAAATTCTTCCTCAAGTTTAGCATTTTCAGATCAAGCATGGAAATTAAAGGTTTAGATTTCTAATCCATAATGTTTGGAGATGCCTGGTCGAACCCACTGATCTTCTCCTTTGATGCACCCAACCGCACAGTCGTTGTTGAAGATTCTTACCTAGACCTTGATGGTGCCTTCTATGAAGCTTATTTCCCGATCTCCTTGATAGTTAGACGCTCGCACTTTAATGTCACGAACTATCAGTACGGTGTGTGGAACGATTTCAGATGGGACTGCTATGCGAATAATGCGACTGACTTAGGGGCCTCTCTACTGATTGAAGATAACTTGTTCACTGACAAACATTAGCAGGCACTGTACAACTTTTTCTTCTTTTCATCGTTTGATGATTTTATATTGCGAAACAATACGTTTGATGCGGTTACATATTTGGATATGGAAACACGTCCCTTCGTCGATGTGCACCCATAATCTATGTGTGACCCTGACTATCGTACTTAACATATTACTATCGATCATAACAAGTTCCTGAATCTGGACGGCTCATCACTGATGTTCGCGATAAACTACATGAATAATTTCAATGGCACGAAAATATTCTCATTGCAAAATAATGTGTTCCAGGATACGATTATTAATTCGCAGTTGATATCCATGCAGATTTAGAATCCGAGTCAGGTGAATATCGGGAACAACTACTATAAAAATGTGACTATCCTGAAAGACAAGAAGATATTCTATTTCTTCTCTGAGAAAAGCAATATTACCATCAAGAATGAGACGCTGATTGATAATACCCTGGATGATCTTTATACCATTGGCAGCGCTAAGAATGTGTTTATTGAGGATTTCGACATTTATAACAATGATAACACTGGCGCGATTACTGAAACTTCTGCCATTTTGAGAATCTCAACCGCTGCCAACATGTGTCAGATCACACGTTTCAAGGTGGGTGATTCTATTTTCAGATATGGAAAGGCAATTGAGATAGAATCCGCAAAGATTTTAAACTTTAGTAACGCTCTGTACTACGGGAACACCTTGCAGAACTAGGACTTCTTTGTATTTAATCAGATAGTTCAATCTTAGATTTCGAATTTGACATTCACATCATTCCTAAAAATATCAGACAAATCCAGATACGCGATCTCAATGCCAACACTTTCACTCGTCCCTGGTGTTTCCTCACATCTTTTAAACAACATTTCATTCACCTAGTCTAAATGCTCCTTCATTTAAGTCTCTCAGGTGTAGACCTCTTATTTGAACTCAAGACTTTCTGACCCCGAAGTACTAAAGTCTGATTCTATGTACAGGTTTAATGTGTCAAATTGCACCATAAATAATAACATATTGTCTAGCAAGGATGCACTGCTTGACTTTGGTGAGATCAATTATCAGAATTTCAGTGTAAGTCTGAACAAAGTACATATTATTGACAACACTCTTGAACTCGGTACGATATATCAGATGAAGCTCAATTGCAAGGAATTTATAATCAGTGACTCACAAGTCTTAAGGAACACAGGGCAATTCGCATTATTAGAGCCTGCTTCGTCAGATGAGAGTAATCCATTAAACTTCTATATATACCGTTCGCAATTTGTCAGTAATTTTGCTAGAGCTGACGCCATGATACAGCTGACTTCAAATTCTGCTCTTCGAACATACAATTCTCGATTCATTGAAAATTTCTCATTGGGAAGAGGCTCTGTTGTGTTTGCTGACTACCAACTTGTATATGCACTCTTTGATACTTGCGATTTTATCAGGAACTATGCATATTAAGGCGGTGCATTCTACGTGCAGTACTCAAGTCAGATAGAAGTCTCAAATTGTTACATTACTTAAAACTTTGCTGTGACCGGAGGTGTCGCCTATGTGAATAATGATGGCCAGATCAAAATCAATAATGGAACTAAAGTATTCCAAAATTCAGCCCTCAACTCATGCTTCTTATTCTTGATCAACTCTTAATACGAGAGTCAGATTGATAACATTACTATCACTGCAAATGATCAGAAGAATGCTATGATCCAAAAAGACAAATTTTTGAGCATTTTCTCCTCTTACATGTACTTTAAACCAGAGTTCTTCAATGCCATGCAAGAAATCTAGGACAAAGTGTAGAGAACCATTAATGAGAGAGCCGATACAGCCATCTATGCGATTAAGGCAAAGATTAACTTCACTAACACGGATATATATCAAAATGATGTGATTCTGAGCGCCTCCACTGAATCTGTTGTGAGCCTGGTCAACACCACGATAAGGGACATTTAGGCATCTAGTCGCATTATAACCGCTGTGTCTTCTACAATTGAATTCTATAAAGTTATTGTGAGAAATGTGACAGTTGTGGTTGGTGATGTCGAGACTATTAATTGGGAGGCTTCTTTTAATACATAATAGAGCACAGTTACCTAAACGCCGGGTTAATATGAAGTTTTTTCAAATACTTTTGCTTCATCTCTTTCGGGAGACATCTAACTTGTTCTGAACACTATGCCCCCAAGAGATGCCAACGGCATGATAAACAATGTGTATCTTACACCATAGTCAGAGGCTCTAACAACATCTTCAACAAGAGAAATAAATCAATAGAGTTCTGTGTAGATAAGTCCCCTACAATAACTATAATAGGCTTCATTTACTTCTGGTGTCGCCCAACAACTAGGTACTAATGAGGCTATCATGGCTCGGCTGATACCACAGAAGTCAAGTCAGTTCTTTAAAATTTCAATTGTCAACAAATCATTTATGAGGGCATTTAACTGTACTTTTGAGAAGATTGAGGGTACGTTTATGTATGCCTCAGGGTCAAGTGTAGTGATTGATGGAAATACAACGATCCAAAACCTCAATTCAAATGAGTAAGAGTCAGAGCTGTTCTTGTTTGATAGCTCAAATATTTAGATAAGTGATGCCAATTTCCGCCACCTCACTCAACTTGTTGTGACTCCCATTCTCCGTTTCTAAGAGTCTCAATTGCTTTTCAATCGTGGTTCATTCTCCTATTTCAACAAAGTGCTTTTCTTCTTAGAAGGAGGAAAATACTAGTTCGATACTCTGCATGTGTCTCACGGAAATATGACATGGATAAACGAGCCATACATGGTAAATTCGATTGTTTTCGACGTCAGTGCTGCAGACCTTTCAATTGCTAATGGAACTTTTGTAGGTATCTTTTCCAGTTACTCAAGTCCTATTATCTATATTGAGAATGACCCCTAGGCCACAGAAAAGCACAGTTTGAATTTAACCAGATCGAACTTCTACAACAATGTTGCAAATGAGAGTGCTGGCGTTCTATTGGCAGTTAATACCAATGTGACAATTGACCGGTGTGTATTTGATAATAATACTGCTCTTTTGAAAGATGCTGGTGCCATTTTTTTGGATTGCCAAGATAGCATATCTACATTATGCACTTATAATATCTCAAATAGTGTTTTCAAAAACAATAAGGCCGGAGTAAATGGTGGTGCCATTAAGTACACTTTCTACCCTCCAAACATTCAGAGAAATAATACTTTTACAGGGAATATGGCATAATATGGTCCATTAATATCCTCCTACCCAGTCTAGATAAAAATAGCAAATCAGTCTTCAGCGAGGAGGTTAGGAATATTATCAAGTAATGAGACTTAAAAATTAAATTTGGGCCCTAATGCTGTAGTTTTTGAACTCGATAATGCTTTGCAGAGTGGTGCCTTGATGACTTAAAATATCAGCTTTGAGATTATGGATCAGGAGAAGAGGACCTTGATTACTGATAATCAGTCGATTGCCATAATGAGCTCATAATCACCGAATGTGACTGTAATGAAGTCAAAGTCAGTTAAAGCTAACTCTGGTATTTTTGAGTTTAATGATGTGATCGTTGTTGGCCCCCCAGGAACGGAAATGCTTCTAAAAGTCTCAACAGATTCCATATCCCGCGAGAAAATAGACAAAGCATACCCCGGTCTGTTGGCAACACTTCCTGAAATCTTTATCAAGGGTCGTCTCCGTTTGTGTCTTCGAGGTGAGTTCCAAACCACAGACTACAAATGTATTCAGTGCAGTGATGGTTTCTTTACCCTAAAAGATAATGAACAGTAATGCTATGAATGCCCTGAAAATGCTGTTTGCTCTGATGGATTTAATATCGCTTTGGATTAGGGCTACTGGAGAAATCATACCGATTCAACTAACATATATGAATGCTACAACAAAAAGGCTTGCAAGGGCACTAATATGTCGACTTGCGAAGATGGATATAGAGGAAATCTATGTCACTCTTGCGGAAAGGTAGAGAAACCAGATGGAAAAGTAGTCTGGTACTCTAGGGAGTCAAATAATGAGTGCGCAGAATGTCTTGAATACTCAACGAATGCAGCTAGACTCTCTGGAGTTACCATTTTGATCATTGCCTACTTTGCACTTTTAATTTGGGTCAATATTTCAACAGTTGATCAAAATTAAAATCAGCGACTTTCGACAGTTTGCATGCGTATTCTCACAAATTACTTCTAAATCCTAACCCTTGCGAGCTCCTATGACCTCTCATGGTCAGATAACATGAAAACCTTCCTTTAGTGGATCTCTATTATTGCTTAATCAAGTCAGATTCTGTTTTCAGTTGACTGTTTTATCAGAGACAATAATATTAATATTGAGCCTCAATATTTCAAAATGATATTGGCAATCATTTTCCCAGCTATCTGCATTTTTATCATATCAGTCTTCTGGTATATTTTTGGAAAGTTCAGGAAAGCCACACAAACAATGACAAGATTTATAATGTCAGTAACAATTCTAATTTTCATGACTCTACCAGCAGTGACAACAATTACCTTCGCTATTTACAATTGTGTGGATGTTTTTGATGATGGAACAACTTATCTTGCATTAGATGTAGGCCTTTAATGCTGGAAAGGAGATCATAACTTCTTCGCCATGAATATTGGTATTCCTATAATCGTGATATGGATTGTTGGTCTTCCATTAATTGGTCTGATAATTATGTGCCGCCACAGAAAAACTTTGGCTGACGAAAATAACATAGCAAGATATGGCTTCTTATACACTGGCCTTAACCATTCCGCTTTCTATTGGGAGATCCTTCTCCATTTCAGAAAAGTCATCATGATCTGCATTAATGTGTTCCTGACAACTTTCAAGCCTTTGTATCGCGCGCTTATTGGTTTTATGCTTATGATCATTTACATTGAGCTTTTATAAAAAGTCTAACCCTATTCCACCTAAGAAGTTAATGATCTCGAATTCAAAGCAAATATTGCCGCTTTTGCGACTTTCTACGGCGGTCTGTTCTTTATTTCATCTGAATTGCACTTCAGTGTTACTTTGATCATGTTCTTTTTGATATTGATCGTGAACGCTATCTTCTGGTGGACCTGGATCCGGATGGTATGCCTTGGATGGATCCGAGTAAAACTCGGGTACTACTTAATGAAAATGAAATGTTGCAGAAATTCATTCTTGGTAAAAGCAATTCAGGGCGAGTAAGCAGATATTAATCAGATTAATGCTGACAAGATCTAAGAGATCGAGGCTGGAGAACTCGCAGATGATAGTCAAATCGCCCGTCATTATGCCGCCGGTGGTCTACAATCAAACGGCGGAATGATTGGCGGTCCTAAAGAGGACTACGATATGGACCAGGAATATTATGAGGAACAAAAAATAGGAGCGCATGGTCCCGGACAGAGGGGGGTTTATGAAGACTATGAAAATGAAATAATACATAAGGGATCTCATAAGGAGCAGAAACATTCTAAAAAAGCTTCAAGAACAAAGGGGAAGAACATGTACAAAACCGTGGATCAAACTTAATTTATGGATATGAGTGTCAAACATGGTTTCAATAACTAGATTGATTTCGATGAATCAAGACAGTATGAAGAACAATCACCTTAAAAGTCAAAGTCTAAGAGGAAGTAGGGAACTCAACAAGAAGACGATTTTGATTCAGTTGACAACCGACAAACCAAATCAAAAGATCGAAGGTAAAAATAACCACCAAGAGATGAATAAGCTCCACAAATTAAGGTCAACGGGGAGAAACCACTGGCGCCACCTTCTAAAAACAATCAATCCAAAACTGTTGATACGCGTCATTAACAACCTAATGTGCACCTGGCCGACAGCATCTATGAAGATAGCGACTAAGATGAAGAGCAGATAATAGAGGATTCATCTGAGAGTCAACAACAGAAAACTGGAAAGGCCAAGAAAAAGAAAAAGAAGATTGTTAAAAGAGTTGTTAAAAAATAGAAAAATGAATAGTAATCACAAGCTGATGTAATGCTGAGAAAGAACACAACTATAAATAATAAAGAAGGCAATTACAAAGAGATAACAGACTCTGCAAATTCTTCATCTTTTGTGAGTGAGTCGATTGATTAACTAAAAGGTTCTACTCCTAATGTGTCCTCCGGTTCAGGAGATGCATAGACTAAGGCGAGGACTATTATAGGAGATACAAGTCAATCGAAGAGTACGGGTTAAGACCCTTATAACAAGCATTCAACGCCGCCTTCAAACCTCTCGTCCCAGCCGCAGAACAAATAAGTCCTGTCCTCCTCGGATGATTCGGCCCCGAAGCTCCCAATCGCCGATAACAACCACCACGACCGCACTCCATCACAGTAGCGTGAGCAGGCAGCCAAGGATAAGATCCGTGACCTCAGCAACAAGCGGAGACGCAAGGGCTCTAACACATCCATGGAGTCACCTAGGGTACACCCTAAGGAAGATCTAAGTGATGATTAGGTAGTTGTGCCTACTAAAATCAAGTAGAAGGAGGAGTATCAGAAGTAGATGGAGAAGAAGGGAAGAAACAAACCGGATGAAGCAGTTAAGGCTCAGAAGGGAAGATAGCAGTAGGAGATTGTTGATTTGAGTTAACAGTAACAAGAGGAAGGTGCTGGTAAGATGAACAGGACTGCATAGGAATAAGAGAAGATGTTTAATAAGCAGAGACCGAATATCGATAAGACCATGCAGAATTTCAATAAGAAAGATCAGTACAAGAAGATGCAAAGCAGGAAAATATCCTCTCACGATGAAGAATCTGACGAGTAGCGCAGTCGAGATAGCAGTGATGCAGAGGAGACCAAGAGACAGATGATTTCTCAACCTAATAAATCACGCTCAAAATCTCGTCCATCAGGCACAAAACAGCAAATCGATGATGACTCCGGCGGCCAGGGTGGAGAACACAATTCTTCATCCTTGGATAACGCTCCTACCAAGTAGCAGCACCAACAGCAGCGCAAAGTCTCTAAGCTAAGGCCTAAACACATGAGAAATGAGGGGTAAGAAGCTGCAAAGGCAACACCTAGCATGTTCACTAAACCTAAGCAGCAAGTTCAAGACTCAGATGAGGAGGAGCCTATAGAGCAGCTGAAATAGAAACGCACAAATAAACATGACATCGACGATGATGAAATTCCTCAACCAAGAGAGCGGAAGAGCAAGACTCGTGAAGGTAGCAGACGTGATCGCTCTAAGAAAAAGAGGAATGAGATCAGAGACTCTCTCAGCCCCTGAGTTTATATTTCTGCCCCAATACTATTTAAGCACTCATTCAATGAGCTGAGTCTTTTATAATAAGTTTTCTGATTATA
>Ga0078894_10004625_pt1 | contig 10549 bp, 8 predicted proteins | sample LauGreSu1BDMLBSD_2_FD_67506 | JGI IMG/M metagenome (GOLD analysis project Ga0078894, IMG submission 67506) | Freshwater lake microbial communities from Lake Michigan, USA - Su13.BD.MLB.SD (version 4) (version 4) | ecosystem: Environmental > Aquatic > Freshwater > Lake | place: Lake Michigan, USA... | reverse complement strand
TCCGGCGTGTAGGTGCCCTCCACGCTCTTCAGCGCATCGTTGAACATGCGGTACTGGACCATCGGGCCCTGGGCGCCGCCGGCGCGGCGGCCCATGCCTTCACGACCACCAGGGCGACCGCCCTTCTGGCCTTCCTTCCCGCCGTCCTGCGCCGGCGCGTCGCCCTTGGGCGGTGCATCCTGGGCGATGGCGGGCAGGCTGACGAGGGCGGCAGCCAGGAGGCTGGCCGCAACGGGCAGGTGTCGATTCAGGAACATGCTGTGCTCGCTTTCCGGGGCTGTGGCCCCTGTGTCGGAGGGAAGTTGCCGGAGCATAGCCAGCGGGGACAGGCAATCATGAAAGCCCTACCATTTGCCCCCCAACCCCGCGCCATGACCACCCTCACCCCCGACCTCGTCACGCAGGCCCTGCGCACCGTCAACGATCCGGAACTGCACAAGGACCTCGTGACGCTGGACATGGTCAAGGGCATCCAGGTCGATGGCAGCACCGTCACCGTCGGCATCGAGCTGACCACGCCGGCGTGCCCGATGAAGGACCGCATCCGAAACGACGTCACGGCGGCGATCGCCTCGAAGGCCGCGTCGATCGGTGCGACGACCCCGCAGGTCGTCGTGGACTTCACGGCCGACGTGCGCCGCCCCAACCAGAAGGCGCGCGAGGGCGGCAACCCGCTCCCCATGGTCAAGCACGTGATCGCGGTCGGTGCCGGCAAGGGCGGCGTCGGCAAGAGCACGATCAGCGTGAACCTGGCGGTCGCGCTCGCCCGCATGGGTGCGAAGGTCGGCCTGCTCGACGGCGACATCTACGGCCCGAGCCTTCCCACGCTGCTCGGGCTCGATGAGCTCGGCGCCGTCGCCAAGGGCAACATCCTGATGCCGTTCGAGGTGCACGGCATCAAGGCGATGACCATCGGCAAGCTCGTCGATCCCGAGAAGGCGCTCGTCTGGCGCGGGCCGATGGCGCACGGTGCATTCAAGCAGCTCGCCACGCAGACCGACTGGGGCGCGCTCGACTACCTGATCATCGACCTGCCGCCGGGCACGGGCGACGTTCCGCTCACGCTCGCGCAGCTCCTGCCCGTGACGGGCGCGGTCGTCGTCTGCACGCCGCAGCGGGTGGCGCAGGATGACGCGCGCCGCGCGGTGCGCATGTTCGAGGGCCTGGGCATCGACGTGCTCGGCGTCGTCGAGAACATGAGTTACTTCGTCGGCGACGACGGCAAGGAGTACGACCTCTTCGGCCGCGGCGGCGCCGAGATGATGGCCCAGCAGATGGGGCTGCCCTTCCTGGGCAGCATGCCGATCCACATGGCGCTGCGGAAGAACTCGGATGCAGGCACCCCGCTGGCCAACTGGGAGGTCCCGGCCATGGGTCGGCAGCTCGACGCGATGGCGCAGGCGCTCGGGGGCCAGATCAGCATCGCCAGCATGCGCGGCCAGTTCGTGCAGCCGACGATCAGCGTGCGTTGATCAGCAGTGGGTGCGGCCCGCGGGCGCGCCCTGCTCGACCGGATACCCGCGACCGGCCCACGGCCAATAGCCGCCGCGCAAGTTGGCCACCTCGTATCCGCGTCGCTTGAGGTACGCGCACGCACGGGCGCTGCGGCTTCCGCTGCGGCAGTAGACGATGAGCTCGCGACCGGCCGGCAGTTCGTCGAGCTTGTGGGGCAGCTGGCTGAAGGGTGCGAAGACCGCACCGGGCAGGTGACCCGATTCGAACTCGCCGCAGAGGCGCACATCCACGATCGCCGCGCCGGCCTGCCATCGACGGTGTGCCTCGGTCGCGCCGATCTCCTCGATGCCATCCGCGTCGAAGGCATCCTCGGGGATCGCATCGAACTCGGCCGGCGTGGTCCACCCCGCGAACCCGTCGATGCCGATGCGGAAGAGGATCCTGACGGCCTTCTCCAGTTCCCGCTCCTCGCACACGAGCAGGACCGAGTCACCGGCCTCGAGGTAGCTGCCGGCGGCATTGGCGAAGTGACGATCGAGCGGCGCACTGATCGAGCCGGGCAGGAAGCCCTCGCAGAACCGGCTCCAGGCACGGCAGTCGATCACGACGTTGGCCGGTTCGCTGGCGGCGGCCATGAAGGCGGCCGCATCGAGCCGCATCGGCAGACGCAACTCACCGCTCGCACCCTCGAGGTTCCGGCGCTTCACGCGCACGAAGTACGCCGGCGGGTCGGGCAGCCCTCGGAGCACCTTGTCCATGAACGCGCCTTCGTCATCCGCCGCACGCAGGCTGCCGTTGATCCGGCGCTCGATGCGCAGGCTCGACTGCGGCAACGCACAGATCGATCGACCGCAGAGGCTCCCCGCGGTGTGCCCGGGCAGGATCCGCACCTCGTCGGGCATCTCGGCGAGCCGTCGCAGCGCCGCCTGCAGGTCGCGGGCGTTGCGCTCGAGCTCGGCCCGGTCGCCCGAGCGCGCCCCGAGGTCGGGTCGACCGACCTCGCCGGCGAAGAGGAAGTCGCCGGTGAGGATGGCCCGCACGGCACCGTCGCCGTCGACGAGCTCGAACGACAGGCTCTCGCGCGTGTGCCCCGGCGTGTGCAGCACGCGCACGCGGACCGAGCCCACGCGGATCTCGTCGCCGTCGCCGAGCATGGTCGTGCGGTCCGCGCAGGCTGCGCACCAGGCGGGCCGTGAACCCTCCCGGCTCAGGTAGCCGTGCACGCCGTGGCGTTCAACGAGCTCGCGGAGCCCGCTCACGAAATCCGCATGCAGGTGCGTGTCGGCAGCCGCCACGACGCGCACTCCGGCTTCGGCGGCGACGGCCAGGGCACGATCGACGTCGCGTGCGCAGTCGAACACGATCGCCTCGCGCGACGTCGGGCAGCCCACGAGGTAGGCGGCCTGCGACAGCGACTCGTCGTGGATGCGGCGCAGCAGCATGACGCGGATCCTAGGGGCAGGACGCCGTCAGGCGAACTCGCGCTTGAGCTGCGCCAGGCCGTCGAGCAGCGCCGCGATGTGCTCGGGGCCGTGCGCCGCCGAGACCTGCACGCGCAGGCGGGCATGGCCCTCGGGCACGACCGGATGGCCGAAGCCGATGACGAAGACGCCGAGGTCCAGCAGGCGACGGCTCATCGCGATCGCCTTCGCCGTGTCGTGCACGATGATCGGGCAGATCGCCGTGGGACTGCGCAGGACCTCGAAGCCGATGTCGCCGATCCCCTTGCGCACCGCATCGACGTTGGCGCGCAGGCGGTCGACCCGGCCAGGCTCCTGCATGAGGACCTCGATGGCCTTGTCGGCGCTGCAGGCGATGGTGCAGGGCAGCGCGTTGGAGAAGAGCGTCGGTCGGCCGCGCTGGACGAGCAGGTCGGTCGCCGCACGGCTGCCGCAGATGTAGCCGCCTGCGCCGCCGCCGAGCGCCTTGCCCAGGGTGCCGGTGAAGTAGTCGACCTGCGTCGCGGCCATGCCCCAGTGCTCGTGCGTGCCGCGCCCCGTGCGGCCCATGACGCCCGTGCCGTGGCTGTCGTCGACCACGAGCTTGGCGCCGAACCCGTCGCAGAGCGCTCGGATGCCCGGCAGGTCGCCGATGTCGCCCTCCATGCTGAAGACGCCGTCGGTGACGACCCAGGCCGTTCCCGTCACGTCGGGATTGGCGCGGGCCTCCTCGAGCTTCGCGCGCAGCGACCCCAGGTCACCGTGGCGGTAGACGGTCTTGTGCAGTCCCTTCTTGATCACCGCGGCGAGACGGATCCCGTCGATGATGCTCGCGTGGTTCAGCTCGTCGCTGATGATGATGTCGCCCGGCTCGCACAGCGTCGGGAAGATCGCCTCGTTGGCGTTCCAGCAGCTGGTGAAGGTGTAGGAACTCTCGACGCCGTAGAAGTCGGCGATGCGCCGCTCGAGCCGCTCATGGCAGTCGAAGGTGCCGCAGATGAAGCGCACGCTCGCGGTGCCGGCGCCGTAGCGGCGCAGCCCATCGATGCCCGCCTCGACCACGCGCGGATCGTTGGCGAGCCCCAGGTAGTTGTTGCTGCAGAAGCAGGCGACCTCGCCGAAGCCCCGGAGCCGCACCGTGGCGTCCATGGGACCCTCGATCGTCTGGAGCACCTTGAGCTGGCCGCTCTCGCGCAGGCCCTTCAGGATCGTTTCGGTGCGGGATTCGAAGGCATTCGCGGCCAAGGTGGTCATGGCCGGAGTCTAGCGCGGCGGTTCAGCCGTACCGCGCACGCACGGCCGGGACGAGGTAGTCGCGGAAGGCCTCGTCGAAGCCGTGCACCGGCGACCAGCCCCAGTCGCGGCGCGCGGCCGAATCGTCCAGGTCCAGCGGCCAGCTGTCGACGATCCGCTGACGCGCCTCGACGGGCGCGTACGCGATCTCGGCGCGCGGGAAGAACTCGCGCACCTTGGCCTCGATCTCGGCGGCCGTCGGCGAGAAGGCCGTGACGTTGTAGACCTGGCGGGTGAGCCGCGAGCGCGGCGCCTGCGCCAGGTGGGTCAGGGCGCGCACCGCATCGGGCATCGTCATGAACGAGATCCGCGAATCGGGGCGCACGAAGCACGAGTACGCCTTGCCCTGCGCGGCGGCATGCAGCATCTCGGGTCCGTAGTCGCTGGTGCCGCCCATGGGCACGGTGTCGGCCGAGAAGATGCCGGGGAAGCGGATCGAGCGGAAATCCACGCGCGCCGAGCCGCGATCCGCATCGAGGAGCCGGTAGTGGCGCATGTAGTACCGGCCCATCTCCTCGACCGCGCGCTTGTTGAGCCCGTACATCGTGATCGGCTCGCCGCACTCGTCCTCGCCGACGATCCCCGCGGCGAGCTTCGCCGCCAGGGACTCGACGCCGAAGGCGGCGATCGTGCTGGGGAACATGAAGGGCACATCCTGGCCACGACGCCGCGCGGCCTCGGCCGCGAGCTTCAGCAGCGTGCAGCTGCCGACCACGTTCACCGAGAGCGCAAGCTCGGGGTTGCGTTCACCGCTCGATGAGAGCAGTGCCGCAAGGTGCCAGACCTCCGCGATGTCGTGCTTGGAGGCGAGCGCCTGCACGAACTCGGCGTCGGCCACGCTGCCGCAGTACGAGTGGGTCGACGCTGCGGCCGCCTCGCCATGCAGCTCGCGCAGGTCGATGGACACGATCTCCCGCTGGCCGCCCCATTGGCCATGCAGGTGCTTCAGGAGCGCATGCCCCATCTCGCCCCCGGCCCCCGTCACCAGGATGGCTCCGGTCGTGGTCCCGCTGCGGGTGGATGGCTTGGGTTCGGTCATGGTGCTCGTCATGGTGTCCCCGGAGTGTAGGTCGCCCCGCGTCAGGCCTTGCAGCCCAATCGCACGAGGAGTTCCTTCGTCGCCTTGATCCCATCGGGCTCCGACAGCCGGCCGCCCTCGTATTCGATCCCGATCCAACCCGAGTATCCGGCGTCACGGACGATGCCGAGCATCCTCGGGTAGTCGATCTTCGTCTCGTCGCCCTTGGCGTCGAAGTCGTAGCTCTTCGCGCTGACGGCCTTGGCGAAGGCCATCAGGTCCCTGACGCCCTGATAGCGGTCGTACTCGTAGAAGTTGCCGAAATCGGGCAGCGTGCCGCAATTGGGCATGCCGACCGCCCGCATCACGCCCGCCAGCCAGTCGCCGTGGCTCGAGAGGCCGCCGTGGTTCTCGACGATCACGTTCAGGCCCAGCGGCTTCGCGAGCTCCGACAGCCGACGCAGCCCGTCGGTGCTCAGGCGGGCCTGCTCCGCCCGTTCACCGCTGCTCTGGGCGTTCACGCGGATCGAGTGGCAGCCCAGGTGCTTCGCGAGGTCGAGCCACTTCCGGTGGTTGTCCACGGCCTTGGCGCGCTTGGCATCGTCGGGATCGCCCAGTGCGCCCTCGCCGTCGCACATGATGAGCACGCTGGTGACGCCGGCATCGCCGCAGCGGCGCTTCAGGTCATCCGCGAAGCCGGCCTGCCCGACGAGGTCCTTGTAGAAGCTGTTCACGTACTCGACACCCTGGATCCCGAAGTCGCGTGCGGCGACCGTGGGGAAATCCAGCGGCTTCACGCCGCCGGCGAAGAGCGACTTGTGCAGGCTCCACTGCGCCAGCGAGATGCGCAGCGCTCCTGCAGCACCGCCCGTCGTTGACGGCACCGGCTCGGGAACCGTCGACTGCCGGCCCGGTCCACCGGTGGTCGGCGCGGCCTGCATCACCGCGTGGGCTCCGAATCCGGCTGCGACCGTGGCCAGCCCCGCACCGAGCACCGCACGGCGGCCGAGCGACGCACGCTCGCCGCATGCCTCGGGCGATCCGGCCTTCGACGGGCTTCCGATCCGGCCGGCATCATGATCGTGCGTGATTCCCATGGCGTGCTCCGTTCACGAAGCCTCACTCCCACTCGATCGTGGCGGGAGGCTTGCTGCTGATGTCGTAGACGACGCGGTTCACACCGCGCACCTCGTTGATGATGCGGTTGCTGATCCGCCCGAGCACCTCGTACGGCAGATGGGCCCAGTCGGCCGTCATGAAGTCCTCGGTGGTCACGGCGCGCAGGGCAACCACGTTGTCGTAGGTGCGGCCATCGCCCATCACGCCCACGCTGCGCACCGGCAGCAGCACGGCGAAGACCTGGCTCGTGCGGTCGTACAGGTCGGCGGCACGGATCTCGTCCAGCAGGATCGCGTCGCACGCACGCAGCACGTCGAGCTTCGCAGGCGTCACCTCGCCCAGCACGCGCACCGCGAGGCCCGGGCCCGGGAACGGGTGCCGCCAGACCATGTCGCGGGGCAGGCCCAGCACCTCGCCGAGCCGGCGGACCTCGTCCTTGAAGAGCATGCGCAGGGGTTCCACCAGCTCGAAACCGAGCTGTTCCGGCAGGCCGCCGACGTTGTGGTGCAGCTTGATGTTCGCGGCCGTGCCCGCATGACCGTGACCGGACTCGATCACGTCCGGGTAGAGCGTGCCCTGCGCCAGGAACCGTACGTCACCGTCGACGCCGTCCGCAGCGGCCTTGAACACGTCGATGAAGCGGTGCCCGATCCGACGGCGCTTCTCCTGCGGCTCGTCGATGCCGGCAAGGTCGCCCAGGAACTCGCGGCTCGCATCGACCACGCGCAGGTCGACGTCGAAGTGGCTCCGGAAGGTCTGCTCGACCAGTTCACGCTCGCCGCGGCGCAGGAGCCCGTTGTCCACGAAGATGCAGGTCACCTGCGAACCGATCGCCTTGGCGAGCAGCGCCGCGACCACGCTGCTGTCGACGCCACCCGAGAGCCCGCAGATCACGCGCGACGTGCCGACGACCGCGCGGATCCGCTCGCACTCGGCCTCCATGAAGTCGGCCATCGTCCACGAGCCGGTGCAGCCGCACTCGCCGTAGAGGAAGTTGCGCAGCAGGTCGCGGCCCTGCGGCGTGTGCGTGACCTCGGGGTGGAACTGCACGCCCCAGAAACGCTTGCCCGCGTGACGGACCGCGGCGTTGGGGCAGGTGGAGGTGCTGGCGAGGACCTCGAACGCCGGCCCGAGACCGGTGACCTGGTCGCCGTGGCTCATCCAGACCGTCGTTCGCGAGGGCAGGCCCTTCATGATGCCGCCGGTGTTCCCCACGTCGATCTCCGCACGACCGAACTCGCGGTGGTTGGCCGAGACGACCGTGCCGCCGAGCATCTGGCAGCCCAGCTGCATGCCGTAGCAGATGCCCAGCACGGGAATGCCAAGCTCGAAGATGCCGGGATCGCAGCGCGGGGCGCCCGACTCGTTCACGCTGGCCGGGCCGCCTGAGAGGATGATCCCCTTGGGCGCATGGGCGCGCAGCTCCTTGAGCGAGGCGTCCGGCCGTACGAGCACGCTGTAGGCACCCGCCTCGCGCACGCGCCGGGCGATCAGCTGGGCGAACTGGCTCCCGAAGTCCAGGATCAGGATCGTGTCGGTCGTGAGTGCCGAAGGCTTGAGCGTTGCCGTCATGGGGTGTGGTCCGGGAAGTGGACGATGCTACCCCCCTGCGACGTCGGACTGGCACACGCGCCGCGGTCTGCTTCCAACCGGGCGCCCTTGCCAAGGAGCCCAGGAAGGGCCTACCCGGGCGCCCAGGTCTCGCGAAGGCTCATGGCGGCCAGGACCAGGCCGGCCTTGAGGCCCGTGATCTCGCACAGGGCGTCGGGTTCCAAGCGCGCCCCGGCGTCGGCTTCGGCAGCCCGGATCCGGGCGACGGCATCTGCGAGCTCCGGGCGAAGGCTGCCTTGGGGCAGCCCACGACGGCACGACGCCAACAGGCCTGGTGCGCCGCCAAGCGCCTGGATGATCTCGGCGGCATTGGTGACCAGCGTGGCCCACCCCTCGCGGATCATGCGGTGACACCCTGCCGCGCCGGGCGAATCGACCCTGCCGGGCACGGCCAGCACCTCGCGCTGGCGGCCATCCGCAGCGAGCCTGGCCGTGATCATGGCGCCGCTGCTCAGGCCAGCCTCGACGACCACGACCCCCACGCAGAGGCCCGCCAGGATTCGGTTCCGACGCGGGAAGTGATGCGCCATGGGCTCCGCATCGCAAGGAAGTTCCGTGAGGACGCAGCCCCCGGACTCGACGATGCCATCCAGCAAGCCGGTGTGTTCCGGCGGATACGGCACGCCAAGACCGGAGCCGACGACGGCCACCGTCAGCCCACCGGCCCGCAACGCCCCCCGGTGTGCGGCCGCATCGATGCCCCTGGCCGCGCCGCTGACGACCGTGAGGCCAGCCTGCGCCAGATCACCGGCGAGCCGACCGGCGACATCCAGCCCGTACGCACTGGCCCGCCGACTGCCGACGATGGCCACGCACGGGGCGGCCATGGCAGCCGCCGAGCCTCGGATCCAGAGTGCCCGCGGCGGGTCATCGACCTGCCGGAGTGCATACGGCCACTCGGAGTCCGTCGGCAGGAGCACGGTGCCCCCCACGGCACGAAGCCGATCCAGTTCACGCGAGGCACCGCCGACCCAGTCGGGCGGCAGGACACTGGCAAGGCTGGCTGGAGTCAGGTTGCGGAGGTCGCTGGGCACGCCGCCACACTAGCGGTGCCTTCCAAGGGTCCCGCGGAACCCTCCGTGAATTCGGTGCCTTCGCGACGGCGGCGCGGCGCGGTCATCACCAGGCCGACGAAGATGCACATCACGCCGCCGCCCATGACCCACAGGCGCGTGCGGCCGAGCGCCCAGCGCGAGAGCAGGCTGTCGCGGAAGGGTTCGGCCACGAAGTCGCTCGCCGGAACGGAACCCTCGATCCACTCGGTGATGGGCACCGACGCGCTCTCGGCGCGCACCAGCGGCACTTCGCCCTCCGGCAGCAGGTTGAGCTGGCTGACCGCCAGGCGGCGCATGAGGGTCGGATCCCCCTCCTTCACCCGGGCGGCGAAGTCGTCATAGGCACCGGCCACCGACTCCGCATGGGTGACCATGTGCTGCATCTGGGCCAACTGCTGCTCGCCTTGGTGGAGCTTGGCCTGCTCGGGCAGCACGACCGCGCCGAAGACCAGGCCGAGGCCTGCGAGCAGGTACGGCCAGCCCGGATCGATCTCGAAGAGCGGCTGCGTGGAACCCATGCAGTGGGTATCGGACAAGACCGCCCGGCGCCGTCACTTTCCGGCGGGGCGTTCATGACAACCGCCCCGCGCAGGGCGGGGCGGTCGAAGTCGGTCTGGATGTCGGGGCAGCCGGTGGGCAGCCGCCGGACCCGCACGCGTTGGGGATCAGCCGAGTTCGGGCGCCAGGTTGCGGACGACCGCGACCAGGTCCTTCACGTGCTGGGCGCTCTCGTTGAAGAGCTTGCTCTCCTCGGCGTTGAGCTGCAGCGGCACGACCCGCTCCATGCCGCCCGAACCGAGGACGCACGGCACGCCGACGAAGAAGCCCTTGCCCTTCTGCCCGGGCGCCACGCCGAACTCGTCCTCGCAGTAGGCCGCGCAGGGAATGATGCGCTTCTTGTCCTTGACGATCGCCTCGACCATCTGGATCGTGCCCGAGGCCGGTGCGTAGTAGGCGCTCGTGCCCATGAGCTGGACGATCTCGCCGCCGCCGGTCTTGGCGCGCTGCACGCAGGCATCGATCTTGTCCTTGGGGAGGAGCATGTCGATGGGGATGCCGTGCACGCTGGTGAAGCGCGGCAGCGGCACCATGTCGTCGCCGTGCCCGCCGAGCAGCAGCGCCTGGATGTCCTCCACGCTGCAGCCGAGTTCCATCGCGAGGAAGGTGCGGAAGCGTGCCACGTCGAGCGCGCCGGCCTGGCCGAGGATGCGGTTGGTCGGGAAGCCGCTGGCCTTCCATGCGGTGTAGACCATGGCGTCGAGCGGGTTGCTCACGATGATCATGACCGAGTTCGGGGCGTACTTGGCCACGTTCTGCGCGACGTCCTTGACGATCTTCACGTTGGTCGCGATCAGGTCGTCGCGGCTCATGCCCGGCTTGCGCGGGATGCCCGCGGTCACCACGACCACGTCGCTGTCGGCGATGTCGGCGTAGTCCTTGGTGCCGGTGATCGTGCAGTCGAAGCGCTCGATCGGCGCGCACTCGTAGAGGTCAAGGGCCTTGCCCTTGGCGACACCTTCGTTGATGTCGAGGAGGACGACGTTGCCGAGTTCCTTGCT
>Ga0078894_10004623_pt1 | contig 10552 bp, 8 predicted proteins | sample LauGreSu1BDMLBSD_2_FD_67506 | JGI IMG/M metagenome (GOLD analysis project Ga0078894, IMG submission 67506) | Freshwater lake microbial communities from Lake Michigan, USA - Su13.BD.MLB.SD (version 4) (version 4) | ecosystem: Environmental > Aquatic > Freshwater > Lake | place: Lake Michigan, USA... | reverse complement strand
CTTTCTTATGACGAGACCACAACTCTCTTTCATGAGTTTGGACATGCAATTCATGGCCTGCTTTCTGATGTTACATATCCACGAGTATCGGGAACAGCAGTTCAAAGAGACTTCGTTGAGTTCCCATCACAAGTGAATGAAATGTGGATCCTCTGGCCTGAAGTTCTTGATAACTATGCGATCCACTACGAAACCGGCAAGCGGCTCCCACAGGAGTGGGTAGATAAATTGCATGAATCTTCAACCTTTAATGAAGGGCATGCAACCACTAGCTATTTGGCTGCCGCAATCCTGGACTTAGCATGGCATTCACTTGAAGACACTTCGAAAGTAACTAGCGTTGCGGAATTTGAGGCGAACGCCATTTCCGAATATGGATTGCATTACGCACCCGTGCCAACGAGATATCGCTCGACCTATTTCTCACATATTTTTGCAGGCGGTTATTCAGCGGGTTACTACGGCTATATCTGGAGCGAAGTTCTCGATGCAGATACCGTCGAATGGTTTAAGAACAATGGTGGCTTAACTCGGAAGAACGGTGACCATTTCCGAAACACGTTGATGAGTCGTGGCGGATCCATCGATTCTATGCAGATGTTTCGAAATTTCCGTGGCCGTGATGCTCAAATCGAACCATTGCTGCGACGAAGAGGATTGGTGTAAGCATGAGTTTTACTGAATCAAATTTACTTGAGATTGCCAACGACGTACTCAAGTTATACCCCGTTGAGATCAACGAAATTTCCTTGGTTAATTACGAGAACAACGCAACATTTAAGTTGACTGCGAAAGATGGAGATCACTACGCCTTTCGAATTAATGTGAATTCACCTCGTAGTAAGTCAAATGTTGAAGGTGAAGTCGCTTGGGTTAAATTTTTGAATAACTCAGATTTAGTTCAAACCGCAAGGCCAATTTCAAACAGACAGGGAAGCCATGTAACAACATTCTTCCATCAGGAAAGTGGCCGCGATCTATACACGGTTATGTATTCGTGGCTAGAAGGAGAAGATGTGGGGGATGAACCTACGCCGACTCAGTTACACGCACTCGGTGCTGCTATGGCCCACATGCATAACTTGTCCGTCGATTTCGATTTGCCAAGCAATTGCCAAGTACCGATCTTTAACGACCCTTTCTGGGGTTCGCCGGATTTGCTTCGTGGTGACGAGAGCCAACTAAGCGATGAATACAAAAAGTTAGTAATCGAAGCATTCGCGGAAATCTCTAGGCGAACTAATGATTTGTACCAAGAAACTAAGTCGTATTTAATTCATGCCGATCTTCATGGCTGGAACGTAAAATGGCACCTCGACCAGATTTCTATTTTTGATTTTGATGATTGCGGAATTGGTCTTCCTATCCAAGATTTAGCTACCGCCTTGTACTACCTCGACACACCAGATCAAGATCAGGCTTTGCTCGAAGGCTACAAGTCAGTCAAAGCTTTGCCGGTTTACGAAGAGTCGGATCTGCAGATGTTACTTATGCATCGACGATTACTGTTACTGAACTACCTATATGAAACACCAGATGCTGAGCACGCAAGTATCTTGCCAGAGTATCTGGAGGAGACAATTAGGAGAGTAAAAGTTTTTCTTGAGAAGTGAATTCTAAGTGGACGATACTGGGATCGAACCAGTGACCCCTTCCATGTCAAGGAAGTGCGCTACCGCTGCGCCAATCGTCCGTGGGTGCAGCGAATATTACCCCACATATCTAGATCTCCGAAATATCTAGAATTTCAGCGCTAAAGCCTTAGCTAGTGACGGGGTAAGCCAATCGACATAAGTAGCGGTGAAATGCCACTGATCAAAATATACAAGTTTGTTGTCAATGATCGCAGGGCACATGTAAGGATCACAAGCCCAAGAAACAGTGTCGATAAAAGTGCCTTTGACGGCCAGCGTTGCAGCTTGCTCAATCTTATTGATTGCGTTGTTATCAGCTTTTGTTCGCACTGAAGCACAAATACTTATCGTAACTCCTGGTCGACTTACGCAATTTATAGAGTCAGTCGTCATGCTCGGATTGTTTCCAATCACGATCAGTTTCTTAGCGTAGGAATTCAAAGTTGCGAGTGCTTTAGGAAACTCTTTAGCCCAAACTGTTTCAGTATCAAAATCGGATTTTTCGCCATTAACTACTGCGGGTTTCCATTGATCAGTAACAATCAAAATATCTGGCTTGGCGATCTTTATTTTTGGAAGAACCAGCTGTTGCCATTGCTGGCATTCAGAAAATGACCGGTTTAATTGATACGACCAAACCGGTACTTCGATCAGCGGGCAAGCCAACTTTGCATAAAGTTCAACGCGGTATCCGTTCTTCTTCGCGATTGTATCGATTGCGGGCATCCACATCGATGCGTGCGAATCGCCATAGAGAACGATCAGTTTGTTGGCGTTGGGATCACCGCCAGGACAAACCGGAACCCTAACGTCGGCAAAATCAATGGAACAAGGATTTGTTTCCTTAAGCCACTCACTTTTGTCAGTTCTAGCATTGGTCAAGCTAGGAGTTAGATTCGCTGGAAGTTTAGTTATCTTCATGGCAGCTGAAATGGCCGAGATAATAGGATCAACTGTTGCTTTTGGCACTTTAACCCAGATCAACTTCTTTTTAACTAGCTGACAGTTGTATTTCTCTTTTGCGATGGTAGTTATATTGCCTGCCTTTGGGCATGAGCCACCTGCCTTATTGGTTGCACCATGTAGCGGTGTGGGTAAAGTAAATAGAAGTGCTACCAACAGGATTCGTACAGTTACTTTCACGATTAACTCCTCACAAACAGGTAGGTGCCGACGACGCTAAGGGTTAAAGCGATGGTTCCCGTAATCACCGTAACTCCGGGATGCTGAACCAGATACTTATTGAATCGGATTGGGTTTTCAAAGAGGTGATGCGTTAATACGGCCGATACAAAAGTTATGACTAATAACGAAATCGATGAACTTGTCGTTAACGGAGTGACTGAAAGCTGGCGATGTAGCTCAATAACTGGCCAGTGCCATAGGTAGAGCACGAAAGATAAATCTCCGAGGTAGTGCACTACTCGATTGCCTAGAACCAACTTAATCTTTGGATCTGAGACGCTAAGAAGTAAACCCGTAGCCAGTAGTACTGGAAGAATCACGAACCCAGGAATTTGATTGCTCGAATCAATCAAGAAAAGTGATGCTAAAACGATACCTAAGGCCATTTTTTGCACCATTTTAGATGAGTCTCGAGTTCTGACTAAGGCGAGTAAGGCACCTAAGCACAACTCCCAAACTCGTGTTTGGGTTGCAAAATAGGTCAAGGTTTTCTCGATCATGAATATTGCTGAGAACGAAGCAACTCCAATAACTGTGACAGCGGTGATAAGAACTTTCGTGGAACGAGCCTTGAAGATTAATAAAGTTAGCAATAGAAGAATCGGCCAGACTATGTAGAACTGCTCTTCGACAGCCAAAGACCAATAGTGCTGCAGGAGTGGGGACGAGGTACCTTGGCCAAAGTAATCAACTTTTAGAGAGTTGAAGTGCGAGTTAGCAAAAAAGAGAGTTGACCATCTGGCATCACGCAGAGTTTCGTTGCCTACTACCGGACCGAGGTAGCGATAAGCGAGAAAAACCGAAACCCAGATTACAAGTAGGGCCGACGGAAGGATTCTACGAATACGTCTGGCATAAAAGTGCAACAAATTACTTACTGTGCCGCCACTAGTCGCAAGTTCGCTCAGCTGTTTGGTAATTAGATAACCAGATAGCAAGAAGAAGAGATCTACTCCGATGAAACCACCGGGTAGCAACGCAGGGAAAAGGTGGTTCGTGATTACCGCAAGTACCGCCAAGGCACGTAGGCCTTGGATCTCACGACTATGTGAGAGTTTGGCGGTCATTAGCGTTCAGTTAACGATTCGATTACTAAACCAGGGGAATTTTCACTACCAACGAGTTCGCCATACATCGATCTAGTTTGACTATCCCAAGTGACTCGGCAATTTCGAATCTCAACATCGGTTGAGTTCATAACGTCAAAGGCATTGTGTTTGCGTCGAATCACATCGGTGATCCCGTTTGGCCGCAAATCAATTCGGTGCGGCCATTTAGATTGATTAAGCATTTGTTGATGAATGTTCTCAAAAATTACGCCTTTGATTAGCTCAGGGTGAGCTGCCCAAACAAGCGTGCTTGCTTCAGTGGTCACATTTATGTTGCGGAAAGTTATGTCTCGTACTTTGCCTTCGCGAAGACGTTCAATATTGCCATCGGTACCGTGACCCGGGTCATCCCAGGAAAATGCAGTGACATGAAGTGCTTCGCCGTGACCCCACCACATGTCGCTGAATGCACGAGTTTGCACGATGCAATCAGTAATCAGGACATTCGAGATAGTTCCACCCTCGCGCGATCTCACTGCAAACCCGCGATGTGAAGCGCGCACAATACAGTCGCTGATAATGACATTCGTTATATCTCCGACAGATTCAGTACCCAAAGTGATTGCGCCCGAAGTTGATTTGAAGAAGCAACTGTTGATTATCACATTATCAACTAGACCGTATTGCGAAGTACCAGCACACGACTTCAACGAGATGCAGTCGTCAGCAGTTTCAAAATGAGAGTTGGTAATACGAACATCTTGGCAACGATCAATGTCAATGCCATCACCATTTGGCACCATCAGATCACTCAAAATACGGATTCCATTGATATCTAAATTGTTACAACCGGTAAATCTAACGGCCCAGAAAGCTGGATCAGTGATTGTTACATCGACCATCTTCACGCCGTAGGACTCAATTAAGAAGATCGTAAATGGTCGCTCTAGGTATTGATCTCGACCACCTATCGGCCCACGCATCTGATGGATATATTCACCGCGGGTTGCAATGAAAGCATCAGCATTTCCGCTGATGGTTCCGAGGCCGGTAATACTTGCGCCGTGTGCTCTAAAACCTACAATAAAAGCGCGCCTTGGCAGGACTACTTCATTAACTTCGCCTTCAGTTAAAACTTCGATTGAATGCTCAGGGGAGTAGTCGGCGTAGTCACCACTTGCGAGCAAGATGGCACCAGATTCGAGGTGTAGTTCAACTTTTGGCAGCAGTTCAAAACTACCCGACAAGAAAGAACCACCAGCTGGAATCAAAACGCGACCGCCACCGTTTTCAGCTACTTGATCAATTGCAGCCTGAATATGTTTCGCGTTATTGGTAACCCCGTCAGCTACCGCTCCGCACTGGGTGATTGAAATCTGCATTAGCAATTGACGATTCGGTTATGCGACCAAAGTAGGTCATCGATCTTTAACGCTATTTCGGCTAGATCCTTTGCTTGGCCAGTTACTGAGAAGGTGTGACTTTCACCAGCCAGCAATGAAACTATTTGTGAATCAACTTGGGTGCCAAGTGCGAGTAGTTCGGGCATGAACGAAAGTTCGTGAATGTAAGTATTGGCTTTGACCGTAACTTGCAGAGTGCCTCCGCTAATTGCCGCAGTAGCACTTAGATCATGTTTTGGTGATTCTTTCGCTGGAGTCAAAGTAGTACGACGAGACGCACGAACTTCTGGGCAAGTCGCAAGAATGAATCCTTCATAATGTCCGTCGGCAATCTCTGGGAATATCTCGACCGCCGGTGTACGAGAAACGCTGTAACGTTCAAGATTGACATCGATGCTGTGGTTCTTTACAACGACTCCAGTTTTATCTATCAAAGAAAGTTCTACTTTTGTTCTCCACGGATCTGGTAGATCGTTTAACAAAGTAATTTGTGCTCCTTGGTCAACGCGGCCAACCACAATTGCTCTTGGTTGGTATGCAGATTTCATCGCATGCCAAGCCAATTTGCGGAAACCTGTGTAATCCAACACTGCCCAAGAAATTGCCGGCCACATATCGTTAAATTGCCAGAGAATCGCACCACTGCAAGTTTCGTAGAGGCTGCGGAAGTGCTTTAGACCAATTTCAACAGCGCGTGCCTGACCAAGTGCGGCAGCGAAATACCATGCGTGTCCACGCGTTGGTGGGTTAGCAAACTCGCGCGAGAGACCTGCGGCAATCTTGCTCATGCCATCAAAAGCGCGCTGGTGATACGCAACTTCATCTGAGGTAGCTACTAGATCATCACTACCAATTGCGCGAGTAAGCATCGACCATGAACCTGGCCCATTAAAACCAAATTCAGCGGCAAAACTAGGGGAGTATTGCTCGTAACGTTCATATCCAGTTTCGTTCCAGACATCCCAGATATGGATTGTTCCAGAGTCGAAAGATTTCACATTGTCTGAGTGAGTACTAAATGGTGAACCAGGAATGTATGGTCTAGTGGTATCGATTTTCTTAAGCGTATTTGGAATTGTCTGTAGGTAGAAAGTTTCACCCCAAGGTCGACCTTCCAGCCCTTCTTGCCAACCCCAATATTGGAAACCCTCGATACATTCATTGCCACCATTCCAAATTACTAATGATGGGTGGCTCGCCAAGCGACGAACGTTCTCATCTACTTCAGCTTCAACTTCTTCAAACATTTCTGGGATCTCGGGATAAGCCGCACAAGCAAATAGGAAATCTTGCCAAACAACTATTCCTTCTTGGTCACAGAGATCGTAGAAGTCATCTGACTCATATAACCCGCCGCCCCAAACGCGGATCCCGTTGATATTTACTTCCAACATATCCTTAATGCGTTGGTGGTAACGCTCGCGAGTTACGCGAGTAGGGAAAGGATCATCTGGAATCCAGTTGGCACCGCGAATCCAAAGACGTTCGCCATTAACCTTGATTGCAAAGTGATTCTTACCTGGTGCAGATTCCGATGTATCTAGTTCGACCAGACGAAATCCAGTTTGTTTTGTAGCTAGTTCTAGTTCGCTGCCATTGGAGGCAATCAAAGAGAACTCGACATCATAAAGAGTTTGTGCACCACGACCACGGGGATGCCAAATTTGAGCAGTTGGAACTGCAAAATCCAGTTCAGTTTGAGCGCCTGCTACTGCCTTTTCTTCCCGGATCAGCACTTCGCCGTTCTTACTCTTGACAGTGACGGCAACTTTCTTTCCAGCTAATTCTCCAGCACACGCAATCTGCGCCGAGAGATGCGGAACGCCATTTTTTAGCGTTGAAGTAAGAGCAGTATTTTCAAGGTAGGCATCTGTCCAAGTATGAAGCAGGATGGGTTTCCAGATTCCTGAGGAGATTGTGATGGGACCCCAATCCCAACCGTAACTGCAAGCCATTTTACGCTGGTAGTTATAGGGCATCTCGTATGGGCGTGGATAAGCAGTTCCGAGCTCTGCCAATTTGGTTTCTGCATCGGAAAGAGGTGCGGCAAAAGAGATCTTGAGACTTACGTCGCCGGCGGCAAGTAGTTTTGTAATGTCGAGCCGATAAGAACGATGCATATTCTTAGTCGTTAGTACAACGTTGTCATTTAGCTCAATACTGGCAATTGTGTCTAAACCCTGAAACACCAGATGCTTTTCAGTGGGCGAGGAATCCTGCTTGATCAAGGTTGAATATTGGCTATCGGTCTTCCAGATCCAGAATTGATCTTGTTCTTTGCCATCGATGGAAATATCTTTAATTATCCCGGCTGCCATTAAGTCGGTATGAATGCAGCCAGGCACAGTCGCCGGAATTGAATCGGGTAGCGTGATTCGAGTAATGCCTGAAGGATCATTACGCCAAACGTTATGTTGGTCTTTAACTGGAGAAATATCCCAAGCGTCAGATTTGGGGGATAGCTTTAGCGTCCAATTAGCAGCAAGTTTAGTTTTTGAGTTCATGGATTAACGACCGTAATCATCTTCAACGCGTTCAATGTCATCTTCGCCAAAATAGGTTCCAGTCTGAACTTCAACAAAAATTACATCGGTGGTACCAGGGTTTGCAATACGGTGTAAAACACCAATTGCGAATTGCACTGAATCGCCCGGCCCAATATTACGAATTTCGCCATCGACAGTTACTTCAGGATTACCGGCGACAATAAACCAATGCTCAGCTCGCTTGGCATGACGTTGATAACTAAGGCGACCGCCCGGCTTTACGCAGATCGTCTTCACTTTATAAGTTGGGAATTCGCCTAGTACTTCATAGCTTCCCCAAGGGCGGTCAGACTTTTCGAGTGACATAGTTACCTTTCGATTCTAATTCTCTAATTCAAGATTAGAGAACGCCTAAAGCTGCACCGATTAGGCCAGCATCTGTTGTTAGTTTGGCAGGGGAGACTTTTAAATCACGCAGGAATCCATAGAACTCAGCTTCGGCACGAATGTGTTTCAGCAATGGATTCCAGTAAATATCGCCCGCTTGGGCCACGCCGCCACCGATCACGATATGCCCAATATCTAGACTGCCCACAAAATTTACTAAACCTACAGCCAGGGCTTTCGAGCCAGTTTCGATAGCTTGCAGTGCGAATGCATCTCCGGCCCGAGCCGATGCAGCCACCTCAATAAATGAATCACTAGTGCCTTGCCAACCTAATTCCTTGGCTAGCGCGACCATGTTTGGTCCACTGGCATATGTCTCAACACAACCAGTGCGGCCACAGACGCAGAGTTTGCCTTGGAAGTTAATCGAACTATGGCCAAAGTAGCTGGTGTTTCCGCTTTCACCTTCGAATAATTGATTGTCAAGAATTAAGCCGCCACCAATACCAGTTGAAACAACGATACCGAGCATGTTTCGTGAACCGACCCCGGCACCAATTTTGTGTTCGGCATGCGCAAGGGCCATTGCATCACCGTGAAGTGATACTCGTTCAATCTGAAAAACATCACGGAAACATTCAACCAACGGGAAATCTCGCCAAACTGGAATATTTACTGGACTGACAGTTCCGGGATTTGGATAAATCGGCCCAGCAGACCCAATTCCAATTCCGACAACTTCAGTATCAGCTTTGCTCAGAATTTCCTTGGTGGCATCAGCAATGCGACCCCATAACTCAAAGCCGTCAGTAGCAAAACTTGGCACATCGATTCGCTCAGATACGCCTAGCTTGCCGTCAACTAATGCAATAGCGATCTTAGTTCCGCCGACATCGACACCTAAAGCTAATCGGTTACTCATGCCACACCTTCAATCTCTTCATTGATGGCGACCTTCATAACGGCACTTTGATAATTATCCGCAGTTGGTTCATTCATTCGCTTCAAAATTACATCAGCTGTCAATCTGCCTAAACGCTGCGGATCGTGGTTTAACGTATGAACACCCATAAGCGCCGCTGAAGGGAACTCGTCAAAACTAACTACCTGTAAGTTTGAATTTAGATGAGACTTAACTTGTCCGACACCGAAAGCAATTAGATCGTTTGCGGCGATGATTCCGTCAACCTTTTTGCGTTGACTCAATAGTTCTCGGGTAGCTTGCTCTGCCTCGATCGAGGTATGAACGCCGCTAATAATCAATGAGTTATCGGAATCCAATTTGCGAGTCACGATCGCCTTTTTGAACCCCTCGATGCGCTCAGCCGCGGTCCAAATAGCAGGGGTATCTGCGATCAACGCGATTCGTTTGCACCCAAGCGAAAGCAACTTATCAACGCACGCATTGATTCCGCCTTGGTTATCTACCAACACCGTGTCAGCATCTAGATAAGGCGCTGGTCGGTCAACGAAAACGAAACTAAAACCGCGACGACGTTCGATATGTAGATATGAATAATCCTCACCTGACGGAACGATTATCAATCCACGTACACGACGCTCGAGTAATGACTCAATGAGAACTTTCTCGCGTTCACCGTTATCGCGAGCAGTCGCCAGGATCAATTCAAAGCCAGCTTTGCTTAATGTTTCTTCAGCACCGGCGGCGAGACCAGCATAGAAAGGGTTAGCTAAGTCAGAGATCACCATTCCAATGATGTTGCTAAGTGATCCACCACGAAGTTCGCGAGCAATTCGATTAGAACGATAACCAACTAAACCGACTGCTTTCTTCACTTTTTCTTCGGTATCAGGTGAAACATTTGCCGAACCATTTAGAACGCGAGAGGCAGTCTTGATACTCACGCCCGCAATCGCTGCAACATCGGCCAATGTTGGATGAGCCATGGGGGTGCGGTTGTCGAGGTTGGTATTCATTTAAGAAACACCTTTCTCGATTCGGAAAGCAATGTCTCCGGTGAATTGTGGAACGCTAAACTTCAAAGTCGTTGTAGCGGTTGATACTTTAACAGTGGAGATAGCCTTCCCACTCTTAGTCTCCATGAACTTAACTACATAATTACCCGTAAAGGTTACTGGGACTTTTATGGAAGTTGCCTTAACGACTGGATCTGCAAACTTAGTCTGCATCGGCTTCTTGGTTTTCAGCGCTTTAATCGCGGCCTCCAGAAGCAAGGAAGATTTTGCACTGAGTTGATAATCATTATGACGAATCCAGCCAAGTGTTAACTCAGGCGATCTGAGCAGTAGCGCCGTAGTTCGAAGCGGTCCCAGGATTTCTTCAGCTTTCATATTCACGGGATCAGCGCCGGCGATCAACTTCCTCATGCCACTGGTTATTGACCAAAGTTTCAGCGGATCTACGTAGTTATCCCACCACCAGTATG
>Ga0078894_10004622_pt1 | contig 10553 bp, 9 predicted proteins | sample LauGreSu1BDMLBSD_2_FD_67506 | JGI IMG/M metagenome (GOLD analysis project Ga0078894, IMG submission 67506) | Freshwater lake microbial communities from Lake Michigan, USA - Su13.BD.MLB.SD (version 4) (version 4) | ecosystem: Environmental > Aquatic > Freshwater > Lake | place: Lake Michigan, USA... | reverse complement strand
TAATTTCGGCATACCAACTCCAACGTGTGGTATTTTTACCATCAAAACAATAAATACGATTTTCCGCTGCACGTTCTTGTCCCAATACAGTTTTTTCAGAACCCTTAATAACAAAATATCCACCGCAGTCCATAGCGCATTCACCTGTATAAACAGAATCAACGTGTTTATTTTGAGACAAAACACAAATTGGCGATTTAACCATAATTGGCATCTTGCAAATGTTTATTTTAGGCAAAACTTTATTTATAAATCGCGGATTATGCATGTCTCCTGGATAACGAATAATATATTTAATATTCACATCAACACATACAGTTGATGCGTATGTAAAATTACGCAGTTTTGCTTCTTGTGGGAACATCAATTTAGTCGCCCCGTTATTTTCGTGGATTTGCGGCGGGTTGAACTTAATGTTTTCAAATGATAATTGAATTTCAATGTATTTAAGTCCAGTTTCTTCATCCACATCATTCTCTGAATGAATCGAGACAGGATTAAACATTTGCACAGTGCGATGAATTTGTGTAGTTATGAAATTATCATACGATTCTATTTGATGTCTCACCAATCTGCGCAAATATTGTGGATTGAAATACGATTCAATCAACGTGAATGGCGCTTCACTATAATCACCCAAATGGGCCAAAACCCCCTCGCCCAACACATCGTCCCCCTTTCCGCCATCTCCCATTTTAAATGACTCTTTAACAGCCTGGGTCATGATTTCATCAATCAGCTTTAATTCTGGTTCTGACACTGATTCTGATGCTGAAGAATTGCGTCTAGGAATGCGAATAGTAGTCTTTTTCAGAATTGAGTCCGCGTCAATAATAGGGTGATTCATTTTTTTATTAATTGTCAATAATAATCAATAGGTTTAATTATATAATATTAACATGGGTTTATATTATTTTATTAATTTCAATTTTCTTAGGGAAACCTACTCCAGGGAACCTACGGTTAGGACGCTTGCCCTTGGACGAACCATTAGTATTACTCTCAAAAACTTATAACATGCCGTAGGTGTCTGACATAAAATGGTCGTCCATTTTTCATTTGTATTTTGTCATTGTATTTTAGCATCAAACCAATGGACGAAAAAAAACAAATTAATATCGACCCATCAATGTTGGAAATCATATCAAAAACTCGGCGAAAAGAACCCAAAGCCCAAAAAGATAAAATACCCAAACTAAAACTGAAAATACCCACACAAAATAAAAATCGCGTGGATCAAACATTCAAATCTCATGCTCTCAGATTTATTCGAAACAAACAACAATCTATGTATGATGCCCAACATACGCACGAAAAACGCCCAACCAACCTAACAAAACCACTACCATCATATCAAGACGAATTCAAATCCGATTTTGATTCATCAATTGATTATTTAAATACTTTAAATGCCCAAAACGCGTCTGCATCTGCACCAAAACCCAATTTAATTCCCAAAACCGGAAACCACCCCACACTCCGATTAAAACCAAAAACACCACAAATATACAATTATGCTGCGCCGGTAAATATTCCGGAAATCGATGAAACAGATATTCAAATTGAGGCGCCAAAAGATATATTTGATATGCATGCCAGCCCCGTTGTTATTCCTCAAAAATCGGGGCCCAAATATGGTTGTTTGAAAAATGGCACATTGCCGACATATCGCACCTACAATAAAACAATGCGAAACACACCCAATGACACAAATAAACAGTGGAATGTTGAACCTTCATTCAGTGAATGGATGAAACGCAATTCAGAGCAGCGCAAAATACAAGAACATATAAAAAAACAACAACTTGCAGAACAAAACAAAAACAAAACCAAAGAAAAACAATTCAACCGCAAAAAACTCAAAAAAACAATCAGACGCACATATGTTGTGGGTCGGTCCTCTGTCCAACCCAAAGTCAGTGTATTAGTGAGCAATAGAACTATACGGCGCGATATAGATATACACTGTAATAAACTCAAACAGTCCAATTTAGAAGATGTTAAACGCGATTTAATCAAAAAAGGATTTATTAAAGTAGGAACTACTGCCCCGCCCGATGTGTTGCGCAAAATGTATGAATCAATAAATACATTATGCGGTGATGTCAAAAATCATAATGCGGACAATTTGGTGTATAACTATTTCAACGATGAGGGCGCAGGAGCTAACGCACATTAATATATTGAATGCACAGACTTTAACGCGCCTTCTACCCAACCTTGACCATTGCATGCGGCTTCTCCAACAACAAACACATTGGGCGCAGGGAATTGCGCCTGCCGTATTAGTTCTTTTCTATTTATTTCAGCGGGGAGTGATTTCACATAATGTGTGCCCTCATAAAAATAGCATTTCCTAATGGCAATCAAACACAAAGAATTACTTGGTATGCCAAGTGCTTTTTCAACTAAACGACAAAACGTTGGCATGCTTTGTATTTTTTCCAAAATAACAGCGCTCTTATTATCACTATATGCAATCATATAGACACCTTTCGCCGGGTCCATGGGTATTATTTTTTGCAGTATAGACGAAACAACAGTGTATTTTTTCACATACGCTGCCATGATGTGTTTCGTGTCCGCCGTAAATTTGCCATAAACGCGCAAAAATGGCTGCGATTGGATTTGTTTATACAGTTTGTTGTGAGGAAACAGTTTCCGCAAAACACTTACTGTTGTAGCAACTATAACACAATCACACACAAAGGTTGGCCCACGTTTTGTTTTAACCCGGATTTTATCTGTCTCTCCCGAAGTTTTAATTTGCACAGCTTCACAATCTAACCGAACATCAATTCTATCTTGGCTAACTATGCGTTCAGCCAGCTGTTTCCATGGAACCGAAAAAAGTTTGGCGTCTTGACAAAAATTATCATCCATGCCATAATATTTAAGTGTGCTTATCGCGTCTTCGTTTTCATAATCCGTGTATCCCGTGCTCTCAACAAAACGGGTGTAGTCTGTTTTCCCTAAAATATCAGTGGCAAATTCCCTGAATGATTTTTGGGGTGCTTTATTGATATGTTTTTTCAACAGAGAAAAAGTCCTTTGCACATCAAGCGGTTCGAATGCATATGCGGGATTATGTTCAAACGTCTCTATTTTCATACCCATATCACGCATCAACCCTTTCAAACATTCATCTTTATCGTATCTCCCGATTCCAGCGCCAGTAACAACAGTAGTTCCGCCAAAATCAATATTGGATGCACGTCCCCCAATATGCGATTCGCGCTCAATCAAAACCAGTTTTTGTGTTTTGAATTTTTGTTTATGAAGATGTGCTGCATATAATCCGGCATATCCAGCACCTATAATTAATGTGTGGGTTGTTTCTATTTGCATTTATATATTCTCGTTATTTATTTTAACCAATTTAGTTGTTATATTACAAACAAACACACGATGCCTGTATATGGAAACACCGATATAAATGATGTTCGCACACCGCCACAATTTCGCGGGTATTCGTTTTCCAAATTCAAAAAAACCGAGGTAAAAAATCAAATGGTGGATAATATGCGCAAAGGCCGCGTCGAACCCGCAATATATTGGTGCGCCGAGTTAATATGTGCGGGTCATTATTTGGATGTGTGGGACATAATAATGTCGTTTTTCGCCAAATACATCCATTTAGCAAATCCCCGGCTCGCAATTTATTTGGCCATGCGATTCAGTATTTTTAAAAACATATTAGCACAAGGGTTATACACGTCTGAACTCCAACTCCGCAACAATCGCGATTTGCGCAAAATATTTGCCGAAGTGGTGTGTAATTTAACGCTCTCTCCCAAAAAACCCGCATTTGAACCCATAAAAATCAATCGCGTGGAAGAGTTTGATATGACACAAATGCCGGAACGATTAAAGGCGGATTCAACACATTATATTGAACCCATATGGGAAAAAGAAGACCCAAAAGAATTAATAATAGCACTAAACGAATTCGCATATCATATTGAAAACAAAAACATGATTCAAGCGTGTTATTGGATAGAATGGGCAATAGAATTCAATATAATATGCAACAATCGCAAACAGCCCACTAAATGCCAACGCCGAAATTATCCCGTTGATAATAAATACAGTCGGGAGATAATATGGTTAGTCTGGGATGTGTTAAAACACAAAGCCGACAGCATTTCCAATGCGTTTATAATAAAAAACATGCATTCTGTGAATGAATTATTTTGCGCAAAATACACCACTGCTACATGCAAAAAACGCCGATATTTGCTCTATTTTGCTGTTTCGCTATTGACCGAAACAGTAAATGCGGCCGTCCCGATTGTTGCCAACCACGAAACACTCAAAAATGTAATCGAACAAATTGATAACATCTACACACAAATCAAAGAAAACGAACACAGTCCCAACACCGAATATTTATTCAACGGCATGGACGCAGAATCCAATTTCCACCGAACCGTGCAAAAAATGGAACTCATGAACAATATGGATATTGCAATATAACCAATATAAACATACCAAAATATATTTATATTAAACTGACCCACAATGGAAAAAGAAATTAATATATTGGCAGCATTACATGAAAAATACGCAAATAATGAATATATATTGGGGCGGTTAGACAAAATAGTGGAAAATCTCCCGAATGTGTTGCAAAACATAGAGCAAAGTCGCAAGGAAAGTCAGGAACGCATTGAGGTTTTAACGGCAAAACAGCAGCAGTTTATTACGGATTTTATGGCGACAAATCAATATTTTTATTGTTCAACCACGAATTTATTTTTCAAATACGATGAACGGCATTACACTATTACTACCGACGACGAAATAGCGCATCATGTATGGCAATCAATGCCCGCGGAAGAAATGATACATGACTGGCAGTTAAGCACCAAACGATTTATTGTGAAACGCGTCAGGTCTCGCGCGATTGCAAGCACGGTGCCGGAATCATACACTATTCAATATGTGTTGGATGTTTTATGCCCTGCGATTTTCAAAAGCCGCGACATGGCAAAGTATTTTTTGACGGCTATGGGAGACCGCATATTGAAAAAAAGCAGCGACAGAGTTTGCATTATATCATCTACATGTGGCTGGTTATTGCAATCGTTAAAACAAGCATCCATGACATATTTAGGCGTAAATGCAGTGGGAGCGTTTAAACATAAATATGGGCGACATTATTATGCGAATTGTAGATTGATTCAGACTGCCAATGCTTCTGATATAATGTCTATACCAACTGAACAGGTTGAGTGTTGTTTATTGGATATTTTATGCGTCGCAATACATTATTCTGTGAGATATGATAATGCGGACGTTTATTTGGAAAATCAGTTGAATGATTATGAAGTTTATTCCCATATTTCGTATTTAATGCATCGCACACCGGTAAAAATAGTGAATGAATTCTGCGACAAATATTTGGAATCGTCCGATTCAATTATGCGATGGAAACACATGCAATATTTGTGGAATATGTATTTAAACAAAAATCAATTACCGCCCGTGTTATATTTAGGCGATTTGAAAACCGAATTGTGCAAAAGCATTATGTATGATGTGGAAATGGACGCATTTATTGGCGTATCGAGTCGTTATCTCCCGGAAATAGATAAATTTATGCGATTTTGGGAGACAACAATGATATATGTTGGTGGGGGAGATGGCAACTCATTAGATTGTGAATATGAAATAGATGAATTGTGTTTGTTATTCACCAAATGGTATTTATCAATTAAACCAGATGCAAATATTCGGGAGAGACACATTAGCGAGACTAAAATGCTGGATTTAGTGCGATTTTATTATCCGGCGTCTTTATCTGAATCACAAAAACATGTTATTGGGTTTAGCAATAAACTGTGGAACAAACGCAATGATGTGAAAGCGGCAATGCAAATATACAAAACACAATACAATAATGGACCAATAACAATTTATGATATGTATGTATTTTACTGCCAAAGGCAAATGCTGCCATCAACAGAAACAGAAACAGAATCCGATGAGTTTAAAGTAAGCAAACAATACTTTGAGAAAGTGGTGAGTGAAGAACTTGCAATGTATATTAAACCCGGCACCAAAAAAATAAGTTTGGATTGGATTAGTGGCTTATGAATATAAATAAAAACAATATAATGCGGTAATAATACTGTATTATATAAATGTTCATTTTACTATTAAGTGTTGTTGCTTTCACTGTAGCAAATGCCCAAACGAATTCTCTTGTTGAATTGTTTGATGAGTGGGTTCGCGATTTCCGTATGGCTTTCGCATCTGATGCTCATCGTGCCCGCGTATTTTCTACTTGGGTCGAAAATCACAAATATATACAAACCCGCAATTTTTTAAATTTAACCTACACTCTCGGCCATAACCAATTTTCCGGTATGACCCAAGCCGAATATGCCGAATACAACAGATTACAGTCATTTGATTTAACGGGTCGTCGCCTTCATTTGCGCAATTTAGGCGATTTTGAAATCAACGTTCCTGCATCTATTGATTGGGTTTCTTTAGGCGCCGTTACACCCGTCAAAGACCAAGGCCAGTGCGGCAGTTGTTGGTCGTTTTCCACCACGGGTGCATTGGAAGGTGCTTATTCTATTAAGAATGGACATTTAGAGAGTTTTTCCGAGCAACAATTGGTGGATTGCGACAATTTATCGAACGGCGGACGCGACCATGGCTGCAATGGAGGGTTGATGGATAATGCTTTTGCATGGGTTGGCAAAAATAATGGTCTTTGCACTGAGCAGGCGTATCCTTATGTAAGTGGAACTACTAAAACAGCTGGCACTTGCACACAAAAGTCATGCACTAATGTTGCGGGAAGTGATATTCATTCATATGTCGATGTTGTTCCTAAGTCGGACGCGGCTATGATGGAAGCGGTTGCTAAACAGCCCGTGTCAGTTGCGATTGAGGCTGACCAGCGCGATTTTCAGTTATACAGTTCGGGTGTATTTACCGGCAGTTGTGGCACTAATTTAGACCATGGTGTGTTGGTGGTTGGATATGGATCGTTGAATGGTGTTGATTATTATAAAGTGAAAAATAGTTGGTCTGCAAGCTGGGGCTCAAGCGGATACATTTATTTGGGACGCGGAAGCCAGTTTAATAACGGTGCGGGCCAATGTGGAGTGCTTATGCAAGCCAGTTATCCCGTCCTGTAAAATATATCATCGAAAATGCCGGAGGTAAAAGTGCGCTTTCGCGCAAGGAACTGTAGGTTCCTGGAAAAAATGAAATCCATTTTGTTTGTTTATTAGATATAATTAATAAATAAATATTTATATTTAGCTACAAAACCACAATCGAAAACATGGGAAACAATCAAAGCAACAATAAAGTGGCCCCTCACCCACCAGCTAATAATAAGAAATTCATATTGGGTATTATTGATGTGCAGCGTGATTTCTGCAAAGACGGTGCATTGGCGGTGTCCGATGCCGAATCAATTATAGCGCCCATCAATAAGTTGCGTTTTACATATTATCGCGAGATGCACACGTTTATAACTAAAGACTATCATCCGACGAACCATATGTCGTTTTGCACTACACATGGTAAGAATGCGTTTGATAAAATTACATATGAAACTAAAATCGGCATAGAAACCGTGAAAACGGAACAAACACTTTGGCCCAAACATTGCGTGCGAGATACTCCCGGTTCGGATTTTCACAATGATTTGATTATTACCAAGCACGATATTGTGATTCATAAAGGAGAAAACTCGGAAATTGAAAGTTATAGCGCATTTGGCGATGCATTCGAGAACAAATATGAAAAAACACCTCTGCAAGATATTTTACGCAATAAAAAAATAACCGATATAGTATTAGTGGGATTAGCCACAGATTATTGTGTGTATTATACTGCACTCGATGCGTTGCGATTTGGATATAATGTGCATATTATTATGTCTTGCACACGTGGGGTAGCCAAAGATACGACAGATGCAGCGGTCAAAGATTTGTTCAATAAAAAGGTAAGTATGTATGATACGGTCGAAGATTTCTATGATTATTATAGAACAGAACGACCATAAGCGTAAAAAAGGAATCCCTTTTTTGTTATTTGTTAATTAAAATTTATTACAAGTTGTCAATTCATACACAATATATTATACTTACACTATAACTCCGTTGCAACTTAGATACCAAGTATATGGCTTACCTGAAATATCATAACTCTCCGCAAAAGGCGCCGAAATCTGGTCTTTCTTGAAATATAAATACTCCCTCAACTGAGCAAATGTCGATATGTATTGCGCCATGTGTGTAGCTATGGCAGCATCCTCTTTGATGTTGTGCAGCACTTTATTTAAATTCACCCACTCAGGACCCATGTGTTGTTTGTTCTCTTGACGCTTTGTTAATAAGAATATGCCCGAAGAAACCATCTTGCGCAATGCTGCAGCAACAGCATCTTTCTCCGATAAATACTCACCCATACGCAAGCCAGCATGCAACTTGTGCCACTTTAACACATATAACTTGGGCTTGTCGGCCGCAATTAACTCATTGTTGCCATTCTTGCGAATACGCAACACAATCTTTGGCGCCTTACTTGTTTCCTCCACAATATTCATTACTGGCTCTGGCTCTGGCACAGGTGCAGGCGCTTTAATGGGCGACAACCAATCGTCTCCCTCAGAAGGAACTTCAGTAGCATCCGGATCAACTTCTGAACTAGGGTCAATCTCAGGGAATTCATTATTCTTTATAGTCTCTTCCAGCCATTCGTTCCACTCCTCCTCATACGCGCGCTCGTCTTCAAGCTCATCCTCAGAATCGTAGTCGTCCTCAGAATCGCAATCAGAACTGTGCTCAGACACTAGAAGAGCATTGGCCTCCTCATATTCTTTCTGCGTCTCAAACACAAGTGCATTTTCAAGCGCCTCAATTATACGCTCTTTAGACGCAGACTTGGGCAAGCGCAACACAGAACAGAATTCACTCAACACAGCTTTAGTGTTTTGGCTTAAATTGCGACACACAGTTTTAGTGCGGCCGTCAATGCGGTAATAAAATGTATTGGACTCAATATGCTGGTCAATGTAGGGAATCAGAATACTCATTTTTCACAGTTTGATTTGGTAGTTAATTAGTTTGGGTTTGGTTTGTTAAAATACTTGTTTGTTTCGTTTTTATTGTATTGCATTACACAATAAAAAAGCATTTCAATTTAAAGGAAACCAAGGTTTCCTTTTAGACCTTCCTTTTGCCTCCGGCAATTATATTAAAATATTTATTAAATAGACGTTATGCTTTTAACGTTCTCCCCCGAAATATCATAATTTGTTTCTTCTAATGACCCAATAGAGGCCTTCATGTATTTCACAATCGCCACATTTGATTTCATGACTTCTTCCACCGGCATGGCCGCCAACCATTGATATTTGCTACGCGCCAACAATTCGTCCTCTGGAATATAAACGGCAACACACATGGGCGACAAATGTAAATACCCGTCTTCCATTAAATGTTCTAATAACACAGGTTTTCCGTCATATGTTTTCACACCAACCAATTCGCCTCCAACTAAACGTATTTGTCCATTCGCGATTCGGGAGAGACACCAATGCGAACTGTCGCCCGTGAATTCAAACTCTTGCGAGAAATGCGGCACAGAACTGCGACGTTTCAAATAATCAATATATTCTAATATCACAGGGTCGGCCTTATTCGCACCCATTATGTATGTGCTCGGGATAAACGCCAACGAATTACCCATACGAGTTTTGCCCATATTCATCGTGCGATTTACTGCTTCACACACAAACGGAACGCCCGACTCAATGCCGCGATAATATAAATCTTTGAGCGATTTCAAACACAGTAATGAATTAGGCAATACCATGCCACCATATTTATACACCAATTCCATCATTCCGATTTCGCGATAACGGGACTTTAATGGTTCGGCAGTTCGGGAGAGGTCTAAATCCCATTCGGGCAACAGTTTGCTAAATGTTTGATCGTCAATGAGACACACATGAAAATCAGCACCACAATGGTCTATGATGGTTTTAATGGTTAAATGAATGTATGGTTGATTGAGGTCATAACTGGACCGCGAATGAAAACTTTGCCATTTGCGAGCATTGTATTCGAATTTCGAATGCACCCATATTTTGGGTTTATGGTCGCTAAATAAATCAGAGTCATTGAGCAAATACTGTTTAATGTTGGCATAATCATCCACCGGAGCACCACGGCCGTGTATCAGCGATTTGACCCAACGATTGCCGTAATACGCTGACGTGAAAATAATTGTAGCTACCAATATAGAATATGTTAATGTGTTATTTGACATATATTATTATACTTAATATATGTCGTGGTATTATTATCAGGTCAGGAACCTACGGTTCCTAGACGGTACCTCCCTTGGTTGGCTTTGCCAACCTATGCCAACCAGCTGTGCGCTTCGCGCACTTTACCTCCGGTAATAACCAAGAAGTATGGGTTGATATATAACGGAATTAATGTTGTATAATTAATTATGATTCAGAGGAGGAGATTGGAATAAAATAAACAATATTGTAGTTGCTTTCATTATAT
>Ga0078894_10004620_pt1 | contig 10554 bp, 5 predicted proteins | sample LauGreSu1BDMLBSD_2_FD_67506 | JGI IMG/M metagenome (GOLD analysis project Ga0078894, IMG submission 67506) | Freshwater lake microbial communities from Lake Michigan, USA - Su13.BD.MLB.SD (version 4) (version 4) | ecosystem: Environmental > Aquatic > Freshwater > Lake | place: Lake Michigan, USA... | reverse complement strand
GCATCTGATCCTCTTAGGTAGGCTGTTGCTGCTCCCTCAAGAGTTAGCCCAGAGATGTCAGGTGGCATGCGATTAACCACTAAACCGGCCACTTTGGTCGGCGACTTCTCTGCTAATTTAGGCAAAAAATCGAGTGTTTCACTGACGACCAGAGGCTCAGGAATTGTCACAAAAATAGTCGCACATTTAGTCTCATCTTTGAGAAAGCTTTGCACCCGCTCGGTTTCCCGATTGAGTGGCCCACCAAGCGACGTTCCGAGAACCGCCTCAGGTGTAGTCATCAGGCTAAGGAAGTGCCCCGAAGCAAAGGCATCAAAAATCACCAGATCGTAGGGGTGTGCTTCCTGTAGCTCACAGTGATAAAAAAGGCGCCCGAGCAGCATCAGCTCAGATAGTCCTGGAACCGTGCTGATAAAGCTACGGACAACTCGATTGCTGAAGATGGTGTCGTAGAGACGCTTTTGCTTCAGATATTTGGTGACATACTCACGAAAGTTCTCTGCTGGGTCAATATTGACACAGTCGATCCCTGGTGCCACCGTCCGCTCCGAGTGACCAGGAAGCTGGCCACCAAAAAGGGGCGCGAGCTGATCGCAGGCGACAAATTCAACCAGGAGCACCCGTTTACCCTGCGCCGCGGCGAGCTGACCAAGCGCAGCCGTCAATAGGGTCTTCCCGATACCACCCTTACCGGTGACCAGCAGCAGTTTGCGATTAAAAAGGGCGTGCGACTCCAGCATGGTTGACTCGGTCACCAGCAGATAGTTCAACCTGTCCTAAGGGAGATGTCCCTCAAGCTTGGGGCGGTTGCTCTTTATCATTTGAGTTAGTTTGGTTTGGATTATCCGCAATTTTCTTGCTGGGCTCATCGTCTTTGAGCCCTTTCTTAAAGTTTTTGATGCTCTCGCCGATGGCGCCGCCTAGTTCGGGTAGTTTTTTACCACCAAACAGCAGAAACACGACTGCGAAGATGATGACGAGTTCCCAAAATGATGGAATTCCAAGTAACGGCATGGCTATCTCCTAACAAAACCTGTGCTGGCTAATATACGCATAAATACGCGCCTGGGAAACCGTAAATAATCGAACTAAATAGGCGAAACAATTCATTATTCAGCCTTGTCGAGAGGGGGGTAAGGGAGCTGAGGGGGTAACTGATCCTCACCGCTGTGCTCGATCATGACGGCTGCAAGGTAGTAACGTGGCAGGTTTGCCTCAATCACGACGCTTGCTAGCAACCTATGAAACTCGTCAACACTTTGGACCTGCGCTACATTGCTGGCCACTCGGCGTTGAGCTGCCTCCTCCAGGGTGGCGTCGAGCTTGCTGGTGTCGTAACTCAGGATATACGTGTGTGGGCCGCTCAAACTGGCACTAATGTCCCAGTAGCGCAGGTCGCGCCCCTGCGCATAGGTAAGCACAATATCGTTCAACGGTGAAACTGCGTTATCGGTGCCAATCACAAATGGACGCGCCGAGCCAAAATGTCCGCTAGCCGCAGTCTTTGTCTCACGGTTAAAGATGGTGAAGGCGAGGGTGATACCCTCTAGCTGATCTGCGTTGGGTATAGAAGCCAGCAGCAGCGAGAATTCTTCCCGAAGCTCTGATGCTTCAAAACGATTTCGCCCCGAGGCGACCGAGATCGCTCGTACGACCATGAGATGGTGCCAGATCATCGAGCCAACATGCTCGCGAATGCTCTCACTGCCGGCGATCATACAGTAGGCTATGACGTAATTGTTTCGACCAAAATTGAGCCCGAGATACCATGAGGTTTCGCGCTGCGTGCGCAAACGGCCGTAGTTCCAAACCCGCAGCCACGGCACAGCTTCAAGATTGATGGTGGCCGAAGCATAATCGATACGTTCGTTGCCTGTGGTGTTGCGAGCTGAAGCACTAGTCAATCGCGGCGGTAGCTGGCGCTCGAATAGTAGAGCTAATTGTGCGCCAAATTGATCCAGCTCCATACGGCATGACGTCGTATCACGACCGAGAGCGATGTCCTCGACAAAGAAAAGTCCGATACTGCCACCATTGGAGCGCAGAGGTACCAGAGCGCTCATGCGCATGGCCGGTCCAGTGCGGCGCCGAACTCCCTGTTCAGCTGCATTGCTGGCGCGGCGTGTTTTAGCGAAACCGTTGGTGCTAGAACTCTCGCGCAGATTCCTTCCGCCACCGGGTCCCATGATTACCGTTGTCGAATCCTCAAAATCATCGGAGTCAAGCTGCGGCGTGCTGCCGAGTGTACTCTCTCCTAGCTCGATCTGAGGGTCCCGCGCGTCTGGTGTCGGCGGAAGCATGGCGAGGTCATCATCGATGAGTCTAGACCAGGGAGCGTCCGTTAGCGGCAAAAATAAAGTCGAGCGGATATTTAGGTACGGCTCCACATAAGCCAGCAACTCCTCTGGCGGGCGACCACTTGCTGTCGTATGAATGATCCTAGGCTGACCAGCTTGATCTGTGACGATGCAAAATGTTTGAGCAAAGGAGTAATGTTTTGACAGCAGTGACGTACTTACTGCTAAAGCTTCCAGTAGTGGCGTGCGTGAAGTCAATGCGTCGCATAGGTGATTAAGGTTGACTGCACACAGACGGTTTTTCAGCGCATCACGAGGTGCCGAGGCCTCGGCAACGGTTGATTTCACGCCTCGGCGTGGATCGATATCGCGGAAGTTGATCTGCTTTTTTTCCATTAGCTTAGCGATGTACTCAACCATCGTAGTGAGGCCCGACTTGTGGGCAATGGTGAGGGCGCGCCTTAGGTAGTCAACCTTCTTGGTATTTACATGTTCTACCAAGTGCGTACCAAACCAAAGGTAACCGAGCACTTGGATCAAGTTATTGTTTTGCGATGTCTTAAGTGACTGGTCGTAAAGCATGCGCACATTTTTCGGTTCACCAGTCAATTCGCCAAGTCTTGCTCTAAGTAGTAGGGGGACGGGACGATTCTGCCCTTTGATGCGTAGTATGCGGGTTCTAAGCCGCATCAGAAGTATGCTCATCTCGGCATTGCGCATTAGAGCGCGCCCATATTCTTGCTCGTATAAAATAGGTACGGTGAAGGCAAAAAGCCCGATGAAATCCTCCTCAAATGGCAGTAGGAAATTATCGCGGTTGCCGCTGCTAAAGTCGTTCATCGACATTAAATAGTAGTCGCGGACGCGGTCAGTTTCACCGCGAGCAAAAGACACGATAGTTAAAATAATGTTGATAAATGGATCCTGACTACGACTTGAGACACGCTGGCGCCTTTTTAAGAACGACTGACCATGGCGCACAATACTGTCACGCGAACCTTGTAGCAAAAATCCATAGAGCATAAAGGAGATACAGCGTGGTGATAGCCAGTTGCGCGTTGGTATCACGTCTGGAAGTTGCATGCTGTAGCGCAGCACAGCCTCAAAATTGCATTTCATTAATTCCCGGAACACCTTGAACGTTAGACCAAGACCGTACATTAAGCGGTCTTCGTTTGGTCTTAGGGTGCCCATGGCCTCTTTGAGATTTGCGCTAACTTCCTCGTGCCTGCCTTTCATATAATCAAGAGTCATGGCGCGAAGTAACGCGACATAACCATAAACGCTCACCTCGTTGGCGCTCCGCGCAAGTTCCATCGCAAAATCGAGAAACCGGTACGCAGTCCGAGTGGAGCCGATATAGCCCAAAATTGCGGCCCTCTCAGCCACGATTTTAATGGCGCTTGCAGCGCTACTTTGCCCAGTTAAAGCGAGGCGCATCGCAGCATCGTGATAAAGAAGCGCCATGCGCCTCTGATCGCGCATATAGAGCTGAGACCCGATCATGAAAAGACGAATCGCCGGATATTTGCGATCCTGAGCCTCACCGTCTTCTTTGCGTCGCTGGTGAGCAAAACGTAGAATCGCTTGCATACGCTTTTTCTGCCAGTTGATTGGCATGAGATCGGTGATGAGCGAGAGGATGAGTCTCGCCATCGAGAACATGTTGACCCGTGGTACCTGATGACGGATCAACCTAAGGGTTGCCTCGATTAGTTTGCCGGTCTCACTAAGCACACCTCCAACGAGCTGGAAGTAAACGACTTTGTAGGCAACTCCAGCATAGATATCACGACTCAGGGGTTGTCCGAGCAGCTCTCTATAAACCGCTAGGGCATGACCATGCCGCTTCTGTACAGCGGCCAAGTCGGCCAAGGTCTCCTGAACCTGCGCACGTTCCTCGGGTGTGGAAATGTGATCTTTCCACTGATTCATAATGCGCCATGCGTTCTCGTAGTAACGCTCGGCAGTCTGCCAAGAGCCGCTCCGATAGGCAGCGAATCCAGCTAGATTGTCGTACTTTAGGCAACGCTCGGCCACGCCCCGATCTTCGGTTACACCATGGTCTAAAGTCGAATTAAAATGGTGAGCCAGGGCGAAAAGAATCTTCTCTGACGGGTTAGGTACCGAGGCCTCGATCTTCTCTCCGATGGCCTTGTGGAGTTTGCGGCGAATTTCCGGCTCAATCCCGTCATAGATAGCATCGCGGGCTTTTTTATGTGCAAACATAAAGGTCTTGCCAAGGTGACGTAGCTCGGGATCATCCGTGATCCGCACGACCAGTCCGTCATCCATAGCCCGCTGTACGGCCTTCATCACTGACACACTCTGGCCGCGGCCGTCGACCAGGAGGATTTCAAACTGAAACGTCAAGCCGACCGTAGCAGCGATACCTAGGACGTGGCGTTCAAATTCGCCGTATTCCTGTATACGGCTCAGTATAAGATCAATCGTGTTTAGTGGTAGCGACGAGCTGCGTAGAGTATTGACGTCGTATTCCCAAAGGCCGGCTTGTGATCTTGGATAGATCAAGTCGCGCGCGACCAGGGTTCGTGTCAACTCTACAAGGTGCATAGGGTTACCTTTGCACTGCTCGTCTAGATACTCAACCAGCTCGTCGTTGACACTCTCGGGTGACGACAGCATGTTGCCAACGATGCCGCGAATTGTCTCAGGAGGGACTCTATCGAGTTCGATCTCGTTGAAGCGACGTTTGAGCTTGCGGAACTTATCGATGAAGTGGCTGAACCGTGTATTTACCCGGTGCATGCCTGTGCGTTGACTGACGACAAGATAAAAGCGTAGCGAGTTGGCATTTGAAAAGAACGAATCGATAAGATCGAGGCTCTTGTCATCTGCCCAGTGTAGGTCATGAAAGAGGAAGACAATGGGTTGGTTGTCGGTCCCTAGGCATTTCGTGAAGTCAGAAAATGCCTTGGCAAAAGTTGCAAAGGCGTCCGGATTGGTGGCGAGATCCTGATTACTGACGCTAGCTTCATTCTCGCTGTCGGCAATGCCAACTAAGTATGGTTTCAAGCCTGGTACTATTTCAGCGATGCGGTGAGCAACTGGACCCAAAGTGGTTTTCAGGCGCCTTCTGAGCTCTTCTGCTTCATGCGGGTGATTTTTCAGCACTCTGTGCAGGTACTCGTTGAAGGCGTTGGCCAGAGCGTTGAACGGCAGTGCGTTTTCATGTTGTGAAAATTGGCCACTGACGAACCTAACTTTGCGACGGATCAGGTTAGCTTGAAACTCCGTCATCAGCCGTGATTTGCCAATGCCAGCAGGCCCGCGGACAAGGGTAAGGCGGCTTCTGCCCTTGTCTTTGGCAACGCCGTCATACTCGCTAATAAGTGTATTGAGCTCCTTGTCGCGACCAACCATGGTCAGCTGGGCCGAAACCGCCTGAAAGCGGTCACGCAAACCAAGGGGGAAGGATATGGTGCTTATGCCCTTGCCCTTCTCGAAGAGAGTCTTGGCGCGTATCAGATCGGCATGCAGTGCGAAAGCCGTTTGGTAGCGATCGTTCGGATGCTTGGCTAATAGTTTGTGAACGATCCGCTCGATCTGCACAGGCACATCGGGTCGAACCACCGTTAGCGGTTCTGGCTCGGCAAACACATGTTGTTTTTCTAGTTTATCGCGCGTGCTTGCGGTGAACGGTGGTTTCCCGGCTAGTAGTTCATAAAGAACGCAGCCGAGCGAGTAGAGATCGACGCGGTGATCTACTGGGGCTTGCATGAGAGAGGTCTGCTCTGGAGCCATATAGAGCGGAGTGCCTGCTGCCTCCTCGAAGTTTTTACTGTCGGCTTCACGGCCGGTGTTCATCGCCTCGGCCAGTTGGGCGATACCGAAGTCGAGCACCTTGACTAAGACGCCCCTCTGGTCACGCCAGGCCTGCCCGACGATGATGTTGTGCGGCTTAATGTCGCGATGGATGATGTTTTTGCCGTGGGTATAATCAAGCGCCGTCGATACCTGAAGACCGACCTGAAAAAAGTAGGCTAAATCCTTACGGCCGTCGCGAGCCAAGCTTTGCTTAAGGTTAGCACCGTCGGCAATCTCCATTACTATGTAGTAACCAGCACCGAAATCGTCCTCGTCGTCGGGGTCACGACCGAAAAGGCCAAGTTCGTGGAACACTACGATGTTTGGATGATGCAGCTGGCTCATGAGTGAGGCTTCTTTTTGGAAGCGCATCAAATCGTCATAACCAAGCTTGCCGGAGCGCTGAATCACCTTAATCGCGACTGAGTGCGATGGATCGTCGAATGGGATGGCTTTGAAGACAACACCCATACCGCCTTTACCGATCTCACCGGTAATGCAGTAGCGGTCAGCTATGCGCTTACCGACTAGTCTGTGGGTGTTATTTGACAAGCTAAGTCCGTCCTCTAGTGTTTTTGGCCGCTCGGCCAATATCTCTGGTCCTCGCGTCCTCATTTTGTTTCGGCCTTAACTCGGCAAAACTTTATCGGCAGGATTTGCCGATGACCCTCTGTTGGGTGAGACAAATATTTGTTATCCTTGAGAACTTAGGATTTGAGGGGGGTGCATGCCAAGCGCTGCTGCGGGGGCCATGATGCTGACTTCGCTGGCAACTGTTGCCGGCTTTTGTTCCTCAGCGCCCCTAGGAGCCATCAACCTCTGGGTCACCGACCGGATCCTAGAGCGGGGCCAAGTGGCTCTGACGGCATACCTGATTGGAGTCATCAGTGCCGACGGAGTTCACGCTATCCTGGCGGCTTGGGGCTACCATGCTTTTTTTGACGAAGGGCCCTTGGCTCGGTGGCTGAGCATAGCCGGTGGCATCTTCCTGGTGGTCTTGGGGGGGCTCAGTTTGGTGCAGCGCGCGCGGCGGGTGCCAGCGGGACTCGCTGCTGAGGCTCAGTCTGGCACGGGCCGGCCGCTAAGTGAATTTTTGCTGGGCGCCTTCATGTGCGGGGCAAATCCAGGATTTTTGGCTTTTTGGGTGTTCGCCATCAATCAAATCGAGCGGCAGACCGGTGTGGCAGTGATTGGGTGGCAATTAGCTCCGTTTATCCTCGGAATCGTGCTAGGCGACGGTATCTGGTTTTGGCTTCTCATGCGTCTTGTGCGCCGGGGGCGCAATAGCGTGCAGCCGCGGTTTTTGGCCTCTTTGCGGGTGACCATAGCGACGGCCTTTGTCCTGGTTGGAGTGGTCGCTGTATATCATGGTTCCAAAATGCCGTGAGGCCTGTATGCTGGGGGGGTGACCCGACGGCAATGACCAAGGTCGGGTTCTGACGACTCCAGTTTACTCCCGTTGATTCTGTCTGTGAGAGGGTTTATGAGCGAGCTAGGCCATACAACTACGCCACGTTTTGTTCCTGATACCGTTGGATTGAGCGACCTAAAAGGTGACCACCGTACCGTGCGGCACTGTAAGATAGTCGGCACATTGGGACCAGCCTCTTCCAATGAAAAGACTCTGCGGGAACTGATTGAAACTGGACTCGACATTGCGCGGCTCAATTTCTCGCATGGTACCCACGATACACACCGCAAAAATATTGAGATGGTTCGACGTATATCTCGTGAGTGTGGGCGCCATGTTTCGCTTCTGCAAGATTTGCAGGGCCCCAAGATTCGGACTGGTAAGATCCTAGGTGACAAGATTGAGGTCATTTCGGGTCAAATATATACGCTAGCCTACGGCGTTGAGCAGACGTCACCTGAGATCATACCTATTGACTACCGTGAGCTTGTCCATGATGTGGCGGTCGGGCAGCGGGTTTTGATGGACGATGGTCTGCTCGCGTTCAAGATCGAAAAGATCGAGGGCACCAACGTCGTCGTGCGTTGTCTTGACGGTGGTACACTTAAGAGCCGCAAGGGAGTCAACTTCCCTGAAGCTAAGCTGTCCCTTCCAGCACTGACGGAAAAAGACAGTCGCGATCTACTTTTTGGCGTCAGTCACGGCGTCGATTTTGTGGCGTTGTCGTTTGTCCAGCGGCCGGAAGACATTCTTCAAGTCAAAAAGATGATCGCCGCCCTAGGTGCAGACATTCCGGTTATTGCCAAGATTGAGAAGCTATCGGCGATCGACGAGATTGATGAGATCTGCAAAGTGTCGGACGGTCTCATGGTGGCTCGTGGGGACCTCGGTGTCGAGGGCAGTGTGGAGCGGGTGCCAGGCTTTCAAAAGCGGATCATCGAATCTGCAGCGCGTTTTGCCAAGCCTGTGATTATTGCTACGCAGATGCTTGAGTCCATGATTGAAAACCCAGAGGCGACTTTGGCCGAGGTTGCCGACGTAGCCAACGGAGTTCTTGATGGGGCCGACTGCCTCATGCTGTCTGGCGAGGTAGCCAGCGGCAAATATCCAGTGCAGTGCGTTCGTACGATGGCAGGCATCATCAACGAAGTCGAGGGCTGGACGCTCAAGCGACCGGTCCGCTATCAAACCAACTACCTTGGTCAGCAACACCACTGGGAAGAGCATGAGGCGATTGCGCGTGCCGCTTGTGAGGCTGCCGATGAGCTGAATGCAAAGGCGATCGTTTGCTTAACTCTTACCGGTGCCATCGCCAGGACTATCGCTAAGTGGCGGCCACACACTCCGGTTATTGCCATGAGTCCGCGCCGTGATGTAGTGCAGCGCCTTGTCAATGTGTGGGGTGTTTATGCGATGCAAAATCCCCTGTTCTACAACACTGACGTGCTGCTGCAGGATCTCCCCCAGCTGCTGAAGAGCCTCGGTATGGTCAAAACAGGCGATTTAGTGGTCATTACGGCAGGGATTCCGATTAATCACATGAAGCCAACCAACATGATTAAGATCAACCGGATCCCTTAGCGCACGAGGTTCGCGCGCTACTTTCGGCAGAGTGGGAAAAAATCTTCAGGCTTTTCACTGCCATCTTTTTTAGGAAAGGTGGCGCTGACTGCCTGTGTCATCAGGCCTTGATCGCGAATCAGTTCGTCGCTGACACCATCTCGGTCAAAGAACTCACCATCCACAAAAAATTTGTTTGCACGGTCGTAGAAGTGGGGTAGCCACGCCATTTCCATCCCTGGATGGTCAAAACGCGACAAGAATGAGTGCGGTACACCCCGGTAAAAACACATGTCCATCTTGAACTGGAAATTGTCGTTTATGGTTTTGTAGATAGCCTTGGTTGCCCGTGTGTCCGAACCGTCATCGAATTCAACCGTAGCAATTTGAATCTGCGTTTGTGGTGCGACAGAATTGCGCGTATTCGTTTTCGCATTTGCTAGGGCTTTGACACTGTCACTGTAGTTCACAACGGCCGCGATATTGAACACCGTGGTGTCACAAATACCGGCGCGTCCATTGGTGTTTTGCTTGTAGCAGCCATCACCCCACCTGAGTTCTTGCTTTTCCTTGGGGATCAAGTCGGTTTTGTGAGTGATTACGGCGCGCCGAATGTCGCCTTCAATCTTTAATTTTGCATTCGCATAGAAGGCGCTCCAGCGGGCTTTTAGCCCGTCCTTCTCTGGCTCGACGGGGCGCCAGAAGTTATCTGGCGGCACGGAGAAAAACGGGGCCAGTAGCAGGGCTCTTTGGTAGAGGCCTGGACCTTGCATGACTGCGCCCAGTGCTAATGCACCTCCGACCGATAGTCCGCCAACCATGCGCTCGCCTGGTGCTTTGCGCATGATGTCGTTCATGGCGTTGACAAAGTCGCGGTAGACTTGGTCGCCACCCGTCTCTATGCGTGGTAGGTATTGGTAGTAGCGAGCCCGGCTCTCTGGTGTATCGCCGGCGACTTGGGCCGGTGATCGTCCCTGGCCTGGCAAGGTTGGGATCAGGACATGAAAGCCTCGTGCCGTTAGGTTATCGCGCATCTCGTAGAATTGCTGCGAGCACGCTGTATAGCCATGAAAGAAAATGGCAGTGCCCTTGAACGGAACCTGACTATCGGCCTTTGCGAAGACAGGCTTGCAGGCCTCCTGCAACTCATAGGGATAATGCTTGGTGAGGTTAGTGACGAAGTAGTCATTCCAGGCTGCCTCGAGTGCTTGCGTCGGTTCGTCCGACTTAGATGCACTTACGGGGTCTTTCAGGTAAGGCTTACAGGCCGAGGCGGTGCCCAGAACGGTCAGGGATAACATGCCAAAATACTTTGAGAAGTTCACTGTCACCGTCCTTGTTGGGGTCTTTTTAAAATTATAGGTCTGGGCGGGCCTTTGGGTCAAAAATAGGGGGCGCCTAACATCTGAAATGATTGCATATTTTATTAAAATTAAATTTATTTATATTAAAATTTGA
>Ga0078894_10004619_pt1 | contig 10555 bp, 7 predicted proteins | sample LauGreSu1BDMLBSD_2_FD_67506 | JGI IMG/M metagenome (GOLD analysis project Ga0078894, IMG submission 67506) | Freshwater lake microbial communities from Lake Michigan, USA - Su13.BD.MLB.SD (version 4) (version 4) | ecosystem: Environmental > Aquatic > Freshwater > Lake | place: Lake Michigan, USA... | reverse complement strand
ACAGCAATTACGGCTTTAATTTCCGGAACCGCTTTTCGGATAGTTTCTTCGATGCCACCCCGAAGGGTTGATTGTTTCATGGAACAATCACGGCAGGAACCGGTAAGCCTAACTCTAACCACTTGGTTTTTAGTTACTTCTACCAATTCTACATCTCCGCCGTCGTCGTTTAAAAAGGGACGAATCAATGCAATGGCTGAAAGAACTTTAGAAGTTAGGTCTTCCATGGTTTGTTTAAGATTTTAATTGTTGCAATCGCCGAACAAAATTATGAACTAATTCGTCAAATGCCAAGCCAATAATTGACCCCTTTTGAAGAACAGCTGGACGCCCAACATCTCCGGCCTCTCGGATGCTTTGAACCAAAGGAACGGCTCCTAAGAACTCGATTCCCATTCCGTTGGCGAGATTTTTTGCACCGTCTCGTCCGAAAATGTAATATTTATTATTCGGCAATTCTTCTGGAGTAAACCAAGCCATGTTTTCAACAATCCCCACGATGGGTACATTGAGGCCGTCGACCCTGAACATGTTGATTCCTCTTCGAGCATCGGCTAAGGCAACTTCCTGAGGAGTACTGATGATGACAACACCGTCCAATGGAAGCGTTTGTAGTAGGGATAAATGAATATCCCCGGTGCCAGGAGGTAAATCGATGAGTAAATAATCCAATTCACCCCAATGCCCTTCGGTAATCATTTGAGTTAGTGCTTTTGAAGCCATGGGTCCGCGCCATACAACCGCATTCTCTTGGTCCGTAAAAAATCCAATGGACAACAATTTTACCTGGTGGTTTTCCACCGGTTCAATCAACGACTTACCGTTTACCTCCACCATGCTTGGACGCTCTCCTACCACATCAAACATGGTGGGCATGCTCGGCCCATAAATATCCGCATCGATGAGCCCAACCTTATACCCAGCTTGGGCTAAGCCCACGGCTAAATTCGCGGTAAGGGTAGATTTTCCAACCCCGCCTTTTCCAGAAGCAATGGCGACGACGTTTTTTACTTCTGGCAAGACCGACCGACGGCCTTTTCGCTCAACACCGCTCACAGCTGATACTTTAATCGACAATTCGATGTTGGACCCTAGTTCTTTTTCCAACCGAAACCGCACGGCCTCTTCCATGCGTTTTCGGGCATGAAGCGCAGGATTTAAACTATTAATTTGCAGATCGATTTTATGGTCCTCAATGTGTAAATCACCGATAAGATTAGCACTGACAAGGTCTTGTTTGGTTTCTGGGTCTGGAATGACGGAAAGCAACTCTAAAATCCGTTCTCGAGTTATTTGGTTGGACACGGTTTGAAAGATTTAATGGAAGTGAACATTAATTTGGTCGTTTCAATAGGATCTCCTTCCGGTCGATTGGTGATTTCATAAAAGACTCCGTTGATAGGTATTAAGGCATAAACATGGAAGGAGAGGTGTTCGTAATTTTCGGTGTTATTGGTTTGTGATAATTCTTTACTGTACATTAACATTTGATCGTTCTCTTCAATAATCGCACATTTAAATACCTGGTTATTTAATAGCTGCGTTTTAAATTCTTTTAATCTGCCTTTATTTTCTCCCCAGTCTTCAAGGTATAGCTCGAAATTAGGTCCCGCTGAAATTTTCCATTTAAAATCCTCTTCGTGTTCAATTTTGGTTTTAAAGGAGGCGCCTATTCCTGCCGTTTCATCAGGAATGTGTATGGTTGCAGGCAGGTCGTAAGGACTTAAATCAACTTTTAAAAACTGATACAAGTCGTCTGAAGGTGCTTTGGATTCGCTTTCGTTATTTGTACAAGCTTGGATAAAACTGCATAAATAAGCAACAAAGAAAATACGGAAGGTATTATACATGGTTGAACGAAGATATATACTTTTGATGAAAACAAAAGGATGAATCGAAAGTTGGCTGCTGCCTCATTTTTTTTACTGGCATTTTCTGTTTGTTTAGGAGCCTTTGGGGCCCATGCCTTGAAGGATTTAGGGGATGTGAGCGCCCAACAAACCTTTGAAACAGGCGTCCGCTATCAGTTTTATGGGTCTTTTGTATTAATCATTATGGCATTTCGCAAGGAGTTCAATGCCCTCAATTTAAGGCGATGGATTCGTGTTTTTGGTATTGGATTGACCTTGTTTTGCGGCTCTATATATGGATTGGTTTTAGGAAATATTCTTGATTTTAGCGCAAAACTTTTTGGTCCTATCACGCCTATCGGAGGTACACTAATGATCCTTTCATTGATAATGATTGGTATACAGTTGCTAAGAAATCCTACACAAGAATAGGCGATTTGAGGCTAATTTGGTACTTTTGCCAAAGAGACAAATCCTTTCCTTAACATGGATAAAATTTCATACATAGCGAATGCAGAACCTGCAGCCATCGAAAACTTGTATAAAGCATACAAAGCAGATCCCGAATCGGTAGATTTGAGCTGGAAAAAGTTCTTCGAAGGATTCGAATTCGCACAGACAAACTACTCGGGGCCTACAGAATTCCCTGAGGAATTACAGAAGGAGTTTTGCGTTATTAATTTGATCAATGCTTACCGTCAAAGAGGGCATCTTTTTACCAAAACCAATCCCGTAAGAGATCGAAGGCAATATTCTCCTAACTTGGATATCGAGCATTTTGGATTGAATGCAACGGATTTATCAACAACCTATCAGGCGGGATCAGAAATTGGTATTGGTCCAGCAACTTTGCAGGCCATCATCGACCACTTACAAGCTACGTATTGCCAATCCATTGGTATAGAGCATGTCTACATGCGCGATCCGGACAGAATAGCCTGGATACGTCAAAACATAGAATTGGTTAACCGTCCAAAATTGGATGCTGAGCGTAAACGAATCATTTATAAAAAGTTATGTCAAGCAGCTACGTTTGAAGCATTCTTAGCAAAGAAATTTGTCGGTCAGAAACGTTTTTCTGTTGAGGGCGGCGAAGCGTTAATACCCGCACTGGATGCGCTCGTTAACAAAGGGGCTGATTTGGGAATCGAGTATTTTGTGATGGGAATGGCGCATCGCGGGAGGCTAAATACCCTAGCAAATATTTTCAATAAAAACCCACGAGATATTTTTTCCGAATTTGAGGGGAAAGAATTTGATTTTGAGACGACTTTTGATGGAGATGTTAAGTATCATCAGGGTTTCACGTCACATATTAGCCTTGCAAATGGTAAAGAAATTGGTTTAACCCTTGCTCCAAATCCCTCCCATCTTGAGGCAGTTAATACCGTCGTTGAAGGTATAGCGCGCGCCAAAATAGACCATGTTCTCCATTCAGAAGCCAAAATTTGCCCTGTATTAATCCATGGGGATGCGGCGATTGCTGGCCAAGGAATAGTGTATGAAACCATTCAAATGGCTCAGCTGGACGGTTATCGAGTTGGAGGAACAGTGCACATCGTGGTCAATAACCAAGTTGGATTTACCACGAATTATGTGGACGGACGTTCTTCTACGTATTGTACCGATGTTGCGAAAACAACCCTTTCTCCTGTTTTTCATGTCAACGGAGACGATGTGGAAGCGGTAGTTCAATCCATAGAAATTGCCATAGCATACCGTCAAGAATTCAAACGAGATGTGTTCATTGATCTTTTATGTTATCGAAAATATGGTCACAATGAAGGGGATGAGCCTAAATTCACCCAACCCAAGCTCTACGATATTATATTAAAGCATCCGAATCCAAGAGTTATCTACCAGCGCCAATTGGAGTCTGAAGGTGTTTTAACGAAGGAGCAAGCCGAACTATTGGAGGGTGAATATTTAGAACATCTTGAACGTGAATATGACGTTGCTCAAAAAAATGAAAAGGCCCAAGTGTTTGATTTTTTAAGCGCAACTTGGACCAATTACCGTCATGCTACCAACAACGATTTTAAAGTTTCCCCGCCAACCGGTGTGAATAAACAACTCCTTTTGGATCTTGGAAAAAAATTGTCAACGCTCCCTGAAAACAAGAAGTATTTTCGTAAAATCTCGAAAATTTACGAGGATCGCTTATCGGCCATTGTGAACGATAAATTGGATTGGGGTTCTGCCGAAATGTTGGCCTATGCGACGCTTTTAAACGAAGGGCACGGTGTTCGCATTTCTGGTCAAGACGTTGAGCGCGGTACTTTTTCGCACCGCCATGCAGTCGTCATTACCGAAGATACCGAGGAAGAAATATTAACCCTGAATAATTTAAACGAACAACAAGCCAAATTCTATGCCTATAACTCGTTGTTATCAGAATACGGTGTTTTGGGTTTCGAATACGGATATTCTCTCGCTTACCCCAACGGTTTAACCATTTGGGAGGCGCAATTTGGCGACTTCTTTAACGGGGCTCAAATCATGGTGGACCAATTTATTTCGGCAGGTGAAGATAAGTGGGCAACCCAATCTGGGCTTGTGATGTTATTGCCTCATGGTTATGAAGGACAAGGCGCAGAACATTCCAGTGGACGTTTGGAGCGTTTTCTTCAGCAATCGGCTGATTTGAATATGCAAATCGTTAATACTTCAACGCCCGCTAATCACTTTCACGTGCTTAGGCGTCAATTGAAAAGGGATTTTCGGAAGCCACTAGTGGTTTTTTCGCCTAAAATGTTGCTTCGATATCCAGCGGCAACCTCAAGGTTGGATGAATTAGCTGTTGGCTCTTTTCAAGAAGTATTGGATGACCCAGACGCTATAGTTCAAAAGGTGGACGCCTTGGTTCTCTGTTCTGGAAAATTCTATTATGAAATGAAAGTCAAAGCATCGGACTTGGGGGTCGATAACATGGCTTTTGTGCGGGTAGAACAGCTTTACCCACTTCCAGAGGCGCAAATACAAGCCATCATTCATAAATATAATCCGAAACATATTATTTGGGCTCAAGAAGAGCCTGCTAATATGGGAGCTTGGACCTACATGGCGATGAGCCTGCGCAGTTTGAATTTAATTGGCATTCATCGAAGTGCTAGTGCTGCTGCTGCTGAAGGCTCAAAAAAATTGCATGAAAAACGATTGGCAAAGTTGTACGAGGACCTATTCCGATACGCTAAAATAACTCAAGAAAAATAAGATTATGGCAACAATTGAAATGAAAGTGCCTTCTCCAGGGGAATCAATTTCCGAGGTGGAAATTGCTCAATGGCTCGTTGCTGATGGAGATTACGTCGAAAAAGATCAGGCGATTGCTGAAGTGGATTCCGACAAAGCAACCCTTGAACTTCCCGCCGAGCAAAGCGGTATTATTACCTTAAAAGCCGAAGCCGGCGACACAGTAAAGGTAGGTCAAGTAGTCTGTTTAATTGATACTAGCGCCGCAAAGCCTGAAGGTGCTCCAAAGGTTGAAGCCGCAAAAGTAGAGGACACACCTGAGCCACAAAAGACCCCTACACCGGTACCTAATCCGAACCCAGTAACGTCTTATGCTGCAGGAACGCCTTCGCCCGCGGCTGCAAAGTTAATGACTGAAAATAACCTATCGTCCCAACATATTTCACCTTCGGGTAAAGATGGAAGAATTACGAAAAACGACGTCATGAAAGCCTTGGCTTCCGGTTTCGATGGAAGTGCAGCGAGTGGATGGGGTGGAACCCGGGAGATCCGTCGTGAAAAAATGTCCATGCTGCGAAGAAAAATTGCTGAGCGTCTAGTTTCCGTGAAAAACGAAACCGCGATGCTGACGACTTTCAATGAGATTGATATGAAGCCGGTTATGGATCTTCGTGCAAAATATAAAGACGCTTTTGCCAAACATCACGAAGTGAATCTTGGCTTTATGTCGTTTTTTACGAAAGCAGTTACGGAAGCCTTGAAATTGTTCCCTGCCGTGAACGGTCAAATCGATGGTCATGAAATCGTATTTCACGACTATGCCGATGTGGGAATAGCTGTTTCGTCCCCCAAGGGATTGATGGTGCCTGTTTTAAGAAATGCAGAGCAGATGTCGCTTGCAGACATTGAACGAGAGATAAAACGACTTGCAGTGAAAGCGCGCGATGGAAAAATCACTCCAGAAGACATGACGGGAGGAACGTTTACCATCACCAATGGAGGTGTTTTTGGATCCATGCTTTCCACGCCGATCATCAACCCACCTCAATCGGCAATTTTAGGCATGCATAACATCGTTGAGCGACCTGTTGCCGTTAAAGGACAGGTAGAAATTCGTCCAATTATGTATGTGGCTTTGTCCTATGATCACCGTATCATTGACGGGAAGGAATCTGTCGGATTCTTGGTGAAAGTAAAGGAAATGATTGAAAACCCCGAACGCATGTTATTTGGGGCGAAAGATCCAGCTGAAATATTGTTGGGTTTATAATTTAAACGAACGAATGGCTAAAATAAGAAAGCAAGATGCGTTGGATTATCACGCATCAGGGAGACCCGGAAAAATTGAGGTCGTACCGACCAAGCCCTATTCCTCGCAACGTGATTTATCACTCGCTTATTCACCGGGCGTAGCTGAACCATGCCTAAAAATTGCGGAAAACAAAGACGATGTATACAAGTATACCAGTAAGTCAAACCTTGTTGCCGTCATTTCCAACGGAACAGCTGTTTTGGGTCTTGGAGATATCGGCCCTGAAGCCTCGAAACCCGTCATGGAAGGTAAAGGCTTGTTGTTTAAAATCTTTGCTGATATTGATGTTTTCGATATTGAAATCGATGCAAAAGATCCAGAACTTTTTATTCAAACGGTAAAAGCGATTGCTCCTACCTTTGGTGGAATAAATTTGGAGGACATCAAGGCTCCAGAGGCTTTCGAAATTGAACGACGCCTGAAGGAGGAATTGGACATCCCCGTAATGCACGACGATCAACATGGAACCGCTATTATCTCATCTGCCGCGTTATTAAACGCCTTGGAGCTCGCTCGAAAAAAGATTGATCGAGTAAAAGTCGTGATTTCTGGAGCAGGTGCATCGGCATTGTCTTGTGCCAAACTGTATGTTGCTTTGGGAGTTAAGGTATCGAATATTTTCATGTACGATTCCAAAGGACTGATTGGTGCATTTAGAGATGACCTCGACGAAATGAAATCGTTTTTTGGGGTCCACACTAAGGACGTTTCTTTTGATCAGGCTTTTAAAGGAGCAGATGTTTTTTTAGGCCTATCAAGAGGGGGTTTGGTTAATAAGGAAATGATTAAGAAAATGGCAAAAGATCCCATTGTTTTTGCCCTTGCAAATCCGGATCCAGAAATTTCTTACAAGGATGCTACCTCCGTACGAAAAGATATTATCATGGCAACAGGTCGTTCGGATCATCCCAATCAGGTGAATAATGTCCTTGGTTTTCCATTTATTTTCCGAGGGGCTTTAGATGTAAGAGCTACGAGCATTAATGAGGCCATGAAATTAGCAGCAGTGAAGGCCATCGCCACCTTGGCAAAAGAACCCATACCGGATGAAGTAATTCAAGCTTACGGCGAAAAGAACATTTCTTTTGGTAGGGAACAAATTATACCTAAACCGCTGGACCCTCGTTTGATTTATTCAGTAGCGCCTGCCGTAGCGCGCGCAGCCATGGAATCGGGTGTTGCAAAACATCCTATCAAAGATTGGCAAAGGTATGAAGCAGAATTGAAGGCACGTCTTGGATTGGATAATGAGTTGCTAAGGAACATCACCTCAAAAGCTCAAAGCAATCCGAAGAAAGTGGTCTTTGCTGAAGCAGATAACATTAAAATATTAAAAGCAGCTCAGGTTGCTTACGATGAAGGAGTCGCCTTCCCGATATTGTTGGGAGAACGCAAAATCATTCAGCAGTTAATGGAGGAATACGGTGTTGAATTACCCGATGCAACTATTTTGGATCCAAAATCGGAAGAAGAGGATGAACGAAGAACGGCCTTCGGCAAAGAGTTTTTTCAGCGTCGAAAAAGAAAAGGATTAACGGAATTCGAAGCCATTAAACTCATGCGTGAACGCAATCACTTCGGTGCTATGATGGTGGATATGGGCTTTGCAGACGCTATGATTACTGGGTTAACACGCTCCTACAGATCTTCGGTACGTCCTTTATTACAAATCATCGGAATGGATGCGAATGTTAAAACTGCCGCCGGCATGTACATTCTCAATACGAAAAGAGGTCCTCTTTTTCTTGCGGATACCACGGTCAATCTCAATCCAAGTGCAGAACAAATTGCTGAAATTACGGTCAACGTCGCAAAAACGATTCAAAATCTAAAAGTGAAACCCGTAATTGCGATGTTAAGTTATTCCAATTTTGGCTCGTCGCCAGGGCCGGATTCTGAGAAAATGACAGAAGCGGTAAAACTGTTGCATTCGAATCACCCAAATTTGGTAGTGGACGGTGAAATTCAAGCGAACTTCGCCTTGAATTCGGAAATGTTGCTAGATAAGTTTCCTTTTTCCAATTTGGCAAATAAAGAGGTGAATACTCTAATATTCCCCAACCTTTCCGCGGGAAACATTGCGTATAAGTTGATCCAACAAATGACCGACAGTGATTCTGTAGGCCCTATTCTGATAGGATTAAGAAAGTCGATTCATGTGGTTCAATTAGGCGCCTCGGTAAGGGAGATTATTAACATGGTGAAAGTAGCCGTCATTGACGCACAAAATAAATAAGGATGATTGCTCAATTGAACGGAAGATTTATTGAAAAAAATCCGACGCTTTTAGTGGTTGACTGTGCCGGGGTCGGTTACGAGGTCAAAATTTCTTTAAACACCTTTACTTCCTTGGGGGATAAAGACTCCGCGGTGGTGTTTACTCGATTAATTGTTCGGGAAGACGCCCATATTTTGTACGGATTTCATTCGAAAGAAGAACGCGAAATGTTTAACCACTTGATCAGTGTTTCAGGAATTGGACCCAACACAGCAATCATTATGCTTTCCTCCATGTTACCAGAAGATATTGCACAAGCAATCCAAACGGAGGATGTAATGACCATTCAAAAAATCAAAGGTATTGGTGCAAAGACGGCTCAACGAGTTATTTTGGACCTAAAAGGAAAAGTATTAAAGTTATCCGAACAAGCTCAAAATATTTTTAGCTCAAACAATACAAATCGATTTGATGCGTTAACGGCACTGCTTTCTTTAGGGTTTGATAAAAAGGCTGCAGAAAAAGCACTGGAACGCATCGATACCGGAGCCGAACCTGTGGAACAATTAATTAAGGAAGCGTTAAAAATTTTATAGTGAATTGGAATAAACGGCATACACGGTTTATCGGGTTTGTTTTGGGTCTTTTTTGGACCCTTTCGCCGTTTACGGCTCTTAGTCAAGGTCTTCCTTTTCCGATAAATCCTTCTTGGAATAGCTTTAACAATAATTCACAATCTTTTGACCTAGGAGATCCAACTAACATGCAACAAACCATTGAATACGATCCTGAAACAGGCAGGTATGTATTCAAGCAATCGTTGGGGCAGGGCTTAATGTTTAGGAATCCAACGGCCATGACCCTAGAGGATTATTTGAATTATAAAAACAAGCAGTTCGAAGGGCAAAACTGGGAGCAACAGATCGAAGAAGAATCCGTTGTGGGACGTTCATTCGAATTACCTATAAAGGTTGGAGGCAAGGTATTTGAAAGCATTTTCGGCTCTGGAGAGATCGTTATCAGACCCCAAGGAAATGTAGAAGTACAATTAGGGGTGAATCATTCCAGGTACGACAACCCTATTTTGCCCTTACGTCAGCGAAGAATCACCCGTTTTGATTTTCAACAGAACATCAACATGGATATTGTAGGTCAAATTGGTACTCGGTTGAAAATTGGCGCTAAATATAATACCCAAGCAGCTTTTGATTTTGAGAATATTTCGAAGCTCGAACACACCGGCGACGAAGATCAAATCATTCAAAAAGTGGCTTTGGGAATGGTAAATTTGGACCTTCCTACCTCCTTGATTCAAGGTTCTCAAACCTTGTTCGGGGTTAAAACACAACTCAAATTTGGTCGTTCTACGTTTGACCTCATTATGGCACAATCCAAAGGGAAACGCCAAGAAATCAATATCACAGGAAAATCCCAGGTGCAAAAATTTGAATTAACTGCCGATAATTACGAGGCGAATAGGCATTACTTCTTGAACATGTTCTACCACGACGATTACGATTCGGCAATGGCAAGTTTACCAAACGTCAATGCGACAAGGTACATTACGCGAATCGAAGTATGGGTCACCAACCGATCTAACATCACGGAGAACACCAGAAACATTTTGGCATTTTCAGATTTAGGGGAAGGCAAACAAGTCAACTGTCAAGGAAATCCTGGAGGTTACACCACAGGGGTAGAGCCGGACAACGAGGCCAATAATCTCTATCAATGGGCTTCGAATCAGCCCCTTATTCGGAATTTTTTAACCGCGGTTCCTGCCTTAAATAACCAAGTAACCGCTCCAGGGCCTTTCCAACAAGCCATAGATTATGAAAAAGTGGAGAATGCTCGAAAACTCACCGAGCAAGAATTTTCCTACAACGCGCTGCTTGGATATATATCCCTAAATAATCCATTGAACAACGATGAGGTTCTTGGGGTAGCTTATGAATACACCTATCGAGGCCAAACCTACCAGGT
>Ga0078894_10004618_pt1 | contig 10555 bp, 5 predicted proteins | sample LauGreSu1BDMLBSD_2_FD_67506 | JGI IMG/M metagenome (GOLD analysis project Ga0078894, IMG submission 67506) | Freshwater lake microbial communities from Lake Michigan, USA - Su13.BD.MLB.SD (version 4) (version 4) | ecosystem: Environmental > Aquatic > Freshwater > Lake | place: Lake Michigan, USA... | reverse complement strand
ATGCCCTGCTGGCTACTACTGCCCTTCAGTCACATCAGAGCCGGTCATTTGCCCTCTTGGAAAATGGTCCATCGCTGGCCAGTCTGAGTGCCAAGACTGCCTACCTGGCTACTCTTGCATCCAGATGAATGCTGACTCATAAGTAAACTGCCCCACGGGTTAGTACAGAGTTCAGGACAGTCGAGCCACTGTTTGCAGAGACTGCCCAAGAGGCTATTACTGCACAGATGCAACTACGCTACCTATTGCTTGTCCAGCTGGTTTCACATCGACTGTGAATTCGACAGCATGTTCAGAGTGTCCAGTTGGCTACTACTGCCCATCTAGGGGAGCGAGTCCTTACCTGTGCCCACTTGGAACTTACCAACCTTTAGCAGGACAAACGACATGCAACACCTGCCCCCAAGGATACTTCTGCCCCTCAATGTTTATCAGCTCGCCCGTGGAGTGCCCCTCAGGTACCTATGGGCCAACAGGAAACCTTACGATGTGCTTCCCTTGCCCAATGGGATTCATGTGTCCATCTCCTGCTACTAGAACTCCGATCATGTGTCCTCTGGGTTATTACAGTGACATCAATTAGACTTCTTGCACAGTGTGTCCTGCTGGCTCCGCATGCCCTGACACCAGGATCAGTTCTATGATCCAATGCGACGATAGCATCGGGGAGTTCTCTTACTAAGGTGCAACCCACTGCTTCTACTGCCCTGTTGGACTTGCCTGCATGAAAGCAACGCAAACTACTGACTTGATCATTGCGGGAGAACCCATTATGGAGAAATGTGATCCCGGACTAATCTCAGATGAAGGCTAGGTTAGCTGTGAACCTTGTCCTGCAGGTTACGGTTGCAATGCACTTAACAGCGAGGGAAACTTCCCGTGCTCGTCTGGTTTCTTCTCCTTCGATGGAGACTCAACATGCCACCCATGCCCAGCTGGTTTTGCTTGCCCTGAAATAGATGGCTCCGGCATGACTCAATGCTAGGCAGGCACCTTTTCAACTGCTGGGTAGACCATTTGCGTAAATTGCGCTCCAGGCTTCTACTGTCCATTCACTGACCAACAAGTAATGGAGAGATGCCCTCCGGGCACCTATTCTCTTGAAAAACAAGCAGCCTGTACAGAGTGCCCAGAAAATTTCTAATGCCCTCACCGAGACTCTATCGCTCCTCTGCCAGATGGCTACTTCAGTCCTCATGGAGTTGGTGTGGCGCTTAAGTGTCGCGCTGGATGGGAGTGCAATCAAGTGAGCGCTGGAGGCCCCTACGTAAGACCATGCGAAATCGGTTATTACTCGACCACAGGCTCTACTTTTTGCCAGGAATGTCCAGCTGGGTATTACTGTCCTTTATAAGATCATTAGCCTATCAAATGCCCCGAAGGTTATCAGAACTCTGAGACTGGCCAGTTCAAGTGCACAAAAACCTGCGGGCCAAAAGGCTTTAGGATCTCTAATTAAACAGTGACTTGCATTTCATGGGAAGAAGGACAGAACTTGATATATCCTTGGACAAAGCCTATGGAGTGTCCAAGCGGTACGTATTCTAATACAGTCACTTAGAGTGATCCTAATTTGATGGGGTGCCAGCCGTGCGAAGCTGGTTATCTCTGTGGTGTAGCCGAATTTTCTGCAACGAGCACAACAATTTAGTGTCCTTTAGGCTACTACTGTAATTAAGTAGATGAGAGAAACTCCGTTTTCGGACTTTGGGCATGCCCACCAGGCTTCTTCCACACCTCAGTTTAGAATGCGAAGACTAGAAATGAAGGCTGCTCACAATGCACTGCAGGCTCCTACTGCGAAGGGGCTGTCTCAGGCCAGAAACCATGTCTGCCAGGCTACTACTGTCCAGCATTTACATCAAGTGCAACTTAGTATCCATGTCCAGCAGGTACATATTAGCCACTGTATTCCCAAACTTCAAGCACAGCATGCTTGACATGCACTTCGGGGAGCTACTGCCCTCTCGGCTCGGCGAGTCCCATCCTCTGCATGCCTGGAAACATCTGCCCCTTCAGTGGGATGTCGGACTTCCAGGAAGTGCCATGTCCTGGAGGTTCTTATCAGCCAAGCGCCGGATAGACCACCTGCATTAATTGTCCTGCAGGAGCTTACTGCCCAGTTGGATCAGCAGTTCCCATGCTGTGCCCTCCAGGGACCTACAGTGGGCAGACAGGTCTTGAATTCGTAACTGACTGCCAAGTTTGCCCCTCTAACTACATTTGTGCAGTATACGGGCTAACAACTTACAATAGTGCAACTCAGCCCTAATTGCAAACTGGGTATCTCTCACCTTAAGGCACTAAACACAAGCAAGAGCACCCATGCCCGCCTGGCACAATCGACACCTCGGGAAGTTTGACGGCCCCTTCAACCTGTAGCCCATGCCCTGCTGGGTTCGCATGCCCAGCTGGAACAAGCTCCACTGGATTACCTGTAGCCAAGTAAACATGCTCTCCAGGGTATTACTGTCCGACTGGCACGATGCATGATAAGCAGTACCCTTGCCCAGGTGGGTCCTACTCAGCAGCGAACAACCTTGTGGATGCATCTCAGTGCAACAAGTGTCCTGCGGGGTCTTACTGCCCGCCAGGGTCTTACAAGACTTACATCTGTCCCTATGGCTTCTACTGCCCCCAAGGTACAGCTAACTACTAGGACTATCCTTGCCCCGGTGGTTCTACCGTTAGAACCTATTTTTCAAAGGGTCGCGGCTTGACAGAAGTTGGGTTGTGCTAACCATGCGAAAAGGGATTCTTTTGCTAATACGGCTTAGAAGCGACAAGAACTAGCTGTCCTGTGGGGACATATGGAGCTTCAACCGGGCTCTTCACAGCTGACAGCACCGTCGACACTACTCACAAGACTTGTACAACTTGTCCAGCTGGAATGGCTTGTGGAAAGCCTGGCATGGTTTCTCCGACGACGTGCCCACAAGGCACTTACAGTCCTCCTGGCTCTGACTAATGCTTCCCGTGTCTTCCTGGTTTCAACTGTGCTTCATCAGGGTCAGGAATCTCTCTGACCGCTTATAGAGCACCTAGCTCATGTGCAGCTGGCTATCTCTGCAGCGGTTCTACAGCAATTGCTTGTCCAAAAGGCTACTTCTGCCCTGCAAATACTCTAAGGGCGATTCCCTGCCCTGTTGGCACTTACAACCCAACTTCTGGCGGTCAAAGCTTTGCAGCTTGTCTTCAAGTGCCTAGTGGGTACTTTACTTCTACAGAAGGATCCTCAAGCTACAGCTCGAATCTATGTGACTACGGCCACTAATGTCCAGAAGGCTCTCATCAGTCGGGGATGCTCACCTGCCCAGCAGGTACTTACCAGACATCCCCGGGGTAAGGAAGCTGCACAAGTTGCCCTAGTGGGTACTATTGCAATGAACAGAACCTCTACCCTGTTACCTGTCCTCAAGGCTTTTATTGCCCTTAAAGTACTGCTGCTCCGTTCCTCTGCCCCATCGGCACCTACGGAGCAAGTATTGGCCTCACCTCTTCAAGCCAATGTCAGGCCTGTTCTCCTGGAGCTTACTGCGCCCAGACAGGCCTCAGCTCTCCGGATGGCCTCTGCGACCCTGGCTATTTCTGTCTAGGAAGTTCAAAGATCCCGAACCCGACTGACAACATAATGGGGAAAATATGTCCGGTTGGTGGCTTCTGTGAGTACGGTACCACCTAAGTTCAATCATGCCCTCCGGGAACATATAATCCTAATACGAATGCTAAAACTCAGAAAGACTGCATTCCTTGTCTTGCAGGCTCTTATTGCTCTGGAAGCAACCTAGGCATAGTGACCGGACCGTGCTAAGCGGGATACTATTGTCCTATCATGTCTACAGTTCCTACCCAGATGCCAGCACCACCAGGAACGTACACACTTTAAGGTGCCTCTGTTGCCACGAAGTGCGCCAAGAAGTACTACAATCCTTTCACGGCTCAATCATCTTGCTTGCTATGCCAGCCTGGCTTTTACTGTGACTAAGAAGGTATGAGTAGCAATCTTCCAAGCTGCCCTCCAGGGTACTACTGCCCAAGCGGCTAAGCAGTCCCTCTTCCTTGTCCTGCCGGGTCATACATGGACGCTTACAATGCTCAGTCTGCAAACGACTGCAAGCCTTGTCCTCCAGGTAAATACTGCGACATGCAAGCTCTAACTGCACCAGCTGGGGATTGCATGCAGGGGTACTACTGCACGAGCTGGGCGACCGTGGCTGCGCCCATCACCTAAGACACTGTTAACAACCGCTTCGGCCCGTGCCCCGCTGGCTACTACTGCCCCACTGGCTCGGCCTACCCAGTGCCTTGTCCAGCGGGGACCTTCTCGAGCGCACTTACTGCTGTCTCAATCAGCACCTGCCAGCCCTGCACATCTGGTTAGTACTGCGGTGCCAACGCCCTGACAGCCCAAGAAGGACTCTGCGGAGCAGGATTTTATTGCCCAGTGGGATCTCAGTCACCTCAACCGACTGGGAAAAACTGCGGGCCAGGACAGTACTGCCCTGCCGGAAGCGTTGCAGCTTCGCCTTGCCCTGCGGGAAAATATCAGTCGAATAGCTTCCAGTCGGCCTGCCTTACTTGTCCTGATGGCTACTTCTGCCTGCAGGGGTCAACTCAATATTAAACCTCAGTATGTCCAGCTGGCTATAAATGCCCTGCCGGAACATAATACTCAACTTAGAACCCTTGCCCAGCAGGGACATACCAGCCATACACAGGGCAGACCGACTGTATTCCATGTGACCCCGGTAAATATTGCGCAAGTTCCGGTCTATCAACTCCCACCGGTGATTGTTAAGCTAACTACTTCTGCTCAGGGTCTAGCAGTTCTCCAAAGCCAACTCTTACATCAATGGGAGGAATGTGCCAAGTAGGCTATTTCTGTCCAACAGGTTCTCCGTTCCCAGTCCCTTGCACTCCAGGCAGCTACTGCGGCACTGTAGGCTTGTCAGCACCAACAGGGCCTTGCTCTGCAGGGTACTACTGCGTCTCAATGGCAAAGAAGAGCCAGCCAAACAATATTCAGCTATTTGGAGGTTCTATGTGTGGTCCAGGCTACTACTGCCCTCAAGGCTCCCAAGCTGCTATTCCTTGCCCTTCAGGCACCTACAGTTCTACTCAAGGGAACTAAGACATCTCAGCATGTAAATAATGTAAGGCGGGACGATATTGCGAGAGCAGTGGACTTGCTCAGCCAACTGGGAGCTGTGCGGCTGGCTTCTACTGTCCTGTTGGCAGTAAGTCTCCAAAGGCTGTTATCTGCCCTATCGGTAACAGCTGTCCTTCCGGTTCTGCAGCTCCAACTCCTTGCAGCAACACCTACCAAGACATGAAAGGCCAGAGTTTCTGCAAGACCTGTCCTGCCGGGTACTAATGCTCAGCAACTACAATATAGCTTTGTGGGGCCAATTTCTACTGCCCTTTTAACGTAATGGCGCCAGTTCCTTGCCCTGCTGGAACTTTTACCAAGAGTATGAATGCTTCAACTCTTTCCCAATGCCTTCCATGCATGGCAGGTCGCTACTGTGAGAGCGATACTGCATAAGGAATAATTATCTCTACATGCCCTGCAGGAGTGGTCTGCTCTTCGGGTGCCTCATCAGCTGCAGGAAACAATCCTTGCCCAATCGGCTACTACTGTCCTGCTGGTACAGGAAACCCCATTCCTTGCACTCCTGGATACTACTGTCCGACATAAGGACTTTCAGCTCCGACTTTGCAATGCCAAGCTTCGTACTACTGCATGTCCGGCTCATCGACAGCTACGCCTCTTGACAACATTCAGGGCAACCTGTGTCCACCTGGGTTTTATTGCCCCATCGGTACATTCTCCCCTATTGGATGCCCCATTGGAACGTACAACCCAACTTCCGGAGCTAGCTCTCTAACCAGCTGTCTCAATTGCCCGACTGGTTACATGTGCAATGGAAGAGGCCTGGCCACTTATAGTCTGCAATGCCCATCAGGCTTCTACTGCCCTGATCCCACGCAACCCGACATCTAGACTGGCTGTCCGACTGGCCATTACTGCCCCCAAGGATCTCTATAACCCACCAAGTGTCCAAGTGGAACATACCAGCCCTACATGTACTAAGCGACATGCATAGATTGTCCACTCGGATTCTTGTGCTCTCAAACAGACACTTCATTCTTAGTCGTCTGTCCTCAAGGCATGTACTGTCCTGCCAAAACAGCCATTCCCACCCCATGCCCAGTCGGAACTTACAATCCAGTGTACGGACTCTCACAGCTGACTCAGTGTTTCCCTTGCCTTGAAGGCTACTATTGCGACTAACCAGGGCTAGCTGCACCCACTGGGCCCTGCGCTGCTGGCTACTACTGCAAGTCAGGCGCATTAACAGCAACTCCATCTCTTAGCAGCAAGTCTGGACCATGCAATCCCGGTTTCTATTGTCCTCAAGGAACTCCTATCCAGATTCCCTGTCCCGTCGGAACCTACAGCGATACACCAATGAACACCGATATTAGCTTATGCCTTTCATGCCCCGCCGACTATTATTGCAATCAAAAGGCTAAGCTGGGCGACTTCTCTGCTAACAAATGTGGAAACAGTCTCTTATGCACTGGCGGAGCAAAGGCAATGTTCCCTTCAACTAGCGCTGGAGAAGGCGGTGTTTTCTGTCCCGAAGGTTATTATTGCATCGGCAGCACTTCTTATCCATGTCCTCAAGGCACTTACTAGCCAAGCAAAGGCCAGTCAAAGTGCTTGGGATGCCCAAGCGGCAAGTACTGCCCCCTTGAAGGGACAATAGACCCCGAAAACTGTCCACCAGGCTCCTACTGTCCCTAGATCGATCCGAATAACATAGTAGCAATTATCTTTAAGTGCCCTGACGGCACCTACAACCCTTTCTCAGGACTGAAATCGATCTCTCAATGCTTACCCTGCAAACAGGGCCATTACTGTCTTGAGGGTGCCACTGAGCCCACAGGAGAATGTTAAGAAACTTATTACTGCGCAATCGGTTCTTCAACTCCTACTCCCACTGATCCTGTTGGTACCAATGGAGTATATGTGATGGGATCAGTGTCTGTAGGAGGACTTTGCCCTTCAGGGTTCACTTGCCCTCAAGGAACCGTTGCCCCAATTCCTTGTCCTCTGGGAACTTATCAACCAAGCGGTGGTTAAACGAATTGCCTGCCTTGCCCAAGAGGCAAGTACTGCGATGAATTGGCCATTGACGCAGTCACCATAGAGCTCAAGAACTGTACTCAAGGCTATCTTTGCATCAAAGGAGCTCTAAGTCCGTCTCCACTTGGTGGAATCACTGGTATGATATGTTCTCCCGGCTACTATTGCCCTGGAGGTACAACTGAGATGATTCCTTGTGATCAGGGAACTTATGAGCCAAGATAAGCCTCCTTCTAGTGCTAGACTTGCATGGCCGGCTACTATTGTCCGACTGGATCTATTGATCCCATTCCATGTCCAATCGGTTACTTCTGCCCTCAAGGATCCTTCACCCCGGAGTAATGTCCCGACGGAACTTTCGGATAAGTGACCCTTCTTGAGTACTCCTAACAGTGTCCTCTTTGCCCTGCCGGCAAGTACTGCAGAAATGGAGTAATAGAAGGAGACTGCAATGCTGGTTACTACTGCAACTACGGAGCATCTACACCAATGGATTTATCAAAGTTGTGTCCTCTAGGCTAGTATTGTCCGTCTGGAACTTAGTATCCGATCATATGCCCAACAGGTACTACAACAGCAAACCCCGGGGCCGGAAAAATCACGGACTGTGTTTCTTGTAGTCCTGGGTACTACTGCATTGAGTTCAGCAGCACATAGTATCCATGTCCCAAGGGTTTTTATTGCGTGAGCTAGCACTTACCTTAAGCTTGCCCAATGTTCACTTACAACAATAAGCAGGGTGCAAATGATATCTCTGATTGCTTGCTCTGCCCAGAAGGCTACTACTGCAACAACACTGGAATAAGCAGCTACACCAGCTATCCTTGTCCCAAAGGGTACTACTGCCCTAACGATCTCTTCTTGGCAGTGTCTCTAAACAAGTGCCCTCCTGGAACTTACAACGACGTTGAAGGTGCTTCCAATCTAGATGATTGTCTCGACTGCCCAGTGGGAAGCTACTGCCCAGGAGGGACTGTACATCCAAAGGTCTGCGTCAACGGAACTTATTGCCCAGTCAACTCTACCAAACCCATAAAATGTGACGCTGGCCACTATTGCCCTACTGAGATTGGATCTGAACTTACTTGCCCTAATTCATTCTTTTGCCCGACCTCCGGTAGTGACGCGTACTTCAAATGTCCCAATGGAACGTTCTGCCCTCAAAACTCTGTTAAGCCTTAGCTCTGTCCAAGTGGCTCTTATGGATCAAGTAAGCAGGCAAATGCAAACTAAACTATCGCTTGTCTGGCATGTAATCCTGGATACTATTCGATTCAGGGCGATAACACCTGCTATCCATGTCCTGCTGGATACGTGTGTCTCGGCAACACGACTACAGCAGCTCCATAAGTATCATCTCGAGATAATGGGTTCATCTGTCCGCAAGGATTCTACTGCCCTGCTAAGTCATCAGCTGCTAAACCTTGCCCACTAGGAACTTACGGTCCTAGAACAGGGCTGGCAGATTAATCTCAATGTACATAGTGCCCAGAGAACACTTATGGAGATTAAATCGCTCTCACATAGTGCAAGACTTGTGGAGGTTCCTCGAAAGTCAAAGCTGGATCAGCGACTTGCCAATGTATTGGGCTCAACAGAAACTATCTTAAGCTTACAAAGTCGTGCGTTTGCTTACCAGGTTTCGTTTCAACGGACGGCGGGAAGACTACTGATTAAGATAGCTCTGCAGACTGCCAGGACATAATTTACCCGAGATGCTCAAGTGGCCAGATTCAAGATATGTACGGCAACTGCTAGGATCCAAGTGATTGTAAGAAACAATGCAATGGAGGCAATGGCACCCTTCAAAGTGGGTTAGGCGTTTGTCAATGTGACAACGCCCAGAACGTAGACGATATCTGTAATGCAGCATGCAGAGCAAAGCAGAAGAAGGTGAGCTTCAATTCTGATGGTTCGATGGCAGTTTACGATCCAGTGACGAAGAAGACCACCAATGTCAACGCGTAAGATTCATCGAGTCTAACTTCCAATTAGTTTGAGTACAGGCACTTTCGGCAATCTGAGCTGTCAGGTGGCGGATACCAGCAAGTGCACTCTAAATAGCGTCGGTAAGGACCCTGCGACTGGAGACTTCCTCGGCTCCTACGGGCTGCCGGCCGTCTTGTCCAACGGCACCCGCCGCATGCTGGCAGCGATAACGCCGATAACGAACCCGGTGATCTGCCTGAGCGCGGGAGGTGCCCTCCTGTTCGAGAACATCTCACCGAAGAATTACCCAGTCTACCAGAAGGACTCGCTGCTTAATACGAACTCCAACTTCGACTTCTCGCAGTTTCTGCTCCTGCAGATGGCCTTGGCCGGGTAGACTGCATCCTCGTAGAATAACGTGACCCAGATGGTCTTTACGTTCTCGACGGCTGGCGTCTACGTATTTGCCGACTCGAACAACATCTCAAAGCTCACGATCGTCTCAGTCATGTCGGCCCAGCAGCAGTGCCCCTCCGGCCTAAGCTTCAGCTCGATGACCCAGGCCAACCTGCTGAAGGTCGGCGTCAGCTTGACCTCGGACCTGGTCTACACCCCCGACTGGGGCTTCTTCTTTGGCGCAATCGTCGCCTTCGTCGGGCTGATCTTAATGTCCCTCGGCGTTGTGGCCTACGTGTCGCGCAAGTCCTGGAAGACCGAGGCCAGCTCCGGCAAGGACGTCGAGTACCAGCACAAGAACTACGAGCTCGTCCGCATCGAGGACCCCGAGGAGCCGGACTCACTGATCTCGCTGAACGCAGACAGCCAGGCCTTCTACGTTCTCAACCAGGGCAAGGACATGGTGCGCACCCGCGAGTAGCTCCTAGCCAAGAGGGCAAACGATGAGGCGGAGAAGGAACAGAAGGCTCGTGAGCGATTATAGAAAGGCCAGACCTTGGAGATCGAACAGGTCGAAGAGCTAAAGGACCGTCTGGCAAAGCACATGGAGGAGATCAGGCGGCTCTTTGGCTAGGAGACAACGGTCGAGGAGGCCGACCTGGACGCTTTGCCTACCGAGGAGAGGAACCCGGACATCCTGAACAAGAGACTCCTGGACCAGATCCTTCGCCTCAAGCTCCTCATCCACGACAACCGCAAGGCCCTCGACGCCGATCAGGACGAAGATGACGAGCCCGAGAACGGGGAGGCCTTCGAGGTGCATGAGCGGGAGCGACGCGAACAGGAGAAACGGGCCAAAAAGGAAGAGGAGCGGGCCGAAAAAGAGCGCCAGCGACTCCGTGAAGAGGAAGAGGCCGAGCGAGCAGCACAGCAGAAGCTCGATGCCGAAAAGGACAAGGTGCTTGACAAGCTCGACCGCGACGCCGACCGGAAGAAGAGGGAGTTGCTGGCTCGTCTGCAGCGGCTGGGCCCCGCCTCCCGAGAGGAGCAAGAGGGAATGATGGCTCAGATGGAGGA
>Ga0078894_10004616_pt1 | contig 10557 bp, 10 predicted proteins | sample LauGreSu1BDMLBSD_2_FD_67506 | JGI IMG/M metagenome (GOLD analysis project Ga0078894, IMG submission 67506) | Freshwater lake microbial communities from Lake Michigan, USA - Su13.BD.MLB.SD (version 4) (version 4) | ecosystem: Environmental > Aquatic > Freshwater > Lake | place: Lake Michigan... | reverse complement strand
GCCTTCTCCACCACCAACGGTTCCGGCATAAACATCGCCATCCTGTCGAAGAATTTCACCTCCGGCAATTGCTTTAATTGGGGGACAACGGGTGCTTGCGGGTCAACGAGGTTGGTAGAGTTGATGCCGAATAATGCGGATTCAATATCCACCGAATTCCGGGCGAAATGTTCACGGGACATCTTGGTGGGGAGGATGCCTACACTTTCAAACGCGAGGGCGGGAGCGAATGCCTTGCCGGCGTAGCTGTTTTCAAACGCGACATAATTGCGCGCGAGGTTCTGGACGTTTTGCTCGATTTTGAAATCGGGGCGGGTATTCTTGTTTCGGGTGGATGCCATAATGGAATGGAATCGAATGGAATCGAATGGAATGGAATGTATACTACTATACTATAATATTTATCCTAAACTAAAACAATGTCCGCAAACTTTCCTTAATTTCGTCGCGTAATTCTTGCGGGATTTCTTCCCTGTGCTTCGCGTGACGAAGGCATTTGTGGAATAAGTCAAACAAATGAAACGAAAACATCATACAGAAAATCATCTCACTGTTATCGGGTTCGGGGCAACTGTGACATATGTCATCATTTTGGTGGTGGCCGCTAGGAGAGGGGGAATCGGAGTCTGCGTGAGCGTCAGCGTCGGCGCCGGTGGCGCCAGGGGCGTGATACAGCGGATGCGCTTCTAGAATCTCTCGGATGCCAGGGACGCGATTGTATCTCTCGTAGAGGTCATTGATAATCGCAGACACAATCTCCGGGTGATATTCACGGTCTGTAATACCGAAGGCTTGAAGAAATTGGATTCGAAATAGCGTATCCTGATCGTCTACATCGTCAATCATTTTATAGGTGGGGACGATGTCGTATTGATATCCCGAGAGATCGACCTCTGGCACTTCATACGGTTCAACAATACCCGCGGTTTCGGTATTATCGGGGGCGATATTCATTATTCTATAAAGTATTATGTATTCTATAAAGTATTATATGAAACAAGACTTTATATGATTTCTGATACACTCGGCTCGGTCATTCTCGCCAAAATCTCCCCCAGAATCGGCGACGATGACCGAGCCGAGAAGCGAGTGGCGGCACGCTCTGCGGGACGGAACGAGCGACAAGGCGAGACGCGACGCTCCGCGTCGTCGGAGCTATTTGAACAAGTACTCCTGGTCTCTCACCAACTCTCTCGACGGGACACCTCCACGAATCCATCCATTCACCGCGGCGCCTTCTACATAATTCGCCGGGTTGTTAATGGTCGACTTAAACTCCTCCTGAAGGGGATAGTCCGAATGCGCCGAATTCATTTGCTCTGACAACTGAGTAATGCTTTTCTTATTCGTATTCAAATCACCTTGAAGCATCTTGGATTCAAAGTCGACATTGACCGCACCACGTCCTAAATAAGGAACGGTTCGAAAAGTGCGTTCATTGAGACTCAATTTACACTTGGCGTGGGTATTCAGGCTTCCAATCGTGAGTTCGGAGTTGGTATCAATATTACAGCCGCCAAATCCGGTATGGTGGCCACCCTTGTAGAATACGTTGGGCTGGCTGGTGGCGAATTGGATGGGGCGTTCCATCTGGCAATCCGTAGAGAAGAAGTTGCTTAATGCGTAATTGGCCGCGTTGAGGTTTTGAACGTTGCGCTGCGAGAGATCGCCGGTATCACAACCGATGCGCGACATATTGTCAAAGGTATAGCTATGAACATAGGCCATTGTTGCGTTTGTGTTCCTTGTAATGTATGGATATAAATAAATTATATATTTATGTATTTATGTAATGAGGACGTCTAAATAGAAATACAGCACCGGTTATAGACAAGTGTCGTGGTTAAAAGACGGCCGAAGTGTAACGGAGGCCTTCGGTTAATACACGACAAACGACGAAACTACTGCCCAATCACCGCCCCCAACCTAGAATTAATGCGCCCGCACGCAAATTCATCCCCCTCCTTACACGACTTCATATCCCCATAACAAAACTTCGCAAATGCGTCTTGGTCATTGGGAATCCGTGTATTTGCCACTGGATGGAATTGCCGCATTGATGATTCAAATACCGCGTTATCACCTAAAGTTCCGAATAATTTACCGTATGTTTCTTCCGGTGTATGATTCGGGGGTTGCGCCGGCACATTACTGCCTTGGTAGACCACATTACTCGCATTCGTGTCAATACTACCGCTTACGAAGCGTTTCGTTGCTTCATTGATATCCTCTTCTACCGCTGGATTAAAAGAAGGCGCGGCATTTCGGCGATGCGGGTCATCCACGATTTCGGGGAGGAGGGGGTTCATCAACGGATTCTGTGGCTTCGGCGCAGTGAATTCATCCCGCATCAGTTCATACATCTCCGGTTTGTCGATATTATTCGCGAAACCCTCTTTTGTTTTCAGGATTTTCTTGGCTTGCTCGGTTTCCATGCCTGCCTTCCCCTTATGGACGAAATTGTAAATCATAACGATGATGCCTAAAGTAATGGCGCCGAGGATGAAGAGAGAGAAAGAAGACGTAATCAGGTAGCCTAAAATGGTGGCTAAAATGACGAAACGTGTGATGGCGTTAAGTTTCGCAGGAGGTTCCATCGTCTTTTGGGGCCATATTTCGCGAATATAATCTTTATTCATAAGCACTGCTGGGTCTTCCATCCAGAATACTTGGTCTTTTGTCATTGTGTGTTACGGGTTATTATATATAAGAATTATATACTTTTAATACTTATATACTGTCTATATTATTGTTTATTGTTTGTTGTTTGTTCGTCCACCGCTCCCGCTCCTAACGTCGCATCCGCAGTTCCCGAACAAACCCTAGACTGTTTTGGGGCTATACTAGGGTTTGTTCGATGTTTGTTCGTTCGTAGCTCCCGCATTCGCGTCCGCTACTACCGAACAAACCCTAGACTGTGGTGGGCTATACTAGGGTTTGTTCAGGAGTAGCGGATGCGACGTCAGGAGCGGAGCTACGGATGAACAAACAACGGATGAACAAACAACGGACTAGTCCGACTTTTGCTTCCCTTGGGGCGGGTTTGTGCTAGGCCCTTGTGTGGCAGCGGACGCGACGTTAGGAGCGGGAGCGGCGGACACACAAGCTGCGGCAGCAGGAGCTGCGGACACACAAGAAGACACACAAGAAAGGCGTGGCGTCTTTGCCGGTTTTTCTCCCGACTGAAACACCGCAGTTGTCTTGCCATTGGTTGGAAGGGAGGCGGACGCGGCGGTGGCGGCTGCTGCCGCTTGTTGCTTCTCCTGGACTTTCTTCAGCAATCTCTCGCGCATCTGCGCCTGTTTCATATTCCGGTTCAGTTGCGACTGCATCGCTCCAAAGTTCACTTTTGCCCCACCTCCACCACCCATTCCTCCCGGGACATTCATTCCCATTTTACTCAGCATACTCGCCAAATTATTCATCCCCGGCATATTCTTCATCTTTGACATCAGTTCGCTCGCTTCTTGCATAATCTCGCTCTCTTTCAGTTCCCCCGATTTCAATTTGGAGTCTAGTTTGGAACCAACAGTCTTGATGATGCCCGAGAGTTTGCCAGGATTCTTAAGCAATTGTTGAAATACACCTTTCATTGATGTCTCGTTCGCCATATCCAAATTCAAGTCTGCGGCGGTCTCTTCAGCAATTTCTTTCGCGAGTTTGCCGATTTTGCCGTTTAAGATGCCTGATAGATGTTCGTGGATGGAACTTGCGTCGGGCATATTGGGAGGGGGTGTCGGGCCACCTGTTGCGCCCGCCGCGCCTCCGAATGCTTCATTCATAAACTCGCTTGCTTTCTTAAACGTCTCGTCAAAGCCTTCGGCGCCTGCGTCTCCATTTGCCGCCGACGCTGCCGATTCCGCCGATTCCGCCGATTCCGCATTGCCAAACATTGAACTCATCTCACCAATCACCTCCTCCAGTTTGTTCTTCAACTCGCTGTCATCAATCGCTTCAAAGAGTTTGGCGGTGTCTCCGAACGAACCCATATCCGATAGATTGTTGACGATGGAAAAGAGAATGAGTTGGAGATACTTCCAGATGATATCTTTGGTGTTTTCGGTGATGTCTTCAGTGGCCCAAATCTCTCGGAAGTCGACGCCGGGGAGCATGCTCACTCGCCTCTCTTCGTTCGGCTCGTTCGTGTGTGCTTTGTCCGCTCCGGTCGCGTTGTTCGTTGCGCCAGCAGAGCCGGCTCCACTCTCTCTGCTCGCGTCGCTCACCGTGCTATGTTCTGTGCTGTGTTCTGTGCTGCTAGCCGGTTCTGCCGTATTGGGGCTAAACAACGCTTCATTCTTATACAGAATATCAAAAAAACGGACCGGGTATACCTCTCGGCAGTGTGTATACAGTTCAATATACAACTCATCCGGCATCGGCTTCATCTCGTGTGAGTATCCTAAATACCGGGAGAGGGTTTCGCGATACTCGGGGAATGAGCAATCGATATCGCGCAGGAAGTCCAGAATAATGGTCTGAAACTCTGGGGAAATATCGGCGATGGTGACGGGTTTCGTCGCATTGGACGCGGCCTTATTCTTGTGTTTGTTGGCCTTCTTATGTTTGTTTCCACCCATTGAAACTTTGTATTATGAATGTATTATAAATGAATGTATGTATAGTAGAATATCAAATATTTAAGTCGGTTATTTGTAAAAATAATGATGATTACGAATTTTATGCGTGGGCTAAAAAAATTGAAATATTTTTCCAGGTATTGCGTGAAATACAGCGCAATGGACACGAATATTATGAAACTCGATGGTCACGGCGACGATGTGGTTATTGCCGCCGCCGCCGCACAGCCGACGCTGAAGACCGAAGACACCGGTAAGATTTTTGAGAAAGCGATTTGCGATGCTTACAGCATCCCTTATGATGGGCCGTTTCAATACAGCCAGGCCGAGGTGGACAAGTTGACGCCGCGATTGAAGCGTCTCGTGACTGACAATTTGTTCCCGATGTGCGTCCATACCGCGAGTAAGGGTGCGCGATACGATTTCACCGCCGTGGCGGAGTTCGGGCTTCACTTGTCCGCAAAAAGCAATAAGAAAAAGGGCGGCAAGGTGGCGCCGCAGGTGGTGGGGCAGGCGACCCCGCAAAAGTTCTGGGATGAGTGCGTTCAGTTCACCAATTGTTCCAATGAGAACGGAGTCCCTGACCCCGCGACCTTGAAAAAATATATCCAAGAAAATATCGCCGCAATTCTGCCTATGCTCTGGCGTTACACATTTGACTCACCAATCGTTTACTATGTGCGTGACACCGACCAGATTCGGTTCATTGCGCCTGCGGCGGCGGCGGCGGCGGTCTCTACTGGTGGGCCCGACTGGTCTGCGTTTCAATATTCGTGGTCTCGGTCTTACGACAAATGGACGAATTCTACCAGTCTTCGGGTCGTCGCGCCCGGGAGCGGCAAAGAAGAAACCATACTGGAGTTCCAGTTTCATACGAAGAGCCGGCAAAATATGGCGGTTCGATGGGCGATTGACAAGGTTCTTCAGGTATTTGCGGGGCATTTCAAGGTAACGGATTTATAACGGCCGCGGGGGGAGCGGAGCCGAGCGGAGCCGAGCCGAGCGTCGTCGGTCGCAGGCGCGACCCATTTTTTTTCCAGACAAAACAGATACTCATTGATAGCCTTGTCTTCATTATACTCAAACGATTTGAACCGTTTGTATTCGCGCTCGGTGACCGATACTGTTCCGTATCGTGAAAGGATTTCCATCATTTTCTCCTTGGAGACGATACTTTCGCTGTTATACGACAAGAATATCCATTTGGCGCGTAGGCCGCGTATCAAGGTATCAAACGCGGTTTCCGCGGCGGCGCCTTTCCGGCAGAACGAGGACAGAAAACAGTCCGTTGGAATACCCGTTTTCCCCTTTAAGGGGGGCTCGGTGTTTAATGCCGCGGGAGTCTTCGCGATAATATTCAGCGGGAAATAATTCTTAGAATATTGGCGTTCATTATAAGGGGGGTCCAGGTAGGCGATATCCGCGGGGGGGAGGGTGGTGGCGAGGAAAGCGGGGTCGGCGATGACATCGGCACAGAACGTAGCGGAAGCGGAGTCGACTGCACTTTTTGTGACGGATTCTGTAGCGGAAGCGGAAGCGGAAGCAGACGCAGACGCAGACGCGGCAGTGATGGTGTGTATCGGCATTATGACAAACGGTTTCGTCGCCTTGGCTTTGAAGTTCTTCAGATAACATCCGTAGACTGCGGGCACATTACTCACTGCATCGGCGCTAATAATAATAGACGCGAGGATGAACTGATACTCGTCGTGGGTAAGGCCGGCGGCGTCGGCGGCGGAGACGGATTCCAGCATCGCTCTGACCGCGTCAATCCTGCGCGCATTTTCAACCGTGAAGAACATTCGTTCATTGCCTTCATAGGGGCTATAGTGTCGCGTGACAAATCCGGGGGGCGCGGCGAGGGCGGCAGCGGCGGCGGCGGCGTGGGCATTCATTTCGGCGATGACCTGGCGGACGCGCTCCGTATACACCGACCGTGTAAACGCGTGGGCGATGACCGCGCTATATAATTCGGCGTCGTTGGAATAGACGGTCGCGCCTTGGAGACGGAAATGGTGAGAGACGACACCCGTCCCCGCGAAGAGATCCGCGACGGTCTTTTTTTCGAAGTTTGCGAAACCGGTTTTCTCTTTCATATAATTCGTAAGCCATTCAAGGAGCTGGTATTTGGACCCGATGTAATTCAGGCGATGGATTTTCGCGGGTGGAGGTGGCATTATTCAATAATATAGACGGTTGTTTATGTATATTATTACTGATTATGAATCAATTTTATACCTACGCGCGCGGAATCTTGACGCCAAGAACCGACTGGATTTTATTGACGTGGGTCGCATTGTAGACGCAATTGCCGCCGCGCTCAATCTCTGCGATAATGGAGACGTCCATATTACATTTCTGCGCGAGTTCCTTTTGCGTGAGGTTCTTGTCGAATCGCGTCTGGCGGATGGTATCACTGGTGGCTTTGGCGATATACTTTGTCTTCTTCGGGGTGTCGTCGGTGGCGGCGGCGGTGGCGGTGATCGCTGCGACAATAGCGGACGCGGACGCTGACGCGGAATTCCTAGCGGGGGCGGAGGCGGTGGCTGCGGCTGCGTCTTTATACGACGACGGCTTTGATTTACTCATCGTGACTGGAGTCCAGTCTTGGCAATCCGGGGTTGGCGCATCGGGAGTATTATATCGGTTTCGTTGATTGGTGGAGGACATTCTCGGTGTCTCGATGTAATAATAATAGATATCCGCGAAGTGGGTTTATATCTATTATTATGATTGCGTGTCGTGGCGTAAGAACACATATAGACATATTTCACAAATACCTGGTAGTTCTATGTCCTGGCTCCTCGTCCTAAACTCCATATTCTTCGTCGCCACACTGACCGAATATCTCATTTGTATGAAATATATCACAAACAACTACGACTACAAGAACGAATGGTTCAATGTCCTATTGAGTCTATTGTTCACTCCATTTTACAGTTGTTTCTTCTTTCGTTCATTTTCGTGGACCAAAATTACGTCGTATATGGCGCCTGAACGCCGGCACATCTTACAATACCCTATCATTACAGGCGTGCTTTATACGGTTGAAACAGTCTTTGTATTTTATGCGCTGCGAACAGTGACGTTGAGTTATTATACAATATTGCGGTCTGGATTTATTATTTTCAATATACCGTGGTTCAGGTATTTACTGAAAAAACCGGTGACGCGGATTTATTACGTGAGTTGCGGCGCATTGGTCGTATCACACGCGCTTGCGGTGGGCCAGTATGTATACGCGTATTCGTCGGGCGGCGGTGGCGGTGGCGGTGGCGGTAGTGTAGTCCAAAACACTGTGATTATATTGGTGTCGTGTGGTTTGAATTCAGCGTATAACAATTTGATTGAGTATACAATGAAGCGTCACGGCGATGTTGTATCCAATATAGATTTTCAGATTATGTTTCAGCTGACGTATTTCGCGCTTGCGAGTCCGTGGGCGGTGGTGTATACCGTGAAAAACGCGCCGCCCATTACTTCGGACTCGCTGATAATGTATTTCTTCATTGCGTTCGGACTCCAGCTGTATATGTTCAATAAGATATACATTCTAAATAGTCCGAGAAGCATCATACCTGCGAATATTCTACTCAGCGGACTCGACCTGATTCGTCGGGTCATCCAGTTGACGTATTCGTTCGTGTGTTTCAAAGAGCCATTTGATGCGATGATTGGCGTATCGCTCGTGTTTTTGGGGGTGTCGGCGGGGCTTCTTTTGTATCAGTATATTTCTGATTACTACTACCAGTCACAGTCATTAGGTTCGCCTGAGTCGGAACTACGACTACGACGGCATCATATCTTACACGACGACGACGACACGTCAGATACTGATACCGGACGCAAGGTAGACGAACAATCCGCCATCGTCTGAGTAAAGTGTATTCTATGATTTTGGAATATAATAATGATTGGAAATAGACGAATGAGCGAACGAGTGAGCTATTTCAGCACATTATAAATATTGAACTTATACAACCCGTACATTACCAGCGCAACAATGGATGTAAAACTGGCGTAATGACACCATATACTACCACTTGAATCGGTTGTAAACCCGTAAAAATAACCAAACAATGGTAGTATATTAAACGCTATTACTGCCTTGTAAGATACATCCCATAACCATATAAACGGGAATATGATAATGATTTGCCATACTGTGATTGCGAATAATCGCGGGATTCCGAGTTCAACCGACTTCCATTCGGATATAAACCAATCCAGATGTCCTTTTGGTGTGACTGTGGTACAATATTTAACGGGATTTCCATACATATATAGTAAGGCTGAAATGACGGTTATGACCGAATACGCCACGATAAAAAGACAGCGGTTTTGACTACATTGGGACCACGGTTTTACGAATAAAGAACCGACTGCGGGAGCAAGTCCCTGTAAACATAATATAAATGGAACCAAGGTCATCGTGATGAGTTTATTCGCGGGGGTGCATCCTTTACGGGGGTTGGTGAGCCATAGCAACAACTCTGCGAACTGGATTGAACACCAACTAATCAAAACAAGGCCGAACCATTTGAAATGAGGGACGCCCGAATTGAATAATACGATAATTGCGATGAGCGCGTATAACGTGGTTTTTGCGCTTGATTCAACGCTGTAGCACATTTTGTATATATATATATATTATATTACATATATCGTATAATGAATCAAAAATATTATAATATAAATTCTACATTAGTTATAATTATTGTTATAATTATTCTAATCCAAATTATTGTAACATATTTGTTTACAAATACTAAAAAGTTTTCGGTTCGTGCATTAATACGAAATCTAAGTATAGGAATATGCATTTATTTGTACACGCAGACTAAAAAAGCTCTATATTTAAGCATACCGTTATTGTTAGAAATATTGATAGAAGTCGCAAAGTGGAACGGGTTTCATATTGAAAAATATATAGCCACCGAATATTTATATAGTGATTATTTTCACGAATTAAGTATAGAAAAAGACAAAATATATACAAATTTTTCAGAAGGAAATTGTGACAAAATTTTCGGGTTTGATACGAAAGATCATTCATCTGAAAATGTAAAAAAAATATTAGAGTGGACAACCGAAGTATACAATGACGCATATGATAAAAAATTGCCTTATTTTGTAGACCTTAATGAAAATAAGCATACGGACAAAATAAAAGAGATAACCGACGATGAAAAATTCAAACTAATATGTGACATCTGTAAAGTAAAACCGGGAATGAAAATCCTAGAGATTGGTTTCGGTGAAGGAGACTTTATGCGTTATATCAAAAAACATTACAACATTGATGTTGTAGGCGTAAGCATTTCAGAGAAACAAGTCGAACTTGTAAAATCCCAAGGATTCAAAGCATATCATATGAACTATTGGGATATTACATCAGAATTGATTGGAAAGTATGACTTAGTATTACAATGCGGTAATATTGAATATGCGTTATGTAGTGGAGAAAACCCAAATAAATATACCGATTTATGTAAAATAATAAATAGGGTCCTTAATGAAAAGGGGCATTATTTTATAACGTGTATTCATAGAAAAGATGAATTTGGAAAATTTTCAATATACGATTATTTAAGATTTTACTTTTTATGGAGTGGAAATGATGGGTATTATCCTCATGATAAAGATGGATTTTCAAAATATGCCGAAAGGGCCGGACTAAAAACAATCTATCAAGAAGAGAGAACAAATGATTATTTAATTATAGGTATGTTATATATGAGTTATTTTCGGTGTAGAAAAAATAACAAATGTGAAAATACATTTTCAATGTCCGGATTTATGAATGCGTTATTCAAAACAATTGCGGCACCTTACTATATTCATAGTTATATATGTTATGAACCTTGTAAATATTATGATATGAATCCTTGGAATTATCAATTCATTCCGCAATATAAAAATGGAAAATGGATGTCGCCCGAAACATTACAATATATATTATTTGAAAAACAGTAAACAT
>Ga0078894_10004614_pt1 | contig 10560 bp, 6 predicted proteins | sample LauGreSu1BDMLBSD_2_FD_67506 | JGI IMG/M metagenome (GOLD analysis project Ga0078894, IMG submission 67506) | Freshwater lake microbial communities from Lake Michigan, USA - Su13.BD.MLB.SD (version 4) (version 4) | ecosystem: Environmental > Aquatic > Freshwater > Lake | place: Lake Michigan, USA... | reverse complement strand
AGTGGATGGCACGGCGCATGTCCGACGAGCGCTTTGTCACGATGATCATCAACGAGCTGTCTCCCCTCGCGGCGCATGACCTTTTCGCGAGCAACTTGACATGGATGGTCGCCGCGCTCGGCTCCTTGGAACGGGTCGAACCGGCACATCGGCGTCGAACAAAGCTCGCTTTCAATCAACTCCTCGTCGGAGGCCCATCACGATCCAAGTCACTTGCTGGGCTGCTGGCATCCCAAGGACCAAGGATCCTTGGCATCGACACGACGCTCCGTTTGCTCGGTACGACCATCACGGCGGAGCTTCTTGCTGCGATGTTCTCCTGCGTAGGCGAACTCAACCGACCAGGCCGGGCCGCAGGGGAACTCTTCAAGCGAGCCGCAAGCAGGAATCGCTCGGTCGTCAGACGAGCCATGTGCGCGCTTTTGCGCGAGCCCGAGGCCCTTGATGCATCCGTTGCCAACGGCCTGTGGCGCGGGGCGCTACACGCCGGAACCTCCGAAGCCTTGGACCTTGCCTCCCGGCGGCCTGAGGACTTCATGGGGCTTGCGGTCCGTGATCTGAACCATGGCGTCATCCTCGAGCAGGCGGCGTGCCAGCCGAACTTCTCGCATCGCCTCCATCCCTTCATGACAGTCGATGCTCTGAACGCCGCTCTGCCGGAGGCACGTCGCCGCCTGCGAAACAGGCCGCTGATGCGCGCCGTGCTGGAGCTTTCTGTCGCATCCGACCTTCGCGAAATGGCTCACCTTCGCGAGATCGCCCGTTCGATCCTGAGACAGCCGAAGAAGATCGCGCCTGGTCACGCCCTCAATGGTCGGTACCGCAACTACGAGATTCCCAAGCGTTCCGGCGGCAAGCGGACGATCGCCGCGCCAGACGATCATCTAAAGCGGCTCCAACGAAGGCTGCTCAACGGCCTTCTTGATGGCGTTCCCCTCCACGAGGCGGCGCATGGCTTCCGACGAGGCCACAGCATCTTGACCAACGCAACTGCCCACGCCAAGCAGAACATGGTCGTCAACGTGGACATCAAGGGGTTCTTCCCGAACACGTCTTACCCGCGCGTCCTCGCGGCGTGCCTGAAGGTTGACCGCCAACGGTTGAGTGTCCGCGGCGCGAAGCTGCTTGCAGAGATCTGCTGCGCTCATGGCGCTCTACCAACCGGTGCTCCGACCAGCCCGGTGCTGGGGAACATCGTGCTCCGTCGAGCCGATGCCGCCATCTCGGCCGCAGCAGCACGGCACGGGGTGACCTACACGCGATACGCCGATGACCTGACCTTCTCGGGGAACACAGAGTGCAAACGCATCATTCCCTTCGTGAAGCGCGTCCTCGGCGAGCTCGGGTATGAAATCGACGCAGGCAAGACGCAGGTGTACCGCAAGGGGAGGCAGCAACTGGTGACCAACCTGGTCGTGAATGAACGTGCCAACCTGCGTCGCAGCGAGCGACGTCGACTGCGCGCGGCCGTCCATCGCCGCTGCACCGGGAGCGCGGTCCTTTGGCATGGTGCGCCCATGGATGATGCACAGCTCCGCGGAAGAATCGCCCTGCTGCACATGGTCGAGCCGAGCACGGCGAAGGAGTACCAAGCCAGATTGTCCCAACGTGCCCCCGGATGGACACCGCGCGATGACTGAAGCGAACGCGACCCTGATCCATGGCGATGCCGCCGACATGGCCTGCATTGGCCCCGGGGAAGCTCAACTGGTCATCACCAGTCCGCCATACTTCCCGCCGAAGCTTGTTGCACAGTTCGGCGGCAGCCGTCGTCGGCAGTCAGATCCTGAGGGCACTTGGCGCCACATCGAGACGTTCGCAACCTCACTCAGCCCCGTGTTTTCCGAGATCGCCCGAATCGTCGGTCGGACAGGAATCTGCTGCATCGAAACCAAGGATGTGGTGTACGGGGATTTCCGGCTGCCGCTTTCGGCGCTCCACGCGCGCCTCGCGCGGGAACATGGGCTCTGGATGAGGTGCAGCCTTCACTTCAGGAGTACGGGGATCAAGCCCGCTCATCTTCCCAACTTCGTCTTGCGCCCGGCGTGCGGGAACTTCCGTACGCTCGACACGTCAACCCTCTTGATCTGCAGTCACTCCCGATGGCGATCTCGCCGAAGCACCCCCATGAAGCTGGATCGAACGACATCACTTGGTCTGATCGAGCCCTACTGGCGGCTCACTCCGGCCAGGCACCTACGCATCCACGAGCACCAGTCGCCGCCGGACCTCATTCGTCGCATGATCGAACTGTTCAGCGTGCCCGGCGACCTCGTGGTCGACCCATTTGCGGGCAGCGGGCAGGTGCTGCGCATCGCCCGGGAGCTGCAGCGTCGGTCGGTCGGCTACGAACGTGACCTCGCGCGGCACGATGCAGCGTGGTCGTTGCTCGTCGGCAGATCAATCCGGACCGGAGCGGCAGGGGCCGATCGAGCGACAAGGACATCACGCGCATGATGCAGCGATTGGCGGCATCCAGGTCCGACTCGTGGTGGAGTGGTTGTCCATTCGATTCGATCCCTGCGGGAACCGACCTCACCGTGGCGATCCTTGCGGGCAGCGTGGCTCATCCCGATCATGTCAGCCGCCAGGCCTGCAGCAGCCTGCTCAAGCGGGCCTTGGGCGCCGAGCAACTCCAAGAGGCAACGGATCGAGTTCGTGAGCTCCTCGGACCCTACCAAGATGACTTGCTCGAGCCCCTGCAGCTGCTTGAGTCGGATCACGCCTTGATCGCGGCGTTCCAGCTCTTGATGGCTTTTGATCGTCGGCAAAGCAACCACGTCCTGAGGATCACGCCACGAAACTCCATCGACCTGTCAGGCGGCGTCGAGCTCACCGGGATTCAGCGGTGCAAGCGAGTCCCACGACGGCGCGATGGCGCCTGGAACATCCCCAGCGGAAGCGCATTCCATCCTGAGCTGCTGGAGCCGTGGATCCGATCGTCGACCATCGGGGCGGCCAGCATGGTCCGCAGCGAGACGGTTCGCAAGGTTGCCACGGTGCGAATCCCCGCCGATCGATCATGCATGCTCCGCATGCGACACGAGTACCTGCTAATCCGTGCATGCAAGGCGCTCGGTGACTATCGTCATTGGGCCTTCGGCCGCGCGGTCGATGATCAAAGCACAGCGGGCATCGATCCTTTCTCGCCCTCCATGCAGCGATTCTCCCGACTTGTGGGCAGCGCGACCACCCTTTCATCGCTCGGGGGCGTGGTCGCATCCCAGACCGACGACGTGGTGATCCAGTTCCGAAGTCCCGAGGCCATCCTGCGTCTTGGCGCGACGGCCAGCCTTCCAGGTGCCATGCAACTGGCGGCGGTCAGGCCTTGGGGCTGGTTGATGTTCGGCAGGGGAGAGGATGAGATCGGCTTCATCAAGTCCGCCCATGCCATTCCGCCGCGGTGGGCGCAGATGACCCGCTTGCCACTGTTCGATGATGTGCCCGAAGCCATCGTTGTTGCGCTTTCGCGATGGCTGGGGCCGTTCGCTGGTCACGCCAACCTTGACCTCTTGGAGTCCCTTCGATGAAGCCGTCCCGTGCAGCTGAAGTCATCAAGTCGATGATCTCGTCCCGATGGCCTGTCTTCCTGTGGGGGCCGCCTGGCTGTGGGAAGTCTTCGCTCGTGCGCGCCGTCGCGGGGCAGCTGGGACTGCCGGTCATCGATGTCCGGGCATCGTTGCTCGACCCCACCGACCTTCGTGGGATTCCCATGATCGAGGACAAATCCGCCATTTGGTGCCCGCCCTCGTTCCTGCCCAAGCCAGGCCGCCGACCGGGCATCCTCTTCTTTGACGAACTCAATGCCGCACCGCCGCTCGTGCAGGCCAGCCTGTACCAGCTCACGCTCGATCGCCGCGTCGGCGAATACGAGCTCCCCGAGGGATGGAGCATCGTGGCAGCCGGCAACCGGGCAGAGGACCGCTCGATCGTGTACCGGATGCCCACCGCACTCAGCAACCGATTTATCCACGTCGACTTCGATGTGGATTACGACGACTGGCGTGCGTGGGCCCAGCAGTCCGACATCGACCCCCTCATCATCGGCTTCCTCGCGATGCGTCGTGAGTTGCTGCATTCGATGAAGGGGAGCGACCGGGCGTTCCCGACCCCCCGATCGTGGGAGATGGCTTCGGCCGCAATCAAGGTCTTTGGTTCCATGGATCAGTGCCACGACGTGCTGATGGGAACCATTGGTGAAGGTGCCGCCACCGAGCTGAAGGCCTACGCGGCGAAGGCCATGACCATCAAGGACGTGGAGGCGATCCTCGCGGATCCAAGCCGGGCTCGGCTCCCTGACAAGATCGGTGACTTGTACGCCTTGGTCTCCTTCCTGATCGGCTCAATCGAAAGCGAGCAGACGCAGCACGCCTGTGGCATCCTCTTGGACCGGCTTCCGGTGGAACTTGCCATCCTGGTGATCCGGGACACGGTGAGGGTCAATCCCGCCCTCCGGAAGCTCCCGAAGTTCGCCGAGTTCATTGGTCGACACGCGAAGAGCATCACCCCCCGTGCGTGAGGACGCCGGATCAGCATTGGACCCGATTCGCGATGCCCGCATCGGTCTGATCGTGGCCCATCCCTACCTTGCGTCGGCCTTGGTTCGGCTGCCGCTCGTCGATGTCACCGGTGCCGACTGGTGCCCGACCTGTGCCACTGATGGCTACGCGATCTACGTCAACATCACCTTCACATCCGGTCTCACGCGCAACGAACTGATGTTCGTGCTCGCTCACGAACTCGTGCACTGCATGGTCGGACACCCGGATCGGCGGGGTGATCGTGATCGACTCATCTGGAACATCGCCGCAGATCTCGCGACGAATCTCTTGCTGGAAGTCCATGGCTTTGACGTTCCGGACTGCGCCCTGCTTGACCACAGGTTCCGGGCAAGCTCGGCCGAAGAGATTTACGACTTGCTGTTGAAGGACCTGCCCAAGCTCAAGCTTGTGGGAACATCACGCACCGTCAATCCGGGTGCCGTCGCTTCCGTCAGGGTCCAAACGGCCGGTGGGAGCAGCCTCGTGCTCTCCCGCGAGGACGGCATCCGAGGGGCTGGTCTCGACCGCCATCTGGATCCAAGCGATCCTGAGCCCGGCGGCAAACGACCGGATCCGTTTCCTGGCGAGGCCGAGCGCCGCAGTCTCCGCAAGGAACTCGTCGAGGCAGCATCCAAGGCCGCTGGCTCGGTTCCCGGATCGTGGACGACCGAGTTGGTGCCGGCCACCGTACGGCCCGTGGCCTGGACCGCCCTCCTGGCGAACTTCGTGGGCGGACTGCGCACCTCGGACTACAAGCTGTTTCCGGCCCACCGGAAGCACATCCATCGTGGTCTGTTGCTGCCCTCACTGGGCGTACCCGGCCCACACCATTTGGCGGTGGCGATCGACACCAGCGGATCGATGCCAGATGAACTGTGCGCGCAGATTCTCGCCCAGATCGACCACCTGCGGAGCGCCTCGGAGTGCATGGTCACACTCATCCAGTTCGATGCACGGATCCAGGACGAACTGCAGATCGACCCATGGGACTCGATCCCGACCGTGGAGCTGCTCAACAACAAGGTCATAGGAAGGGGGGGGACCGATCTCAGGGCGCCATTCAAACTGATCCAGAACGATACGACCGGGCGTTTTTCGGGCTTGGATGCGCTGATCATCGTGACCGACGGCTACGGACCGGTACCAAAGCAGCCGCCATCGTTCCCAGTGCTTTGGCTGATCACGCACGGCGGCACCAACAGCTGCACGTTCGGTGCGGAGCTTGCGCTGCCGGCGGGATGAGCTCCTGGCCGACCATTGCCCGAAGGTCGTCTCTGCAGGCTGGTACTCTGACCGTCACTTTCCGGAGGTGGGGGCCCGGCAACGACACCCGTCAACCAAACCGAGTGCGCTGTAATCGGTAACCTTCCAACTTCAGTCGTTCCTAGAACGATCGTGTCGTTTGACAATCACTTCTTCTCGAGCCCGAGAACTCCACATGGCACTCAAGACCGTCAAGCAAGCTTGTCAACTCGCACCCAACGCCCTCGACATCCGAGTCAGCGATCAGATCGAGCAGCTTGACGATCTGATCCGGGAAGAGGGCGGCGGGGAGACGTTCTTCGAGCGCACGTTCATCACGGAGGGCATGGAGACGCTGATCAAGGAGGGCATCGCTCGCCTCGCTGGCCGGTCCAACTCAGGTGTGTTCCACCTGAAGCAGGCCATGGGTGGCGGTAAGACGCACTTGCTCGTCGGCTTTGGTCTGCTCGCCCGGAACCCGGCACTGCGCAAGAAGGTGATCTCCCACGTGAGCTACATCGACGCGTTCGGGAACGCTCGTGTGGCAGCATTTAACGGACGAAACCATCCCAACGAGTTCTTCTGGGGCGAGATCGCCAAGCAGCTCGGAAAGGGCGAAGCCTTCGCGCAGTTCTGGAACGCTGGCCCCAAGGCGCCATCGGAATCGGATTGGCTCAAGCTGTTCGAGTCCGCCGAGCCGACCCTCATTCTGCTGGACGAGCTTCCGCCGTACTTCCACTACTACGCGACCCAGCAGGTCGGGCAGGGAACGGTCGCCGACGTTGCCACGCGCGCGTTCGCCAACATGCTCTCCGCGGCGGGCAAGAAGGCCAACGTTTGCGTGGTCGTCAGCGACCTGGCCGCCGCCTACGACACGGGTACCAGCCTGATCAACAAGGCGCTGGAAGATGCCCGGTCAGAGACTGGCCGCCAGGAGAAGACCATCACTCCCGTGGATCTCGCCAAGAACGAGATCTACGACATCCTTCGCAAGCGCCTCTTCAAGTCCATCGCCACGAAAGGCGAGATCGACGAGGTCGCTGTTGTCTTCGGTGAGGTGCTCCAAGAGGCGACCAAGGCCAAGGTTGCGAGCAGAGGCGCGGAGGCGCTGTCGGAGGAAGTCGCCAGCACGTACCCGTTCCACCCGCGGCTCAAGGATCTCATCGCGCTCTTCAAGGAGAACGAGAAGTTCAAGCAGACGCGCGGCCTGATGGAGCTCGCTTCGAGGCTGCTGCGATCGGTGTGGGAGCGGAAGGACGACGACGTCTATCTGATCGGCGCCCAGCACTTCGATCTATCCATCGCCGATGTGCGCGACAAGCTGACGGACATCTCCGAGATGCGCGACGTCGTCTCCAAGGACCTGTGGGATAGCAACGGGGCCGCGCACTCGCAGGTGCTCGACGCGCAGCGGTCTTCCGACGCGGCTTCGCAGGTGGGGACACTTCTGCTCACGGCGAGCCTTTCGACGGCAGTCAACGCAGTGAAGGGCGTGACGAAGGAAGACCTCGTCGAGTGCCTCGTAGCGCCGCACCGCAAGCCATCTGAGTTCCTCGAGGCATTTGAGCAGCTCGAGTCCGAGGCTTGGTACCTCCACCATTCGACGGACGGCAAGTACTACTTCGATCGGCAGGAGAACCTCACCAAGCTCCTGAAGGACCTTGCCGACAAGGCGCCGCAGAACAAGATCGACGAGCTGATCGCCAAGCGCCTGACGGAGATGTACAAGCCGTCGAGAAAGGTCGCCTACGAGGCGGTCTTGCCGCTGCCGAAGATCGACGAAATCGCGGACGAGGTCCGCAAGGGCCGAGTGCTGCTGATCGTGACCCCGGATTCGCGCTTGCCGCCTCAGGCCGTACAGAAGCTCTTCGAAGAGATCACACAGAAGAACAATCTTTGTGTCCTGACCGGCGACAAGACGGCCATGGCGAGCCTCGAGAAGTCAGCGCGCCAGCTCTTCGCGGCTCTCCAGGCAGACACCCGAATCGCCAAGGGGCATCCGCAGCGCGATGAGCTGCAGTCGAAGCAGGAGTCCTACCAGCAGGATTTCCAGGCCACGGTGCTTTCGATCTTCAATCGCGTGGTGTTCCCGATTCAGCCGAAGGGCCAGCCCGTGAAGCTCGAATCGAAGCCGCTCGACCTGACTCGTGATCCCTCTAAGCCGTTCGACGGCGAATCGCAGGTCGAGAAGACCCTCGCGTCCGCACCGCAGAAGCTGTTCACCGATCCCGAGAAGGACGCCGACGGCATCCGCATCAAGGCGCAGGACCTCCTCTGGCCACCGAACGCCGCAGAGGTTCGATGGAGCGACGCGCTCGACCAGGCCGAATGCGCGCCCGGCATGCCGTGGATGCCGCCGAAGGGCCTCGAGCGCGTCAAGGCCAGCGCGTGCAACAAGGGAGTCTGGGAGGACCTCGGCAACGGGTTCGTCACAAAGGCACCTGCCAAGAAGCGCACGACGGTGCAGATTGTCGCGGAAGGTGAGCCTGACGATCAAGGGAACGTTCGGCTGCGCGTGAATGCGCAGAACGCCGGCCCGGCGCCAAGGGTTCACTACGCCATCGACGGAAAGGTCAGCGACAAGAGCCCGACGCTCGACGATGTGAACCTGACCACCCAGTCGATGCACGTTCACTTCCTGGCCGTCGATCCCATGGGGAAGTTCGAGACGGGCGATCCGGTCCGCTGGTCAAACCGACTTGTTGTCCGTACAGAGCTGATCGAGGACGGTGCCGGTCGCCGCGTACGCCTGTACGTGGCTCCGAAGGCTGATGTCGTTCGGTACTCCCTTGACGGCCGCGAGCCTCGGGATGGCACGGACTACTCCGATCCAATCCCGATCGGCGATGCCGAGGCGCGCGTGCTCGTGTATGCCGAGGCAGCTGGCGTCGAGGCCAAGGACACGTTGACCTTCCCCGCACGGGGCAAGAAGGGTGTTCAGATCGATCCGGCGAAGTCGGCTGTCGTCACGAAGACGAAGGGCATGCACAAGCTTGATTCCCGCTCCAGTGCCTTCGGTGCGGCTGAGGCGGCGAAGGCACAGGGCATCAAGTTCGAATCGCTCAACATCGTGGTCGGGACGGGAGCTACCAGCGCGAACGTCACGGTCACTGAGCTGCCGATCACCGGCGAGTACCTCGAGAAGGTGTTGCTCGCCGTGACGGACGCATTCCCGCCGGACGCGCCGATCACGCTGTCCTTCAAGAAGGCCCACTTCTCATCCGGCCATGATCTCACGCATTTCGCCACGAAGTTCGGCATCGAATTGCAGCCGGGTGAGGTGACGCAATGACGGAACCGAAGAACGTGACGGTGGACTTCGGAGCCCCGGAGGCATTCGGTGCCCATGTCTTCCGTGTGGAAGTTCCCGCCGGGCGAACGGACCCCGTGGCGATCGTCGAGGACTACGGGTTCAAGGGCGGCAGCGGCGGGGTGCCGTATGAAGAGTGCCGGGCTCGTGTACCCCGTGCGGCATGGTCTGCAATCGCTGACCATGCGCGGCGCGATTTCAACGAGCGGCTGAAGGCGGCAAAGGCATCCACTGGCCGCTGGAAGTCCGGCAAGACTCTTCTCGATCGGCTACTTGGCAAGGAGCTCTGCGTCCTGGCTTGGGCCGCCGAACATGCAGGGACGGATCAACTGCCCATCATCTGCAGCAAGTGGGCAGCACTCCGTCCAGAAGAGCGTTGGTGGCTCTTCACGGTGACGGCGGCCGAGGCCGGGCTTGTCGATGATTCGCATCGCGGCTGGCGCCGGGCCATCTTCCTCGCGTTGAGCGACGGCGAGCGCGTGACGACGGACAAGCGTGTCCGTCGGCGGCCTGTTGAAGACGAGGGACCTTCTCTCTTTGAGGTGAAGCAGTGAGCAAGCAAGTGGTTCCTCACTCGCTCGCATCGGCGCCAGCGCTGATCGAGCGGGTCCTGCCAGTTCAGAAGTTGTCGGCCGAAGTATTCAAGGAGCGAACGGCCGGTCCGGGCCAAACGCTTACCGCGCTGGGCTCGTACTGGAAGGGGCGCAAACCGCTCATTTTGAACAAAGCGTGCATCCTCGGGTGTCTGCTTCCTGCAACCGATGATCTCGTAAAGGACCTTGAGATCTTTGAGCTCCTCATGGGTATGGATGATGAATCCATGCGTATGAGACTCAAGCTGTGTGGAACCGAGCCTCTCCCAGCAAAGCCGTACGCAAGCCTTGTAAGTGGAGCCAAGCGCCCCGAAGCGTTGGGCGATGCGGTTCATGCTCACATCTGGGATAAGGTGAACGCTCATCTCGGCACATTCGCCCGCTCGTTCCCACAGCTAGTGGAACAGCTGGGCGTTATGCGGTTTGGACATCGGCCCCGGTTCGCGGACACGTTCAGCGGCTCCGGGCAGATTCCGTTCGAGGCGGCCCGGCTGGGGTGCGACGCCTACGCGTCGGACTTGAATCCGATCGCGTGCATGCTCACCTGGGGTGCGTTCAACATCGTCGGCGGAAGCAAGGCGCAGCGTGATCAGTTGGCACGCGATCAGAAGTCGCTCGTCACAGCGGTCGAGCAAGAGATCGATCGACTCGGTATCGAGAAGGACGGCAAGGGTTGGCGTGCCAAGGTCTTCCTGTACTGCGTCGAGGTGACCTGCCCGAACTCGGGCTGGCGCGTGCCGCTGCTACCAACCCACGTCATCAGCACCTCAAAGGCGGCAATTGTCGAACTGGTTCCGGATGCAAAGCGCAAGCGGTACGAAGTCGTCGTCCGTACCGGTGTCACTGATGCGCAGCTCGAGGCGGCAGGCAAGGG
>Ga0078894_10004613_pt1 | contig 10560 bp, 8 predicted proteins | sample LauGreSu1BDMLBSD_2_FD_67506 | JGI IMG/M metagenome (GOLD analysis project Ga0078894, IMG submission 67506) | Freshwater lake microbial communities from Lake Michigan, USA - Su13.BD.MLB.SD (version 4) (version 4) | ecosystem: Environmental > Aquatic > Freshwater > Lake | place: Lake Michigan, USA... | reverse complement strand
ATGTCATGATGCGTATGAACAGCAAGGGGTGGGGGCTCTTTGGATACAAGAATCAATTTAAGGGATTGGGTGTTTTCTTCTCAAATACGAAATTCAACGCGGGTACAGGTACTTCAGAGCTTAAACCATCAGTGTCTATGATGGTGAATGACGGTTCCAAGACCATTCTATTCCCCAATGAGATTCCCACACCATTTGGGTCCTACTGGAATTATCGCAGCGAGGGTTTGAACGTTCGCATTAGGATTCAGAAGTCGAGCATTCTCCTGGAGGCAAAACCTGACAATCATGGATCATGGCTCAAGTTGGGTGAGATCACTTCGGATAAAATGGCCATGCAAATGACGGCGGGTGGATACCTGGGATTCACTGGATTCGTTGCCGCCGACAAGCTTGGATCTCCTCCATCGCAATTCGGCCAGAACGATGCGGTGCATATTGATAAGGTGGTTGTTAGCAATATGGATAGTAGACAAAAGGGGGAGGATTTGGTTGCTGACGAAAGTGGTAAGGAGTCCCAACCATCGGCCGATCCGTCTGAGTTTTTGCATGACAAATCAGAGGAAGGTCTCGAACGCGCTGAGGGTAAAGCCATCAAGACTCTTTCCCGAATGATCTTCAAGCTTATATCTGAAACGGAACCTTTGAAGAAATCTCTGACAGCTGCCGTCGGAACCCTCAGCCGCCGACTAATCGCGATGGAACGCGCTGTCAAAAAACTAAAGGAAGAAATCGTAGCTCTGAGCGGTCATGACATGGATAGTGAGTATGCCAAGATGAAGCAGGAACTCTCGCAGTTGTCCTCTCAGGCTATGTCTGACGTGGAAAACAAGAAACGCATATTTGAAACCTTGAAGTCGGAAATCGAGACCTCTTTGGATAGTAAAAATGCACAAAAACGATCATCAAGTGCGAATGTTGTGAAAACATTACACGAAGCCGATATGAAGGCACGTGATCTGAAGCGACAAGTTTCATCACGCGGCTCATTCACAGTTTACATTGTGATATTCTGTCTTATATTGGTTGTGGCTGCAGGCGTGGCCCTACAAGCGAAGCTTAGACGATGGGAGAAGAAACATTTGTTATAGATGATATATTAGTATTGAGAGAGACGTATGGGAAATTTTTTGTTTTCGCAAAAACTGTATCAAATCTGCATGTAATTCTTGTTCACGTTATTCTAACTAGAGTTGGTGTCATATCTCGCTGCGGTACTAGGTGTAAAATAGACTCATCGATTGGAAGCGGCACAACAGACCGTTCAGATACATTCGAAGCCTTGTAAGGTCCGAATGCCACAACATTGATTCGGTTCACCCGAACACCACCTCGAAACCAAAATAAATCATTGAGGCCCTTGTTCCTCTCAATGGTGGAAACAAGACGAACACGAAGCCAGGTCTGCGTGGATGTACGTTTTTCCACATCGATGAAAACGGGACCAAAGTCAGTCCCGGCTACAGATACGCCATTCTTCCAAGTTCTGATTTGCTGCAGGGTGGAATCAAGGATACTCGGAGTTCTGATGCGGAATGTGGTTAAAATTTTTGAGTCTACTCTCGTAAGTGAGGTCGCAAAAGTGGAATCGGTGGTGAGAAGAACTAAACCGGTCGCCATAGTCGGTATTCTGTTAATTACTATGAAGTGATTCAAATTGGATATTTTCGGATTGATGTTTTCGAGCTCGAGTGCTTTAGACCCAAACTCCTTCTTTTGTATCTTATTCCATTTACTCACAATATCGGAAAGCGAAGTAGATTCCGGTGCATCGCTACGAACTCGAAAATCTGATACCACACCTCGGGGCTTAATTAAGCCCCACAGCCGAGGCACTGACGGAGGAGGTGGTATAGTATGGATCCCATCAACGACGACAATCGACGAGTCTGGAACCTTGCATCCTTTCGTGACGATTCTACCGTCAACTGTCACCAATCCCGTCAATATCGCCTTCTCGGCTTCATTTCGCGACAAAAGTCCGGAGAGAGATATCCGCCGCGATAAGGACTCTATACCTGTTGTAATATACTGAAGAGACATATCCTATAATACAAAATGCACAGGGCCACGAAGAAAAAGGTTATTGTATCTAAATTCTATCGACACAACTAGATTTAGGAATGGATTGACGCATTCGATTATACCAAACTAAAAGCTCTTTATCTACATCACCGAGGAGCCAAGCGAAGGTTGTGAATTTCTCTATGGATCTCAGACATCCATACACAGCGACATCGGCGAGATTTGGAGTGTCCCCTCCATTGAACTTGCGGGATTGCAAACCATCCCTGATCCATTTGTTGACACACTTCACAAGAGCTTCGCGCTCATCGGATATTTGATACTTCTTCTTTATCTTGCCGTTGGCCAAGCGCATAGCCATGGAACCCGATAAACGAAGGACGAGTTTCTGGAGAGGATTGAAATGCGGGACTTCATTTATATAACCGAAAGCCTCCCAACTCTCAACCATGGATCGGGTGATATTCGGAAACAGCAGAACCGCCAATTCTTTATCAACAAACTGCAACCATTTTCCCACCTCCGGATCTGTTGAATCCTTGAAATCGTCTGACAAGGCCCCCGATGTCTTCAAATCGGATATTAGCGACTCCAGAATTTTGGAGGAATCATTGATTTGCTGCGTGTCCTTCAGAACTAGGAGGTACTACAATCGACATGGACATAATGGACACATACGTATTGGAACTTTTCGATAATCCTTGGAGAATGCGATCTCGGATTTTGTGAGAGGGTTTACATCAATTGCTTTATACGGAACCCCTTTCCAATCCATGAAAGCTTTCACCTTACAACAAAACGGGCAGATGTTGTATTGATAAAGATTCAGAAGGCTACTTTTAGTTCCCGATAGTAATTTGCTTCTTTGAATCCCAAAAAACATTTTTCGTTATCCTTCCCTACTTTTAATGTATCATAAACGGTAATATGGCTTTTATTCTTCCTGGCGTAGGTAGTCTAAAGTTCATCTGCTTGCCTTTCGATCCCATTGAGTTCAACGTTGAATACTAAAGTAGCGTCGGGGCTAATTACCGGGGGGAACCCCCTCTTACCATACGCTAGTCCCGATGGTATAGTCAGGCGCCTAACTTCTCCAACGCACATTCCCTGTACACCTTGATCCCAACCTACGAGATCAGATGAAGCCTCCGACGATTTACATACCTTGAATGACCCTTCCCGCTCCTAGAGAAAATTCGAAAGGGGTCTTTCTATCCCGCGACGAGTCGAATTTCTTCGCTGTTTTAAGGGACCAGCCGGTGTAATGAACACTCACAAGATCACCAGGCGAGGCTTTCTCATTACACGACTTTGGAGGTGGCTCAAGGACATCGATAGTCATCGGTGCATCGGATGGCATATCATTCGCCGGGCTTGGCGGGACGTCTTCGAAACCGCTCACAAAGACAACAGAATTGAAGAGAAACGATATACAACGCATCACAAAGAATCTAGTGGTTGTCTAGTGTGCTCAATCCGCGTTTGTTTTACGAATGGAATAGGTGGATCCAAATTATTTTTTTGACTTCTGCATTCGATATTTGTGGAAAAGTACTTGTCTGGAAACCATACATGCGCATTGTAAATCCCTTCATGCTACTATACTAGCTTCCCCATGGATATGTACCAGCCTACTGTCACTGACCTGACTGAATACGATCCCTTTTTGGACCCTGCTAATTACATGTACAGCGGAATGATTGGAATGGGCGCATTCGGAAATCATGCAAGACGTTCGAACTCTAGATCCGGGTACCGGTTGTTCGCACGTGTATCTAATACGTTAAATCGCGTTATTGGGTCGTCTAGCTCAACTCGAATGCCTTCGAGGGAATCCGTTTACATGTTTTTCTCCCAGTTTGGGAATGTTTTGGACTGTTATTTACCTGAATCAGCAACGAACGTTGCATACTTGTGCTTTGAAGATGAAAACACGATGGAAGCAGTTCTTCAGTTTCCACCAGAAATGTTGTGTATTGAAGGTGTGTACGTGACATTGTCTCGGGCAAGCCCCCGGCCAGATTATTCGATGAACAATACTGATCGGGTTTTTGTTAAGAATTGCCCAGACAATATCAATCGAGCCGATTTGCGCAATTATTTCCAACAGTTTGGTTTGGTGACTGATGTTTATATTCCGAAAGACAAAATAACTGGTGAGCAGAAGAAGTTTGCCTTTGTAACATTTGCAAGCGTGGAATCTGCTCGATCGGCTATATCTTTTGGAGATGTACATCGTTTGATATACATTGACAGAATGACAAATGTAATCAATACGATTCCGTTGCAGGTCATGCCTGCGGAACCCAGACCAAATGCACCTGGTGGAATACCAAGTATGTTTGACTCGTCATCCTCTTCGCATTATGGAAACACGAGTAGCTTTGGCTATTCGGATTATTCCACCACATCAAACACACCGTCACTTTTACCTCCAATCACGCAAAAGCATCACCGCTTCTTTGACACTGGCGGCGTCGGAAGTGTTGCTTCCAATGATGCTTTCACCACAGCTAACTCAACTGTTGCTACAAATACCCCAACATCTGCCAATTTATCCATGGAAGCAGCAGCATCTGTTTTAATTAGTGCCCTCTCTCAGTTGGATTCCCTGGTGATGCCTTCAGGAACAAGTGGTCAGCAATCGGATCTGGAAGATGAATCGTCTGCTGTTCCCACCACCACTGAGATTGATGATATACTGGCGAAACTTTCCTCCATTTCACTCGCGGGAACACCAGAGCTGCAACATGAGCTGCAACTCATGTGTCAGCAATCAGCATCGAAAGATGAAACGCCACCACCCAAGGACTATGACGATGAACAATCAGCCCTCGCGTTTAGTCGTCAGTCATCCAACTCCGCCACAAACGTTGAAGTGAATATCTTTGAGCAGTTTCTTAACCCGTCATGGGAACAGCGGGAATGAAGTTTATTCTTCTCGCCAAAAACCAGGAATACTATTATTACTGCACACTCACTGCAACTCCCAAGCTAGCTCTTCACATGTCTCATCAGATATTAATATCAACAGTAATATAAAGAATTAACAACGCAGAGGAATATGAACTGGTTCAAGAAGTTTTTTCTACCGTACTTTCTGTTTAACCGAAAGTTGTGTCGTTATATATTAATTTCCTCGCCGAGTACCTAATATACGAGATCATCCTGACCTTATAGCGTCATTGATTGCAGATATAAGATGCATGTCATTAGCAGTGCTACTGCTACCTCTTCTCACGCGTCGTTTCCTTGAAGTCACAGACCCAACCGAAGATACAGCATCTGAATGATCATAGAATTTTTGCGACTGTCCTTCAAAATTTGTCACTGTGTCGTCGATCATCGGCATGGTTCGAGTCGGAACCACTCCGGGTAATCCCACTATAGCCCCCTTGATTTCCCGAATCGCGCTATTCATTATATTGATAGAATCAGGAGGCACAAACAGCTGGACTAAATCCATAGACCCAAACTTGCGACGACCTCCGTTATTGCTCTCTGATATGATCGTTTTCATCTCAGAAAACGAGTCTAGGACTTCCACTTCGCGCTCGCTCGATAATGTCTCGACGGAAGAGTCTCGAACAGAGTTTAGAAGTTTGGAAACAGATTCCAGTTTTTCTCGCCTTTCAGTGCATGCAAATATCTCCCTCGTTATATCGGTCACCTCCTTGTCCACAACCTGTTCCACTTGAGCCACCAACTCATCTTGCTTCCGCCGCAAACTCTCCCGAATCTCGTTGAAGTATTTATCGATTTGGATCTTTGAAGTTGCGCCAACATTTTCAACCGACTTCTTATTCTCAACTAAACTGAGCTCACTCGTTCGAATCTCCTTTATCGATTTCTCGTACCCAATAATCATGTCATTGATCCTCGCTCGGATTTTCGGAAACGCCTTCTTTATCAAAACAACCTCGGATAAATGAGACTGGTGGTCTGGTGACCGGAAAACACACTCTGCACACATTGGACGAGTTTCACACCGGAGACAAAAGTACTGGATCGGTACATCTGTATGCGTGGAGCAGCTCACTGACCGCATCGTGATGACAGTTCTGTCACTCATCGAAGACATGACGGATCGGTTCATTGGAGAATTGGATGACACCATTGGAGCACAACCACTTAGAGGAATGAGATGATGGCTCGTCATTTTACCTCGGCGATGTAAAGAATCACTGCAGTCAAAACAAAGCAGTTCCTCACACTGCAAACACCGAAGATCAGCAGCTTTACTTCGATCACACTGTCCGCAAAAATTTGGCATCTCGTTCAACGAACGGTTCGTCAATGGACCGCCTGGAGCTATCGGCGGACGCCGATGCAGAGGTAGTGGCGGCGGTCGCGCAGGAGGTGACATTTGAGTCGCAATCGATGGAACTGTTGCAACTGGCGAATCAGCCAACTGGGGAAACATTTCCCGCAACTGCTGTGCTGATCCTGGATCTAAATTCGTGACTGAAGAACATATTTTACATTTAATTGAACCGCCTCCACTTGCTTTACTCGCTGCACATGCAAGGCACAGATTGTGATCACAAATAAGAATCAGGGCATCATCCAGATCACTCAAACAATCTGCACACTGCATCGATGCTATAGAGAGATAGGATGTGGAGAAAAAAAGGAGGATTAAGTTTCACTAATCTAGTTTATGTCTAGGCATCCGCCTGGGGACCATCTACGGAGTGTTTCATGAATTTCTTCACATACACCAGGTTCAGTATCCTTGAATTTAGAGATAAGACGTTCTCCTAGCTCGGACGGGAGAACGACTCCCATATCCACTGCATCTCTCCAAATATCAAGTGCGTCAGTGATACAAACAGCTTCACCTTTCGCCAACTGCTTGGCAATTACTATCGTGTATGCTCGAGCAGAGAGAGGCATTTGCCAATTCTCCCTAATCGCTTTCAGAAGTTCTCGCGATTGTTCGGACTTAATCATACCCATAAGCGATTCCACAAATTCAATGCGAGGCGGGCACGGAAGCCACGTGTTCCACAGTTTCACAATACTGACTGCCTCGTCGACACGCCCCGTTTCGACGGCAGTCGCTAACCACCTATTCGTAAAATCATAATGACTGATGTTCACTCCGAAATTGTAGAAATGATTGATTGCGTAGATACAAGCGGAATAATCGGTTTTGTTCCCGGGTTGAGCCATTTGGAACAGTTTATATAACGACGCCTCATTTGTTACATTTTTCTTGAACAGCCCCAATTTACTGAATTGAGACTCCTTCAAATTAACAATTTCACGCTCGAGTGTGGTCAATTCCCTCTCGACCTTTTCGCCCGTTGACAAAATAGTCGAGAAATTGCGGAATTTCGGACACAAGGAGGTACTGAATCGAGAATTCCGAATTAACATTTCAGTTTCCTGAAAAATTCCGGTTCTTTTTTGGACGTTTTGATTTTCATCATATCTCGGAGTAATCGTTGAATGAACTACGTTTGTTCAGTTTACTGTAAATTAGGCCTTCTTATTTTTCATCAGTTGCAACAATACCACTATATATAACTGAGTATCCTATCTCTGATCACGCGTTCGCCCATTGAAGTAATTGAGGCGCTACATGTGCTACATTTCCAGCCGATTTCACCGCATGCTTGAGTGTTTGAACCGGGTCCGCATGCACGTGGGTAATGTAATCATTTTCAGTTTTTGTGTTGATGGTTGAGCCCAGTTTTGAGTAACTCACTTCAAACGATCCACTATCGTCAATCTCTCCGATGTCGGTATTCGGAGCGACGGCTCCAATTTCCTTCCCAGGGTTCAAACAGACCATGTTCTGACATGCACTCACCACAGCATTCGCGAGCTCAGGGTTGGAAGCGACCGCATTCAACAGTTTGGCTGTCCCAATGAACACGACCTTTTTCTGCTTGTCCGACATGACGTTCACATTCATGCCTCCGATCCCTTGCATCCATAGATCTCTAATAACTTGCGTTGACAAACCAGGTTGGATTCGATCGCAAACTCGAACAATCCGCTCAATCGCGTTATCACCAGAAACAAGAATACAAAGACTTGTAGCGAAACTCTTCAGCAACTTTTCTGACCTTTTATGATGAAGCTTGGTGAGTATCACGAGCACAATTTGGTGAATGACATCATCCGAGTCGCACACAGCAAAAAGCGAATTTACCAATTCGAAACCTGTGGTTTCGAATTTGGTTGTATTCAGTAGCATTGATGCTCTAGCAGCGATGGTTGGCATGGCAGCGACCACAAAGCTGGCAGAATCTTCTCGAGCGCGGAACAAGTAGGCTTGTGTGATTCGGACCATGCCGGGAACAAAGGAGAAATTTTTCCACAGTTCTTCATTCATCAACAGACTGAACAAGTGTTTAAACACATCGCTGATTGCGCCCGGAACCTCGATCAGTAGAGCAAGGACCTGCAAAGCGTACGGAATGTACTCCGTGACGTTCTTGTCGAGAAGGAGGCACATGGGCTGAACCAGGAGGTCTCGGGCTTTCCCATCTCCCGTTGATACGGAGGCAGTAACGATACCAACAGACTCAAACAAGAAGTGCGTGAAAACAGCATTCATGGGATTTGATGAGAAACTGACTACGAGTGACACCAATTTCTCCAATATCAGTAAACTACCTCGAACTTGATTTGGCATCAGAGACAACAATTTAAACATTAGTTTTGCCAAATACTCATTTTGCTCTTTCGACGAAATGATTGTTCGCAAAATATTTTCAAGGGTCGGCAGAAAAGTGTTGGTAAAGGTTGCAGAGCCGATACTCGACATACTCAGCACGAGGTAGCCGCAATGAGCAGCGTAGGACTGGACAACTTTGGCTGATTGAGGAGAGACTAGATTGAGGACTAGCGGGATAGATTGCGAGACCAGGTCAGGATTCAACTGATTCCGGAACAGAATCAGGAATTTCAAACTGGAAGCTTGAAGAACCGATTTCTCTTCATTGTTTGCCTCCACTTGTTGGAAAATCGGCAGCACCTGGGTGGAGAAGAACTGGTTGATATCCACCTTGGGGTTCACCACAGACACACCCAGGGCTCGGGTCTCTCCCTTGGCAGCTATCGCAGTCACGAGTTGGATGCATGCATCCCGGGCGCGAATGTTGCCCGAAAAATTCTCGAGCAAGTTCTTGATATACGAGATCAAAGTACTCGTTGTTTGATCTTCGTAGAATTTGGACAAACTCTTGACCAGATCCACAGCTGACCGCCGACGAGTGTCACTGTCCGCACTCTGCAAATCTTTCCGAATATAGTCGTCGGGGTTGTCGGTGAAGAGTTCCACATCAACATCGCGAAGCTGGATGTTGGGAAGAACGAGTTTCTCACATATTTGAACCAAGGCTTCGGTTTCATCAAAAGGTGAATTTGCCCACTTTGTATTGGCTGATGAGCTCAAAAACTTGATTCCGCTCGCCACCAAGTGATCGAACCGCTGCTCATTACAATCCAGTCCCACCAAGAGACCCCAAACTGTCTTCACACAGGTTTGCACAAACGGTTCAAAGGGTTCTTGGTACTTGTCGGCATACAGGGCGAGGTTTTCGCAGACATGCGATTTCAGATTCTCAATAGGGCCCGGACTGTCGTCCCGGGAGGAGGACGAAGGGATACCCAGGATCTGGATGAAGCCAGACATCCAGTCGGTAATATGGTCTTGGTAAAACTCGGGAATGTCGACAACATTCAGTGAATAATAAATCTCAAGAATTTGCTCCATCGCCAGCATCACTTCTTTCGATGCTGTTGGCAGGAGAACAGCGGGAAGTAGAGCACTAAAGAGCTGCAAATGGACTCCTTGAAATAAGGGAAGCAGGTATTTGAGCTCCATGAGAATCTCGTTTGATCGGGAGACCGTCTTGTACTTACGAAACACCGAACATACAACATTCAGGGCATTAAGGCGAAGTTCATCTGATGGTGACGCATTAAGGGTGTTCACCAAAGAGGGAAGCAGGGATGGCCAGTTTTGAGGGAAGTCTGCGTCTGCGATCAGAGATATGATCGCGTTAACCTGTGCATTTATCTGTCGAGGAAGAGGTACTGCTTTAGGGCCACATGTCGCATCCAGCAGTAACTGGCGAACATGAGATTTCTCAGTGTCCACCAATCCGTGAATTCCAGTCACTGCTGAATCTTCCGCTGGGGACCACCTTCGCTTCAAAAGGTTCTTTGAAAAAATGGCTGCTGATTGGCGAATCGCGAGGACCTGGGAGTCGCCGAAAACAATACCCAATAGTGGATTTATTAACGAACCCGCGGAGGTCATCTCCGCCTGGGTTAGCTGCGTCTCGGCTGTTTTGATATCCGAGTGGATGTGACTTATACTTCCTTGCAGTAAAACCACCAGAGATTGTTGATCCATGGTTGTACTAAATACTATGAAACACGTTTCCATGAGACAACGAATAAAAAAAATCCCGAGAGCAGAATGACTTCACGCCGTCTTATTGAAATTTCAGCTTCGAATTGGTTTGAAGTTGGGAAAGAACTTGCCACCAGGGTTAGTGCGAAATCGTTATT
>Ga0078894_10004608_pt1 | contig 10562 bp, 9 predicted proteins | sample LauGreSu1BDMLBSD_2_FD_67506 | JGI IMG/M metagenome (GOLD analysis project Ga0078894, IMG submission 67506) | Freshwater lake microbial communities from Lake Michigan, USA - Su13.BD.MLB.SD (version 4) (version 4) | ecosystem: Environmental > Aquatic > Freshwater > Lake | place: Lake Michigan, USA... | reverse complement strand
ACCCTTGGGCTTCATGCCCCCGCCAAGGCCGAGCCACTGCCAAACTCCTTAGTTTTGATTGATACCGGCTTTGACACTTCATTAGAACAAATACGATCGGCAACCATCTTTGAAAGCTGCATTATGGATTGGAGCATGTGTCCAAATTCCGCGACTTTTCAAGAAGGTCCGGGAGCAGCAACAATCAATTCCTCACTAATTTCAGCACCAGGCATTAGTCATGGCACCCAAATGGCAAGCATTGCCATCTCAACCAATCCAGAGCAAAAGATCATTTTGCTTCGTTTGGTCGCTTATAACTCGCGTGGTCAACGAATGCCTGTCTATGAATCAAGCTTGATTCAAGCATTCAAATGGATTACAAATAAACGAGTTGAATTTAACATCGGCGCAGTTGCTATGGCACAGGGGCATCACTCTCTGCTGCCGGTTAAGAATTACTGCCCTAAGAGCCCAGTGCTTGAAAAGCTAATCATTGATCTCAAGCTAAGCCAAGTTCCAGTGTTTTTCCCTGCAGGTAACGCGGGCAACAAATCACGTATCGATTGGCCTGCATGTATTCCCGCAGCAATCGCAATTGGTGCAATCGATACCAACGGACAAATAGCCAAGTACTCAAACTACGATCGAGTTCTCACCGATTTCTATGTCCAAGGAACTTCCGCGGCACTCTTACCTGGTGGCTCAGCAACAACCTCAACCGGAACCTCAGTTTCTGCAATCGTCGCTGCGAGTTATTGGATGAGAATTCAAAATCAACGCCCAGAAATGAAATTAGCCGATATCTCCCAACTCTTTAGAGATAGCGGCCCAATCATCTTTGATAGCAAGTTTCGCTATGGAAGAAAAATGGACATAGAGGCAGCCCTATCACTGCTCTCTATGTCCACCTCTTAAGGAAAATTAGAAAGCGTCGCCGCCTGAAAGCGCACCTTCAATGTAATCAGCAAAATGCGCCAACTCTGCAATAGGAGCTGCGAGCTCAGCGATATCAAGGGTTTCAAGCTTCTGGACATGCTTGATTGCTAAGAAATCACCAACAGGTCCCAACCCATAAGGAAGTTGCGCGATGAAATCTGACTTGAACAATACGGCTAGATCAACTGCATCTAACTTGCAGACGACAGAGCGGAAAGTTACGTTCTCATCAATGTTACCTACATAAACATCTTGGGATCTTCCCTTGTCGGTTTGTAGGTGAACAACAAATAGCTTTGGATCAACCTGATCGGATGGATAAACCTTTGAACTTTGAAGTATCTGGACGACCTCTGACCACTGTGCCATTTTCTCTCCTCTGTTATGGGGACTGAACCCGCGATGTTGCGAGTTTACTTTCAATTCCGCGGGATGTGAATACCTTCAGTATTGAACGCTTACCTTAATATAAATCCTGACCCGTCAACATACTTTCTAGATTGTCTGCTAGATAGGCGATTCGAATAATTGGTTTGGTCACCTCGGCAACATCTAAATCCTCAAGCAATTGCCAATGCCTTACCGCTAAGTGATTAGTCATTACACCAAGACCAAAGGGAAGATCCCGCATCAAAGGGGCTGCAAAAAGTTTGTTCAGATCGACATCAGCTAACTTGCACACTGCCGCGCTAATACTGACCGAGTCACCTTCATTGCAGATGTAAACCCGTTGATCTCGCCCACTTTCGGTAGGGACTAATACATTTACGACATTTTCAGAGTCCAACACAAAGTTGTAACTTGGAATACCCAAAAGCATGTCTCTTACTAATTGCCACGTTGCCATTGCCTGCTCTCCTCCTCAGAAGGCCTAATCCAACTCATCTTTTTCTGTGTCGATCTCTATCTTGATGTTGACCATATCCGCTAAATCATCCATCATGCTTCGGATATCGTCACGGAAACTCTTGAGCAAACCTCCTGCAGATTCAATGCTCTTAATTGCATCATTGTGAGACTTCTTCACATTTCGCAGATCTTTCAGCCGCAGCTGCATGGCATCAAAGCTGCCCCGAATCCCATCGAAATCGATCTGTGCTTCCAGATTTCCAATGCTAGAACGTGACTTCCAACGTCCCCACAGATATGCCAGACGGATCAAGTCACTTTCCGGAGCATATGGATCAACAATAATCATTAGCTTATTTCCGTCGTATTCGCGCCAAGGTGCCTGCGCCTCCATGTCAATTCCTTCAGCATCAAGCACAAGAATTGCCGCATCCGCACTTCTATCTGCAATAACTGCGTTTAGCTCCTTCTTAACCTGATCATCTACTACGCGACCAGTTGCCTTACTTTTGAAACTCTTGTCAGTTTTTGCTTCCCATAGCAAGGTGCAGATCTTTCCCATGGTGTCATCATTGTTAAGAGTTACTTTGGTATCGCCCTTCTTAGAGCCACCAGTCTCGGCAATTGCACCAGTTGGTTCAGCAGTATCGCCAAAGATTTGTGCATAATCCTGAATAATCTTGTCGACCTTAACTTCAAAATCTGTTCCATCAGCTGCAGTCTTGCGAGCGCCCTGATTAATTCTCAACTTGGTTTTAATTGACTCTAGTGAATCATCAACCTTCTTTTGATGGGCAGATAGATCTGCAGCAATCAAGGTGCGTAAACGGGCAATAGGGCTGGGGTCTAAGGAATCACCATTTCCTTCAGGTGCCAATAAGTTTTTCAGATTGTCGCCCGTTGCTTTATCCAGGGCTTTAATGACAGGACCCTTTTCAGGATCGACAATCTCAGCCAGCTTCTCATTGAGATCTTCAACCATCTGCTCGTAGGCTTGCTCGATACTGGCAATCACCGATTCAGCTGAGTCTTTAATGTTCTGAGTTTCCAGATCGGTTTGAAACTTCGAACGTACATCTAACGCAATCTCTATAAGCCCTTCTAGGGCATCTGCACGGGCATCCTCTTCATAATCATCTAAGTAGGCAACTAACGCTGCGCTGTCGATAACGAGAGAGTTGATAGTTACTTCATCGCCATCGATCTCAATCTCTGCCTGCATGGATGTCCAATCTCTTTTGTGCTTGAAGCCCCAAAGCCTAGGACCTACCCCTGACCTGGAACAGGGTAAAACGGTCACAGAAGCCCGCCTAAGCCACGATCTCGCCCCTACCCGAACATCTGTTCGAACATTGTGTTACTCTCCGCTTCCCCCAAAAACTGCCCAACGCTGACCCCAAGCCCCCAAGCAGATTTGTCAGTGACGGTCAGTAACTTCTCCACCAGTCAGAAGCACCATTGTCGGAAGAAAGGAAAAGGTGAGTAGAGAAAACACACCCGATGAAAAAGAGCTATGGGCCAGTATCCCTCGCTCCGAAGGCGTAGATCGCGCCGAACATTTTGTGACACTCAGTCACATGGCATATGACCGCGGTGACTTTAAGTCAGCGCTCGCGCTATGTGAAAGTGCCAGAGAGATTTATGAATCTCACAAAGCAGTAGTAGGAACCCAAGCATTACTCCATGTGTACGAGGGAATCACATGGTCACTTCGAAAGCTCGACCGAGAAGCAGAGGCTGCAGAACTAGCACTACATGCAGTCGATATTCTTAAAGAAGATAACCCAGTTGATGCAACAGATATGTTGCGAGAAGCAGGACGATTCTTCTTCAACGCCGGCGAGTATCAGAAATCCTTGGATTGCCACGCCAAAGCCATGGAAGAGATAGATCCAGATTTATCTGATTTCACAATGGGAATCGACAACTACAACGTCGGATTTGCATACATGAGATTGGAAAAGTATCCAGAAGCAATTCCGTACCTGATCAAGGCACGTGAGTACTTCAAGAAGGATAAAGAGCCAGAAAAGATCTACTACTGCGATGAGTATCTAGCAGCTAGTTACATAGAACTTAATAACGGTGTTGAAGCAACGGTACATGCACAAAAAGCATTGGACTTTGCAATCACAGCACAAAACACTGTTTTAGAAACCTGGGCAAAGTATCGCCTGGGATGCGCCAAGGTCTTACTTGCCGAATTAGATGAAGCAGAAGATCTTCTACGAGACTCACTTGCAATGAACTCAAGAACAAGTAGCCCTGATTGGGAAATGACAATTGAACTTGAGAAAGAGATTGCAAACATCTTGACCATCAAAGGTCGAGTAGCTGAAGCCGACGAAATCCGTCGTCGTATTAAAACCCTTGAAGAGACCATCAAGGGTGAGTAAATCCAAGGTCACCATCACTGCAGGTGCGGTGCTCCTATCAGCCGCACTTGCAGTGATGCTGTTTGACTTCCAGCAGCTCGAACCTAGTATCGAGAGCTCTCGAATCGAAGCCCGTATAGTCCCAAGCCCACAATCAACTGAATTTGCTAATCAACCCGATCAAATCTGGACTTACAACTGTGAGTTCCCCGAACAGCGACCAGAAACAATTTTGCTCACTTGTGCCGATGGCGGATGGATGGTCACTGATGTCAAATGGAAATCATGGACCTTGAATGGCGCTAGTGGCGTAGGCATATATTCAGAAAATCAATGCGACCCTGATTGCGCGACCGGGGAACGCCTCGATTCTAAAGTCAAGGTTAGGTTAAGTAATCCCATAATTCACAAAGGCAGAAACATCCTTCAAACACTAGATATTGAACCTATCAATGGGTCACAATTGCCCGGTGATAGAACTTCTCTTTCTTGGAACGTTGCTGAATTCGCAATCAGAATGAATTGGGATCACGAGTGATTAATACCAGAAAGCATTATTTCCATGCACAAATTGGCACTGGAAAGTTTCACTGCACATCTAACAAGATAAAGACTGAGTGAACCGATGTTTCTAAACAAATATGAAATTATCGCGGAAGAAAAAATTCAACAGGGAGGTCAGGCTAAAGTATTTGCCTGTATCGATGTTCACTCTCAAGAACAAGTGGCTGTAAAGACCACCAAATTGGAAAACCCACAGCTTGTAAAATCTTTCCAACGTGAAGTTAAAGCTCTTTCAAGACTCGACAATAATGGCATCATTCAAATACTTGATTATGAAATTGAAAATGATGTTGGTATTGTCGTCATGCCTTGGCTTGAAAATAATCTTGATGATTTTCTCTTTAATAATTCCAGTCTCAAGCCAGTAGAGAAACTCATGAATATTATTATGCCGATAGCAAATGCACTTGCTTACGCGCATGAGAACAAAGTATTCCATAGAGACATTAAACCAAGTAATATCTTGATGGACTTCACCTCAAGTCCAGTCATCTCAGATTTTGGTGCTGCGAAATTATTTGGACCTCAAGAAAATGAGTTAACTAATCTGGAGTGGATTTCAGGTGTTTACACACCAGAGGTTCAAGGAACTCCAGCACAACACGATGTGTACTCCTTTGGAATACTATCGCTCGAAATTTTAACAAAGATAAGACCGAAAAATAGGGACCATGCATTGACACTTCTTGGAACTAAGTCTGGAGAAAAAGAAATAATCAGCACAGAAACTAAGGGGATAATTGAAAAATGCTTAGCACTTGACCCGAAGGAAAGATTTTCTAGTGCCATAGAATTGAATTATGCACTTCTCCAAAGAAGTAGAAATGTTCTAAAAAACCAAAACAGGACGAAATATTTTGCTTGGATAAAGTTAGAAGATAGGGTTCGTAGCAAACTACTCCCTTTAGCCGAGGGGTTCATTAACCTTGATCTGGCACTTAAAAAGGAGTTTTCAAATAATCTTTATGCTTCACCCATCCTTAACCAAGATGGCACTTACAACAAGAAAGAATTTTGGTTAATTTCGGATCAAATGAAATTACACTTAGTTGCAAATAGCCAAAAAACCGGGTGGACCGCGGTACAAGGCAACCTGGCTACATCCGAGGAGCTCGAGTTTTATCGCAGAACGTGTCTTGACATAAGTAGTTTTGGAATCGATTGGGGTGTCAACTCAATTTCTAGCCAACTCAATAAGCATTCTGAAGGATTCAGATATCTGACTCATGAATTTTCAGAATGGATAAATAACGGACGTCCTAGTGGCGAAATGTCCCAATACGTTCATGTAGAGATTGAAAAACTGGCAAGTAAGTGGGGAAAAATATTGGATGCTCGGGAAGAAGCGGCAGTCCAGAATTTCACGCCATTGAAATACAAAAACGCATGTATTGACGGATTGAGAATTTCTCTTGAACTAGAAGATCCAATAGATGACGATTTATGTGGTTCGTTTTGGAAAATTGAATTTGCAAATTCTGAAGTAGCGGAAATTGTTGCTCACGTTGGAAGCGATTTAGAGATGCTTTTAACTCGTGACCCTCGGGGCAAGATAAAAAAGTCTGGACAACTTGTCCCCGAACTTGAAGCTGGTGAAGCTTCTCAATTACGCAAGCAACGTGATGCTATTAATTCACTTTTAAAACGAACCTCGGTTCAGCCTAAGTTAGGCGATCTTTTGGCCAATCTTTCTCAAACACCACGTTTCACCCCAAAATCTGTGCAAGAATGGAAAAATGCGAAATTAGATGATTCGAAACGACAAACAGTAGAAAAAGCACTAGGTACTAAAAATTTCCTCTTGGTTCAAGGTCCCCCGGGGACTGGTAAAACCAGTTTTATAGCCGAGTATGTACATCAAGAGTTGAGTAGAAATCCAGGCGCAAGAATTTTGCTTGTTAGCCAGACGCATGTAGCTCTTGATAATGCATTGGAGCGGCTCTTGGAAAATGGCGTAGTTGATTGCGTAAGACTAGGCACGGCAGACGATATTCGAATTGCAACCAGCAGCAAGAAATTACTTATTGATGCTCAAATGCAAATATGGATGAAGGAACTTCGGGCTAATTCAAATGGATTTATCGATCGACACGCTAAAGATCTTGGGATCGACCTCGAAGATGCACGCGCTTTACTTACAATTTATGAACTTGATGAAGTGCAGACAACGATAAATTCCCTAAAGAAAGAGATATCTGAAAGAGACTCTTCTCAATTCTCCGATGCAGGTTCTCATCCTGAGGCTTCACTTACCTCATTAGAATTGTTAAAGATAAAAACTCAAGATGAGGAGCGTCTCTATCTAAAGTTGCGTGATCAATTGGCCAATAAACTTACATTGCCTAAAAATGCTGTAGGGCTAGATCTGGACCATATAAGAGGTGCTTTACTTGGATCAAAGCGAGTAACGCAAGAGTTTATCAAGTTGGTTGATACACAAGCTAAGTGGCTGGAACGAGTAGGTTCGTCTAGTCAATTGACTTCAGTCTTTTTACAGACTCGTCGAGTTTTGGCGGGAACGTGCTTGGGTTTTATGTCACATCCCGCGGTTAGGGAATTAGAATTCGATATTTGCATTATCGATGAAGCTTCGCGCGCCACCATTAGTCAGGCACTTGTATCGATGGTTCGATCCTCAAAGTGGATAGTGGTTGGAGACAGCAATCAACTTTCAACCACAGAAATTGAATTAAATAGTCGCGAGAGCCAAGATATCTTGAAAAAGTATGAGTTAAATCCTGACGATGTTGAAGAATCGATATTTGCTTTTCTTGAAAAAGAACTACCATCCACCGCACAAACTTCCCTAAATGTTCAATATCGAATGCGGGATGAAATTGGTCAAATGATTTCTGATTTATTTTATTCAGGCCAATTGGATTCATCAGGCCCGAAATTAGATTCAAAAATATCGGCATACTTTCCAGCAGTGATTTGGTCGGACACTTCGGATTACCCAACAAAAGAGAAAAGTGAATTCCGAGATAAGACCTCTTTCTCGAATAGGAATGAAATACTAGTAATTCGCGACAAATTAAAACAACTACGAAACTACATTGATCTAGGACTTTTAAAACCAGATAAGCCTTATGAGATTCTAATTATTGCCCCATATGCAGCCCAGATCATCCAGGCGAAATCGATAATTACAAATCTCAAAGAATACCCATTTAATATCGAGTTTAATTCGATTGATGCAGTGCAAGGTAGAGAAGCAGACATTGTGTACTTTTCTTGTGTCAGACAAAATGAACGTGGAGATGTAGGTTTTTTAAATGCCAAGAATTGGCGTCGAATCAATGTAGCGCTTTCACGGGCTCGTTACTCCGTAAACATAGTTGGAGACAAGGATTTTTGGGCTGGTACATCTTCCGCTCTTTCAAATGTTGTCAGATACATTGGTGAGCAAAACAGCTCCGCCTTTCAGATTGTAGGTAGAGAAAGTGATTGATCGGTATAAATTTCTTGAGGCACGTTATGCGTCAGTTCATCAGCATTTAGAGCTGGTCGCCATTGAGAATATAGCGATACCGGTAACTAAGTTAGACATTGACGTACTAGGGCAGCAAATAGACAATATTCTGCCGACAACTGAATACTTACTGAGATTCATAGACCTCGGAATAAATACAATTGAGGGACTCTCTGAAGCATTGGGTTTTTCGGAAAGTCTCATAATGGATTTGCTTGCACTTGAAGAGACTGCAGGTAATATCCGATTTTCAGGGACTCCGATCGAGATTTCAATCCGGCCCCAAGGTCGTGAGACACTTTTGACACGACTAGCCGAGACGCCTAAGTCAACTACTAAACAAGTAATTTTTGATAATTCGAAGTGGCAGATAAGTTCTTGGCCTCTGAATAATTTTGAAACTAAGAGCTCTCTTGACAAACTTAAGATAAGTTATTACGAATTGGATAAGACTAGGAAACACACTATCGGTCAAGCTGATCTAGACATCCTCCAAATTAATCGAGTTCTGGAAAAGCAAAATCGACGTGCAAAGTTTGAGGTGCACCACATTCATCGAGTCCTTAAGCGGCGTTACGGTTTTAAGCTTGCCAAAATAATGATTTTTTACCATGAGAATGGTGAATCAGATTTTATTATTGTCATTGATGACGAGCGTTCTATGGAGCACGAGTCGATTCTTCGTTCAGTTGGCGGACTAGAATCCCTAGGAATTGACTTCGAGAAAGTAGGAAAAAGCGAAACACAAGCAACTTTAATGGCCCTTAGCTCGCCTCTTGAGCCATCAGCAGCTATTGAAGATGGGGGACCGATCGGTCCCTACGAGCATGCTCCTTTGCTGGAAGAGGCACTCGAGACAACGTCAAAACGCCTTCTAATAATGTCGCCATGGGTTAATGAAAGAGTCGTGAATGCAATTTTTCTGGGAAAAATAGAGAGCCTTCTAATGCGAAATATCAAAGTTGTAATTGCTTGGGGATTCGGAACGGATCGACAAAGTGAAGCAGTAAAGAGTAGTAAACGTCCACTCGAAGCCCTCTTTAGGTTGGCTGAAAAGTACCCAAAGAATTTTCAATTTATTAAGTTGAACGAAAGCCATGCAAAAGTATTGATTTATGATGATGTCTATATAGCAACCAGTTTTAACTGGCTTTCATTTATGGGGGACAAGCGAAGAAAGTACCGCACTGAAATCGGTGAAATGCGAACAAACCCAAGTGTGGTCCAAAAACGATTTGACCTCATGATGGACGAATGTACCAAGCAGGGTAGACCCATGACCTTCGATTTGATTCCCAGGGAGTAGATTCTTCAATCTTGAAGCCAAGGCATTCGCGGCCGGTCAGCTCTATGTTGCCTTAAGTCGCTGTACGACACTCGGAGGCTTAGTGCTAAGGCGGCCACTTGATTCCTCTCAAATAATTCTTGATGAAAGAGTTATGGATTTTCATTTAGATCATTCCTGATTATCCAAATCAGCATGTCTCAAGTTTCCCGCCTCTACTCGCTCCAAATAGCGAGCCATCTGCGCACGGAGCAGTTCGGCCTTTGCGCTGAATTCAGCCCGAGTTTCTGGGCTGAACGCAGGATTATCCGCGTGCTCTAACGCTTTCTTGTACTTCTGAATTAAATAAAGCATGTCCCAAACGCCCATGATTTCTCCTTATCTCAATCTCTAGTAACTAAATGAACCGTGATCCTGGTTCCATGTTTGGAGCGTTTAATCAAAACGCTTTCCACATCATGTGCAATCGATAGACCCTGCGCCAGCATCCGCTGATTTGGATCCTTTGAATGAATCTTTACGACACCCTTTTTAATCAATACTGGAATAATGTGATTCCATTCCCACCCCGGGTAATTTCTTCGAAAGTACTCCAAATGAAGCCCTCGGATTAGGGGTATCCAATGTGTGTACCCAGCGATTGTCGTCAGTGACTCGATATTGAGCTGAATATCAGAGGTACTCATTGCTTAAACCTCGCCCCACATGAGTTGCATTCGTAATACCCATTACCAACTATCCAGGCTTTGGTTATATCTACGCCGCGGCAAACCGGACAATTGATGTTGGCTACATTTCCCATTTCTCCACCGTATTCCCCTCGACTGACACATCTCCAAAGACAACTACCTGGTGAGCATGAAGTGCACGTAGCAGATCGACCTCCTCAACAAATGAGATTGTTGATAACCACCCGCATGAGCAGATGGCCTGGAAATATGAACCTTCGACGTCAAAGACGCCTGTCTTGTGACTTATAGACATAACAAACCAACCCAAACTGGGCTCTTACATAAAAAGAGACCCGCTACTTCTGGCGGTGTCTTTCATCGCCAGCAGGTCTTCCTTTAGAACCACCGTACGCGGATCGAGCATTGCG
>Ga0078894_10004607_pt1 | contig 10562 bp, 9 predicted proteins | sample LauGreSu1BDMLBSD_2_FD_67506 | JGI IMG/M metagenome (GOLD analysis project Ga0078894, IMG submission 67506) | Freshwater lake microbial communities from Lake Michigan, USA - Su13.BD.MLB.SD (version 4) (version 4) | ecosystem: Environmental > Aquatic > Freshwater > Lake | place: Lake Michigan, USA... | reverse complement strand
GCAGATCAGCATCCTGATTTAATTATTCTGAAAAATTCATTGGATACAAATTATGATCAAGTTAGTGATATCATAGATTATGAAATATCAGTTACCAACAGCGGTAATGTATCATTAACTAATGTATTGGTGGTAGATCCCTTTACACAACTCTCACAGAATATCTCAACATTGGAAGTTGGTGCAACGGTTACGCTGACGACCGTATTTACAGTTACCCAAGTTCAACTCGATGCAGGTTCATTTACCAATACCGCTACAGCAAGTTCTACTTTTAGTAATACATTGGTTACAGATTCAGATAGTGAGACGGTGCCTGCAGTAAGGTTGCCTTCTCTTCTTATTATTAAAACTGCCAAGAAAAAAACTTTCAATAAATCTGGCGAAATAATTCTTTATGATATTCTTGTAAGAAATAACGGAAATGTAACACTCTATAATGTTTTGGTGAAAGACCCGCTTACCGGACTTTCCTCTACTATTCCTATTATCCCTGTTGGTGGACAACAGATCATAAATACAAGCTATACTATCAAGCAATCAGACCTATTGGCAAAGTCAGTAAGTAATACGGCGACTGCAAGTGGGTTATTTTATGGGAAACTCTTGATCGTTACAGACAATGAATTAATAACTTCAACCCAACAGCCTCCTGTTGCTCTTGATGATCGGAATACAACCATAATGAGTGTTGCGGTCAGTGGTAATGTTTTATTGAATGACAGCGATCCTGACGGCGATCCATTGACTGTTACACAATTTCTTCTTTCAGGAAAAACATACGCTGCAGGATCGACTGTAATAATAAAAGGAGTGGGTACAATTGTTCTAAATGCCAACGGAAACTATACCTTCATTCCATTGCCAACTTATGTTGGATTAGTTCCGTTGATCAGATATTTTATTACAGATGGCAACGGAAATACTGCACGTGCTATACTTAGGTTACAGGTTACTCCACTTGTCAATCCACCACAACTTTATGTGAATGATACATCAATTTGTGAGAATGAATTTACGGTGTTAACGGCTATAAGTTTAAATGTAGAAAATCCTATTTATAAATGGTATTCCGATTCAACTATGACAAACGAGGTTTATGTTGGATCAACCTATACAACACCAAAACTTACTCAAAGCACCAATTATTATGTACTTCTTGGTGGTTCGAATTTATTGCCTTCATTACCAGCGATTATCAAAAAAATAACCGTTAACGTGATTGCACTTCCTGCAAAACCAACAATTACAATTAGTGGAAAGTCCATACTTTGTCCTGGCGACAGTACTACGCTCATTTCAAGTCAGGCTTCAGGGTATCAATGGTATAAAAATGGCAATGCAATTACAGGGGCAAACAGTCAGTTCATTGTGATAAAAGAAGCTGGTGATTATACTGTCAGAACAATAGGAATAACGAATTGCTATAGTAATTCAAGTGATAAGGTATCAATTTCCATTCCGTCATTGCCTCCAACACCTGTAATTGCTGCTAATAAACAAACATATTGTATGGGTGATACAGCAACCATCACCTCCAGTTTGGCATCAATAAATCTTTGGTACAGAAACGGAATTCAACTTGTTTCGGATTCTGGTAGATCGATAAAAACAACTGAGCCTGGCATTTACAAACTTATCAATAAGACCGTGAATGGATGTTTTACTGCAGCAAGCAATGAAATTATATTGATATTTAATGCTGTTCCACCAAAACCAACGGTAATAATTGATGGTCCTCTTATTTTCTGTGAGGGCGATTATAGGATATTAAAAACAACCATTCCTGCAGGGTCATCGGTTCAATGGTATAAGGATGGTGTATTGATGGACGGAAAAACGAAAGACACTTTGCGAATTACAGTTGGCGGAAAATATACTGCTCGATTCACAAATGCAAGTGGTTGTGCATCACCTTTTTCAGATTGTATTTGCACTGAAGTTAAATGTGAGACTGACATTTACACGCCAGACATCTTTACTCCAAATGATGATGATATCAACGATGTCATCAAACCATCTATTCCCGGTATAAGAAAGTTCGTTTGTTTCAAAGTATATAACAGATGGGGTAATTTGATTTTTTATACAACCGATCCAAATAAGGGATGGGATGGTAAATACAAAGGTGCTAACCAGCCTGCTGAAACATATATGTGGATCGTTGAGGGGTTTGATAGCAGTGGCAAAAAAATAAATAAGAGTGGTATGCTTTCTCTTATGAGATAAAAAAATGTAGAGATGATATATGATGATTTCAAACTACATCATACATATGTCATAATTCTATAAACCAATTTATGATGAAGAATTTAATTGTTTTAATGCTGATCTTGACACTTGGATTCTATTCTTGGGGTCAGGACCTTCATTATGCTGATATTCAAACAATGAACCTTTGGTATAATCAGTCTTTAAAATTAGACCGTCATGCAGATGTCAGGTTGAATTTCAGGGATGTGAAGTATCAGTCTATCCTGGCATTCAGGACTGCAAGTGGTTTGCTTAACATACCATTGATCAAAAGGAAATCGAGTAATAGTAATGATCGAAAAGGTTTCATGAATATCACCGCAGGTGGAGCTTTTGATAAATCCAATAAGGGCATCTTTAAAAATTCCACCGGATTGGTTGGGTTATCATATTCACAGTTGTTGAGTGATAATTTTATTTATTTATCTGCTGGATTCCAAGGAAGCATCACGCAAATAAATCTTGGTACATCAGGAATGTTGTTCCCAGATCAATTCGATCAATATGGTCCATTGCCATCAGCTACAAGAGATCCTTTGCGTGCTGGTAGGTCCTATAGCATTGCGGGCCTGAATGCTGGCTTGTCCATATATCAAAATACTGAAAGCAGCGAGTGGTATATTGGTGGAAGTTTGCGTCATATCAACAGGCCATTTACAGATGAACAAAAAACTGATGCATACCGATTGGCGCCTACGGCCGGTTTTCAAGCTGGGTTGACCGTGAAGAATGAAAAAGATCAGATCGGTGTTTATGGAATAGCAAACTTAAAAGCAAGGGCATACGAATATTTGGTTGGTGCTATGTTCAGAAAAAGGATTGATGGGAATGAACAAACCGATGCAAGCTCATTGGGTATTGGCTTGGCGTTGCGTTTGAATGATGCTGTAATTCCAAACTTACAATTGAAGTTGAAAAAAACTTCCATTGGTTTTCACTACGACATGAATATTTCAGGATTGAGAGCAGCTGGGTATAGTAGACAAGGTTTTGAGGTATCAATGAAACAGCAGATCAATTAGAAAAAAGTAATCATAAGAATACTTATGCATAAAAAAATTAGCATGAAAAAAATAGCGTCATCAATCATCTTGATTTTTATTGTGGGATACGCTGCTAGTGCACAAGACACTATCGTAAAGGTTGATCCAAAACCCTTGAAAATGAAGTATCAACCAAACCCGGATGTAAAATGGTCCATTTTTGGTATGCGACTTCATATGCAGGATTTCGGAATCACGAATCAATATCTTGATACCTGTAATTGTGATGATGGTCTTCCTTTATTGGATCGTGCAAACGGAACCGTTGCATTTAGTTTATATAGAAATTTATCAAAGCGATTGGCAGTAAGTGGTGACCTAGGATTTAGCTATGGGTATATTTCAAGAAAGACCCCAAGCCTTACTGAAAGACGTCAAGCTTGGTTTCAAACAGCACGGACTGATCTTTATTATCAATTTACTAATAACAAATTACAGCTACAGCCTTTCCTATTTGGTGGTGCACAAGTTTCACGCAGGTCATCAAGTTATTATGTATCTATTCCCATGGGTATGGGTGCAAGGTATATGGTGCTTAATGATAATGGAATGATTACTGGGCAAGTTGGGTATGGACTTGGTACTACAAGTAATATCAGAAATAGCTTTATTTATTCTTTAGGGTTGTATATAAATATAACAAAAAAGAAAAAACCACAGGCCCCTGAACTACCCAAGCCTGTTGATACTGTAGTTTGTCCTATTCCGCTCGTGGATACTGATTGTGATGGGTTGGTTGACAGCATCGATAAATGTCCAACTGTTCCAGGACCTGCCCGCAATGAAGGTTGTCCAATTGTTGATCGTGATCATGATGGAGTGAATGATGAGGTTGATAAATGTCCTGACCAAGCTGGAGATCCTTGCAATGAAGGATGTCCTTTGCCTCCAAAACCCGAGCCAGTCAAACAAGTTCCTACTCCAGTTGCGGAACCTAAAAAAGAGTTGCCAGTTAAGCCAAACAAACCCACTATAGAACCTAAAAAAGAAGAAGTAAAAATAATACAGCCTCCCAAGGTTGACTTGCCTGAGTCAGTATTAGTAGATAAGCCCACTCCTCCAAAGCGAGTATATGATAGTGTTTATTTCATCATTCATTTTGATTTTGATAAATATTCCTTGACACCTAACAGCAATGATGTTCTTTCCAAGGTTGTTGCCTACTTAAAAAAACATCCAAGCTACGAGTGTGTTTTATTTGGGCATACTGATCTTGAAGGTTCTGATCAGTACAATGTAAAGCTATCTCGAAACAGGGTAAATGCTGCTCGCATGTATCTTACCCAGCATGGCATTTCACCTACACGTATATCCACCGATTATTTTGGTGAGAGCCAACCTGTTATTTCTACAACGGCCAAACCGCTCGGTTGGAAAAACAGGCGTGTTGAGTTTCATTTTATTATGAATTGATAGCAACGTCAGTATTATTTTAATGTTGCCCCCGCAAAAAGCGGGGCCTAAAAAACTGATTGATCTGATTTTGTTTTGCTAAAATAATTAGTATATATTTACTAAATAAATTAGTAAATATGGATGGAGATTTCTTTTCAGGAGCCACCTATGAAGGCTCCAAAACATACACACAACATCAGGTTAAAACCACCAATGCAACTGGTTTTGGGGCTGCATCAGACGACCATGCTGAAAGGGGCATTGATCTCAATGAACAATTGATTCGAAACAAACCAGCTACTTTTTTTATGCGGGTCAGGGGTGATGCCATGATCGGTGCCGGCATTTTCGATGGTGATATGGTGATTGTGGACCGAAGCATCAAACCAACCAGTGGAAAGGTTGTAATTGCAGTGCTTAATGGCGATATGCTAATTCGGCGATTTGAGCAAGGGTTCAATAAAGTAAGGCTTGTCCCTGAAACAAATAAGCTCTCACCGATCGATATTGATCCCTATGCCGATTTCACCATTTGGGGGGTTGTGACGTATGTGATACATAGATGTTAGATGACAGATGTCAGAAATCAGATGACAGAAGTACGTCATATGATTAGGATTAAATTCAATTGTAAATTTTTCATCTATTCAGACGTCTGATTTCTGACGTCTGAATTCTGTCATCTATATATGTACGCCATCATCGATTGTAATAGTTTTTATTGTTCTTGCGAGCGGCTGTTTCGTCCGGATCTTCGCAACAAGCCCGTTGTGGTGCTGAGCAACAACGATGGTTGCATTATTTCCCGAAGCGATGAAGCAAAAAAAGCTGGTATTGATATGGGTGTGCCTTTGTTTGAGAGCCGTCAATTATTGAGCAAGCATGATATAGCGGTCTTTTCTTCTAATTATCATCTTTATGGCGACATCAGTATGCGTGTAATGGATACCCTCCGTTTACTTAGTGATGATGCAGCATATCGTTGCGTTGAAGTGTATTCTGTTGATGAAGCATTTGTCAATCTTGATCATCTTCCTGCTGACTCATTGAAGAATTTTGCTGTGCGTTTGCGTGATGTTGTATTTGAGTGGACGGGCATTCCTGTGTCTATTGGCATTGCACCCTCTAAGGTATTGAGCAAGGTCGCCAATCGGTTGGCGAAAAAAAATAAGATCAACACTGGATGCGTTATGATCCTTGATGATGATGAGAAGGTTCAGGAAGCACTTGAGATGACAGATGTATCTGACCTATGGGGAATTGGACGTCGCTATGCAAGAAAATTAAAAGAGGAATATGGAATTAATACGGCCTGGCAACTAAAGCACATGCCTCTTGAATGGGCACGGAAAAACCTGGGAGGTATTGTGGGGGTTAGGATGATCAGGGAATTAAATGGTGAATCGTGTATTCTCATGAAGAATCCGTTGGAGAAAAAAAAGATGATCGCGACCACGCGGATGTTCGGTAAGCCAGTATTTGATCTTCCATCTTTAAAAGAAGCTGTTGCAACATTTACTGCACGTGCTGCAGAGAAGTTGCGGCGCCAGTATGGCGCCGCAACAGGGATCGATGTATTTGTGGTTACCAATGGTAGCCAAGGAGCTTCTTATGAATACAATCCACAACATCACCATAGGTATTATACCATGACGCGCGCTACTTGTGATACGGCCGAATTGATAAAAGTAACAATGCCCTTGGTTGAAACCCTTTACCGGCAAGGCACAAAATACGTGAAGGCAGGGGTCATGCTTACTGGCATTGTACCAGATGATAGCTTACAAGGTGATTTGTTTTCCAGCCCAGCCCGAAATCAAAACAGGGCACTGATGCAGGCGATGGACAATATCAATTTCAGTATGCGTGATGATATGGTCAAGTTCGTGTCTTCTGGTCTTACCCGCAATTGGAAAATGCGACAAGAGATGCGAAGCAAACGCTTCACCACCCGGTGGGATGAGGTATATGTTGTTAAGAGTTGAGAATGTTATATAGAAATCAGAAGACAGAAATCAGGAGATAGGAATCAGAAGACAGGAGTCAGTAATTTAAATGATGACATCCCTGTTGCAGATAAAATAATAGTAAGTAAGGGTATTTAAAAAATTATATCTCTTCAAATTCAATATAATCACTCTTGTCAACGTTGGTCTTATTGACAGGTTGTTTTTTAGGATAGCTTTCCGCCGTGCTGTTTTGAGAATGTTGCTGCCTGACTGAATCGAATTGCTTTTTGACCTGTTTGGTTGTTCTATATACAGGGATCACCAATTCAAAAATAAAACGGTAAAGAAAATAACATGCAAAGCCAATGAGAATATAACGAAGCATTTAACAAAGGTAATAAAAATGATTTTTTATTTGATCATCTGAAAAGTGAAAGCCGAGCCTGTTTGGAAATTTTAATTGATGCTTAACGGATTAAATATACTATGTATAAAAACTAGTCTTTCCCAAAAGCCTTGTGGATCCCTTCTCCAACTTTATCTGCAAGGTTTTCCGCAAGCTTGCTAACACCCGTTTGTAATTTTTCACTTTCCATGACACGTGTTACTATGTCTGCCCAAAAGTGTGTTGTAGATTTTTTCTTTGTACCAAAAATGGAATTAAAGGTCATTCCTACATAATTGTCTTTTAAAGAACTGAAATTATTATCAAGCTTGGTTTCAAGTTCCAATTGTTTTTTTCTTAATTCACCAAGCCTGCGATCTAACGATTTGATATTGTGGATCTGTTTACTCATCTTAAAAAATATTAGTATTCATCTTCCTTATCATTTTCTTCTTGCAGAGACGCCCTGAGGAAAAGTCGAATGAATGGGTTTACAAAAAGTGGTTTTCTGAATACGATGCATACGATCATAATAAAAAGGAAAAGACCACCACCGCATAAAAACCCCAACGCGGCGCTTCCCAGCACATCAGACATAAACCATGAAAAGGAAATAACCAAGAACAACAAGAAAAACAACAGCATGAAGCTTGTGATGAAGATCAACAGCAGGATGCTTAATACCTTGGAAAGCACCTTGATGCTTGTTAATTTGAAAATTTCAACCCTGGTCTCCAAATAGGAATTGACCAGCTTCTTATTTTCTTGGTAAAAGTCGGATAGGTTATCCGCAGAAGACTTATCTGTTCCAGTCATAGTTTGTACAATTAGTTAAAGTTAATGAATTTGAAATATGAAGTCATGACATTGGTCATGCAAAAAGGTGATCGATATCTTCAACTTAACTTCTTTATGTAACTCATGAAGTTGCTCAATCTTTTTTGTGGTTTCACTTAAACAGCCTATATTTGTATCCGTAAACAGAAAATGATGAAGGGAACGGATACGTTCCCTTCTCCTTTTTAAAGGACCATGGCAACAGAAGAAAAATTGATATTGTTACAGCAGCTGATCGGGAAAATGCTTGAAGAAGAGCATGCTTATTTTCTCGTTTCAGTAAATATCAGGCCTATCAACAACATCAGTGTTTACATTGATGGGGACGAGGGCGTTACCATTGAAAAATGCGTGAAATTGAACAGGATGCTTTATAAGCAAATTGTTGAAAATGAATTATTTGTGGATGGTTCATTCTCTTTGGAGGTTTCTTCGCCTGGAGTTGATGAACCGTTGAAGTTGAAACGACAATACATAAAAAATATTGGGCGTTTTCTTGAGGTAGATACAATAGAAGGGAATCACATCGAAGGGAAATTACTATTGGCTGATGAATCCGCAATAGAAATAGAAGAAGAAAGGGGCAAAGGAAAAAAGAAGGAGGTCATTAAGCATTTTCTGCAATATGACCAGATCAAAAAGGCAATTATTAAAGTAGTATTTTAAACAGCAATAAAGAACATTAAATGAATGTTTTATGGCAAGTATCAATTTAATCGAATCGTTTCAGGATTTCAAGGACGCTGAAAATATAGATCGTCCAACGCTCATGAAGGTTTTGGAAGATGTTTTCAAAACACTCCTCAGAAAAAAATATGGCTCTGATGAGAGCTTTGATGTAATTGTAAACACTGAAAAAGGTGACCTTGAGATCGTTCGCCGCAGGATCATTGTTGAAGATGGTGCAGTGGAGAATCCATTGGTTGAAATCGCATACAGCGATGCCGTTAAAATCGAACCTGACTTCGAAGTGGGCGAAGAACTATATGAAGAAGTGGAGATACAAGACTTTGGTCGCAGGGCCATCCTTGCTGCAAAGCAAACCCTTGCCAGTAGGATTGGCGATCTCAAAAAAAATGCACTCGTTCAGAAGTATGCCGATAGGGTTGGTGATATCATTAATGCAGAGGTTTACCAAGTATGGAAAAAAGAAGTTTTGCTGATCGATGAAGATGGCAATGAACTAATTCTTCCAAAGTCTGAGCAAATTCCTGCAGACTATTTCAAGAAGGGCGAAAGCATTCGTTCTGTCATTAAGAAAGTAGAATTAAAAAACAATAATCCAGTAATCATTCTTTCAAGAACACATCCTTCATTCCTTGCTAAATTGCTCGAGATCGAAGTGCCTGAAATTTTTGATGGACTTATTGTCATTCGCAAAATTGTTAGAGAGCCTGGTGAAAGAGCAAAGGTTGCTGTAGAAAGTTATGATGATCGTATCGATCCAGTGGGAGCTTGCGTGGGAATGAAAGGTAGCAGGATCCATGGCATCGTTAGAGAATTGAAAAATGAAAACATAGACGTTATCAATTTCACCAACAATATTCAATTATTGATCCAGCGTTCGCTAACGCCATCAAAAATCACCAGAATGAATATTGACAATGAAGGAAAGCGTGCTGAAGTGTTTGTTTCTCCAGATCAAGTTTCACTTGCCATCGGAAAACGTGGTGTAAATATCAAATTGGCTGAAGAGCTTACAGGTTTTGTGATAGATGTTTACAGAGACAATGAAGGTGAAATGGCTGAGTATGATATCGACTTGGATGAATTCAGTGATGAAATAGAAGGATGGATCATAGAAGAACTTAAGCGTATCGGTTGTGATACTGCTCGCAGTGTGCTAGATCTCACTCCAACTGAATTGGAGCGTAGAACTGATTTGGAAAAGGAAACGATAGAGGAGCTAAGAGAGATACTTAGAACCGAATTTGAAAAAGAATAAAGCATAGAATTAACTAGTAAATTTTTAGCATAAAAGCTGAAGGAGGATAAATGTCAGAAGCAAATACACCCAGGTTAATGGCTGCCGCCAAGGAGTTCAACATCGGAAAAGATACGTTGGTTGAATTTTTGATTGGAAAAGGTTTTAGTAAAGATGACCTAAAGCCGACATCCCGTTTAACGGAGGCGATGTATTATTCCTTGCAACAGGAATTTTCTTCGGATAAAGCTGCAAAGGCTAAAAGTGATGCAATCGAAATACCTAAAGGTAGCACTGGTGAAGGAAAAAAGAAAAGGGATGAGGAAGAAATTGTTTTCAAGAAAGGGGGCAAAAAGTCAGTAGCAGAAGAAGAAACAGTTAGTGAGCCTGCTAAAAAAATTGTTTCTGAGGAACCTAAACCTGAACCAATTGTTGAGGTTGAAAAACTGAAAATTGAAGCACCAGAATTGGATGGTCCAAAGCTCTTGCATAAAATAGATCTTGAAGCAATTGATTCATCAACCCGTCCAAAAAAAGCAGCTGCCAAGCCAACGAAGGGCAAAAGCAAAAAAGAAGAACAGCAAGAGGAGCAACCAATAACAGAGGAAGTCAAATCTCCCGAAGTAACAATAACGCCTGAACAACCTCCTGTTGAGGTGGTCCCTGAAATGGTCAAAATTGATGCTCCTGAATTGGAGGGCCCAAAAATTATAGGTAAGATCGAATTGACTCCTGAAATGGATGATCGATCTGGGCGCAGTGCTGATGAAAAAAGA
>Ga0078894_10004605_pt1 | contig 10565 bp, 10 predicted proteins | sample LauGreSu1BDMLBSD_2_FD_67506 | JGI IMG/M metagenome (GOLD analysis project Ga0078894, IMG submission 67506) | Freshwater lake microbial communities from Lake Michigan, USA - Su13.BD.MLB.SD (version 4) (version 4) | ecosystem: Environmental > Aquatic > Freshwater > Lake | place: Lake Michigan... | reverse complement strand
CCTTACGCAGCCGCGCCCGGCCGACGGTGAGCGCATAGGGCACAAACAGGGTGACCAGTAACACCAGGGGCACACCGAGGCTGCCGTGGACGTCGATCCAGTCGACGACGACGAAGTCGGCGGGGAGCCGGAACCAGCGCCCGTCGTGGATCCCCAGGATCAGCAGGCCCGTGAGCCACAGGCCCGCCACCAGCAGGGCGGTGGGGAGGTGGAGCAGACGAAGCAGGGCAGGTTGGTAGGGACGGGCCATGGCAGGACGGAGCGAGGGCAGGGGAACGGCCGCCTCAGGGGGCGGCCGTCCCAGGGGGCGGTTCGAGCTGGATCGTGGTGTGGGCAATCCCTAGCCGCGCCAGCCGCTCCTTGGCTTGGTGCAGCAGTTCCATGTCGTCGACGCCGATCGGGTGCCGCTTCAGATGGGCGGTGAGGGCATTCTGGGAGGTGCTCATCGCCCAGATGTGCAGATGGTGCACATCCACCACCCCCGGCAGACTCCGTAAGGCGGCCTCCACCTCATGGGGATCGATGCCGGAGGGCACCCCATCGAGGGCGATTCTCAGGGATTCGCGCAGCAGGCTCCAGCCGCTGGCCGCCACCGCCAGTCCCACACCGATGGCGGTGAGTGCGTCGAGCGAGTTCCAGCCGGTGACGCTCACCAGCAGAACGCTGGCGAGAACTGCGGCGGACACGGCGGCATCGGTGAGCAGGTGCACCACCGCCGCCCGCCGGTTGAGATCGTGGGGCTGGCCATGGCCGAACAGCCGTGCCGACAGCAGGTTCACCACGATGCCTGCGGTGGCCGCCGCCGCCACCGGAGCGCTCACCATCGGCACCGGCTCCCGCAGCCGTTGCAGCCCTTCCACCACCAGCACGGCCGCCGCCATCAGGATCAACACCGCATTGAGCAACGAGGCCAGCTGGGTGCCCCGGCCGAAGCCATAGGTGAAGCGGGTGGTGGCCGGCCGGGTGCTGAGCCGCTCGGCCCCCCAGCCCAGCAGCAGGCCCGCCACATCGCCAAGGTTGTGGATGGCGTCGCCAATCAGGGCGAGGGAGCCGAAGGCCATGCCGATCGCCAGTTGCAGGCCGGACAGGCCGCTGTTGAGCACGATGCTCCAGCGAAACGCGGCAGGGGAACCGGCGCGATGCTCGTGCTGGTGGCGATGGGAGCGGCGCTGCTCCCCCACGGCGGGATGCTCCGGCCCGGCGAGAGGCTCGGACGACCGCGCGGAACGGGACGAGAAGGGAGGCTCCATAGACCCGATAGAGGGGCGGCTCTGCCATCCCGATTGTGCCCGCCACACCGGGGCCCACCCGAACCCTTAACGCAATAGTACGCCTGAACTAGCGTGGAGGGCCGTGCGCGCCTGCCGTGTCCCCTCTCGCCCCGCCCTCGCGGGCGGCCTTCGTGCTGGTCGATGCCAACAACTTCTATGCCTCCTGCGAGGCCGTGCTCGACCCCTCCCTGCGCCGCCGGCCGCTCGTCGTTCTCTCCAACAACGACGGCTGCATCGTGGCCCGCAGCGCCGAGGCCCGCGCCTTGGGCATCGCCATGGGCACCCCCTACTTCCAGGCCCGAGGCACGCTCGAGCGCCACGGCGTGCAGGTGCGCAGCTCCAACTACGCCCTCTACGCCGACATGAGCCAGCGGCTGATGGCCACCCTGGAGCACTGGCTGGAGGAGCTGGAGATCTATTCGATCGACGAAGCCTTCGGCCGGCTGCGCCGCCCCCGCTCCGCCCACGGCACCTCCGCGGATCTGAACACCTGGGGGGAGGCGCTGCGCGCCGCCGTACGGCGCGAGCTGGGGCTGCCGGTGGCGGTGGGGATCGCCCCCACAAAAGTGCTCGCCAAGCTGGCCAACCGCATCGCCAAGCACCATCCCGAGCGGCGGTGGCAGGGGGTCTTCGATCTGGGGGCCGTGGACGACCCCGATCCCTGGTTGGAGGCGGTCGCGGTGGAGGAGGTCTGGGGAATCGGCCGCAAGTTGGCCCGCTGGTGCCGGTTGCGCGGCGTCCGCACCGCACGCGAGCTGCGCGATCTGCCCGCCGGCGAGCTGCGCCAGCGCTGCGGCGTGGTGGGCCTGCGGCTGCAGCGCGAACTGCAGGGATGGAGCTGCCTACCCCTGGTGCGGCTGCCACCGGCCCGTCAGGAAACCTGCGTGAGCCGCAGCTTCCGCCAGCCGCTGCGCAGCGCCCAGGAACTGCGCGAGGCGGTGGCCACCTACCTCAGCCGGGCCGCCGAGAAGCTGCGTCGCCAACGGCAACGCGCCGGCACCATCACCGTCTTCGTGCGCACCAGCCCCTTCGACGGCCGGCCCTTCTACAGCAACGCCGCCACCGTGCACCTGGCCGTGCCCAGCGACGACACCGCGGTGCTGTTGGCCGCCGCCCTGCCCTTGGTGGAGCGGCTGTTCCGCCCCCACCGCCCCCTGCAGAAGGCCGGCGTTCTCCTGCAACATCTGCAATCACGGGAGATGCTGCAGCACCACCTGTTGGTGCCCCGCAGCGAGGCCGAGCAGCACCGCCGTGCCGCCCTGATGGCGGTGGTCGACGCCCTCAACCATCGCTACGGCCGTGGCACGGTGCAGTGGGCGGTCTGCGGTCTGCAACCGGGCTGGACCATGCGTCGCTCTCGCCTGTCGCGCTCAGCAACCACCCGGCTGGAGGAGCTGCCGGTGGCCCGCGCCTGAGGGGGCCTCAGGCGTCGCCCGTACCCGCGGGAGGATCCTGCGGCGGCTGACCGTCTTCCTCATCGCTGAGGGTGGTGATCCACTGCTCACTGATCGGGCCACGTTCACGGGAACCCTTACGGCTTCTGCCCAGGCGGTCGCGCAACTCCTCCGGAAGCCAGAGCGACATCTGCAGGAGCGTCGGCATGTCGTCGCCGGTGCGACCGATGGCACCGAAGCCGATGGCGTAGCCCAGGGAGGTGATCCCATCGAAGATGAAGAGTCGCAGGGCCGCCTGGAGACGGTCACTGCGCGCTTGCAGAGATCGGGTTTCCAGGGAACGGATCTGGGGGCGGATCTGGTTGAGCAGGATGGTGCGCACCTCGGAGATCGGCCGGGTGAAGTTGCCACGGAAATCGGGGGGCAGACCCGGCAACTGGGCGATGGCCTGGTTCAGGGCTTCCTGGGTCGGGGCCTTCTCGATCGCCAGGGCCACCCGCTGAATCTCGCGCAACTGGCGAGCCTCGCCGCTGGAGGCCCGGCCCATCTGGGCCATGCCGGCGCTGATCTGGAGGGGAATGAGCAGAAGAAAACCCAGGGACGCGGCCATGGCCAGCCGTCGGACCAACGTCAGCCGCCGCTCGAGGGCCTCGGATTCAGGGTCGAAGCGTTGGGCGAAGACCAGCAGCGCCGCTGCCACCAGCGGCACCGAGGCCGTACCCCGCAGGGAATCGCCGAACTGCAGCTGCCAGGTCGGCTGCACGAGAGCGGGGGGCAGGAGCACCTTCATCTGAATCGCCAGGAACGCCACGAGCATTCCCACCGCAACGCCCTGACACACCCCCGCTAGATCGAGATCTTCAGGGGGAAAGGACGACCGCATTGAACAAAAAAACGAAGCGGCGCTTAGCGTGAACCAACGGGCTGACCCGGTCGAGGTGTGGGGCACGCTTCGGGCATTGGCACAGAGCAGGCGCGAATGGGGTCGGTCGCCGCGCTCATAGACCTTCCAGGAGGCTGGCGATCTGGTTGCGGCCGTTGGCCTTGGCCAGCTGCAGGGCGCTCTCGGCCCGCAGCAACAGGTCGGTGAAGCGGCGATCTTGGGCAGCCAGGGCAGTGAGGCCACCGCTGAGGTGCAATTGCCAATCGGAATGGGTCCAGATCCCCACCATGGCGCGGGCGGCCTGCCGCAGGGCCTCCGCCTGGGCCATCGCCGCCTCCGGGTCGAGATCCACCAGCAGGAGGGCGAAGGCGCTATCGCCAAGGCGGGCGGCGAAATCCTGTTCACGCAGGAACCCCCGCCCCAGATGCACCAGATCGGCGAGCAGCCGGTCGCCAGCCTCATGCCCCCAGCGGCTGTTGACCTGCCGCAGGTTGTCGATATCGAGCAGGATCAGGGAGAGGGGATGGCCTGAGGAGCGGGCCCGGGCGAACTCACGCTCACCAATCGCCAGAAGGCTCTGGCGGGTGGGAAGGCCGGTGACAGGGCAGAAACTCGCCAGACGACGCAGGTCGATTTCGCGCATCACCAGCTCCGCCAGGAGCTGGAGTTGGTGGATCTGGGCCGGCGCGGGATCGTGGGTCTCCTGGTCGATCACGCAAAGGGTGCCGAGGTTGTGGCCTTCGCTGCTGCGCAACAGCGCCCCGGCATAAAAGCGGATGTGGGGGCCACCGGTGACCAGGGGATTGCCAGCAAAGCGCTCATCGAGCTGGGCATCGGGCACCACCAGCGGCCTATCGCCCGCGATGGTGTGGGCGCAAAACGCCTGATCCCGTGGCGTTTCGCAGACATCGAGACCGCGATGGCTGAGAAACCACTGGCGATCGCCCTCCACCAGGGAGATCACGGCGATCGGGGCATGGAAAATCGAGCGAGCCAGTTCGACGATGCGCTCAAAGTGCTCATCGCTGGCGATGCCGATCACGCCATGACGTTCAAGATCGCGCAGCCGCTGCTCTTCATCGGCGGGAATCGGATAGGCGGGATAGGCCACCAACGCCAGCTCTGCGGGAAGAGTGAAGCCTAGGAGCGGCAGGTCTGGGCGCAGGCATTCCCTTCCGAAATGGGACAGCCTGGCCCACCAAACCGCCCGATGCTTCAAACCGCCCGACGCGTCAAGCGGCCCGATGCGTCAAGCCGCCCGTTCGCCGTAGCCCGAGCAGCGGTGCTGATCGAGTTCGCTCAGATGGCGTCGCTCGGCGTAGTACGACTCCTGGAAGCGCAGGGCGTCGGCGTTGAGCTGGGCGAACAGGGCCTCGATCCGCTCCTCCATGTCGAGGGCAACGGGCGGTGCTTCGGTGAGCTCCCCCTGCAGAAGTTGGGCGATGCAGTGCTCCAGGGTGCGCAGGTTCTGGCTGCGCCAAGCATCCAGCAGGTGACGGCAACGCTTCTCCGTGGCAAGGCGGGACCGCAGGGCGATGGCACCGCGCAGCTGGAGCAGGGGCTGCTCCAGGGAGAGGCGTTGCAGCTCACTGGGCTGGAGCAGGGGAACCAGGCGCGCCTGCAGATCGCTTTCCTCCAGCAACAGGCGGTCGGAGAGCAGGCGCGGCAGGTCGAGGTCGGCCAGTTCCTCGCCGGGATCCTCGCCGCGGTTGACGGCCTCCAGGCGTCCCACCCCGAGGTTGTCCTCCTCGATCTCACTGAGGGAGGCCCAGAGGCGCCGGTGGTGGCGCAGGGCGAAATCCTCCTGCTCCCACTCGCGCAGCCAGCGCCGGATCTGCGGCCGTTGGCTGGGGCAGTGCAGGTACAGGCGCAGCACCTCGGCTTCCGCCCGCTCCTGCACGGAGGTGGCGCCCGGGGGATCCCAGCGGGTGGCGCGGCCATGCCAGCGCTGCCCCTTCACCTGCTGGCGCAGGTCGTCCTCGAGCTGGCGGGCCAGGCGCGCCTGGCCTCCGGCGAGCCGCTCCGACACCTGCTGCAAGTAGCGACTGCGCACGGCGCTCTGGGGCAACCGCGCCAGCAGGGCGACCAGGGCGGTGACCGCGTGCTGAAACTGGTCGGCCTGGGCCAGGTCGCGGCCGGCGAGCACCTGTTCGATCTGCCAATCCAGCCAGAGCGGGGCCTGGTCGAGCAGGGCGCGGTAGTCGCCGGGGCCGTGCTCACGCAGGAATTCGTCGGGGTCCTTGCCGGAGGGAAGATGCAGCACGCGCAGCTCCAGCTGGCCCTGGAGCGCCAGCTGCTCCACCTCGCCAATGGCCCGCTGGGCCGCCCGCACGCCAGCACCGTCGCTGTCGAAGTTGAGAATCAAGCGGCGGCTGTCGCAGCAGCGGCAGATCTGGGTGATCTGGCGGCCGCTCAGGGCGGTGCCCAGGGCGGCCACCGCGTTGCCGATGCCGGCCGCGTGCAGGGCGATCACATCGAAATACCCCTCCACCACCACGGCCCGATCGGCGCGGCGGATGGCGTCGGCGGCCCGATCGAGACCGAAGAGATGCTTGCCCTTCTCAAACACCTCCGTTTCCGGGGAGTTGAGGTACTTGGGCTCCCCCCCATCCAGCGCCCGGCCGCCGAAGGCGATCACGCGCCCCTGGCGGTCGCGGATCGGCACCATCACGCGGTGACGGAAACGGTCGTAGAAGCCGGTTCCGCCCTTGCGGGGCACCACCAGGCCGGCGGCCTCCAGCACCTGGGGGGCCAGACCTTCCACCTGCTGCAGATGGCGCAGCAGGCCGTCCCAGGCCTCGGGGGCATAACCGAGACCGAAGCCCTCGATCGTGGCCTCGCTTAGGCCCCGCGAGTCCCGCAGGTAGGCCAGGGCCGCGGCGCCCTCCGGGGCACGGAGCTGGGCGCGGAACCAGCCGGCCGCCAGGTTGAGCACCCGGTGCAGCTGCTCGCGGCGACTCAGCTGCTGGCGCAGGCGTTCCTGCTGCGGCCCCTCCATGGTGTCGACCGGCACCTGATAGCGGCGCGCCAGCTCCAGCACCACCTCGCTGAAGCTGGTGCGCTGCAGCTCCATCAGGAACTTGATCGCATTGCCGCCGGCCCCGCAGGAAAAGCAGTAGTAGAACTGCTTGGCCGGCGACACCGTCATCGACGGCGAGCTGTCGTCGTGGAAGGGACAGATGCCCACGAACTCCCGCCCCTTTTTCTTGAGCACCACGTGCTCCCCCACCACGTCGACGATGTCGGCGCGCTCCTTGACGGCCTCGATCGTGCGCGGGTGGAGGCGAGGCTGGACCAAAGCGAGAAGGATGGGGTGAAAAGAGCGGCGGCCGCCGGCAAGCTCAGAAGCAGGAGCCGGCCCTACCCCTGGTGGCGGATACGGCCCCATTGTGGGCCATGGCACCAGGGATGGGGAGAGGAATCTCAAGCCGTGCTGTGGATGCTCTCCAGCGCCCTGAGCTTGAGCCTGATGGTGGTGTGCGTGCGGGCGGTGGGGACGCGCATCCCCCTGGCGGAGGTGGTGCTGGTGCGGGCGGTGGTGAGCGTGGCGCTGAGCGCAGCGCTGCTCTGGCGGGCCCGGGTGCCGCCCCTGGGAAACCGCCGCGGACTGCTGATGCTGCGGGGCACGCTGGGCAGCGCTGCCCTGTTGTGCGTCTATGCGGCGGTGACCCGCTTGCCGATGGCCACCGCCACGGTGCTGCAGTACGTCTACCCCCCACTCACGGCGGTGCTGGCGTGGCTGCTGCTCGGCGAGCGGGTTGGAACCACCCTCGGGCTGGCCATGGTCTGCGGCTGGATCGGGGTGCTGGTGATCGCCCTGCCCGGCCCAACCCCCGCCGGCGCTCTCGATCCCCTCGGGCTGGTGCTGGCCCTGGCGGGCGCCCTCCTCACCGCCCTGGCCTACATCGCCGTGCGGCAGCTGGGGCGCAGCGAACACCCCCTGGTGATCGTTCTGTATTTCCCCTTGATGGCCGTGCCCCTCACCCTGCCGGCGGTGCTGCTGGCGCCGGTGTGGCCCACGGCACGGGAGGCGCTCTGGTTGCTGGGGGTGGGCCTGTTCACGCAGCTGGGGCAGATCGGTCTGACCCAGGGGCTGACGAGGCTGCCGGCGGCACGGGCCACGGCCCTGAGCTACGCCCAGGTGCTCTTCGCCGCACTGTGGGGTTGGCTGTTCTTCGGGGAGAGCCTCGACACGCGCACGGGGATCGGTGCCGCCCTGGTGCTGGCCGCTACGGGCCTCACCCGGCCGGGGCCCCCGCCCGGGGAAGCGGGGAGCGCCGCTCGCCCGGTAAAGGGAGGGGATAGGTGAACCAGTCGGGCTCGGGGCCCTCGGCGCGGAGGCTGGGCTGGGCCAAGCGCCAGCTCTCCCCCCGCTCGCCCCTTTGCAGATAGAGGGTGAAGGGACTATCGACGCGGATCGGATCGCCGCTGAGCCGCCAGTCGAAGCGACCGGCGAGGCGCAAGCCGCGCGCCTCGCCGATGCGCAGCGACTCCTGCTCCTCCACCCTTACGCGACTCACCTCAGGGATGCCGCCGCTGGCAAGGCCGAGGGCGCCGGCCACCTGCTCCTGGGTGAGGCGGATCTGCAGGGCCAGGGCGTCGAGGAGCACCCGCTGCGAGGGCTGCCCCGGCCCGCCACAGCCGCTCAATCCGAGGGGCAGCATCAGGGCCGCCACCAGGGCCAGGGCAGCACAGGCACGGCGGAGCGCGGCCCAGCGGAGGGAAATCACTGGGGTTGGCACGGGGGGCAGCATGGGGACCGACGGAGATGGGTCCATGATCGGCTGGCTGGAGGGGCGTCTCGCCGAACCCTGGCAACAGGCGCAGCGCTGCGGGGCCCTGCTGATCTGTCACGGGGTGGGCTATGAGATGCAGCTGAGCACGCGTCACTGGCTTGCCCTGCCGGAACCGGGCACCACCCTGGCCGTGTATGTGCACACCCAAGGCCGCGAAGATGGCTGGACCCTCTACGCCTTCCCGGCCCGCTCCGAGCGCGAACTGTTCCGGGAGCTGGTGGCGGTGAGCGGAGTGGGCCCACAGATGGCCCTGGGTTTGCTGGGGACCATGGAACCCGAGGAGTTGGCACGGGCGATCGTGCAGGCCGATCTGCGGCGGCTGAGCCAGGCGCCGGGGGTGGGGCGCCGCACGGCGGAACGCCTGGCGGTGGAGCTGCGCCAGAAGCTCCAGCAGCGCTTCCCGGTTCTGCTGGCGGGCCAGGACGCCGAGGAACCCCACCCCCAGGAGGGTGACCCCCACACCGCCCTGACGGAGGGGCAGCGGGAGGAGGTGCAGCTGACCCTGGCCACCCTCGGCTACGAGCCGCTTGAAATCCATCGGGCCCTGCGGGCGGTGGCCGGCGGCCTGGCGGAGGGGGCCGGCAGCGACGAATGGATCCGTGAATCGCTGCGCTGGTTGTCACGACCGGCGGCGTGATCGCCCCCCCACAGAGTAGGGTGGCTGTTTGCACGTCCGCGCCAGGGGCGCCGTCTATGTCGCTCACCACCACCAAGAAGCAAGAACTGATCAACGGGCACCAGACCCACCCCACCGACACCGGATCCGTGGAGGTTCAGGTGGCAATGCTTAGCGAGCGAATTCAGCAGCTCAGCGGCCATCTGCAGAAAAACATCCACGACTTCTCCTCCCGCCAGGGTCTGCTGAAGATGATCGGCCGGCGCAAGCGTCTGCTCGGCTATCTGCGGGCCCAGAGCGAAGAGCGCTACGCGGGGCTGATTGTGAAGTTGGGCATCCGCGGCTGAGGCACCCGATGGGCCGTCAGGGGGACGCGAAAGGCTCCGGAGGCGCTGGCTTTCGCCAGGCTGCGCCCTCCGGTTCCGGATCCGGAGTGGGTGCCGCCGGCAAGCGGCCGCGTCGTGGCTCCAGCCAGGTGATCCCCGATGCGGTGTCCCAGCGGATGGTGCGACGCATCGTCCTGGCCACCGGGATCCCCAGCGTGTTGGGAATGGCGGTGATCGTGGCCAGCTACGTGCTGATCTCGCGCCAGATCCTCTCGATCCCCCCGGTGGTCACCCTCCTGGGCTCGGGCTCCTTCTTTCTGCTGGGCCTAGTCGGGCTGAGCTACGGGGTCGTGTCGGCCAGCTGGGAGGAGGCTCCAGGCACCGCGCTGGGCGTGGAGCAGATCGCCAAAAACATAGGCCGCATCCGCGATTCGGTGCGGGCGATGCGCGAGGGCAACGGCACCGGCGGCTGAACGCCGCAGGACCACCGCCTAGATCCTGGGCTGGACAAGGCGCTGGCTCAGCCCGCTTCCTGGCCTAGGGGTGAGCGCAACCGGGCGGAGAAGGATGCGGAGGTGAGGGTGGCCACGGCTGCGGAGGCATCCGCCACGCAGAACTGGGGGCCAAGGCGTACGAAGAGGTGCTGCTCCCCATCGCGCAGGCAGGCCACCACCGGCACCCGCACCCCCACCTCGTCCTGGCCAGGCCGGTGCCGATGCAAACACTCCCGCAGCCGGTGCTGCACGGCGATGTCACCAGCCTGCTCCGGCGCCAGATCCACGAGCACCAACTGAAGATCCTCGATGCTGCGGCAGTCTTCCACGATCAGCTGCACCCGATCATCGCGACGATCCACCGTGGCCCATACCAGCAGGCGCGCATCCACCATCAGGTGGTCAGCCAGTCGGGCATAGGCCTTGGGGAACACCACCGCCTCGCTGGAGCCCGTGAGATCTTCCAGCTGCAGCACCGCCATGCGGTCGCCCTTGCGGGTGGTCACCTGGCGCAGCTCGGGCACCATCACCACCAGGGACACCTTGGCCTTATCGGCCTGCTCCTCCAGATGGGCCAGGGAGATCGGCGAGAGCAGCTTCACACGCCCCGCCAGCTGGCGCAGGGGGTGATCGGATAAGTAGAAGCCGAGCAGCTCCTTCTCAAGCCGGAGTTTCTCATTGGGCGGATAATCGGCCACGGTGGCGGCCTTTGGCGCGGTGCTGCGATCGCCCCCGGGCGCAGCGTCGGCCTCGCCACCGCCGCCGAACAGATCGAAGAGATTGCC
>Ga0078894_10004603_pt1 | contig 10567 bp, 7 predicted proteins | sample LauGreSu1BDMLBSD_2_FD_67506 | JGI IMG/M metagenome (GOLD analysis project Ga0078894, IMG submission 67506) | Freshwater lake microbial communities from Lake Michigan, USA - Su13.BD.MLB.SD (version 4) (version 4) | ecosystem: Environmental > Aquatic > Freshwater > Lake | place: Lake Michigan, USA... | reverse complement strand
ATCGCGCAGAACAAGATCGCAATCGACCAATATGTCCTTCACTTCGCCACCATAAGCGCCGCCATTCATGCGGACAAAGCCACCCACTGTGCCGGGGATGGAGCGCAAAAACTCAAGGCCCGCAATGCCCTTATCCCGCGCGGTGGAGGAGACGAGAATCCCGCTTGCCCCGGCGCCACAATCAAGTGTCACATCGTCTAGAGCGGCCACTTGGGCAAAGGCTTTACCCAACCGAATAACCACGCCAGCAACGCCGCCATCCCGCACGATCATGTTGGACCCAAGGCCAAGCGCCATCACCGGAATAGCGGCATCAAGCCCAGCCAGAAAGGCGCACAGATCATCCCGGTCGGCTGGTTCAAACAACCATTGCGCCGTCCCGCCCGACTTGAACCAGACAAGCGGCGCGAGCGGCGCATGCGCCGTCAATTTGCCTCGAACGGGCGGCAAAGCAGATAGATCGGTCAACCGCGCGCCTTTTGCATGGCATCGGCAAGGCCTGCGGCCCATTTGGTAATGTCGCCCGCCCCTAGACACACGACCATATCATCCGGGCGCGCTTGAGCTGCCAGAACACGGGCGAGATCCGCTGCATCCTGAACGACGGCGGCGGAATGATGGCCGCGCTGCTTCAAATTGCTGACCAAGGCGGCGGCATCCACGCCCTCCATCGGGGCTTCACCGGCTGCATAAACCGGGGTCACATAGACAATATCGGCATCGTTAAAGCAGGACGCAAATTCTTCCATCAAGCCGCCAAGCCGGGAATAACGATGCGGCTGGCACACCGCGATCACACGGCCCTTTGCGCCTTCGCGCGCGGCCGAGAGGACGGCCCGGATCTCAACCGGGTGGTGGCCATAATCATCAATGATGGTCACGCCATTCACCTCACCAACTTTGGTGAAGCGCCGTTTGACGCCCCCAAATTTGGCAAAGCCGCGCTGAATATCCGTATCCGACATGCCCATTTCGAGACCGACGGCAATGGCAGCGAGTGCATTTTGAACATTGTGACGGCCCGGCATGGGCAGCTCAATGCCGGCGATGGTACGGGACGCGCCATCGCGTGCGCGGACAACCACGTCAAAACGATTGCCGCCGGGAACAGGTGTCACAGCATCGCCCCGCACATCGGCTTGGGTTGAAAAGCCGTAAGTCATAATCCGTCGATCGCGGATGCGCGGAATGATCGCCTGCACCTCGGCATGATCAAGGCAGAGGATGGCGAGGCCATAAAAGGGCACATTTTCAATAAATTCGACAAAGGCCGCTTTCACCGCATCGAACGACCCGTAATGATCCAGATGTTCTGGATCGATATTGGTCACAACCGCAATCGTGCCATCGAGACGCAGGAAGGAGCCATCGCTCTCATCCGCCTCCACCACCATCCAGTCGCTGTCGCCCAGCCGGGCATTGGACCCATAGCTGTTGATGATGCCGCCATTGATCACCGTTGGGTCAATTCCCCCGGCATCCAGCATTGCTGCAATCATAGAGGTTGTGGTTGTCTTGCCGTGCGTTCCAGCGACCGCAACGGTGGATTTCAACCGCATCAATTCCGCCAGCATTTCCGCCCGGCGGACAATGGGGATGCGCCGTTCCAGCGCCGCTTCCACTTCCGGGTTGCCGCGCTTAACCGCTGTGGACGTCACAATAACGGCAGCGTCCCCAATATTTTCCGCCGCGTGGCCAATGGTCACGCGAATGCCCTTGGCCCGCAGGCCTTCCACAACATAGCCTTCGGCAATGTCAGAGCCTTGAACATCATAGCCAAGATTGTGCATCACCTCTGCAATGCCGGACATACCAATGCCGCCAATGCCGATGAAATGGATTGTCCCGATACTGGTTGGAACCGCCTTCATGCCCCTGCCCCTGCAAGCTTAAATTCTTTTGAAACGCCGACCATTTGCGGGGCCGTTGGGCGATCCAGCGCCTCAACCAGATCCGCCAAATCCCCTGTCGCATTGGGCCTGCCAATGCCGCGCGCACGCCCTGCGGCGTCCATCAATTTTTCTTCGCTCAGGCCAATTTGATCAATCGCCTGAGCGAGCCGGTCTGGCGTAAAGTCTGATTGGGCCAGCGCGCACGCGCCGCCTGCCTCAACCATTTCCTGCACATTGGCGCTTTGGTGATCATCGGTCGCGCTGGGCAATGGGATGAGGATGGCAGGCCTGCCGGCACAGGTTAGCTCTGCAATGGTGGACGCCCCGGCACGGCCAATCACCAAATGGGCCTTGGCCAAGAGATCGGGGACATTTTCAAAGTAAGTCGCAAGGTCTGCACGGATACCCAGGTCTGAATAGCGCGCCCGCACCCGATCCACATCTTCTGCACGGCATTGCTGCGTCACATGAAGGCGCGATGCTGGTATGGACAGGCGGGCAAGCCCATCGGGCACAACATCGGACAAGATCGTCGCACCCTGGCTGCCCCCAATTACAAGAATGCGGAGCTGTTCTTTCGCACTAAGCGCCGGGAAAGGCTGATCCCGAAGTGCCAGCACCTCATCGCGCACCGGGTTGCCGACCAAATGGGTCTTGCCAAGATATCCACCCGGCAAACGCTTCATCTTTGGATAGGCAACGGCGATGGCATCGACAAAGCCAGCAACCATGCGGTTCACACGGCCGAGCACGGCATTTTGTTCATGCACCGCAGATTTCACGCCTGCCGATCTTGCCGCAAGCAAGGCGGGGAAGGCCGGATAGCCGCCAAAGCCGATCACAGCCGCAGGCTTCACCTCGTCAAAAAGTTTCAGCGCAAGCGCCCGGCCGCCATAAATGGCGCGCGCACCCGGCAGCCAGCTTAAGGGGTTCTTCGTGATCCGCCCAGCCGGTAGAATATGAGTGTCTGCGCCGTCAAACAGGCCGGGGATTTTCGCCCCGCGTGCATCGGTGATCAGCGAGACCTGATGCCCCCTGCGGATCAACTCCGCGGCAAGCGCATGGGCGGGCATCATATGCCCCCCGGTTCCCCCAGCTGCGAGAACAAAGTGCCGTCCGCTCATCGATCGCTCCATTTCACAACATAGGGAGAGCGGCTGAGATAGGGATTTTTCCGCGTGAAGGCGAGCAACAGGCCAAAACCTGCGCACAGGGCGATGAGGGACGAGCCGCCATAGCTGATAAAGGGCAAGGTCATGCCCTTAGAAGGGGCGATCCCCACATTCACCGCCATGTTAATCATCGCCTGGGCTGTGAATTGCGTAATCAGGCCCGTCGCGGCCAAAATGAGAAATGGATCATCCTCATCCAGCAGCTTCACAAAGACCCTGATCGCCATTGCGAGGAAAACGCCCGCAATCGCCAGACACGCGACAAGGCCAAATTCTTCTCCAATCACCGAAAAAATATAGTCGGTATGCGCCTCGGGCAGCCTGAACTTCAGTTCCCCCCCACCCGGTCCCGTTCCAAACAAACCGCCCGCCGTGATGGTCGCATGGGCGCTGTCGGTTTGGTAGGTATCCCCGCTTTGAAACAGAAAATTGTTAATCCGCTGGGTGGCGACAGGATAAAAAAGATAGGCAGATGTAATCCCGACCGCTCCGCCGCCCGCAAGCATCCCGATGATCCGCCAAGACAATCCGGTTACGATGATCATTGCAAACCACATGGATGCAAAAACAATGGTCTGGCCAAAATCCGGCTGCATCATCAATAGCCCCGCGACAGCGCCTGTCAGCGCAAAGGACAGCGGAAGAACCGGCAGGCTCTCATCCTGCGCCTTCAGCGACAAGAGCCAGGCAATGGCGACAACGAAAAAGGGTTTTAAAAATTCTGAAGGCTGAAATTGCGCAAAGCCAAAACCGATCCAGCGTCGAGCCCCGTTGGCCTCAACCCCAATCAATGGCACGGCGGCCAGGCAGAGAAGAAATATCCCCGCCAGCGTCAAGGCGACACGACGGGCCAGCTGCTGGGGCATCATGGAAATGCCAATCATCACGGGCACCCCCAAACACACCCACAACAATTGACGCCAAAAATAATGGAGCGGTGCCAGTTGGAAGCTGACATCTGAATAGCGATGCGCCGACGCCGGCGACGCGGCCGCAACGGCGATCAGGCCGATTGAAATCAAAATGAGCACCAGCAAGAGGAGCATCCGATCAATTTCCCAAAACCATAAGCCGATGGTCGACTGATCTGATCGGCCAAGACGGGGGGGGCGTTGCCGTTTGGGTGTGCCATTGGAAGAAGCGGACGAACCAGCCATCACAGCGCCTCCACAAGTGCGCGAAAGGCATCGCCGCGCGCTTCAAAATCCCGAAACTGATCGAATGAGGCGCAGGCCGGCGAGAGCAAGACCGTCTCTCCGGGTAATGCCGCCCGCGCCGCCGCTTCAACAGCGGCATTCAATGTGTCCACCTGCGTGACCACCATGTGCGGCTTCAAAAGCGCGGCAAACATCGATGCCGCCTCCCCAATTGTATAGGCCGCCTTTACATGGCCGAAATGCGGGGCGCAGGCATCAAGATCATCGGCTTTGGCTTGCCCCCCCAAAATCCAATGCACCACCGGATAGGCCGCAAGGGCAGGCGCTGTTGAGGTTGGGTTAGTGGCCTTGGAATCATTGACGAAGAGCACGCCCGCCCGTTCCCGCACCCGCTCCATACGATGGGCAAGCCCCGGATAGCTGCGCAAGCCTGCCTCAATCGCTTCATCATCAACGCCCAAGGCGCGGGCAACAGCCTTAGCACAGGCGACGTTTTGCGCATTATGCGGCCCTTGCAGCGATGGCCAAAGCGTCTGATCGGCAATGTCATGTGCCGATACACGGACAAGGCGATGGGCCACACGGCTTGCGATCATCCGGCTGGGATCGTCACCAGTCGCGATGACTGCTGTCTGATCTGCGTGCTGAAGGGTGAAGAGCCGTTCCTTGGCCGCTGCATAATCGGCAAAGCCGTCATAGCGATCCAAATGGTCAGGCGTAATGTTGGTGAGCACGGCAACATCACAGGCAAGGCTGCGCGTCAGATCAATTTGGTAGCTCGACAACTCGAGAACATAAACACCGCCTTCGGGTAAGGCCTCCTGCGACAAAATGGGCAGGCCGATATTGCCGCCCAGGCGGGACGGGATACCAGCCGTCTCCAAAATATGGTGGATCAATGCCGTCGTCGTTGATTTCCCATTGGTGCCCGTAATGCCGACAACGCGGTGCGCCGGAAGCTCCGCCCTTGCCAGTGCAAACAACTCAATATCGCCAATGATCGGTACGCCAGCCTTGCGGGCGTGATCGGCAATGGGATGACGGTTGATCGACACACCGGGCGAGACGACCATCCCATCAAAGCCCGCAAGGTCGATGGCCAAGGGATCCGCAAGCGTCACCTCAGATGGGGCCTGCGCGCGCGCCTCTTCCTTTGCGTCCCAAGCTGTCACATGCGCGCCACTCGCCACCAACGCGCGCACGGTCGCCAGCCCAGATCGGGCAAGACCGAGCACGGCATAGCGCTTATTCGCAAAGGCGCGCGCGACGATCATCTGAGCTTGAGCGTCGAAAGGCCGGCCAGGGCAAGAACAAAGGCGATAATCCAAAAGCGGATCACAACTGTCGGTTCAGACCAGCCAAGCTGTTCAAAATGATGATGGATCGGGGCCATGCGGAACACGCGCTTGCCCGTCCGCTTAAACCAGAAGACTTGGATGATGACCGACAGAGCCTCCGCCACGAAGAGGCCGCCGATGACCGCGAGAACAAATTCATGATGCGTCGTCACCGCCATGGTGCCCAGAACGCCGCCCAGAGCAAGGCTGCCCGTATCTCCCATGAACACGGCAGCGGGCGGTGCGTTGAACCAAAGAAACGCGAGACCCGCGCCGACAATTGTTCCGCAGAGGATGGACAGGTTCCCCGCCCCCGCGACATAAGGAATACCCAGATAAGCGGCATATTTGGCGTTGCCTACCAAATAAGCGATCACCATGAAGGCGATACAGGCAATGATGACCGGCATGGTTGCCAAGCCGTCCAGACCATCAGTCAAATTCACTGCGTTGCCAAAGGCCACGATCACAAATGCCCCAAAGGGAATGTAGAGCCACCCCAAATCTACGACGGGTCCGTTAACGAAGGGCAAGTAAAGATCGGTGTTGGAATGAGAGCAGATGAGGGCCGTTGCGATGCCAGCAATGGTAAACTCTGCCAAAAGCCGCGCCCGCGCCGAAACGCCTTTGGCGCTGCGCTTCTTGACCTTGTCATAATCGTCGAGAAAACCAATCAATCCAAAGCCAAGCGTGACCAGCAAACAGGCCCAAACATAAATGTTGTTCAAATCCATCCAGAGCAGCAGCGACAGCGACATAGCCGTCAGGATCATCAGCCCCCCCATTGTGGGTGTACCCACCTTCGCCAGATGGGTTTGTGGGCCATCCGCCCGAATGGGCTGGCCCTTGCCCTGCCGCACGCGTAGCCAGCCGATAAAGCGTGGCCCGATGAGAAGACCGATCAGCAGCGCCGTTGCAACGGCTCCACCCGTCCGAAAGGAAAGATAGCGCAAGAGGTTGAGAATACCGGGGAACCCCAGTTGTTCGGCAATCCAAAATAGCATTACGCGTCCCCCGTCGTCAGATCGGCCACAAGGCGGCCAAGACCAACTGCATTTGACCCTTTGACCAAAACTGCATCCCCGCCCCGCAGCATGGGCTTCAACGCCTCCAGCGCCGATTGCGCATCGGCCAAATGAAGCACCTCTATCTTGCCCTGCAGGCGGCTGGCCAAGGGCGCCATGCCCGGCCCAACCAACAGAGCTATGTCGACTTGTGCGGCCAGAACAGGATCCGCAAGTCCGGCGTGCAGCGCCTCAGAATCGGCACCAAGCTCCCGCATTTCGCCCAGAACGACGATCCGGCGTGCCGCCTCTTCGCGCCCCAGAACGGCAAGCGTCGCCGCCATGGATGCGGAATTGGCATTATAGCTTTCGTCGATCAGCAAGGCCTCACCGCCGCCCGCCTGAATGCGATGCCGCGCGCCGCGCCCGGCAATGCCCGCCATATCGCCCAGCGCCAATCCGGCCGCCGCCAAATCGCCGCCCAGCGCCTGAACAGCCGCCAGCACCGCAAGCGCATTGGACACCCAATGATCCCCGGGCTGAGACAGCGTGAAAGTCAGCTCCGCGCCCGGCAGGCTCGCCATGATGATCGTGCCATGATCGGCAACCAGAACATCGCGTGCGAACACATCCGCACCCTCTTTTCGACCAAAGGTAATCACTTGGCGCGCATGGGCCTTGGCATGGGCAAGCAATTGATCCCGATAGGGCGTGTCAAAGGGTATGATGGCCGTGCCATCTGGCTCCAGACCCTGAAAAATCTCACCCTTGGCGTCGGCAATGGCCTCCATCGACCCTAGATTTTCTATATGCGCCGGGGCGATGGCCGTGATCATGGCCACATGGGGCCGCACCATCCGGGTCAGTTGGGCAATTTCGCCTGCATGGTTCATGCCCATTTCAAACACACCAAAGCGGGTTTGCGCCGGCATGCGGCCAAGGCTCAGCGGGACGCCTGTATGGTTGTTATAGCTTTTGACGGACCGATGAACCGGCCCCTTATTCGCGCGCGCCAGGGCAGCGGCCAGCGCTTCTTTCGTGCTCGTCTTTCCAACCGATCCCGTGACGCCTGCAATGCGCGCAGATGTTCTCAAGCGCGCAGCAACCCCCAAGGCATTGAGCGCCGCCGTCGTATCCTTGACCAAGATATGCGGATGATCAATCGGGGTGGAGACAATCGCGCCAGCCGCCCCTTGCGCAAAAGCGCTGTCGACGAACCGATGACCGTCCGTCATTTCCCCTTTAAGCGCGATGAACAGATCGCCGGGGCCAACCTCACGGCTGTCAAAGGCAAGACCTGTTCCGGCAAAATCGCCGCTTGCCTGTCCACCCGTTGCAAGCGCCAGTTCGGCCGCCGTCCAAAGCGCACTCATGCTGCACACTCCCGCGAAACGGCGACATCATCAAAGGGCAAAATACGGTCGCCCACAATTTGCCCCTGTTCATGCCCCTTACCCGCCAGCAGAACAATGTCGTCTGGCCCGGCTTCCGAAATGGCGGCGGCAATCGCCTCGCGCCGTCCGCCAATATCCCGCGCGCCCGGCGCAGCGGCCAATATGGCCGCGCGAATGGTGGCGGGGTCTTCCGAGCGCGGATTATCATCGGTGACGATCACATAATCGGCCAACTGCGCCGCAATGGCCCCCATTTCCGGTCGCTTGCCCGTATCTCGATCCCCGCCCGCGCCGAACACCAGGATCAGGCGGCCCTTGCAGTGCGGACGAAGCGCCTCAATTGCGGCTTCCAGCGCATCGGGCGTATGCGCATAATCAACGTAAACGGGGGCGCCAGATTGTGTAATGACCGCACGTTCCAGCCGCCCGCGCACAGGCTGAAGGCGGGACAAATTGCCCAATGTTGTTGAGACATCGCCGCCCGTTGCGATCACCAACCCTGCTGCAACAAGGGCATTGGCCGCCTGATAAGCGCCGATCAACGGCAGGCTAATCTTATGCGTCTTGCCTTCGGCCTCAATGATCAGCTGTTGGCCAAGCTGGCCTGGACTGCGCTCGGCAAGGCGCAGCGTTGATCCGCGCTCGCCAACCGTCAGCAGGGCAAGGCCGCGTTCACGCGCAAGATCAATCACCCGTGCGGAATATTCCCCCGCATCCGCCCAGACGACCACCGCACCATCGCTGTCCACCACTTCAGAGAACAGGCGCATTTTGGCCGTGAAGTAATTTGCCATGTCGCCATGGTAATCTAGGTGGTCTCGGCTCAAATTGGTGAAAGCTGCCGCGCGCACAGGCAGGCCCTCTGTCCGGCACTGATGCAAGCCATGGCTGGACGCTTCAAAAGCGACATGGCTCACGCCTTCGCGATTGAGGCCCGCCATGTTGGAGAGGAAAGTGACAATATCCGGAGTTGTAAGACCCGTGACCACACGATCATCGCCGGTGGTGACACCCAATGTTCCGATGGATGCAGCAGGATGGCCTGTCATGCGCCAGAGCTGGCGCGTCATTTCGACAGTGGAGGTCTTGCCATTTGTTCCGGTCACCGCGACGCAGATATCGGGGAATGGCTGGAAAAACTTTGCCGCCAATAGCGCAAAGCTGCGGCGTGGTTCATCGTTGGAAATGTGGACAGCGCCCTCAACCCGAACGCCCGGTCGGGCCACGACGGCAACGGCTCCTGCGGCAATCGCGGCCTCGATGAAATCTTCTCCATTCACCTTCGCGCCCTCAAAGGCCCCAAAGATCGTGCCGGGGGCAACTTTGCGATGGTCGATTGCAAAGCCTGTGACAGGCGTCTGGTCATCCGTGCCGAGGAGGCTGCCGAGTTTCATTCCGCCCCCTCTTTTTCTTTCCAGATCAACGTGCGCAGATCATCAAGCTGCATATCTTTGGACGGGTCTGGGAAGACGCCGAGCATGGGGCCAGTTCGGGAAATCACATTGGCAACGACGGGGGCTGCCGTCCAAGCAGCCGTTGTAAAACCAAAGGTATCGGCTGTGCCCTTGGGTGCATCGAGCATGGCAACAACAACATAACGCGGCGCATCCATGGGAAACACAGCGGCAAAGGTCGACACATTGACATGGCGGGAATATCCGCCCGCACCCGGCTTTTCCGCCGTGCCGGTCTTGCCGCCGACGCGCATGCCCGCAACTTCTGCCCGCTTGCCAGTGCCGTCTGTCACGATCAGGCGCAGCAGCTTTCGGCTCATCTCGCTGGCATAAGCCGATAGCACGCGGCGGCCCTTAGGTGCCTTATCTGGGGCAGTCTTCATCAATGTCGCTGGCCGCCAAAATCCACCGTTCACCAAAGCGGCATAGGCCGTTGCCAATTGCAGCGGCGTAATGGCGATGCCATGGCCATAGGCCGTCGTCATGACCGTAGTTCTACCCCAATATCCGGGAACAAGCGTCCGCCCCTTTTCCCGCAGCTCGATATAGGGTGGCTCATAAAAACCCATGCGCCGAAACAAAGCTTCCATGCGCTGTTGGCCCATTTCATCGGCAAGGCGGGCGGTCACAATGTTGGACGAATGCACCAGCGTTTCGGGCACGTTCATCCAGCGATTGAGCGGGTGATCATCCTTAATCGTGAACTTGCCAACCTTCAGGGGCGCGGTGGCATCATAGCGTTTGGACATAGATGTCACGACACCTGCATCTATTGCTCCTGCAATGGCGATCGGCTTAAATGTCGATCCGAGTTCATAAACGCTCTGCGTCACGTTGTTGCGCAAGGATTCCGGATTTGCCTGGCTGATTTTATTAGGATTAAACACCGGCAAGGACACCATCGCCAGCAATTCCCCTGTGTGCACATCAAGCACAAGGCCAGTCGCCCCCAGCGCCTGATGCTTGACCACGGCATTGGACAATTCAGATTCCATCGCGGCCTGAACCCGCTTGTCGATGGACAGAACAGCAGGCTGTTTGCGCCCTGCCTTATCCGTCAATTGGGCATCCAGCACCCGCTCCATACCCATCACGCCCTTGCCATCCATATCGGTATAGCCGAGCACGTGCGCCGCCAGCGTCAATTGCGGATAGAG
>Ga0078894_10004602_pt1 | contig 10569 bp, 11 predicted proteins | sample LauGreSu1BDMLBSD_2_FD_67506 | JGI IMG/M metagenome (GOLD analysis project Ga0078894, IMG submission 67506) | Freshwater lake microbial communities from Lake Michigan, USA - Su13.BD.MLB.SD (version 4) (version 4) | ecosystem: Environmental > Aquatic > Freshwater > Lake | place: Lake Michigan... | reverse complement strand
GAGTATATTCAGGTCGTGGACGTAATTCTCGACACCTTTTATGAAATCGTAGTCGTCATTTTCCTTCAACTCTATCGTAAACTCAGTGGCGGTCATATTGAATAGTACTTTGTACCTGTCTGCGAGTCTGTCGGCCAGAGTAAGTGCGTTGTCCTTTATGTTATTGTAGGTGTCAATCGTCTTCTCGAATCCGTCCCTATCGAGCCAACGGTTATTTTCACCAATCGTCCATTTGTACCTGTTGTTGGTCACAACCGGTTCGCCAAACGCATCAGTGAACTCCTGCATACTGTCTCTAAGTTCGATGTACTCAGATTTGTCAGACTCGTTGAATCTTCTTAAGTGCTTCATCTATTTTTTCTTATTTTTGAGCTTTTTGCTGAGAAGGCCTTCCTTCTTCCACTGTCCGATTTGCTTACTGGCGACTGCCGACTTCAGGAACTCCACGTTCTCTGGATCCATAAGAAGGTGGTCAGAAACAACCAGATTCTTTATTCTAGCATCCGCAATTACATCCGATAATTTCCTTCCCTCGATGTCACTTTTCAACACTAAGTCTTGTAGCTGCATTCCCTCAAAGGATATGCCGGCTATGTCACAATTGATTAATGATAACTTATCCAATTTAGTGCCTTCAAGTCCTTTCCTAAGATCCACCATATTAGTACGACACTCCCTTAGTTCTATGTCTCCTGTGCCGAACTTAGCAAGCTCCGGCATCTCAGTTATGTCTATGTTCACTATTGATAACTTTTCTAAATTGTATTTGAGGTCAAAAAGGTTTGCAGGAACCTTCGGTGTAGATATAATCATTGTCTCGATCCTGTTATTCTCTCTAACAACCACATCACTCCAGTCACTGCTCGGACTTATGTTTAGGAACCTACAATTTATACCGATTGTCCTTTTGTGTTGTATATTATGTAAAGTGTCATGGTACGGGCTATCGAGACTATCATCTGACGATATGTCCGGAGCGAATACATATACAGCACTTCCCGCATCCTCGTCTGTGGAATCGAGATACCTTTTTATACCTGCCACCTGCTCGACCATATTGTATATACCGTCATTCTCACCATCACTCATACGTTGTGGGTAGACGCGGTCGAAGAAAAGTCCTTTGCTTTCTGATGGCATCACTATCGATCTTATGAAGAACCTTGCCAATGGAAGTTTATCCGCTATTAGTTCACCATCACTATTATAAACAGGTGAGTCCAAATAGATGAACGCTGGCACACTATTAGGATCGAACACATTTGCGAGTAAACTTCTTACATGTGATCCACCATATAATTCTTGACATGATGCATAAAACTTACTCACTGATATGTTGAGTATATCTTGTGGATTGTGTAGAATACTTACATAAACATCTTTGTGAAAAACTTTAAGGTCTGCCTTATGTCCTTTCACTTCTGTGGCAAGCATATTCTTTATGGACCCAATCTCAGAAGACGAGAAGTTCCTGTTAACAATCTGGTCTTCCTTACCTAACTTCTTCATACAATCGTCGAAGTCTTTTGCAAAACTATTAAGATTGTATAATCCGTTATAATAAGCGAACTCACCTACAACCTTATCTTCGTATTGAAATTGTCCATCTTCACCTTTCACCGGCACACCGAGATCATCTCTAACCATCTGTTTATCAGAAATGGTTGTCTTAACGTCAATTCTAGGTAGCACGTTGTTAGTGAGTGCTGCGATTTCTTCCAGACCAATGTTAGTGAAATCTATACCATCTTCCATAAGTTCTGCAATTTTATCAACCTCACTGGAATAATAATCTAATTCTAATGCCCAATTAAGTGCATCAGAAACTGTCCTTACGAATTCAGTTGGTAGATTATCAAAAGTTTGTTCAGCTTTCCTAACATCAGTACGAAAGAAAAGATCCAAAACTTTATACTTTTGTTCAGGTTCAAGTTTCCAATTACCTTGAATCGTTTTTATCTCGCTATTTGGTTCTACCTCTTCATAATCGAGGTATTTTTTACCCCACCTTTTGATGACAATTTCCTTTTGTTTAGGATTTATGACATCACGAATCTTAGCTTCCGTTAGGAATTGATTTCTTCCTTTTATCCATTTCATATTCATATCTTATATATTATTTACATAACCTCTGAAAACTTCCTAATATTTTATTATATTTGTAGTTAGTATAAAACTTATTCATTATGTACAAAATAGAATGCCAAGTGGTACTACTACCTACTGAAAAACAATCAAATATAGTCTTCGTTAATCAAAAATTGGATTGGCTTGGTCAAAACCAACAAAAAAACGAAGAAAAGAAATTTGTATCATTCGTAGATGATAAAGGAAATGTACTCGCGACTTCATTAAAAGAAGATGGATTTCCAAACATAGGTATTGACTTCCTATGGACATATGTAAAAGCAAACGCTAAAATAAATAGTGTATTCTTATTCGAAGATTTAAAAGACACCAATAATAAAGTAAGAATAAGAAAAAATGGTGATGTTGTTGTAGCTAGATCCGACGAGAAAGAATTCACTGAGAAAGATGTAGTTGATATGTTATCTTATGCAATTGCACACTCTGGTATAAGCTCTAAAGAAATGAACCAAAAAATAGAAGAAACTATTAAATGGTTCAGATCCTAATACCTACAAACAAAAAAAGGACTAAAATAGTCCTTTTTTTCTTTTATCTGAATGTTTAATAAATCTTCTTCAAAGATTTTTCAGTTCAATACTTCGAAACTCGATGGTAGATTAACGTTCTCAAGCGATTTTTGAGTAAAACAAAGTCTTCCACCAACTTTGAAACCCAAATCATTCCAATCAACAGAATTTAACATCTCAATTGCAAGATTGATATCTATCTTCTTCTTCGGAAAGATTGCCAGTACAGAACCATCGTAATATTTACAATCATCCGTGAAAAATGGATTTTTATCTCGTGTCTTGCAATTAACATAAATCCGTTCAGATTCGCTTTCGTAAAGACCCCTACCCCAATGCCACCAGTTGTCATCATTAAAGTTTTTCATCTTACGTTGCATAAGCTTTTCCTTATGCACCAATAATTCATCATGAACCACATTATAAAACATCCTCTTCAAATCACCAGTTTTCTTTGTATAAGAACAAACGAAATCAACATTACCATTAGGACTAACAAATAAACTGTCTGATCCACTCACTGCACCAACCTTGACAAAAAACAAATCACTGAACTTAAAAGTATTACCCTCTCCAGAAAAAGTTATTTGACCATCATTCAAATTAAACTTACGATTACCATTATTAGTCTTTGTCATACGAGAGAAATCACCTTTTTCATACCGCCAAACAACTACCGTTGGACTATAACCCTTGAAAACAACCTCATCACCATACTCATACCAATCAGTTATTGTTCCATTCTCAAATAAAAAATTATTCAACCTTATAGAAGATGTTGCTTTTATAAACTCCCTCGGTGTAATAAGTATCATCTCACCACCATCCTCTAAATGCTCAACACACTTACGAATAAAATGAATATACAAATTGGTCCTATTATCATAACCACTCAAATAACTAGTACCCCTTATAAGTTTAGAAGTAGACTCTACTATATTCTTAAATGAAACATATGGCGGATTTCCTACAATTGTAGGAAACTTATTATCAGTAGAATAATCGAAAAAATCCATTATCAAAAAATCCTCCCGCCAATTATCAGGATCAAACTCCACCGAAACTAACTCACGATTTATATTCTCCCTAATATAATCAGAAAATGCACCCTCACCCGCAGATGGCTCAAGTATCATACCACCATTCTTAGACAAACCCATCATAATCTCAACAACACCAGGTGGCGTATAAACCTGACCCAAATTCTTTACTTTGTACATATATAAAATGTTTTATTATTATATAGAATTTTGTATACTAAGTTTACAAATCACTCCACATACCATCCTAACAATTTATCCTGATTTATCCTAAAGAAATCATTTTTTATCTTCAACTTTTCAGAATCAATACAATCGTTAAACAAACTCACATCATTACTGAAAATCTTTACATTACTACCATCTCCTAAAATTACAAACTTGTCAAACTTTCTATCAGAAACCAAACACCTATACAACAACTTAACTATGTACTTCTTCAATATGTCGAAATCTAAAACTTCCGATATAAATAAAGAATCAACATTGTGCTCAAAACCATCTATCAACGACAACCATCCAGAAACAAACAATTTCCTGCTACAAAAATCAATCGTAGCCAACTGAGAAACCCAATGAGAACGATGTGGTTCTTTCTCTAACTCTACTGCAAAAAGATTTAAACCACCATCCTTAGACTTAGATGTATTAGGAGTTAAACCATATTCTTTACATAATTCCAATGTCTTTAATCTAAAATCCTTACCAGTTACTTTAGAATTTACCCTTACTTCCTCACCCTTCAACTCAAAGTTGTCACCGTTTATTAACAAATCACCCTTCTTAGCCTTCTTTATCAATGGAGATATAAATATAAACATCAATTCACCTTCACCTGATGCTGCATTCGGCGTACCCAAACCAGTACTCCTTTGTCTCCATAATGCACTCACCAATTTATGCCATTTCGGTTTTATGAATTCGAAAATATTTCCACCCTTATCAAATAACGAAATATCCAACACAACATCATTAACAACATCAATCATAAATTCCTTTAAGTCATCCAAACTTGTCTCACTTCTAATTACTGCCGCAACCAATGAATCCAATATACTATCCTTCTTCTTCTGCTTGTCAGATAACTTTAAAAGTGACATACTATAACAATGTGTCAATAAAACATTTTCTAACTCAACCAAATCTATATACATAAAACTTTTTTTTTACAAATATAACTAAATAATACAAAATTCCATATATTCGTAAAAAATAATAACCCAAATCTATGAACAACCAATATACATACCAAAAATTCAAAGAAGAATTTGAAGATGCCGAAACTCCAGATGCTAAACAAAATGCCATCATTACCTTACTAGATTCCAATATCGACCTAAATGAATACAAAGAAGATATCCAAGAATATAGAAATCAACTCAAAGATCTGAAACATCAGATAGAAGTAGATGAAGATGCCTACATAAACAAAGGAATTGATAACGGAAACTTTACACTCTACACCTGTACACAAGACGTAAATCAATACACCGCAGGAAAAAGCTACTACGTAAGTATCGATAACATCAAAACAAGATACACCGCAGCACTTATCGGTGATGCACCAGAATCTGAAATACCTAACGAAATAAAAGAATACTTCAATGGTCTAAAAGACCTAATCTGGATCGTTACTGATAATGGATTAGGAACACTAAAAAAGAAAGAACTTGTACATTTTGATTTCAATAAACACTTCAAAAAACTATAAACACCGAACATATAAATGAAAATATTAACTACAATAATATTCCTAGTAATCACAATAACAACTAATGCAGGTCGTTATTACCACCGATCGTACTACTATTATGGTGAAAGAGATAATTCAGGTCCTATTGTTGGTACTATAATAATTTGTGCAATTCTACTATTTGCTATAATAGTTATGTTTTATTGCAACATATCCGAATTATCAAAAGGAACCAAACTAACAAATTATCTAAAAGGAAACCTTATACTGACAAAAATAAGTGAAAAGACTTATGAACTCAATATACTCAATTCGGATGTTACAACCGATTATAAAGAAAAAGAAGAAAACGCACTTTTCCCAGATGTTATGTATTCTGCATTTGTAGATAAAAAACAAGTCTATTCAAAGAGAGATGATTTTTGGGCACCCAATTTTATACAACCCAAAATTGAATATAGTGATAATAAAACTCTGATTTATAAATTTAGAAAATCATATAACACATTCCACGGAAGATATTATACAATAAAACATCCTGATTACTTATACGCTTACCACGTTTATAATAAACTCGTACTTACAAAATGTGAATTCACATTAGATGAAGTGGAAAAAATTGCCAATGAAAAAACTAATACTATAACCGTTAAAGAAATAATAATTACACTTATCTTTATTATAGGAGGTATAATATTACTACTACTATGAAATACTTTATACTACTACTTTTATTCTGTCAAATAACATATGCACAAGATTCCACCGTGAACTCTTATATCAATGAACTAAAAGAACTGACAAAACAAACAACAATACCTACACCAATACCTACACCGAAACCAACACAAACTCAGAGACCAACAACAATAGTGAAAGTGAAAGAAGAAGTGAAACCAATAGAAGTAAAAAATGAAGAAGTAAAAATAAAAAAAACAAAAAGAAAAGATGAGAAAAACCCACTCATAAAAATAATAGCTATATTGCTCATCACTATCCCAAGTATTAGAATGGCCAAAAGAATAAATGATATAAACTAAACATATGAAAACAATACTTACAATAATCCTAACAATACTAGCGTTATATACTAATGCTAAAATTGTCTACGTAGATAATAACAATCAAGCAATAACTACATATGGTGTAAATACCTCATATAGTAGTAATAAAACTATTTCTATACCAGTTTTTGATGAGTTTATAAAATTTGTAATCTCACAGACTTCTACATCATGTTCTGGTAATGGTAGTATGGTTAGTCAACCTTATATTTACAGCGTTAATGGTACTGGAAATATCTCTTTTGTTAATAAAAATAGTAAAGGTGACACTTTGGATTATAGAGATTTATATTCAAATAACAATGTTATTCTAGCATCTGGATCATTTCCTTCTATATGTTTTGGTTCAATTGGTAGATTTGCATTAGGTTTCAGGGTATATTTAACCGATACAAAAACAAATGTCAAAGGATTCGTATATGGATATGTTGATTACTCAATTACCAGTTCAGGAGATATAGTCGTACACGGTTACTATTATAATGATGCAACTAATCAACCAATTGTTGTCAATAACACTACAACATACCCCTACAACGGTTGCGTATACCAAGACACCATCAAAACATATGTCAATGTTAACGTTTATGACACCATCAAAATACCAAAAACTATATACGACACCGTTAAAATAACCAAAATAGAAATAGTCAAAAAAACCGTTTATGACACCATCAAAATCGAGAAAATCATACACAAAACAATCTGCGACTCCACCGTTCTAATAACCGTAAATGATACTGTCACCAAAATAATCTATGACACCATAAAAACTCACGTAACCATAAATGACACCATACACAAAACAATCTATACCAACGTAAAAATAAATGTCTATGATACTATAAATGTACCAGTCGCCGTCACCGATACACTCATCATAAAACTCAATAAAACTAAACAAACACAAATAAGAATCTGGCCAAATCCAACACAACAATCAATAACTATTGACAGATCCGATAATATAGATGGTGATATAATCATAATAGACCAAAATGGTAAAACTTTGGTAAATATGAAAACCAACACACAAATTTTACAACTAGACGTCAGTCAATGGTCCGTAGGAACATATACACTTATCATAAAACAAAACGAAAACACAATAACAAAACACCTTCAAATAATTAGATAATATGAAACTTATAACTCTTATAACTCTAATCACATTCTTACTAATCACATTAGTAACAAATGCACAATATGAAGAAACTGCAAAAACTGTAGCACAAACACTAAAAGATTCACTCTATAAATCAAATGGTATTCAAAATGATGCACCACTTCCAACATTAGAACAGTTCCGTGAAACAATAACCACCGAAAAAATGGCGAAAATAGATGAACACGCATTGAGAGTATGGAACAATTCATTCTCAGAACAAGAGATAAGAGATAACGAAACTGCACGCTATCAATTATCAAAACCACACCTCATCTCTTGGGCACCTGCACCAATTGGATGGGCATTCGGATCCAATATCACCATTACAAATAACTCCGGTAAAACAATAAAATATATAAACATCCGTCTAACATCCACAAACTCAGTGAACGATCCGATACAAACAACAACTAAACGTGTAAATGGTCCTGTTACCGACGGTGAATCTTCGAACTGGATCATAGATTCATATGGCCTTTCTGATCTAACCAATCGAAATAATGAAATACACCTAATACACCCAACTCAATTCACCGTAGAATATACAGACCTAACCACCTACACAGAAACAAATATCACTAAAACAAAAATGGACTCAGACCTTATCAGAAGAATAGAGGAAAGCCATAATAGACGAAGTTATATAAAAGAAAATATAATTGATGAATTATATAAATCCGAAATTACAAAATTACAATTACAATTAAAAGAAAAATATACAAAACAAAAAAAACTAAAAGACTCAATTGACCTAATTGTCTCAAAATTATACAATGATACATTACTAAAACTTTATAAGAAAAACTACTCAAGAATACACAAATTTACAAATAAAGCCAAACAAACATCAGAAGCCATAACAAAAATTGCTAAACTGAATAAACAAAAAAAGAAATTCATAAAAACAATCTATAACATAGATGCAGATTTATTACAAACCTATGCCAAATTTGTAATCAACGAAACACAAAATGAAAAAAATATAAAAGACTCAACATTAGAATGCCTTATCGATTACAAAAATGATAATGATAATCTAATATCTAATATATTCAAAACTAGTCGTATTATAAGTGATACTGGTCACATACAACTTATATTTGATAAAACACCATCTATTATAATAAACGACTCAAACTTTATGTCACCACTAAGACTAAAGAAAACAAACCTTTATAAAATACACAAAGATGAATACAGACAAAAGAAAATAGATGCAATACAACCAATATCAAAACACTTCACCGCACTTTACGTATACTCCGGAGGCTGGTCCCCATATGGTGTCAGTATCACATTACACCCATTCGATAACATCAGCTTCTCCACAGAATACACAACACAAGGTCAAATGCAAACCATAGATCCAAATTCCTACGATAACTACTCAACACAAAAATTCTTCGATAACGTAAGACAAAATAATATCTATAAATTAGAAGACACCTGGGATGCCAACAGACAAACACTTTCACTATCTCTACTATTCCCTATAAACTATAAAAAAAACCTACTCATAGGATTCGGTATGGGTAAAACAATTACAACAGAATATAAAAGATATCAACTACCTAATGAATTCAACTTCGAAGTAGAATCCATAAAATATCCACAATACTTCACAGAACAACAAAAAATGACAGGACAATTCTACCTTGAAACCGATAAAAGAATATCCTCAAACCTAAACTACAATATAAACCTTACTCTAATACTAAAACCAATTACCATAAAACTCGGAACAATCATAAACGATAAAAACCGTAGAGATACCAGATTAAATTTAGGTATAGGACTAACTTTCTGAAAATATTTTTGTATGTTTGTGAAACAAAAGACAACATAGATGGATATTATAAAATGTTTCAACGAAAATAAAAGACAACAACTTTGGGATAAAAACCAAGAACACTATAAAAAATGGTTCAGAAGAGCTCTTGAACAACTAAAATTTGATATAAAACACCTAAACGATAAAGACCTTGCCTTATACACATACCGTTTAAGTATCGGCTACTGGGGTATCGGCAAAGGAAACGGAATACCATCAGGCATAAGATCCACTGCAACTCAAAACCTAAAATCTAACCAAACAACAAACGATCACCTATTCGGCGTGGTTGAAGTAGGTCGTTATGTCCACCAAGAATTAATAAAAATGAATATGGACGTAGACAGAATGGTAAACGAATGGCTATACGATAACTTATGGTTATGGATTACTATCAAAGTAAGTAAAACTGAACACAAATCAGAAAACATCGCAAGAAATAAACACTCTCTCGAAGATAAAAAACAACTAAAACACTATAAAAACGTATCCGAATTAATAGTATAAAAACTAAATTCTATGTCTGAAAAAAATGAACCCAGATACCGAATTGGTCAAAAAGTAATTGGACTCAATTCAAACCCCATTGTACCAAGAGAAAAAGGTAAAGTCTATACAATTGATTCAGTTCTTTTCTGCTCTGAATGTGGTAAACAATTTCTGAACTTTGGAAAGAAAGCCGACAACTCATTCGAAAATTTTGGAATTTGTACGTGCAGGGCCAAAATAGATACAAAGAATCGAGTCTGGACTTCTTCTAAACATTATGCACCAATTGATAATATAGAACTACAAATAGAAAAAGCTATCGAAGATGAGAACTATGAATTAGCCGCCTCTCTCAGAGATGCTAAATAAATATTTAAAATAAAAATCCAGTAATCAAATTACTGGATTCTTTATTTATACCGCAACCATCCAAGGGAAATCCGATGGTAAACCATCCAAGAAAAATGTACCAGAATTCTTCTTCTTACCACCGTGCTGATTATGTATCCACTCACCCTTCTCATTCTGCTCTTCTACAACCAAACTTACAGTCTCTTTATCTGCCTCATAAAACTCTATACGGTCAGGATAAACACATATAAAAACAACATCATCATAATCCTGTGC
>Ga0078894_10004601_pt1 | contig 10570 bp, 7 predicted proteins | sample LauGreSu1BDMLBSD_2_FD_67506 | JGI IMG/M metagenome (GOLD analysis project Ga0078894, IMG submission 67506) | Freshwater lake microbial communities from Lake Michigan, USA - Su13.BD.MLB.SD (version 4) (version 4) | ecosystem: Environmental > Aquatic > Freshwater > Lake | place: Lake Michigan, USA... | reverse complement strand
CCACCATTACCGTTCGAGACCACCACGATAGCGCCTGCAGCATTCACATCATTGATCGCTGCTTGAAACGCACGCGAACACGTGCCTGGTATACCTAAGCTCAGATTGATGATGCGAGCCGGATACGCATTTTTGGGCGCCCCTGGAACGGCCAAACCTGCAGCCCAGCGCATTCCATCAATGATGTCGGAGGTATAGCCTCCGCATTTACCGAGCACTCTGACGGGCACAATCCGCACATTAGGCGCCATACCAGTGCCATACAAACCATTGTTCATTAACGCGGCAATAATTCCCATCACGTGCGTGCCGTGCCAACTGGATCGCGCAGCAGCTGCCCCTCTGCCGCATTCATTCGCCACCACTGCATCACCGGGATCGCTCGCATCAGCATCTCGACCATTGCCATCATTTGCTATCGCCACACTACTGACAAAATCATAACCAGGCAGCACAGCCTGCAAATCCGAATGAGGTCGATAACCTGTATCAAGCACTGCGACTTCTACCGTTCCATTACCCAGTGTCATGTCCCATGCAGGTGGCAAATCAGCGCCTCCAGCGTTGCTACCTATGGGCGTCATGAAATGCCATTGACCTGGCGCCCCTGAGTATCCAGGATCGTTGGGCATAAAAGCATGCGCTTGCATTCGCACGTCGGGCTCTACGGATTCAACTTCAGTGTTTGTGGAGAGCTTGGCAGCCAGTGCGCGCGCTTCGTCTAAAGAAACGGCTCTATCCAATTTAAGTAAATGTGACTTACCCGATAACTGTCGCTCAATACTTAATGACCTTGCTGCGATACTTGAAAGATGACTATCGTTACGACGCTCAAGTTGTTCGCTAAGCTTTTTGCCTTTAATTACGCGGGGAGTGATGATCAGATGATCGACCTCTGTAGGAGCGGCTATCTGATTCGATGATGTAGCTTGAAGACCAGCTTTAGCCTGAGGTGTGGCCTCTTGAGCGTAGCCAGTAACACTAAACGTTAACTGCAAAGTTAATGATGCGAGTACTGCATAGCTAATCAACCCACACCGACGCAAAAGAATGCACATAGTCATAACACTGCAACAGAGTAATGCGATTGACTGTAGCAGCAGCTATTTTTTTTGCGCTCAAGAATAGACTGAGTTTTACTGCTCTATTCGTCGACGATGTCGCAACAAAGAAAAAGGGCAGGCAGCGAATCGCTAACCTGCCCTGCAAGACTACGACAACACTAATTACAAGCCAGCAGCTGCTTTCAATGCAGCTGCTTTGTCGGTGCGCTCCCAGCTGAATTCGGGTTCTTCGCGACCGAAGTGACCATAGGCTGCGCTCTTACGATAAATAGGACGCAGCAAATCGAGCATTTGCACAATACCTTTAGGACGTAAATCGAAATGCTCACGGACCAGCGCTTCGATTTTTTCATCGCTGACCTTACCGGTACCAAACGTTGTCACCATCACCGACGTTGGCTTCGCAATACCGATAGCGTATGAAATCTGAATCTGACATTTTTCTGCCAAACCAGCAGCGATAATATTTTTCGCTACGTAACGACCCGCGTATGCTGCCGAACGGTCAACTTTGGAAGGATCTTTACCTGAGAATGCACCACCGCCGTGAGGTGCTGCGCCGCCGTAGGTGTCTACGATAATTTTGCGGCCAGTGAGTCCGCAGTCACCCTGTGGACCGCCGATAACAAAACGACCCGTTGGGTTTACCAAAAAGCGCGTGCCATTGAGCCATTCTTTAGGAACGACCGGTTTGATGATTTGCTCGATAACGGCTTCTTCAATCTGCTTGTGCTCCATTTCTGGCGCGTGCTGAGTCGACAACACGATCGTATCGATAGAGACCGGCTTGCCATCCAGGTATTTGAGTGTGACTTGTGATTTTGCATCCGGACGCAACCATGGCAAGCGACCATCTTTGCGCAACTGCGATTGGCGCTCGACGATGCGGTGAGCGTAGTGAATCGCCGCCGGCATCAGCTCAGGCGTCTCGTTACAGGCGTAACCAAACATCAAGCCTTGGTCACCCGCACCCTGGTCCAGATCGATACCTTTGCCTTCATCCACACCCTGAGCGATATCGGGTGACTGCTTGTCGTAGCAAACCATCACGGCGCAACCACGGTAATCAATACCAAAATCGGTGTTGTCGTAGCCTATGCCTTTGAGTGTGTCGCGCGCGACTTTAATGTAGTCCACATTCGCCGACGTGGTGATTTCACCTGCGAGCACTACCAGACCGGTATTACACAAAGTCTCGGCAGCTACGCGCGCGCGCGGATCCTGCTCAAGAATCGCATCGAGAATCGCATCGGAAATTTGATCAGCAACTTTGTCCGGATGACCTTCGGACACTGATTCGGAAGTAAAAAGATAGTCGTGTGACATGCAAGCTCCTAGTTATAAAGATTGACAACGTGTCGCGGCAATCTCCTGAGCCTGCGACGCTTTAGCGAAATTTGTAGACCGCCTCGCAAGTTGTCTGATTAACTCGGCGGTGAAAACTTTCGTGGTATTTTACGCCTCTCTCTTGTTTTGAGTAAAGTCTCCGTTTACTTTCTCCGCATGCTGCTGCGCGTATTCCAGATTTTGGCTTGGCTGCCGCTGCCGCTGATGCATGCACTTGGTGCTGCTGCAGGCTGGCTCACCTACGCCTCTTCGCACACCTATCGTGAGCGTATGCGATTGAATTTAAAGCAAGCCGGCTATCTCGCGGCACTCCATCAGACAATCGCAGAATCCGGTAAAAACTTATTAGAACTTCCATTTATTTGGTGTGGTAGTTCATCGCGCGTTCTGCGCTCGGCCAAGGTATATGAATGGGAAATTGCTCAATCAGCCATAGACAGCGGGAAAGGCGTAATCTTTTTGACACCACATTTAGGCTGTTTCGAAATCATTGCGCAAGTTATCGCTAGTCGCGCGCCACTGACTGCGCTGTACCGACCACCACGCATGGCCATGCTTGAACCATTGTTGGAAAATGCACGTCAGCGTGATGGCCTTGCGCTAGCTCCGGCGAATTTATCGGGCGTTCGCACACTATTAAAAACACTGCGCAGAGGTGGCTCAGTGGGACTTTTGCCCGATCAAGTGCCGCGCGCTGGTGAAGGTGTGTGGACAAAATTTTTCGGCAAACCCGCCTACACCATGACGCTTCCTGCCAAGCTAGCGCAAATGAGTGGTGCGACTGTTATCTTGTCGTATGCCGAGCGACTAGCTTATGGCAAAGGCTATGCTGTTCACTTCGTTCCATTTGACCGTCAGTTAACAGGAACACCTGAAGAGCAGGCAGGAATCATAAATGCTGCCATGGAAGATTTAATTACGCGCTGCCCCTCACAATATTTTTGGAGTTACAACCGCTTTAAAGGTCAACCACCTGCAATCGCTTTATCTTCGGACCAGGCATCATGAGAGTACTACTTGCGATTATGTGGGTACTGCATTGGCTACCGCTGCCCATCTTGGGGCGGATAGGTAAATTCATAGGCAGTATTTTATTTATCGCGATCCCCGAGCGACGTCACATCACACTCACGAATTTGCGCCTCTGTTTTCCTAAAATGACAGAGAAGCAGCGCATCGCTATTGCTCGCGCCCATTTTCAAGGTTATGCACGCAGCATCTTAGAACGCGGAATACTTTGGTGGGCCTCACCCGATCGGCTGCGTCGCTTAATCAAAGTGACGCCCGCCATTCCCACAAAATTGTCAAAAGAACGACCCACCATTTATCTTTGCCCACATTTTGTGTGCCTTGAAGTCGCTGGCACAGCCATCACCATGGCGGGACCCGCATGTTCAATCTATGTACGCCAGCACAGCGAACTGTTTGATGAAGCACTGCGCAAAGGACGATTGCGCTTTACGACTGATGAACGAAATTTATTGGCACGCAATGCAGGCATTAAACCCATTATTCGCGCCATGCGCAGCGGCAGACCTTTCCTCATGCTTCCGGATATGGATTTCGGGCGCAAGGAATCGGTGTTCGTACCATTTTTTGGAATACCAGCTGCCACCTTGACTGCGCCGGCACGACTGGCAGCAGCCACTGAAGGGCAGATCATCCCCGTCGTGACTCGATTCCAGCCGCATTATCGCGGCTGGGAAGTGCGTTTTTTCCCGCCTTGGGAAAACTATCCGGGAGACGATATAGAGCAGGCGACTCGCTTCATGAATGCATTCATTGAAGAGCGCATTCAAGAAGCACCTGCTGAATATTTTTGGTCACACAAACGCTTTAAAACACGGCCCGAAGGCATACCGAGCTTATACGATTAGAGCTCACCACTAGTCATCACTTTTTTCAGTCTCAACCGACGTACTACTGTCCGAATCTATTTTTTCCGAAACAGGCTTTGATTCAGTTTGAACATCTGCGCTGACTTTTTGCTCAACTGCGGATAAGGATGATTCTGTAGCATCAATTTTCTCAGCGTCTTGATCAGCTACACCTGATTTTTTGAGAGGGTTCACATCGGCCGTTAACAAGGGCGAATTAAATTGTGACTTTTCTTCTTCATTTCTAATTTCTAAATTTGCACCATATGAATTGATTGATTGCTCAATCTTTTTAAACAACTCTGAGTCTGCATTTTTTTCATCTTTTTGCATCTTGAAAGCTTCCAACTGTTGATGACAATACGCAACAGGGTCTTTTGTAAACGCGTTATAGTCTTTGGCTTTCAGATCAATAATTTTGTTTCTAATCAAAATAAAAAATTCAGTTGAAATTTTGTCTAACCCAGCTATTTTTGCAAACTCCGTCAATCTCACAATCCTTTTTCTTTGCATCTCTCTCTGTCGGTTAGCTTCTTCATTAAAATCATTGTCTTCATCCGTCGTCTCTCTTGATGCACCACTTAAATAAGAAGTCGAACTAGACCTAGGCGAAAACAAGTTTTTAATCGAGCTAAGCATGCCGCTCTTTTCAACTCCCACCAATTGAAGTTTGCTAGCTGACTGAGTACTTACCACGAGTTCTTTTTCGTGATCCAAAATATAGCTTTTTACCTTTTTCGACTGATGCTCCTGATTGATCAAAATATCAATCACAAAGGGATCTATTTTATTAACGAGGTATGAATTTATATAGCTACTTAGCTTTGCATAAAAGCCAGCGCCTTTTTTTGTATCTGCCGCAAGTTTAGGAGCCCAAATAGTCATAAAAGAAAACGTGGAAATAAATCCTACTAATGCACTTTTCCTTAGCTGTAGCTGGTCTTTCATTCCACCGCCTTCAGTTTTTCCAAACCTCGTAATTACCTGTCGATCAATCTCCAGAAATAATTTTTTTATAGAATCGGGAAAGTTAGATGACGCTAACTTCATATCTGAACCAAAAAAATAATCGCCCACTAAATTCATTGTTGGCGCCATCAAGTGCACTATCTCCGGATGGTTAACTTGTTCCACCGTACGCAAACCCTCACTAAGCTTGGTAACTTTTTCTCCCACTTTGGCGTATTCACGCATCGCTTTTTGTAGCAGCTCATCTAATTTTTTAGGGTCCAGATGATGTTTTATAAATGGCTCACAAAATCTTTCAATGATGTTTAGCTTTTCGTACATCGCGCCTGATGACGACTGATAATTTATGATGAACAAAGACTCTCTCAGCATAGTTTTTATTCTTTCAGCACCCTCTTTTTCTCTGTACTGACTGTCTATAGTGACTAGTAAGCGTGCTAATTTTTCTGGTTTGAGGATGAACTTCTGAATTCCGAGGTCAATAATCACGTCTAGCCCTATGGGAAGATCTGACGCGTTTACCGCTCCCTTTTCACTTATTTTTTCTTTAGGGGAAGCAAGGGCAACGGTAGCACTCGACCCGCTGCTGGCCGATTGGGGAGTAGACAAAGCATCCGATTGCGAGATCGGCACCGTCGTCGAACTACTAGTTGTTGGCTTCTTTGGAGTACTGTTTAACTCACGCGCTTTAGGCGGCGTATGCGACGAACTCACAGGCTGACTGTCCATGTTTATAAAGAGGTTTGGCTGAGATCTTGTATTGCGTAACTTGGGTACCCTTGGAGAATCATTTTCCCCTTGCGCGACTCTCCACGTTTTGTCACGTGCATTTTCTGGTTTATTACTTTGTTGGAGTTTTGAATCTCCTATTTGCCCTTTTTGTTCTAATAATTTTTTTTGATGTTCCTGATCGTTTGAATCTAGACTATTACTTGAATGACTTTTGCTTAGGGAAGAGGTGCTCATGGCGAGCCTTTCAATAAATTGGCGAAATGTGTTTTAAGAGCTGACCTGTGAGGTGACCAAAAAAAAGCTTGGTATTTTTGAGGATGAGACAGGTACTTGCGTGTCTGGCAATTCTTTAATCAGACTGTTTTCGTAACTACTCATTGGCCTAAGTTCCGGCCGCTATGAGAAAATCAGATTGAATTAGAGATGACATTCGCTTGATCACTAACTCACCCTAGAATCTGGTTTAATTAGTTTAAATTTGTTGTAATTACCCTGCATATCACTTCGACCAGTCGACACACTTTCACAACCGGTCTTAGTCATAGCAACGCTTAAAGATGGATGATGAAACTTAAATTCACAAAAATGCATGGCGCCGGAAATGATTTCATCGTCATCGATGCGATTAATCAGACAGTTAATCTCACGCCCGATCAATGGCATCTCATTGCAGACCGACGTTTTGGGATTGGTGCAGATCAGATGTTAGTCGTGGAAAAACCTACCACTCCCGATGTCGATTTTCGCTATCGTATTTTTAATTCTGATGGGGGTGAAGTTGAGCAGTGCGGTAATGGAGCACGCGCTTTTGTGAAATTTGTCGTAGACAAAGGACTAACTGATCGACGTGAAATTCGCGTTGAGACCATGTCTGGTGTCATAACTCCGCGCTTGGAGGATGACGGACGTATCACCGTCGATATGGGCCCACCCATATTTGATGCAAAAAATGTCCCCTTTGATTCGAACGGATTGACCTCTAACAAAGAACATGCTGCTTCAGTCTGGCCTTTAGACGTGAATGGCAAACTGATTTCTACAGTGGTGCTCTCTATGGGTAATCCGCATGCAGTACAAATTGTGCGCGATGTCGACCAAGCACCTGTTACTACTGATGGTCCAGCGATTGAAAATCATCCGCGTTTTCCAAATCGAGTCAATGCCGGATTCATGCAAATTATTGATAGGCAGCATGTGAAGCTACGTGTATTTGAGAGGGGCGCAGGCGAGACACTTGCTTGTGGTACTGGTGCATGCGCAGCGGTGGTCGCCGGTATCCAACTTGGTCAACTCGATTCGCCTGTCGGCGTTTCGACCCGCGGCGGAGAATTAGTCATTGAATGGCAAGGCGGTGATCACGCTGTCATGCTCACCGGTCCTGCGGTTAGTGTGTTTGAAGGCAGTATCGATATTTAATTTTTAGTTTTCGCCTTCGAAACTTACCTTAGCAAATTGCCCTATGCCCGGTTTCGATTGTGCTCTCGACGCGCGCTCATCAAACTGCGAAATCGATATATGCGCTGTCGATAATTTCCTTCAGCGCCAATCGGCGATCCATCGACGGTATCAAATACACGTGCAGCGTAGTCAACCGCCTGTCTTTGCTCACTGGTTAATATCAGTATTAACCGTCGACGACTACGTGGATGCTGCTCTCGTATATCAATTTCAAGACAATGGCCATGGTCGGCTTCTTGTACGTCTATAAGCAAGGCCTCCGCTCGCGTCAAACCAAACCAATAACCAAGTTCTACTCGCGCCGCAAGGAAAGGATACTGACTCATCATCTCGCGCGTGAATGCGCGCTTCGCGACATTCGCCCAGTCAGCTTTTCTAATCGGCGGAACAATTTTATGCAACAGCTTCTGCGCTTCTTCGTTACCTTGCGCAGCAGCCTTCAGTAACCAATACACGGCACGAATATCTGTACGCGGATCAATGCGGCGCTGTCGCCACGCGATTAAACCCATCTCTAATTGTGAACGCATGTGACCACCACTTGCGGCCATTTCTAAATATCTACGCGCTTCCGCTACGCTACGACGGGAAAATTCTGGCTTTAAAAATACGCGTGACAAAGCAAAGGATGCTTTTTCTTCACCTTGTTCCGCCGCAATCGTTAACCACCGAATAGCTTTTTTGTAGTGAGCTACGCCAGTGACATTACTTAATCGCAAACCATTTTCATCCATACGCGCAATCCACAAACCATAGGCGAGTTGAGCCCTGCTTTGCCCTCCTTCAGCTGCCACGCGCAAGTAATGCTCGATCAAGCGACTGTTGGGATCCGATGTCATTAGCAACGCTTGTGCGCAACGACTCAGTAATTCGGTTTCTAACTTGTTACAGGGCTGGCGACGAATGGTTAGTCCGCTGGCGCGACGCTCGATGTCTTGAGCCAAAGGTAAGGCCCAGAGTAAAAATTTTAAATAATCGCCAGATTCCCAAGCACTATCAGCAAGCACGTATTGCGCTTCGATGACTCCACCTTTGGCTGCACGAGTTGCCCACTCAACAGCCGCATTCAATTGATTACCTTCCGATGCCGTCGCATCATGCGGCTTAGTCTGTCGCGCAGTTTCACGAATGCCTAACTGTTGCGCAAGCAGCCATTGTGCATCGGGCAATCCCGCCTCGGCCGCTGCTTGCAATGCCCGCAAGGCTTTCTGTTTTAACGATGGCTCGGCCCTAGTCCAACAAGAAAAAACTAACATGGCGAGCACTAATCCGGCCTTGGCTATGCCCCCATCAAATGCACGTTCGTACCAGAACGCGACGCGTAAAGGATCCTTCACTTGATGAGCAACGTCGAAAGGTACATTGGCCCCAATTAATAACCACGCATCAGGCTGATTGTTTTCCGCTGCTTTTTGCAACCAATGTAAGGCCGTGGAATGACTTTGCGGCAAGCCTCCGCCGCCAAATAGATAACGCTTGCCCAGTGCAAGCTGAGCTGGCGCTTTACCCGCGCGAGCCGCGCGAATGATGAGTAATTCCTCTCGATTGGCCATGATAAGTAGAGCTGCGCCTTAGAAAACTTCGGCCAGAGCGCACGTCAAAAGCAGGTTTAGCCCACTGCTGACTGTTAGTCACAACAACTCTTTTCTAACGCAAGAAGTTGGGAACGCGCTGACCCAGTGTTATCAAAATTAAAACTAGACTTTGCGCTTTGAGTGGGGGCATCGTCAACGTCGATTAGTGCCAATAAAACAACAACATTCATCAATAAGTCTCTTTTTGTCAGAAAGCTTTTTTTCAAGCGCACCGAAGTTACGAGTGTTTTCATTTTAGAAATTAATGTTGCCCCAATCCGACCCGAGCGGATTCTCAACAAAACTTCGATAAGGGGATGCAAAAATGAAAAAATCACTCGTTGCGCTAGCGTTGGCCGGCGCGTTTGCCAGTGCCGCTCAGGCACAATCAATAGAGATGTATGGAATTGTGGATATGGGATTTGTTCAGGAAAGTGGTGGCCCGACTGGCCCAACCTCTGCAGGAACAGCAAAGGGAGCAATTAATAAATTAACAAGCGGCGCTCAATCCGGCACTCGTTTAGGCTTTAAAGGTACCGAAGATCTGGGCGGCGGAATGAAAGCGCTATTTGTTTTGGAAACCGGTATCGCTGCCGACAAAGGCGGCTTTAATCAAGCCAATTCCGCTTTTGCTCGTCAAAGTTTTGTTGGCTTACAAAGCGATATGGGTACGGTCACGATGGGCCGCCAATACACGCCTTACTTCTTGACCATGTTGGTCGGTGACCCCTTCGCAGCAGGTATGGCCGGCGCAGCACAAAACATGCTGATGCCAGCTTCAAACATCCGCATGGACAATGCCGTGAAGTACACCTCACCTGTGTTTTCAGGCTTTAGTGCTGAAGCAGCCTATGGTTTTGGCGAACAAGTCGACAGCGTGGTCAGAAGCCGCCAATTAGGCGCCTTCATCAACTACAGCGGCGCTCCTGTGAATGTCCGTTTAGGCTACCTAAGAAAAAATACCGATACCAGCGCGGCTACGAAAACAGATGAAATATCTAACTGGATTCTCGCCGCCAACTGGGATGTGAAAGTCGCCAAGCTTTTTGCCGCGGTCACTAACAACGATGAAGCGGTATACGCCCCTATTCGTCGCAAGAGCCAAGATTATCTGATCGGAGCTCAGGTGCCATTCAACAAACACACGTTCATCGCTTCTTACATCTACAAAGATGGGGACGACACCATGACAGGTAATGCAAACCAAGTAGCTTTGGGCTATACCTACACCATGTCCAAGCGCACCAATCTGTATGCGGCGTGGGGACGTATTAACAATGGAACCAATAGCTTGCTCACCGTTGGAAATAATTCCGAGCCAGGTTATGGCGACAAAGCACTTAACTTAGGTATTCGCCACATTTTTTGATGCTGTTAAAGGCAGGCTGATTCAGGATAGAGCAATCGCTTGATCACGTCTTGAATCGCCTGTTTGTGAGTCTGCAGGTTTTTTCTGCGATCTAATCTCCTCTGTAGTTTTGTGGGCACCTCAGGGTGCCCTTTTTTTATTCAAGCCATCGGTTTCAGACCCAGATACAATTCGGGAATT
>Ga0078894_10004600_pt1 | contig 10571 bp, 12 predicted proteins | sample LauGreSu1BDMLBSD_2_FD_67506 | JGI IMG/M metagenome (GOLD analysis project Ga0078894, IMG submission 67506) | Freshwater lake microbial communities from Lake Michigan, USA - Su13.BD.MLB.SD (version 4) (version 4) | ecosystem: Environmental > Aquatic > Freshwater > Lake | place: Lake Michigan... | reverse complement strand
ACCATAATGATCGTGAATTAATAATTAAAATTGGCTAGCAAGTTGTCGATGCTGCTTCTAAGCTGACAAGGAGCTTTGATCAGCGCACCACACAGTAGCACAGACCGTCAGTCCGCCAGTGAAATTATTTTTGTTTTAGTTATGTTAATGTAAGTTGTCAAGTAATTCAAAACCTGTTCACGAAATGCTTAAGTACTGGGAACCTGGGATTCAGACTTGGTTGGCCGGTCATAAGATCTTTTATGCGCTATGGCGCGCCTTCTTGAACCATCACGTAGATCAAGTCTTTCTCGTTGTTCTCTAGCAAAACAGCAAACACCAAAAGAGCTGTAGTCTCTCTGACGTTGACTACTTCACTTTCCTTTAGCAAGTCAAGTTCCTTGCGGACCAATAGATGGCGGCGTGCATGCATGATAAATTCAGAGTAAATTTAAGGCGCGAAGTTTTTAAGTCTTAACGCGCAGTTTAGCATGCTGATAGTCTCAAGGCGTAGTGGGTAGCTTCTACGGAAAGCAAGGAACTCCAGGTCAATCTTGCTGAACTAGATGTTGAACTCTCTGAAATCATGCACGTACTCTAGGAAACAGCGATTGCAGAAGTTGCTCTTTATCAACTGGTCTTTGAGCGCGTGCTCTGAAGATCGCAGCAGATATTCAAAAGTATTAAGTCGTATCTCAGTCTTTTTGACATAGGAGTCCATCAAAACAAGGGATTCTACTTGATTGTCTATGCAGTGGCGGATAAACTCAAAGTCAACGAGCATCTACTCTCCAAAAACAAAGCCGAAGTTGCATTGGACTAGTAAAGAGTTAATGAATTTATCGTCAAGGTGTACAAGTTGGTAAAGTATGTTTTGCAAAGTCGCACCAACGTTTGTGAATGGAAAAACTTCATAGCGTCTCTTCATTTAAACCTTCTTGTTTACCAAATCATTGTATACAAAGTCTTCAAATGTTGGCATGTTGGTGTCATACTTTTCAACTATTGCAGTAACAGCTTGCTTGTTGACAGTGTATTTTTCTTTATTATCTTTCTTCTACAAAGGCCATCTAAATTGACAAAGGAAAATGTTGCATAAATTCAGAATATATGTAAGGTTAGCGAGCCCGCATTCTTCATTAAAGATAAACTACTGTTTTTGATTTACGCAAAGCCAGTCGAAAAGTGTAAGGATTTACTCGATTACTTGAGAGTATTAAGACTTCAGCTAACTGCATCGTTAAGCAACAAAATTTTTATCAACTTTTTTACCAGCTTCAGCCTCCTTATTTTGGAATTCTTATAGTCTTTATTTACAGAGGTAAAAGTCTTTGAAGCAAACCTTCAAAAACTTAATTAGTACATTCATGCATCTTTACAAGGCCTTGATCCTGGTTAACTCGGGTATCTTAGAATCAGCATAAAAGTGCTTCACCCAACATCTCAGATCTTTTAGACTAGTTTGAATTTTATCGAAATCAATTTCAGCTGGCTGTATTACAGTCTTATAGATGTAAATGTTGAAGAAGTCCAATATGTCTGGCAGATTTATCATCTTCGGCATCACCAAATCTTGGTCTTTCAACATAGATTTGTGAGAACTTACTGTACTGATGTCTCTTAGAATTGTAGGTCGTTTCTGATCAAAAATGTACTCAAAAAGACCTTTGGTTATTTCCTGTAGCTAAAGCTATTGCCGCATTTGGTTTGTCAGTCCTGAACTGCCTGAACTTTTAGCATTCGCCATCTTTGAGTTTACCATGATGATCTTCAGTAGTGTTTAGTAGCTATCACAAGCTGGACTGTTGACTGAAATAAGAACTTTTTCGTTGCCGCAAACCAAATTTTTGAAAATGGACAGGATAATCTATTTGTTTTTATTTGATTCTCCTGGAGTCTTTAACAGACACACAAGAGGTGCTATGAAAACTGGTGACTCAAAGCACACTGCCATTTCCTTCAAGAATCTTTTGGAAGAAAGGAAATACAAATTAGGTAAGTCCAAAGCATAATTGATATACTTTTCATTATCATTCTTTTCTATCAGTGCAATTGTTTTCTTCATTTCGTTGGTTTTCTGCTCTTCTTAAGATATTTGAGGTTCTTATTTAGTCTATCGGCCACGTTTTTTTGCAGCGTCAACTTGTTTCTGTTTGTCTGTTGCATCAAGTACTTCTTGTTAACTAGCCATTGAAACAGCTTTATGTTAGTCAAAAGCTGTTTTAGTCTCACCAATCTTGCTGAACTCATGCTTTAAGTTCGAGGCGTACTTGCCAATAATCTCAAAATCATCATCTTACAGCCCCTTAGAAATCTCTAAGAATGTGTAAATACACTCTTGCCTGACAGCCTCATTCGAGTCTTATATGTATTGGATCAAATGCTTCGGGACTCTCATGTCCAGACAAGCTTTGATCTTATCAGAGTTACCAGTTTAGAACACACTTCTTATCATTGCAAGTGATCCTTGTTTAGCTTTTATTTCCAAATCTTTCTAATAAAGACGAGCGATTGAGTCTCCTATTGGAATTAATTCAGAGTAATAAGCTTTTGTTTTGTTCTGGGGAATGAGGTAAGAGACCAGTAAGCCATTCATTTGTCTTGAGAAAATCTTTTTACTTTCTACATTCATGTTAATGTTGGTGACATGTTTGATGTAGTCCATTATAACGGGGTAGTAATCTGATCCCTGTCCTTGTTCGCCCAAAGCATCTTTGTAGATAACTAGTGCATCTTTATACAATTCTTTGGACCAATAGTCTGACTTGTCAAGGAAAGCGAGATTTTTCTGTTCTAAATGCCACAATTTGTCTGCTTGATCCGATTTGAAGTCTTTTGTCAATTCACTTTCTTTTCGGAAGAAAGATCTTTGTCTGAGGAAATCTTTAAGGGATTTGCTTTCATCTTATTTTAGCTGAACTGTATCTGAACCAAGCATTCCTTCTTCTCCTAAGAAGAATTTGACTACATAATTTACAACATCGGCAACATAGGGTGCTAAAGGTGAATGATGGCTGTGCATTTAGTGGACCATTGACTTTAACAGCTTTTTCATGCCTTTTAGTACATGGTTCTCAAACCTATGCAACTAGCGCTGTCTTTCTAAAATTCTTTACTTGATTTGAATCTCCATTTTTGCTTACAAGCCATCCCAACTACCCTGAGCTTTAGTTTTTGATTTATCTTTGAGATTTATTATAGAAGAAGTTTTTTTATTAGGGTCATATTCTTCAGTGTAAGTTCCCATTAATTTTTCCTTTTTGATCATATCATCCTTCCAAGCTTTGAAATTCTTCATGTACCTAAAAGTAAGGAACATCAGCATATCGATCACTTTCTCTTCGACAACTTAGGCTGCCATAGGTGCATTTTAAGCTAAATCAAGATCCAAATCTGAACCTGGGTTGAATTTAATGGTGCTGCGAGCTGCCCTTCGTCGGTCTTCAGCTGTCATTACGGACTCAATCTCATCCTTAGGATAACCAGTCAAATAATTAATGCAGTCATCTACCTTTTAGAACAAATGTAATATTAGGTCCGCATTTTCATACACTGAAAAAGGTGCTTTTAAGGTTTCAGCACATAACCATCTAAGCGGCACTACCAAAGCTATTGTGACATTAGACACTGGAGATCTATATAAAATGGCATCTTTGCTTAATTTAATTGCCATTTCTCCTTCTTAGTTATCAAGTTTGAAAACATGGGAGTTAAGAAGACCATTTATAGTAGGTCGATTTTTAGGGTCAACATCTAGACAAGCACTGAGTAGATCAATTATCAAGCCCATTTCATTTTTGCGTCTTAGAACTTAGTCTTTAGCAAGTTGTTTATAAATTTCTTTCCTTACCTGATTAGCAGCTTTCTAGTTTCCTTGGAATTTAGTTTCATTTTACTTTCCGTCTACTATAGGATCGAAATCAAATCTGTTACAGTTCTCTTAAGTGAACAGGCTGCTATAGCTTAATGAGTCAATACATCGCATAAAATTCGAGAAATTGAAAGCATTTTACGAAAGAGATCCAACTTAATCATCGTCTATTTCTTGAATTTTCAATGAGGCTTTCTAGTCCAAGAAATCAACAATACTAAATGGATTTTCAAAATCAATAGCCATAGGATCATACAAGAAATTTGATTAGGCAACTCTAGTAAACGGTAAATTGTCCAATCCGACGTCGTGATTGTGATGACTTAATTACCAATCTCTATATTACTTGTAAAAGCTTTCTGGCTTTCTGCCAATAATCAAACAATACATCACCATGCCAAAAGACCATACATCCAGGGCTTCTGTATGCTCTTGGAATTTACTGAAAAGAATCTCAGGCGCAATAAAAGGTGTGTCGAGTGCTTTGTTACTCCATCTTTTGGCGTCTTCACCAGCATTTTGAACTTAATCTTAGTAATGGTCTTCATTGTTCTCTAAATTAAGATAAATATCTGGAGCTGATGATAAGTAACCAATGTTATTAACTTTACCGCTGCCTCTTACATGACCTAGGCGAATGCGCTTGCCATCTCTGCTAACCCAGAGCTAATTAGTGCTCAAGCATCTCAAAACAACTGATACATCGTGACATTTCTGAACGATTTTCAAGATGAGCTTGGCCCAATGTCTAATCACATAAATTGGAGCATCTGAATGGTAAAACATAGGTACATTGATTAAACCACCATTTTCAGTCATGAAATCATTAAGGTTCAACCACGCCTCTGTATCAACTGATTTGTTTACTATGTAAACTTCTTTTTAAAGATCTTTTTCTACTTTAGAATTGCTGGACTGTATAATTATTCGTTTCTCAAACTGACCAAGATTAGGGAAAACTAAAAATGATGGCTCTCTCAGGGCGAATTCTGGATTCACCAGCTCATCATCTTCTTCATACTAGCATCCCATCAGGTATCTCTAAACTTTAACTTCAGTGCCAAGGTGCCTTCTTAAAGTCTTACCATCCAAACTTACATATTACAAACTTTCGGGAGAGTACTAGAGGATCTCGACATTCTCTCTCGTTTTGACGTACACACCCGTGTAACTATAGCCACCCGCGGGTAATTTGACTCTAGTAGAGTAATCAATTTCTATCAGAGCATTTTCAATCTTAGGACAATTCAAAGAGGTAAGTACTCCTATTTGCTAATCTGTGATGATTCTATCAATGTTTGTAGTTGGGTCTAGCGCACACAGTAAAGCTTCATTCTTGATCAGTCTAGAAATCTCTCCTGCAATTAATACCAATGTGGCCTAGAAAAGTTCCGTTAGTATGTGGCTCTTTGACTTTATCTTTCTGATCATAAGTTAGTTGCTTGCCATGTTGAAGTTTCTCATGTTAATTTCATAAGTATGCCTTTCTAAGTATGAGCTACGGTCTTGTAAGTTAGCGATAAACTGCATCATTCTACTTAGGCCGTCAAATCTCTCAACAATATATACGAAAAGGTCTTCATCAATAAGTACTTAACTGTCTGCATCGATGTCATTGCTCTAGTAATTAGAAAGCAACTGTCTTGCTTTTTTCAGGCTTATTAATTTCTTCTGCCCTACTTATTCAATCAACAAGTGAATAACACGTTCAATTTAAGCAGGCTTGATCTAGGGCTCATTTAAGTTTTAAATTGCAGTCCTGAATTCAGATGGTGTTAGGTAGGAATCTTGGTCCTAATCATAATTTGTGAAGTAATCTTTGAAAGGTCGCTCTTTTTTCTTTTTTTCGTGCTAATCTAAAAATGTTTTCAAATTTTTCGCTATTTTTACTGGTAAATTACCAAAATCATCAGCATTAGCTTTGTATAATCCAACTTTTTTTGTCAAAACTTAGATCATAAGTTCGAGCGCCTTGTCTCTTAAGATAAGTTATTGGCTTTAACTTTAATCGGTGACTACTATTCCAATAGATTTAGTACTGATTAAGAAATCTTTGACAGTCACTACCTAATTTAGCGTTGGATTCATGATTTTTAAAAGCTCAAAAGCTTCCATGTCAGTGCAAATGATTCCAAGTCTTTCTAGACATTCCAAAATCTCTTCAACGCTTTCGCAGCTGTCACAAAGTTGGTGATAAAGCTCTTCAAAAGTAGCTTGTTTTGCAGTAAGTACCTGTTAAACTTTGTCAATAATCTAGTTTTTGGTAACTTAAGTTTGAATCTTTGAAATCTCTGATTAAAAGTCATGATCACAAAATCTTGCAATTTAATCGAAGTTTACGGAACCATCTTAAGATTAATTGATTCTTTTGAAAACCTCTCTTAACTCATAGAACTCAAACATCTTGCCGAAGTTCTTTTTGAAGTTGTACGCAAATTCATTAAGTCTAATCATCTACTTTTTTTGATTAATACCTAAGGCCTGCTACAGCGAACTTAAAGATTACTCTCTTCGCGTATTAAAAACCTGTTGAATTTTTTAGAAAAGTTTCAAGTTTGATACCATCAATTAGAACTCTGACCTTATTTTTACTTCAACAGGCTGCTCGAGAAGTTAGACTTGATTAGGGCTCCTCAACCACTACAAGGCACGGTCATCGTATTCTATAAAATCTCTTTCATAATTAGAAGCATTAAAAATACTTTCTGCAAACTGAGAAAAATCTATCACTTCAGTACCTTGGTAAACTTGATTAACGAAAGATTTCAAAGCATTTTCATTTTAGAAAATGCTACTGTGTTCTAATTCTTAGATCATTGTGCTCCTATAGTAAGAATTTTCTTGACCCTCCAAAAATTTAAAAAAGCCGTTGATGCTCAAGTGATTTGCTCTTAAGTAGTTTCCTATCCTTCTATAGCTTCTGCGCAGCCAAGCTGCAGTGTATTTAGATTCTAAGAAGTTAAGTTACTTGTTACTTACCTTTGCCGTAAAGTTCTTCTGCCAAAATCTTTTCAAGAAGATCATCAAGCTTTCTAAAATCTAACTAATCTGGGTAACAGAATCGCAAAACATTATTGATGATCGCTTTTTCAGACTCTCTTACCACAACTCCAAAACTTTCAAGCATGTTGTAGAAAATCAATTTGTTAACGCCTATACCGTCAATGTTAGATCTGTTAGTGTGTTGGATAAGCCATCCTAGTCTCCAAGTAAAGTTGGCTTAACATAATTTATCCAAAAAGCAGTCTATCTCAACCGACAACTCATTCACAATCCTTTTAAGAATAATCTCAACCTGACTCAAAGCGTATACTTTACCGCCTATCTTGTAGTTCAACATCTCAAGACAAACAAGAAGGAATTCTATCACACAAATTTTTCCGATTTCTTAGTCATCGAAAAACTTAGCAAGCTCTCTAGCATCTTCAAGCTTCATTAAAACATTAATCTAGTGGAGTGAGCTTGCAAATTAGGCTCGGTTTATGTAGCCTGTATGATTGACATCCATGAACTTAAATAATTGCACAATTTACATGCCACGCCTTTAAATACTTTCGCAAATTTAACCTAGAATTCTTTAAATATTTCGCATGTTCATAAAGCCGCGTTTAGGTCTCAAAAGTGCTCTTTCAATCACACTTTCTTCTTATGCCTACCCACCCATCTTTCTATTTACATACTCAACCGCCTCAACAAACTCCGTCATCGATACTGTAGAACTCATATCAGTGTCTATGTAGTTAAACATCTCCGTTATGTCTTCAAGTGCTATTCCAAGGTTCATACCAGTCAAACACTTAACAAAATTTTACCCATTTAATTGACTACTTAAGCTAGAATCTTGTTACATTTTTTCGTCAACCAGCTCCAAATTGCTGTTTAGGTATATGAAGAATTCTTTTAAAGTTATATCATTACTACTTCTCATTTAATCGATCTAAGCCATACATGATGCCACCATAGGGCTGATAAATCCCTGTTCCAAGAATTTTAGAGAAGTTTGTCTTTTGAGCATGAACTCCACAAACTAGAAGTACTTTGGACTTTAGCTATGGATTTTTTCACTAACCTGTTGTATGATTTAAGTAGCCTAAAAAGAGCTTATCTGAACCTTAAACCTTTATAAACCCTTCCTGATACCATTTAGAGTAATTGTCATTTAGGGTTTGATATTTTCTAGTAAAGGATGTTTTTAGTCATTGAAAATGAGTTCTGAGATTTGCTTTAGTTCTTCTTCTGTCTCAGTAAACAAGATATAGTCGATAGAACAGTTCAAATTATCACTGTAACTTTTCATTTCGTCAAAAATCTCATTCAACTTCAAGCGACTGATCCTGTCTTAGGGTTTTTCCAAAGCATCATCAAGATTTGAATTAAAAGAATTGTGTTGCTCAACTGACTCCTCCTCTTTTTTGTAGTCTAAGCTCACAAAATGTTTTAGTCTGTTGAGGGTGAGTCTTTACCCAGTCATCTTGTCAAAAATTTACTTAATTCTACTTTTTGACAAATTTATATCCAAAGATTGGTTCAGGGATTAGAACTATACGATTGACAAACTACCAACTTGCTCTAAGTCGTTTTAGGCGAAGGTAGTATCAAGTCTTTGCAGCTAACCATTTATCTTTTAGCTAATGAGTTGTATCCATTCTACGAAATGCATTTTAGCAAAGTCATCAGTTTTGTGATCTCCAGCGATTTAGGATTATACCAAGTTTTCAAAAGTAGAATATGCAACGTACTGCACTGTTTGTCTTGGAGCGCCTTAGTACAATTACTCGGTCTATTTTGATTTTTCATATTTGATATAGTCAGCTAGTGCATTGATCTCATCGTTAGTCAAGCCTGCTTTAAGATTACGGATTCCTACAACAAAATCTTACTTTTTTATTTTAACAACACCATGTTCGTCTTTGCTCTTGGAATCTTTCTTGATATCTTTTTTATCATTAGCAACTTTGGCAGGAGTCCAGTAAAGAAATAGTTTTTTGTAAGTGTACCCCATTTACAGCACTTTAGAATGGATTTTAACACAAATTTACTTTAGCCAATCTTCCTATCTAAGCTCCTTGACACATTCAAGGAACTAATTTAATGTGAACCTGCCACTTTAATTAGAAATTATATCGAATATCTTCTCCATCTGACTTTCATTAAAATCTGTAGTTTATAGTCTTAAAATATCGGTGAATTCAGTTCTGATAACAAAACCTATGTTTCTTGGATCATATTCACGATAAGCAAGCTCAGGGGTGAGTTTAAGTCTTTTTAATGTTCTGCGGTACTTTTTTATCAGATTTGGTGCACGATCATTATGGTCCTCAGTCACAAGTAATCCAGCGTCAACGAATGCATCAACCATTTCCAGATATGTGATCTCTTCTACAGTTGCTTAGTTCATTTCATACAGAGTAGTTTTATCTTCCTTACCGTTTTTAGAAGCTATGCCTTTATTTGGTTTGTACATTGTGTCCCACATCTGAATGAACTCTTAATCAGTCAGCGGCATTCCTAGCTGTTAGACTCCTGTTTTAAATTCTATCTTACTCATAGCGTATGATCTATTCGTGTCTATCTTAAGGAAAAATTCGAAAATGCTCAAACCACAACTCTTTAGTAATGCATCAAATCTTTTCAGTAATGTCTTTTGGTAAGTGTGATAACTGTGTTAGCTACCAAATTTATTTTACAAAGCCCAACAAAAATCATCTATTCTTACAGTCTCGCCGGTGACTTCGGTTTTTTCTAGTATAAATGGCATAAGGTTGTCTACTTTTCCACCTACTTTCCTGAAAACTCTGATTAAGTCTTAGGTCATAATTGTACCGTTACTGTCAAAATCAAAATGATTCATTTCCTGCTTGAATTAATCAATGTTCGCCAAAACAATATTCAACTTTGATACCCTTGAATTTTCAATTTATTAGGACAATCCGTATTTGCGGGATTTCATCTAAACGTCCAGGATTTTGATAAAATCGTGATACTTGATGAATTGTTAGATCTCCCTACCATTGTTTTGAATTTTGGCTAACTGATTGGGAATTAGGCACAATAACTCGAATATTTCAGTTACCGAAAGTGCTAAATTGAGGCTCTAAAAGGCTTGTATAAATTGTGACTAGTTGACTTCCTTTGTATTTTTGTGATCAAAGCTTCTAAAAGCTTTTTCAAGATCAAAGTTGTTTGTGTAAAATACAATAGTCAGCTTATTCAGGGTTTTATTAAGTCTTAGACTTTTTAATTTATCATTGTCAAGTCTGGGGATGAAAATGTTCAGTTCTACTTTACCCTTCTGATACGGATCAGCAATCTGACGAAGTACTCTTAAGTCCCTAAAGGTAAGTGGTAAATTCAGATTTGAGATCAACCGTTTAAAATATATTATGCTTATCTGATTAGAGCGCAGCAATGGGTCATAAACCTCCGTAAAGGCGTCTTAAATGCTGATTTCTCTTTACATAAGGATGTCCGTGATGAGTTTAATAACTTCATACTAGGCTTTGATCTCTTCCTAAGTAAAATTGACATCATCTTGAATCCTTTTGAGCTAAATCCCCATTTAAACTATAATCTCCTTGTCTTGTTGAATAGCAAAATCTTATTTTTACTATAGTAAATTGATCATGTTTTGCTTTAACGACACTATCATGTCTGGGATTGCTTAATAGAAGTAATCCATTTATACAAGACCTGAATCTTCAGTGTAATCAGAATTCTAGCT
>Ga0078894_10004599_pt1 | contig 10572 bp, 8 predicted proteins | sample LauGreSu1BDMLBSD_2_FD_67506 | JGI IMG/M metagenome (GOLD analysis project Ga0078894, IMG submission 67506) | Freshwater lake microbial communities from Lake Michigan, USA - Su13.BD.MLB.SD (version 4) (version 4) | ecosystem: Environmental > Aquatic > Freshwater > Lake | place: Lake Michigan, USA... | reverse complement strand
GTCACAGCCCTGGTCAGGGAGGCCTGGCTGTGGGTAGTGCGCTGGCGCCGCGGACGTCGACGTGTTCGCGGTGTGCGGCCGGAGGCCGAACAGGCCGCCGTCAGCTCAGGCTGAACGTCACAACGTTGTCACGAAAGCTTCGCAAACTAGCGCCAACTTCGTTTATCTTTGTCAGGCGACTCATGCGTATCAAACCTCTGTCTCGTTGGGCCCTGTGGGGCGGTTCTGTGCTGGCTGTTGCCGCCTTGGTGGCTGCTTGTGGCGGCGGCGATCCGGTCGAACTCACGCCCAAGTCCATGACGCTGGAAAAGATCGGGGCCTTCGACGGTGGCGCACTGGGTGCGGCCGAGATCACCGCTTTCGATGCCGGCACCGCCCGTCTGTTCGTGGTCAACGGTGCCAACGGCACGGTGGATGTGCTGGACCTGCGCGACCCCAAGGCCCCCAAGCTGATTGACACCATCAAGGTCTCGTCGCTGGGTGCAGGCGTCAACAGTGTTGCGGTGCATGACGGCCTGGTGGCCTTGGCCATCGAAGCCTCGCCCAAGACCAACCCGGGCGTTGTGGCCTTCTATAACGCCGCTGATCTCAGGCTGCTTGAGACGGTAACGGTGGGCGCATTGCCCGACATGGTGACCTTCACACCGGACGGACGCTACCTCCTGGTGGCCAATGAAGGTGAGCCCAACAGCTATGGCCTGCCTGACTCCGTGGACCCGGAAGGCTCTGTCAGCGTCATCACGGTCAACCGCGGCGGCAAGCCTACCGTGGCCACCGCCGACTTCAAGGCCTTCAATGGCAAGGAAGCCGAGTTGAGAGCGCAGGGCATTCGCATCTACGGCCCTGGGGCCACGGCCGCACAGGATCTGGAGCCTGAATCCATCACGGTCAATGAGAGCGGCACCACCGCCTACGTGACGCTGCAGGAAAACAACGCCGTGGCGGTGGTGGATATCGCCAGCGCCAAGGTGTTGTCCATCCGTCCGCTGGGCTTCAAGAACCACAACATGGCCGGCATGGGCCTGGACGCCAGTGACGAGGATGGTGGCACCAACACCAACTCCGGCACGCCGGCGATCAAGATCGCGCCGTACCCCGTCAAGGGTTTGTACCTGCCGGATGCCATCGCGTCCTATACCGTCAACGGTGAGGTCTATCTGGTTACGGCCAATGAGGGTGACGCGCGCGCCGACTGGCCGGGCTTCAATGAGGAGACGCGTGTGCGCGCCCACTGCGACAAGGGCCTGGACCCCGCGGTTTTCTCCGATGCGGCCAACCTCATCCTGGACTCCAACCTGGGCCGTCTGCGCATCACCGCCACGCCCAATGGGGGCAGCGCTGGCAAGAATGCGGCTGGGCAGTGCAACGAGCTCTTCAGCTTTGGCGCCCGTTCGTTCTCGATCTGGAACTCGAGCTTCAGCCGCGTCTTCGATTCGGGCGATCAATTCGAGCAGCGCACGCAAGCGCTGGCCAACGTGAAGTTCAACGCCAGCCACGACAACGACACGCTGGACGGCCGCAGCGCGTCCAAGGGCCCGGAGCCGGAAGGCGTGGTGCTGGGCAAGATTGGCGACAAGACTTTTGCCTTCATCGGCTTGGAGCGTGTGGGCGGTGTGATGGTCTACGACATCACCAACCCGGTCGCGCCCAGCTTCGTCACTTACTTCAATCCGCGCACCTCTGCCACGGGCGACCGGGGTCCGGAGGGCTTGATCTTCGTGCCAGCGGTCAAGTCACCCAATGGCAAGCCGCTGCTGATCGTGGGCCACGAAGTCAGCGGCACCACCGCCGTGCTGCAGCTGAACCTCAGCTACTGACCCATCCAAGCCTCGGCCTGACCCGCATGCGGGGCCGCGAGGCCCCGCTGCATTTTGGGCGCCGTGGCGCAGCCAGTGTGACGATGGCGCACTTGTCCGCCGGCGCACAATGGCTGCATGTCTCCCCCTCAGGAAGCTGGCGTGCTCGCAGCCATTGATATCGGATCCAACAGCTTTCGCCTGGAGATCGGGCGCATTGCATCGGGACGCTATCGTCGCCACGACTACCTCAAGCAGACCGTTCGGCTGGGGGCTGGTCTGGACGACCAGTCTCGGTTGAACGAGGCGGCTTTCGAGCGCGGTCTGGCCACACTGGCCACCTTCGCCGAGCGGCTGCAGGGTTTTGACCCCACGCGCATCCGCGCCGTGGCCACGCAGACGCTGCGTGAGGCGCGCAACCGCGATGAGTTCCTGCGCGCGGCACAGCGGGTGCTCGGGCATCCCATCGAAGTCATCTCCGGCCGCGAAGAAGCCCGACTGATCTACAGCGGTGTGTCGTTCTTGCAGCCCTCGGACGAGTCGCGCCTGGTGGCCGATATCGGTGGGCGCTCCACGGAGCTCATCCTCGGGCAGGGTCGACAGCCCAAGGCGGCGGAGTCCTTCCCTGTGGGTTCGGTGAGCTTGTCCATGCGCTACTTTGGCGACGGGCGTCTGAGCTCCCAGGCTTTTCGGGCTGCACAAATTGCCGCTGGGGCCGATTTCGAGGAGGCGATGACGGAGTTTGCGCCGTCGCTGTGGACGGAAGCGCTCGGCTCCTCAGGCACAGCCGGGGCGGTGTCTCAGGTGCTGCGGGAGTCTGGCCTGACGGACGGTTGCATCACGGCCGCTGCGCTGGCGCGGCTGATCGAGCGCTGTATCGATGCCGGCCACCTGGACCGTCTGGACGTGCCCGGCCTGCGAGACGACCGCCGCGCGGTGATCCCCGGCGGACTGGCCATCCTGTACACGCTGTTCACGCACTTTGGCATCGAGCAGATGCGCCCGGCCAAGGGAGCCCTGCGCCAGGGCGTCATGATCGACCTGCACGAGCGCTTGCTGGCAGCGCGTGCCGGTGCGCGCGGACAGGACGCGCGCGACATCACCGTGGCAGCCCTCCAAGCTCGGTTTGGGGTGGACGTGGCACAGGCCCGGCGCGTGCGCGAGACGGCCCTGCAACTGCATGATGTGGCCTGCCCGGGGGCCGACGCGCAGGCGCGCCGCGAGCTGGCCTGGGCCTGCGACTTGCATGAGCTGGGGCTGGCCGTCTCCCACCATGACTACCACCGTCACAGCGCCTATCTGATGGCCCACCTGGATGCACCCGGCTTCTCGCAGAGCCAACAGCGCCGCATCGGTCAGCTGGTGCTGGCGCAGCGGGGGGGCTTGAGAAAGGTGGAAGAGGCTTTGGCCGAGCCCCTTTTCGCCTGGCAGGCGCTGTGCTTGCGGCTGGCGGTCATCCGCTGCCACGCGCGGGACGCTGAAGCCGCCCCTGCATACCGGATCTCCCGAAACTACGGCAGCGGTGCGTTGCTGGGCTGGCATCCGCCGCACGCCACGCCCAACCCTCGCACGCTTCACCTCCTGCAAGAAGAAGTTCAAGCCTGGGACCGTCAGGGTGGCCTGAAGCTCGAGTTAGCGGGCTGAGTTCAGCCTACGTCGAGAGGCCAGGACCCTGCAGCCTCGGTGTGTCTGACCCGAGCGCAGCCCCAGACCCGGGGCGTCTTCAGGCGCCCAGCAGCCGGCGCCTGTAGGCCGGCGACATCTCCCGCATCTGCAGCATCATGGGCAGGTCAGCGGTGCCGAAGTCCGGGTCCCAGGCGGGTGCGCCCAGCACCTTGGCACCGCACTTCAGGTAGCCCTTGATCAACGCGGGCGGCTCCACCTGCAGGCAGCCGTCCAGCTCATCCACCGGCAAGGGCAGCCTGGGGGTCACGTGGTGCTCGATGGGCGCCAGGTGCTCTCGGCGCAGCTGGTTCCAGAGGCTGGCGGCCAGGTGACCGCCGTCACGCATCGGCACGCTGGCACAGCCCAGCATCACGTCGAGCCCGTTGCGGGCCATGAAGGTCGCCAGGCTGGACCACAGCAGCATGATCACGCCGCCGGTGCGCCAGCGTTCGTCGATGCAGGAGCGCCCGAGCTCGGCGATGCGAGGCCGCAGGTGACGCAGGCGCACCAGGTCGAACTCGGTGTCGGTGTACAGGCCGCCCACCAGCTTGGCGCCCCCTGGTGTGAGCAGCCGGTAGGTGCCCACCACCTCGGAGGGTTGATCTTCGGTCGCGGTGGTCCTGATGATCAGGTGCTCGCAGAAGCGGTCGTAGATGTCGATGTCGTGGCCTTCGGGAGCGCCAGGTAGCCGGGGCAGGCGGGCGCCCATCTCCTTGGAGAACACGCGCCAGCGCAGCTGTTGCGCCGCGCGCACGTCGTCCTCGTGTTGAGCCCATACCGCTTGCAGGCGCGCCTGGATAGGGAGCGCTGGTTGCGTTTGCTGCGCATGCGGTGGCAGGGTGCGCGCCTCTGGGGCCGCGTGCGGGGCGTAGGAAGGAAGTGGGATAAGTTCCATGTGCCAATGGTGCGGCCCGGCCGTGACGCTGCCATGAACCTTCCATGACGTGGACATGACGACGCGCTTATGGCCTAGAGGAGCGATGGGGGAAACCCTTAATTGCGGACCGGCTGCGGCGACAATACGCCGTCTCGTTGGGTAGGAGTTCTCGCATGCGGCGCGTCGTTTTCAACCAGAAGGGCGGGGTGGGCAAATCCACCATCACCTGCAACCTTGCGGCCATTGGGGCCCAACGCGGCCTGCGCACGCTGGTGGTGGACCTGGACCCTCAGGCCAACAGCACGCGCTACCTGCTGGGTGATGCGGCCGACGAACCCCACCCGGGCGCGGCGGGGTTCTTCGAGCAGTCGTTGAAATTCACGGTCAAGGACGAAGGGGTCGAGGGCTTCATCGTGCCCACGCCTTTCGAGAATCTGAGCGTGATGCCGGCCAGCACGGCACTGGCCGAGCTGCACGCCAAGCTGGAGTCTCGCTACAAGATCTACAAGCTGCGCAAGGGGCTGGAGCTGCTGGAGGGTACGTTCGACCGCATTTGGATCGACACACCGCCCTCCTTGAACTTTTACACCCGCAGCGCCTTGATCGCGGCCCAGGGCTGCCTCATCCCGTTTGATTGCGACGACTTCTCTCGCAAGGCGCTCTATGGCCTGCTGGAGGAGGTGCAAGACCTGCGCGGTGACCACAACCCCGAGCTGGAAGTGCAGGGCATCGTCGTCAATCAGTTCCAGTCCCGGGCTCGCCTGCCGGGCGAGCTGGTCCAGGCCTTGGTGGACGAAGGCCTGCCGGTGTTGCAGCCCTACCTCAGCAGCTCGGTCAAGGTGCGGGAGTCACACCAGCTGGCCCGCCCCATGATCCATCTGGACGCGGGGCACAAGCTCACCGCCGAGTACATCTCCTTGTTCGACGCCCTGCCCGGAGAGGGTAAGCCCAAAGCTCGCCAGCGCAAGTCTCGGCCGATCCTCGATTGACCGAGATACTCGGCAAGGACCAGCGGTTGAGCGCTACACGTGCTCAGCGGTCAGGCTGGCGTGCAACAGCACTTCCACATGGCCGTCGCGCTCTCGGCGCTTGATCCACCACAGTGCGCCTTTGCGGATGGGCCAGGGTTGGGTCACACCGGCCAGCAAATAGGCGGCGGTCAGCCCCAGCGTGGGCTGGTGACCCACCACCACCACCGGCTCCTTGGCGTCAGGCCAACGGGCCGCGTGCAGCAGGGAGTCCACGGTCTCTTCGGGCCCCAGCGCCGGCAGCACTCGCTTTCGCCGATCAAGGGCCTCGGCCGTCTGCCGGGTGCGCAGCGCGGGGCTCACCAGGACGCGGGCACTGTCGGGCAGGTGCAGGTTCAGCCACTTGCCCACCTTAGCCGCCTGGCGCTCTCCCTTGGCGCTCAGCGGGCGCTCCAGGTCGGCCAACGGGTCCTCTGTCTCGCGCGCGTCGGCATGCCGCCAGAGGATCAGGTCCACGCTCAATGCCCCACCGTGCCGTGCAGCCGCATGAGCGCCTGCTGGGCACTCAAGCCCACGTCAGCAACCCGCACGTACTCCCCCGAGGGTTGCAGCCGCCAGGCGTCCTGTTCATCCATCAGGTAGGGTGTCACGCATTCGTCGATGACGCGCTGGCGCAGCGCTTTGTCCAGGATGGGCCAAGCCACCTCCACCCGGCGCAGCATGTTGCGCGACATCCAGTCTGCGCTGCTGAGGTACAGCGCCTCTTCTTCCGCAGCGCTTTCACCCCAGCGGAAGTAGAAGACCCGGGTGTGCTCCAGAAAACGCCCGATGACCGATCGCACGCGAACGTTGTCAGTCATACCAGGCACCCCCGGGCGCAAGATGCAGGCGCCCCGCACGATCAGGTCGATGCTCGCGCCCGCCTGGCCGGCTTGCACCAGAGCGTCGGTCAGGGCCTGGTCGGTCAGCGAGTTGACCTTTACCACCACGCGAGCTGTGTGGCCTTGGCGCGCGGCATCGGCCACTTTGCCCAGCAATTCCAGCATGCGGGCGTGCAGCAGGGTGGGTGCGGTGAGCAGGCGCTTGTGCCCGGCGATGGGGGCCAGGCTGGAGAGCTTGAGGAACACGGCGTCCACGTCGGCCGTCAGTTCCTGGTCTGCCGTGAGGTAGCCCACGTCGGTGTACAGCCGCGCCGTACGCGGGTTGTAGTTGCCCGTGGACAGGTGGGCGTAGCGGCGCAGCAGTGTGGTGCCCTTGCGCGGCGTTTCGCGCCGGGTCACCAGCAGCAGCTTGGCGTGGGTCTTCAGGCCCACCATGCCGTACACCACTTGCGCGCCCACGCCTTCCAGTCGCTCGGCCCAATTGATGTTGGCTTCCTCGTCGAACCGGGCCTTGAGCTCCAGCACGACGGTCACTTCCTTGCCCCGGCGCACGGCCTCCAGCAGCAGGTCCATCAACACGCTCTCGGTGCCTGTGCGGTAGACGGTTTGCTTGATGGCCAGCACCTGGGGGTCGGTCACGGCTTGCCGCAGGAACTCCACCACGGGATCGAAGCTCTGGAAAGGGTGGTGCAGCAGCAGGTCGCCGCCCTTGAGCCGATCGAAGACGTTGGCTCCGCGGGGCCACTGCTCCTGAGGCCACCCGGGCTCAAAAGGCTTAAAGCGCAGTCCGTTGGCAGGCGCCTGGTCGATGAGCTGGTTCAGGCGCACCAGGTTGACCGGGCCATTGACCGGGTACAGCGCCTCTGGCGGCAGCGCAAACTGGCGCAGCAGCAAGGCCGACAGCTCGGGCGGGCAGCTGCTCACCACCTCCAGGCGGATGGCTTGGCCGTAGTGGCGTGTGGTCAGGCCGGTGCGCAGCGCCTGACGCAGGTTGGTCATGTCGTCCTCGTCGACCTCCAGATCGGAGTCGCGCGTGACGCGGAATTGCGAGAAAGCCTCCACCGTGCGCCCTGGCAGCAACTCGCCTAGATGCGCACGGATTACGCTGGTCAGGAGCACGAAGCCCTGCTCGCTGGCGGGCATTACCCGGTCGGGCAAGCGGATCACGCGTGGCAGCGACCGCGGCACCTTCACGATGACGATAGCCCCGCCTGCGGCGTGCACGTCGTCGCCCGTGAGCCGCAGGATGAAGTTCAGGCTCTTGTTGGCCACCAGTGGGAAGGGGTGCGCCGGGTCCAGCGCCACGGGCACGAGCAGCGGCCGCACCTGTGACTCGAAGAAGCGCGCCACCCAGCGGCGCTGCTCCTCGTTGCGCTCGGCGTGGTTGAGGATGCGGATGCCGTGGTCGGCCAGGGCGGGCATCACCTCGTCGTTGAGCACGCGGTACTGCTCGTCGATGAGTTCGTGCGCCTGGGCCGACAGGTCGGCAAACTCCTGCCGGGTCTCGCCCAGGGCACTTTGGCGCACCAGTTCCAGCCAGTCGGGGAAGCGCACCTCGAAGAACTCGTCCAGATTGGACGACACGATGGTGATGTAGCGCAGGCGCTCCAGCAGAGGCACATCCGGCCGCCGGGCCTGAGCCAGAACGCGGCGGTTGAAGGCCAGGAGGGAGACTTCGCGGTCGATCATCGAGCAGCTTCCTTGGGGCTGTCAGCCCTCTGAGCGCGAAACGATAGAGGTGGCATATGACGACTGTGTGACATCTGTGGCAATCCTTGGATACGCAAGAAATCCAGGTCCCAGCATCGAAAATGACACAAGGCGACCAGGGTCGTCACAAAACCTTCACGAAGGCTACCTACATTCCTGTCAACCAAAAGACGCGGCCCACGCGAGTGTGCTGTCACCCGTCAACTCTCGGTTCAATCACCCCTTCTTTTTGGAGCATTCGATGAAGCGTCACTTCCTCAAGACCCTGGCGGCCGCTGTCGTGGCTTCTCTGGCCTACAGCGGGTCCGCCCTGGCTGCCGACATCACCGGCGCCGGCGCCACCTTCCCCTTCCCCGTCTACGCCAAGTGGGCCGAGGCCTACAAGAAGGAAACCGGCACCGGCCTGAACTATCAATCCATTGGTTCTTCTGGCGGCATCCGCCAGATTCGCGCCAAGACCGTGACCTTCGGTGCCACGGACGCGCCCGTGTCCGGCGCAGACCTGGACAAGGACGGCATGGTGCAGTTCCCGGCCATCATCGGTGGCACGGTGCCCATCATCAACCTCGACGGCTTCAAGCCGGGTGAGTTGCGCGTCACCGGCCAGGTGTTGGCCGAAATGTTCATGGGCACCATCAGCAAGTGGAATGACCCGAAGTTCGTGGCCCTGAACCCGGGCAAGACCCTGCCGGACCAGCTGATCACCGTGGTGCACCGCGCTGACGGATCTGGCACCACGTTCAACTGGACCGACTACCTTACGGCCGTGAGCAAGGACTGGGCTGACAAGGTGGGCAAGGGCGCCGCCGTCAAGTGGCCTGCCGCCACCTCCGTGGGTGGCAAGGGCAACGAAGGCGTGGCCGCCAACGTGAACCGCATCAAGGGCTCCATCGGCTATGTCGAGTACGCCTACGTGAAGAAGAACAACATGAACTTCATGCAGATGCAGAACGCCGACGGCCGCTATGTCAGCCCTGACGACACCACGTTCGCAGCTGCTGCTGCGGGCGCGGACTGGTTCAGCGTGCCGGGCATGGGCGTGTCCATGGTCAATGCCAAGGGAGCCACCAGCTGGCCGGTCTCCACCGCTTCGTTCATCCTGATGTACAAGGAGCCCGCCGACAAGGCTGCAGCTGGTGAAGCGCTGAAGTTCTTTGACTGGGCCTTCAAGAACGGCAAGCAGATGGCGCTGGAGCTGGATTACGTGCCGCTGCCCGACAGGTTGACGGCCGACATCCGCAGCCGCGTCTGGTCGCAGATCAAGCGCTGAAGCAGCGCGCCCCAGAGGGTTTGCCCGTGAGCGGGACGACGCCAACTGCGCTGGAGGCCTCAGGGGGAGCTCCTGAGGCCGACACCGATGCCCGTGGGCATACTTCGGGTGCCCGTCCTGACATGGAAAACCCCCGCATGAGTTCATCGCAACCTCCATTGGCCGGTGTGTCGGCATCCACGCTGGCCGTTGCGCGTCGGCAGCGCGTGCAGGACGCCTTGTTCCACCGCCTGACCCAGGCGTTCTCGCTCCTGGTGCTGGCGGCCTTGCTGGGCATCATCGGCTCGCTGCTGCTCAACGCCGCGCCTACGTTCAAGAAGTTCGGGTTTGAGTTCCTGTGGCGCGCCGAGTGGGACATCATCAACGAGGAGTTTGGTGCGCTGATCGCGATCGTGGGCACGGTCAGCAGTGCCGGCCTCGCGATGTTGATTGCCGTGCCGCTGGCCTTCGGCATCGCCTTGTTCCTGACCGAGACCTGCCCCGTGTGGCTGCGTCGTCCGTTGGGCACGGCCATCGAGTTGCTGGCCGCGGTGCCTTCCATCATCTACGGCATGTTCGGCCTGTTCGTGTTTGCGCCTCTGTTCGCAGACTATTTCCAGGTCCCGGTGAAGGAAGTCATGGGCGGGATGCCGCTCATCGGGTGGTTGTTTGGTGGGGCCCCCAATGGCCTGGGCATCCTGGCCGCTGGGGTGATCCTGGCCTTCATGGTCTTGCCCTTCGTGGCCGCCGTGATGCGCGATGTCTTCGAGATCGTGCCGCCCATCTTGCGCGAGTCCGCCTATGGCTTGGGCTGCACCACCTGGGAAGTGGTGCGCAAGGTGGTGCTGCCCTACACGCAAAAGGGTGTGATCGGCGGCATCATGCTGGGGCTGGGGCGGGCCTTGGGAGAGACCATGGCGGTGACGTTTGTCATCGGCAACGCCAACCGTCTGCCGACCTCGTTGTTCTCGCCCGGCACCTCTATCGCTTCCACGCTGGCCAACGAGTTTGGCGAGGCGGCTGACTTTCACCTGTCCACGCTGTTTGCGCTGGGCTTCCTCTTGTTCGTGATCACCTTCGTGGTGCTCTCACTGGCCAAGATCCTCATCATCCGTGCCGAGAAGGGCAAGGGCCTGTGAGCATGAATCCCTCTCTGTACCGCAAGCGCCAGCTGGCCAACCGCGTAGGCCTGACCCTGTCCATGGGTGCCATGGGCCTGGGCCTGGCCGTGTTGCTGTGGATCCTGGCGGTGCTGTTCTACAACGGCCTGTCGGGTGTGGACTTGAATCTCTTCACCCAGGACACGCCGGCACCCGGTACCGAGGGTGGTGGACTACGCAATGCGATCGTGGGCAGCCTGATGATGCTCACGTTGACGGTGCTGGTTGCCACCCCGGTGGGCATTCTTGCGGGCGTTTACCTGGCC
>Ga0078894_10004598_pt1 | contig 10572 bp, 5 predicted proteins | sample LauGreSu1BDMLBSD_2_FD_67506 | JGI IMG/M metagenome (GOLD analysis project Ga0078894, IMG submission 67506) | Freshwater lake microbial communities from Lake Michigan, USA - Su13.BD.MLB.SD (version 4) (version 4) | ecosystem: Environmental > Aquatic > Freshwater > Lake | place: Lake Michigan, USA... | reverse complement strand
GTCTTTACACCGAGGACTTCTTCGAGCATTGAGATTTGTCCGGTGAGGAAGTCCACACGAGACTGGGCCTTTTGGCGCTGCCCTTCGAGTTCTGCCTGTGCTTCGCGCAAGAGCGACCCGAGGCCGACGGCCGCCAGCTTTTCTTGCACGCGGTCGTCGATTTCCTTCTTCGCCTTTTCGAACTCGGCCACCACTTGATCCCGTTCCGACTTCAACGATTCCAATTTGTCATGCGACATAGATGCCTCCGAGAGCAGTCGGCCCGAGTATAACCGCATGATCTTAGCAGTCCACCGCGTCGGCAAACTCGGGCTGCAATTTGAGCCAGTTGTAAAGGCTCGGCAGCAGGTCGCCTTGGATGGTTTCGAAGTCCACTTGGTACTCGTGCGAAGCGACCGCAGCCGCGTCGTTTTGACGGGCCGTGGCGCTAGCAAACCACTGTACGGTGAAGTACAGCTTGGTCTTGTCGCCCCGGAAGAGGTGAATTTTGGCGTAAGCGTCCGAAAAAGGGATGCCGACAGACGACTGAGAAATGTTCATGCGAAGGGCCATGGAATCTCCTATGCGATGGTTAGGCTGCCGCCCGAGAAGGTGAAGTTGCCGGGAACGTAGAGGACGGTACCGTTGGTGCTCGTCGCGTCTTGCGCCACCAACGTGCCGCCGGCGAGAATAACCGAACCGAGCCCCAACGCCGTGCGGAAGTTGCAATTCACCGTTCCGGCGTTGATGGTGAAATTCCCAAGGAAGTTGTTGTTGGTCATGGCCTCGCTGAGAGTGAGCGTAGCCGTACCGCTCTTCGTGACGCCACCCGGCCCCCAGATTCCACCACCATCCCGCGTCGTGAAGGTGTAGTTGTTGGTCGAGTTGTTTACGGTGACCCCGTCGGGGTTTACTGAGCCGGAAATGTAGACTGTGTACTGCGTCGCCGTGTCGTTGAACGTGACGGTGTCACCCGCCAGTTGTTGCTGATACGAGCCGGTGAAGTTTCCCGCTTGCGCCGTTCCGTAACCCCAAGTGTCGGTCACGCTACCCGACCACGTCAACGCAGCGGTCGTGTAGGTTAAGTTGATCTGGCCTGTGGGGTTCGTAAAGGCCGGACTGCGGAAGCCAGCGGTGTTCACGAGGGTCGTGTGCGTGCCGGAGCCTGCAAGCGTCGTGTAGTTGATCAGCCGGATGTTACCGGCATTTTTCGCGTTGTAGACAATCCAAGCGACGTTTCCGGTTTTCGTTAACGTCGTACACGTCAGCGCCGTCGGCAACGAACCATCCACTTCGATGCCGTAGCCCGCGATGGGGGTCGAAGCGATTGTCAGCCCGGCACAAGTTCCGTTCCCGGCGATGTAAGACGTCGTCGTTGTGCTGATGGTTCCGCCGGTGTACGAGCCAGTCAGAAGCAAACGAGCGCGCGTGCTTATCGTCACCGGCGCTGTAATGGTGTTGGTGCCCGCCAACTCGTAGGTGATGGGCGAACTTAGGGTAACATTCGCGGCGCTTCCGGTTAGGTTGCTCGATATAAGCACTTTGTAGCGATAACCTATGGGGTAAGTCGCGCTAGAAGTGCTGCCCAAAGTTAAGGCAAATACCGTGGCGTCTAGCGACAGGGTATATGCGCCACTAATGTTGAGAGAGCCACCGCTAATTCGGGCCGTAGTGTTTGGCCCAAAAATAGTTGCTCTGAGCGACGTAGTGCCATTTAGCGGCAAGTTAACAGTACCCGCGCACGTCATGGTGATATACTGAAACGACGATAAACTGTTCATTTGCAGCGTACAATTCGACAACGTCCAGTATTGATAAGACGCCCGCACTGTATTAAACAGCACGTTCGTTTGAAGCGTCCCTCCGGTTATATTGACGTTCATCGTCGCAAAGTTGTTGACGTCGAAGTAGCCGATAACAGCCGTGCCGCCGGACTGGGTGTAGTTGAAGGTCGTTGTGTTGCCCCAGACGTTGATCCCTGCGTTCGAGGCAGGCATGGTCAAGGAGCCCGACACAAGGTTGAGGTTTGCAGTGAAAGCACCGATGGCTTGCCCCAGCCACGGGCTGGTTTGCCCGTAGGTCGTGAACGAAGTGCTCATGCTCGGCGAGATTTGAATGCTCGACGCCGAAGATGCGTTCACAAAGGTCATGCTACTGTTTTCGGTGATGGACAGCGTGCCCGACCCGTACAGGAACGGGGTGCCGATGCTTCCCGACGTGCTCCAGCCAAAATTCGTTGTGGCGGTGAGAACGTCGTTGAAATTGAGCGTATTCAATGTCAGCGCGGTTCCGCCGGTCAAGCTCAGAGATCGCGTAGTTGCACGCAACCAAATCCCGCGCCCGATAGACACAACGGCGCCGCTCACGGTGGCACCTGTCGTCAAGTTCAACGTGTAACCGTTGGTCACTACGGGGCACTCAATGGCCAGTCGCGGGATGTTTGTCGTGTGTCCACTCGTAGCCGTGATGTTCTGTGCCAAGGTGTAGGTGTTGGAGCGGTAGAAACAAAGTTCTGGGATCACACGGCCGTTTCCGTTGAGCACAACCGGGCCGGTGCCCAGAGTCCCCGTAGTCGAGTTCCATCCCACAAACACCGTGCAGTTGTACTTGGTGCCAGCCGTCGAACCAGACTCGTCGCCTACCCACGTTGTCCCTGTGTAGGTGTTGTTTCCTGTCAGCACAACCGTGCTAGCAGACGTGTCAACCGAGCCGAAAACAAGGTTGAAGTTGCCAGAAATAACGCCTGTAACCCCAGACCAGTCGCTCAAAGCCTCGTCTTGGCCGTTCATGTACTGGCTTCCGACGTCAGCGACCTCCCGAGGATAAATCGTGTACGATGAGACGTTTTTCCACGCTGTGATCTTGGTGTGGCCGGTCAGGGTGATGTTGCCGAAAAGCTTGGCGCCGGCGCTTGGACCGCTCGTTGCGCTGGCGAACCCAATGTTGAGCGCACCCAAGCCGTAGTAGCCGAGCCCTGTGGCCGTTTCGACGGTGCCTGTGCCCGAACGCCCACAGCCCGACACCGAAAAGTTGTTGCTGCCATTGGCGACGAGCGTCACGCCGGCAGGCACGGTGACGTTGCCGACGTTGTAAGACAACGTGTTGAACTGCGCGAGGTAAGACCCAGCGGCGGTGTTGCCTCCGGCCGTATTGCGAAACGACACGTCACCCGTGAACAGCGGCCCCATTTTTCCGAGCAGGGTGCTTGAATAGTCCCCCATTATAACTTGACGGCTCGCCGCCGCCGCCGTGAGGTGCGGGTCAACCGCGAAGGTTCCGGGGCCGTAAATATACAGAGTAGGAATCGAAATGTTGGCGTCCGAAGATGCGAGAACGAAGGTTGCTCCGGCTGCGATGTAAATAGTAGCGAGCACTGTGGTCGCCGTTTGGATGTTCCAAATGAATGTGCCTTCCATGACGTATAAGCCGCGCCCGTTCGACCCTGTGCCCGAGTTTAGGGTCGTACCCCACGTCACCGTGCCTGTCCCCCTTTTCACAATCGTGGGTGTTCCACCCAACGTGCCACCGGAGAAGGTGTAGTTGAGCGTGCTGTTGTTGAACTGGATCAACGCCGGAGTTTGTGTGGCCGAGAAGGTGATTGAGCTTGACGAAGCCGTGTCGTCAAACAGCACACAATCGTTAGCGGCAAAGGTCGTTGTGGCTGGATTGCTTTGAAGTTGCCAATTGCCTGTCGTGGTATCCCACGTCGAGTTGACAGTGCCTTTCCATACCGTACGATTGACGTTGATGGTCGCGGTCAGCGTGTTGCCCACAAAACTGAGCGTCCGTGAAATACGCGTGGTCGTCGGGTCGATGGCCGCGAGCGTAAATCGACCGATAGCAGGGGCACCCGTCGTGAAGGTCACCAGCGGATAGGCGACGGCACCTACGGCCGTAATGTCGCGACAGTGTGGGACGTTGATGGTGATGAATGAAGTCCCAGAAGCAGGGTAGGCGGCCGATCCGAAGACGAAAGAAGCACTGGCTTCGGGCTTGACGATAAAGTTAGGTACCACTCCATTGGTGGAAGTAACGAGTGACGTCGCGGTAAGTGTCCCTCCGGTATTTCGCCAGTTGAGGCACTGGGTTTGAGACCCCATCATGTCGTTGCACAAGTATGTGCCGCCCGAAGTCCCTTCGATGGTTACAGAATTCGCTGTGTTGGACCCGAGAAAGTTGGTATAAACCACGCTTTCGATGTTACTGAGCCTCAGATTGGTGAAGCTGCAATCGTCGAACGTCGAAGTCGAATTCGAAAGGCGTAAGTCAGTAATGTTGACTTGGCGCCAAATAGGCCCGACACCAGAGACGCGGTTACTTGCCGGAAAGACGATAGCGCCCGGCCCTTGAATGAGCGTACTGAGCCAGACATTGACCCCTTGGCCTACGGGCGGCGTGGTAGAGGTGAACGTCAGTGTGCCCCCACTTAGCAGCAAGGACACACCCGTGACACCTGTGTTACCGGCTGACGACACGTTGAAGCTGTGGAGCGTCTGGTTGTAGCCATTCAAGTCAAATACGCAGCCGTCTACGAGTTCTAGCCGGGCGTAGGTCGGCGCTCCATTCGTCGCCAAAACCTTGGCGTACACGCTCGAAAGGGTCAAAGGAGCCGCAGCCGTACCCGTCCCTCCGCCTGCAAAGGTAATTACCGGGCCTGCCCATTTAGCCGCATCCGTGCATGGTGTGAAAACACCACTGGCTCCCCCCGACGCCGTCATGCTTGTACGGAAATTGGCGCTACCCGTGATGTTGAGGTTTCCTTGGAAGTTGACGACCGTCGTGTCGCCAAAGGTAGGACGAAACTGTATGTTGGGTTGGGTTGAACTCCCCGCCGACCCCGAACTGGTGTAGGTGTTGGTCAGCGTCGCGGTCACCCCTCCGTCGATCACGAGTGTAGGCGTTTGGTAGCCGGAAGTAGAGTTTTGGCGCGACGCCGTGATAGGCCCCGACAACGTGTAGGTCGAGGTCCAAGGCTTCAAACCCATAAGGTTGACGAGGTAATCACCACCCACAGATCCTGCGCTTGGGAGACGCACAGGGATGGCGATGTTGAGTGGGTTGGTGCAGTTGTTGATCGCGAAGAACACCATCGGAGGCGTGCTTGTCGCGTTATTGCTGCCGCCTCGGAAGGTGATGGTTTGATTGCCCGTGCCGAAAACACGGCTATCGGAGACGTAAATCATCCCGTTAAGAGCCGTTTCGACCACCGGAGCGCCCGTATAGGTGCCAATGCCCGTCAGCATAAGGGGCGAACCGTAGGAGGCGAAGACAGGCGCTCGCGACCCCGTAGCGTCTTCGGTGATGGCTGCCGACATGACAACGCTGATAAAGCTGTTGCCTTGGTTGTAAATGTAGGTTTGACTGTCAGTATTGCCCGCACCGAGCAAAAGACGACCGCCTAACCGCGCACGAAAGACAATGTCGTTGACGGGCACGGTGGTCGAATATATGGTTGGATCCCAAGGAGTAGAGCCGACGAAGTAAGTGTTGTTTTGCGCCGGAATGTAGCTGTCGGCCGATGCGCTCGAAAGACCGTTGTTGCTCAAAATGCTGCCCATTTCGAGCACATAGTAGGTCGGTTGGCCAAAGCCGGGTGAAGACGACGCACCAAACTGAATAGTCCCCGAGCGTGCAATCACGACGTTCATGGGGTTAGCGGCAGAGCCAAATCCGCTATTGTTGACATACAACGTGTGATAGCTCTGTACGACAAGATCACCTTTGACTGTCCCTTGCCCCTGCAAGTAGGAAGCACCCGGATTACCCAACGTCAACGCAGTCGAGCCGACGGGCTGGTCGAAGACCACAGAGGAACCCAAAGGCGCCGTAATCGTCAAAGGAAAATTGCCTGTAATCGTCCCCGGATAGAAAGATATGACGCCCGAGTTGCTGTCGGCCGCCGACATGTCTACCCACGCGTTGCCCGACAACGTCGTGGATGCGGGCTTGTAGACGATTGTTGAAGACCAAGGAAAATAACCAGCTTCAACCCGAAGGACCAATATACGGCTGAGGGCATTGGAGCCCATCGTCAGCGTACCTGTCGTGTAGCGAGCGGTTGTGGTCGAAACACGCGGGTAAACCAAAAAGTCGGTGCCTGCCGGAGTCTGTTGGGTGTTGCGGAAGACAAGACTCGGGTAGCTCGAACCTACTCCCGACACGAGCGCGTTAGGGATGCTCAGACCCGAAGGCCCTACGAGGGCTAGCGAGCCGTGCAAGAGTGTGATCGCTCCGGTGCCGAAAGCATTGGGATTTTGTGCCTCGGTGTAACCCCCTTGAATCCACGTTCCGCCAGAATAAGTGTTAGACCCGGTCAAGACGAGTCGGATGGCGCTGCTGATAGAGGCCCATCCCGACACCACCACGCTGGTGTTACCGTTATCCACGATGGCAGACGCAATAACGGTAGCACTGGCCGAGGTAGAGCTTTGGTGGAAGTAAAGCGCACCATTCGAGGGGCCGCTGAGAGTGCCACCCGCCACGGTACATGTGCCGGTTTGGCCCACTGTTGCGTAGAGAATGCCGCCCGACTGAATAATGTTCGTGCCAGCTAGCGTGTAATTTCCACTAACCGTAATTTTGAGCGAATTGGGCGACATGCCCGCCGAAAGAGTAATGCCATTGTCCAGTGCGACGTTCTGGTTAAGGTAGTTGGCCGCAGTGTTTCCACCCGTACTGGACGCATAGTAGGTGCTGAGAAGTGTGACGGTAGACGCGCCGTTCGGAACCAACCAGTCTGTGGGGTAGTTGTTGTTGGCGCTACCGACAGCCCAACCGCCCAAAATCCCATTGACGGCACTGTTCGAGGTAATCACCCCAAAAGTACCGCTCATCGTAGTCGATGTAATGAGACGCAGCGTAGCGGCTACGCTGCTTTGTGTGATGGCTCCGAGATTGACCGTAAGGGTTGTTGGACTTCCTTGGTTCAGATACAGCGTCGCGCTCCCGGCCCCTAAAACCGTGTTCGCGAATGCTTGGCTGTTGGTCGTAGCCGACTTACCTTGTACGCTGAGAACGGACAGTCCTTCCAGCGTTAGTGTGGACGCAGCAGGTAGGATGTTCGTGGTAGGCGCACCCGTACCGGAGAAGTCGATACGCGTACCTTGCGAGCGGTTGTGAAGGGCAGTATCGGTGACTGTTTGCCGGAAAACCGTTACGGCTGCCGACAACGAAGGGTTGGTGGAAGACCCTTCGACCGTCAGCGTGTAGGCGCCATTCAGAGCGTCGAGGAAGACGCTGCCCGAAAATATGTTCAGACTGGCGTTTCCAAGAAGCGTCAGTGGCAGAATACGGTTGGCTGCGGCGTAGGAAACTTTGAGAAAGCTGTCCGGTTGAAGCCGGAACTTGTTGGTGTTGAATTGGGCTAGCGTGCCGCCTAACGCTTGCAGCCATACAGCCCCCAACCCGTAGACGTTAATTTGGGGAAAAACGGCGTTCGAGGCAGAGTCGAGCAAAGGCGCGCGTCCGAACGACGTGAGCCCGGTGCCCCGTAGGTTGATGGTGCAAGAGGGCGTGCTCGACGAGTCGAAGTAAACGGCGCCTTCGTAGACGTCTAACGTCGCAAAAGAAGGTGCGGTCTGAAAAGACAGCACACCGTAGCCGTATTTGCTGACGGTGTATGGCCCCGACAAGGCCACGCCCCCGTTATACAGGGCTAACGATTGAGTCACCTGAGTCTGATAGGTGTTAGGCGCGTAATAGCTGTTGTCGGCTCCGTAAACCAAGCCGTTTTGGCCGGCAGACGACCGTATGGTGACGTTTTGGGTCAACGTCCCGTAGTTGATAAGTGCGCTGGTACTGACGGCAGTGTAGTAAGGTGCCCGCGTCTCGACCGGATTGGGCGTTGTTCCGTTGGTAGAAAAGGAAGTGCCCGACGGTGTCAACGAGCGGGGGAGGACAATGGTGTCGGACCCGGTCGGCGTGCCGGCAGGCGACCAGTTCGCAGCGACGTTCCAATACGCTTGGTTGCCCGGAAGGTTGTTGAGGAGAGTGTAAGTCGCCATAATCTACCTCACGCCGTCGCAAAGACGCGAACGACCAAAGATACGTTGAGGCCGGTCGAATCGACGGAAAGAGACTGAATGCCATAGCCCGAGGGCAGCACGACGTTGAGCTTGCCCCGAAGGTCGGCTCCGGCGGACTGCGTCACGGCATCGAAAACGATCCCTGTCCCTGTACGGAACAGAGTGTAGGTGCCCGGCCCGGTGATCACGGAGGACTGCACGGTGACCGTCGGCGCCGTGGAGCCCAAGTTGAGCGAGCCCAAGACGACAACCGTACCCCCTGTGACCGTGTTGTTGTTGCGGTCAATTGGGCGCATTACGACAACGTCCCGTAGAGAGAGAAGAAGGGAGAGGCGAACGTCGCGTCGGGAGAAGCTTGGTTAATGACCCGAACCACATCGCCCGACACGAAGGACACCGGCCCGCTGGTGATCGTGACCGTGCCTTGGTAGGTCGTGGCGTTGTACACGATGGTGCCGATGTTCGAGTACGACAACACGCCCCCGGAATAGGTGCCTTTCTGGATCGTAAGCGTTTGGGTGGCCGTCGAATAGACGCTGCAATACGCCGAGCCGCCAGCCACCGTCGCGTTGGTGGTAATGACGAACCGGGCGATCACCTCGTTCGCTCCCGGCGCCCCGACGAAGTCGGCAGGCAGGTAGTAATAGTTGGTGCCGTTCGGCCCGGTCGGTCCCGTCGCCCCTGCGCCCGTCGGCCCCGTTGTGCCCGAACCGGTCGGCCCTGTGTCTCCCAGCGGCCCCGTAGGCCCAGTCGGCCCTGCGGTGCCCGTCGGGCCTTGCGGTCCCGTGCTCCCTGCTGGCCCCCACGAAAGGGTGCCCGAGCCGTCGGTGAGAAGCGCATAGCCCGAGGTTCCGTCGGTCGTCGGTAGCGTGTAGCTCGTCGAGGCGGACAACCCGGCCACGCGAAACCCAACGGAGTTGGCACCTTCTGCCAGCAACAAACCCGTAGGCGCCACTACGGTGAAGCCACCGCTGGTGAGCACCTTGACCGCGTCTGCCGAGCTTCCTTCCGATTCGAGCAAAATCTTCGGCGTGCCGCCGTTGTTGGTAGACCAAAGCCGAATAGTTTTTGTACCACTAAGCGCGTTGGCTTGGAGCGTTACATCGTCGTTGGCGTTGAGGTAGAAACCGTTGGTGCCTTCCATCGTGATTTCGCCCGGCAAAGCCGGTACGAACCCACTTGAAGGGGCTCCGAGGGTGATGCCGCCGTTCGACGAAGCGAGCTTGATGCTGTCGTTGTTGCTCGACGAGGTCGAAAGCGAAATGTCTGCCGTGCCCGACACGGTGAGCGTGTTGGGGCTGCTGGTGGTGATGGTGTTTCCACCGTCGTAAGCGGCTTGAAGACTCGCCGGGCCAGTGTATCCTGTCGGCCCCGTAGCACCGTCGGAGCCCATGTAGCCGGTCGCCCCGGTAGCCCCCGTCGCGCCGGTCGGCCCTGTAAAGCCTGTCGGCCCGGTAAATCCGGTAGGTCCAGTGACGGTCGAGGCGGCGCCTGTCGGCCCGGTGTTACCTGTGATCCCGGTCGGGCCTGTCTGGCCGGTCGGCCCGGTAAATCCGGTCGGCCCGGTGACGGTGGAAGCCGCACCCGTCGGCCCGGTGTTGCCGGTCACGCCGGTTGGCCCTGTGTTACCTGTAATGCCGGTCGGACCTGTAAATCCGGTAGGTCCAGTGACGGTCGAGTCGGCTCCGGTCGCCCCCGTTGTACCCGTCGGGCCGGTGCTACCCGTACTACCCGTAATGCCGGTCGGACCCGTGTAGCCCGTAGGCCCGGTGACGGTCGAGTCGGCACCCGTAGCGCCTGTGGCCCCTGTCGGTCCTGTCGGACCTGTCTCGCCGGTCGGGCCGGTGGACCCGGTATTGCCGGTGATGCCGGTCGGTCCTGCCGCCGTCGCCCAATACGAACCACCCGCCCCGTCGGCGAGCAACGCTTGCCCCGTCGTGCCTTGGCCAACTGGAAACGCCATCGCGACGTTGCCTGTCATGCCGGTCGGGCCTTGCAAAACGACTGCGTAGTCGCCCGATGGCCCGAACAGCGACAACGTCGAAGCGACACCACCCTCGGGGCGGATCTCAGTAGTGTAGAGCTTTGAGACGGTCATGGATCAGCCTATGCGGGGATGAAACCTTGAAACTGAGGCAACGTGAGCAAGTAATTGTACGACTGCGCGTAGACGTTGTCGGCCGCGTTCGGGTCGTAGTTGAACGCCCCATTGACAATGAACAGCGGTGCCGCCCACGTCGCCGCAGCTTGTTGCGAGGGGTAGACCTCAGCCGTGACGTTGACAACGAGAGGCGCGATGAAATTCTGGTTGCGCGCAAGGACGTACGAGTTGGGAACAGCGTAACCGTCTTGAACGTAGGTGCCGGTCAAAGCCATAGATCACTCCAAATTATGGATAAAGGGTGCCGCGATAGGCGTTGACGTAAGACAACCAGCCGGTGGCGTGACACTTGACCCAGTTGGTTGACCCGTCTGTGGTCACGCGAATGCGTAACGCCTTGTTGGTGTTGTCGGCGTCCACCGTCACCGACCACGTTGCGGCTCCGGCGTCGTAGTAGTTGTCTTGAAT
>Ga0078894_10004596_pt1 | contig 10575 bp, 13 predicted proteins | sample LauGreSu1BDMLBSD_2_FD_67506 | JGI IMG/M metagenome (GOLD analysis project Ga0078894, IMG submission 67506) | Freshwater lake microbial communities from Lake Michigan, USA - Su13.BD.MLB.SD (version 4) (version 4) | ecosystem: Environmental > Aquatic > Freshwater > Lake | place: Lake Michigan... | reverse complement strand
AATATATCATTTCTATTATTTTTATATTAATATTTCAATTTTATTTATTATATTTAGTTACTATTTTCAAATAAAATTGAATTAAATGTATAAATTATATGAATTTATATACATATATTACTTATATATTACTTATATTTTTCAATCATGGAATTAGCGTTAGAACCTGAATTATATTCGCCTAGCATTGATAATAATGGAAACTATATTGACAGTGTTCCTCCTTCAAATACAATGAAAAATGGTATTAAATGTCCTTGTGGAGGTTCTCGAAAGAACATTGCTTTTACAAAAACTAGTGATTTTACAAAACATACAAAAACAATAACACATCAAAAATGGTTAGAAAACATAAATAACAACAAATCAAATTTATACGTTGAGTGTTATACATTGAGAAAAACGATTGAAACACAAAAGTTGATTATAGCAGAAAAAGAAAAAATGATAAATAGTAAAGAAATGATTATAAATTGTTTAACAGATCAATTGGAGAGAGAGAAAAATAAGGGATGTAAAACGGAAAATTTGTTGGATTTACTTTGTGACTAGATTATATTAGTTTAGATTTAGTTCATGTAAGTAATAAAACACAGCATTTGGTTTTCTGGATTAATATTAACACTACTATTTTGCATCATTTTTGTTATACTAGTATCAATTTTATAACCATTCATCATCAAATAAGAGAATAAAACTGGTATTTCTTCTGGTGTCATTAGGTCATTTTTACAACAACCAGAACAATTTATATCATTTCCAATCGATCTGAGTGCTAAATCGCATTTTTTTATTGGTGTGCAAGGTCCTGGAACTTTATAAGGACTTAGAGGGTTCATTTTAACACGCTGAACAATATTTGTTAAAGGTCCTTCTGGCATATCATTGATAGTAATGATATTTTTGTAACATTTCAAATAGGGGTCTAAATATGGTTGAGAGAAAAGAGCACAAGTTTTATGTCCCATTTTACATAAATAATGATATTTGTTTTATTTGTTTTATTTGTTTTATTTCAACATTTCAAACAGCAGAAAAACGATTTATTTAATATAAAAAAAATTGAAATACTAAATGTACTTCAACAATAATGTAAATCAAAATAAAATTATATCCTTTTAAACATAAAATTTAAATTTTAAAAAGATGATTATGAACAATGAATATGAACAACAACAACACACCAATGGAAACGGAAATGATATTTGTAATAATGATAATACTAATGTTTATATTGGAAAAACCAATGATGTTAATGGAATGGAGGTTTGCACAAATATATCGTCATACAAAACCAATAATAAAAACATCTATAGATTTAAATTTAGTGATGAATTTTCCATAGAATTAAGTAATTTTGCTAAAATTCATCAATATGATGATAGACATATTTTTAAAGAAGAGTGGAATTTGTGGTTAGAACAAAATGAGACTTTAGTAGAAACAGAAGTGCGTTTCTTAATGAATAATGGTTATGATGGAGATGTTATTGATAAGATGTTTAAAAGTGCTCGTTATTATTTCAGAAAGAAGAGTACTAGCAAAAAAGAACCAAAAGAAAGAAAACCATATATGGGAGTTACAAAGGAATTTATGGATAATATAGACAAATATTTGGTTAATAATAATGATAAACCATCAGAAGGGTTTGAGAAATTTTGTTTAGATAATGTAGAATTATTAAGAAGAGAAATTAAACATATGATGCTTCATGGAATGAATGAATATAAAGAAATTATGAATAAAATCAAAAAAACATATAAAAATCGATATTTTGTAAAACATGGAAATAAAAAATAAACTTAAAGATAATGTATTTACATTATAATATTATAAACATTATAATGGAGACGGAAATGAATATGGTTGATGTATTTTTAGGTAGTTGTAGTGGAGGTAACAGTTTTTTTTTGGATAATAAATCAGAAAAGAGAGAAATAATAATGGAAAACAGTGAGTTTTTGAAAAATGATATAAAAATAAGTAAAATTGTGAGAGAAATTCCTTATTATTATAATTATTTCTCTCCAATTTTGGATAATATAAATATAGAATTTGGCGAAATTGATGAAGAAAATAAGAAATATTTACATTTTGATAAGTTATATAATCAGAGAAAAATGGTTATTATAAAAAAAATGGATGAAAAATACGAAACCGTCGAATATTTTCTCTCAAATATAAAAAATCAGAACCAGTTTTTCAATGAATTTATTAATATTTACAAGAAAATGTTGAAATCTTTGGAAGTATTAGAAGAAAACGATATTTGTTATATTTTTATGGGGGATAATCGTGATGATATTGACATATCAATAGATAAATATGGAGCACCAATATTAGAATACTTTGGGTTTTCTCTCGTTAAATCAAGTTTGGATGTTGATTTATTGAAAAATATTAATATTAATCATGATTTTTTACCTATTGATTTTTGTATAATTAATTTTTTGTTAAATAATCCTGAAATAGAAAGTATTTCAAGTCAAAATCTATTAAAAATATGTGAAAAATATGTACTTGGTAATAAGACTTTTATCGAATTTCAAAAAATAACTGGAAAAAAAGTGGATTTTGTGTTTTACAAGAAAAATATAGAATATTTTATGAAATATGTAAATCAACGAAGAGAGAAAATAATTGCCGAAGTATATGAAAAAGGTGTGAAAACATGGGCAAATTATCAATTAAGTATTTTATTTTTGAATTTATTAATGAGATTTGTTAAATACAATGGAGATTCTAGAATATTCTATGATTATTTCTCTCAAATGTTATTGACAAATATCCAACCATCTATTGAAAAAAGACTTGATATTAATAAAAACATATCATATTTCGATGAATTTATTGAAATGGATGAAAAACAGTGGAAAAATTTCTCTCGTCAAATAAAAATATAAAGTACAAAGAACTAGAAAAATATTATTGAAGTTTTATTACAATAATATTTTGCTAAATGGTTATGACTGTAAATGGTTTTAATAATGTATTTATTTCTTTCCACCCTTCTTGCCACCTTTCTTGCCACCATGTTTGCGAGTTTTGCGACCATGCTTCTTTCCTCTGTGTTTGCGGGTTTTGCGACCACCCTTCTTGCCACCCTTCTTACCACCTTGCATTTCATCACTTTCAGCATCAAAATCTGATTCAAGATTGACTGGTTCAATAACTTCTTCGGTTTCTTCTTCAATATCCATTTCGTCATCACCACCCTTTCTAGATCTGCTTCTCTTGTTACTCATTGATTTCTTCATTCTTTTTGTTGAAGAACCCATTTCACTCTTTCTCTTACTAGCATCCTTAAGAGCATCTTTGAATTGATAGTTTGGGTTTTTAGCGTGACCTTCTTCGTAGATTTTTTTAACAAACATATTCCATTGACTTGGCATATTATTATATATATTATAAAAAGATAAAATCAAAAACAAAACTGGAAATTATAAATAAAATTGAAATAATTTTTTGTTAAATAGAGAGAAATAAAGTATTTCAAATTAGTTATATAACTTAGTTATTTAAAAATGACTTTTACTAGATTATATTATTCTGTATGCGATGTTAAATTAAATATTATTGGTTCTCTCTTAAATAATAATCCTAATGCTATTTATTGGGCATTCGAATTGTTTGATAGTGGTTTTACTAAAGAAGTTATGGAATTGCTTATTAAAATCTATTATTATTTCTACGCAAGTCTCAATCCTACATTTGAAAATTATATTTATACTAAATTATGGAACGAATATTTTGACAAATCTGATTATTCCATGAGAAAAAGTATTTTGAATTTGTTTATTACTAATTTATTATCTCGTCCATTTAATTACGATGTTTTTATATTACTAAACTATGCTAGACAAACGCAAAAACAATCTTCTGATTTTAAAAAAGAGAAAATACAAGAATATGTTTTGAATGAAAATTATTTATATTTATCAAAATTCATATTAAATGAAATGACCAATGAAGATGTGATAGACGAAAAGAATGAAACAATAAATTTTATTTACGATGAATTTATGAATAACCATGGGTTCTCTCTTAATAAATCTACTATTTTGAAAAATATTAGAAAAATATCAAAGAAATTTCCGTTTATAGAGAGAAATGTCATATTACTGACAAAAGTATTATATTTGTTTTCAAAAATAAATAAACTGAAACTTGGTAACAGTATTTATACAGAAGAAAATATAGGGTTCAATGATCTTAATAACAAAATTACCGAAATTTTGAAAGATGAAACCATTAGAGGTTGGAAGAAGTTACCATTATGTATAAAATACAAAACAAATGAATACAATTTTCGTGAATTGTTTAAAAATTTGCCATATAAAAAACCTATTAGTGAATTATGGTCACCAGAGGTATTTTATTACGAATGTTTAACAACCCCAATATGGACTAATAGAATTGCTGAATTTGGAGGAAATATTAAATCAGATAAGTATGTTATTTTTAAGAATGATGATGTGAGCGAAGAATTTTATTCGAAATATTGGTATGATCCAGAGGAGCAAAAGAGAGAAATACATGATATGATATGGGGAAGACAGGTTGTTGATGATGTTTATGTTGATTGGAAAAGGAATTCACTTATAACAGAACAAAATGAAGTATTTCAAAAGTTCGATTATAAATTATTATAATTTATTGGTTTATAATTTATTGGTTTATAATTTATTGGTTTATTAGTTTGAAAAATTATTGATAAAATTATTTTTTTCGATTTATCAATAATAAAAAAAATTGAAATTAAAAGTTTTACGGTCGGTGCCAGCATATTATATTTTCATACAACACACATATTTAAAATGACTAAGAATAAATTCGGAGGTAATAAACATAAAAGTCAAGCTCGCAAATTCATTAATGGAGATTCAAATAAAATTAATCGTCTACGAATTGTAGAAGAAGATGGCGAATTTTACGCACAGGTAAATAAGATTTTAGGCGGCGCTTTTTGCGAAGTCCAAAGTCTTAAAGGAATACCATATTTATGCAATATCGGTGGTAAATTTCGCGGTAAAAATAAATCATCTAATCGTTTATCCAAGGGTACGTGGGTTCTTGTTGGTGAAAGAACTTTCGAAACCACAAAAGAAGGTAAATTGCCAAAATGTGATTTATTAGAAGTATATTCGGAAAATGAAAAAGAACGACTTAAAAATGAAGAAGAACATATTAATTGGTCTATTTTCATTACAAATGATTTGAATAATTCTAATTTGACTATGGAAGATAATGATGGAACTTACGAGTTCTCTAATCAAAACCAGTCTAATTATTCTGAATTATTACAGAAGATTGAACAAGAAAGTAAAATTGGCGGAGCACAAAATATTGTACTAAGTCTTTCTTCTAAAAATAATGATAATTCCAGTAACAATTCTGATGAAGAATTTAATATTGATGATATTTAAAGTAATAACATAACATAAAATAAAAAATCAAATCAAATCATCATTATCACTATTTCTATTTGAACATAAAAAATTATAAATAAATATAATTAATAATATGAAAAATATATAAACAATCAAATCATACATTTTTTGTTTTTGTTTTGTTGTCTATAATAAGTATTTTATTTTTTTAATTAAAATTAATTAAATTAACCAAATAAAAATTATTTTGCTGCCCTCATAAATATATATACATAGTTGTCGGTTCTATTTACATTTTTTTTGTTTTTTGCTGTTCAGAGGACATATAATATACTTTGATTGTCTTTAAATTGTTTTTGGAATAATATTTGTTTCGGAATATTTATATTGAAAAAGATATAAAAACAAATAGCAAATATATTATATAATTAATTTCGAACCAATTATATTTATTAAACAATGAGTTTCAATATTTTTAAATCATCGAGAGATAGAGATAGAGAAGGAGGATATAGACGTGACAATGATACTCGGTTAAAGACTGATGATAAATTTAACAATGCGTTTAAGAGTTTAAACAAAGATAATAATACAGAAAAAAAAGTAGACAAAGAAGTTATCTTTGATTATAAAGAAGAACTTTTTCCTGAATTGGGTGGTGGGGGTGAGAGAGGAGAACAAAAATCTACACAAATAAAAGAACGAACTTTGAATTATATTGAAGCATCTAAAAAAGAAGTAAAACAAACTTCTGAAACATATTTACCAAAGGGATGGTTAGGAATTTATATTGAAGAACATGATTCGTCTAATGGTAATAAAAATATAAAGTTTGATAAAAGAAGCATTAGACCAACAATGGGGTTTAACAATGTAGACGTGACACATAATGTTATGTCACAACTTGTTGCAAATGGGGAAAAATGGAAAAATGATTATATAGATTTATATGGGGAAGATTTATATGAAAGAATATATTTAACACAAGAGACAAAAGATTTACAACAAATGGATATTAATGATATAATGAGTGATGAAGAGTTTGATAGTAGTGATGAATATAACTCAGATAATGATTATTATTAGGGGTTGGGTAGGGTTGAATTGGAATAGGTAATTAGTTTAAATTATTAATGAATAATACATTATAAATATAGTTAAGAACTAAAAGAATAATGGATACTGATACAGATATTGATTTTGATGACAACCATTTGGATGATGAATGGATAAAAGAATTTAAGGAAATTGATAAACAATATGAGAATTATTATTTAGACGATAATGAAAAAATTCGTGTAACATATGTTTATATTGATGGAGAAAATGAAATAATCCGGACTAAACAAGAGCATATTTTGCTTAGAAATGTGAATATTATTTCAAGAGAAGAGATTATTGGAATACTTAAAAGAAATAGTATAATAGACGAAATAAAATATACTGTGTTATCTATTTTAAAAATAAATATTGATTTAGATCCAAATGGTATTAATCGGTTTATAAATGAAGAAGATTATTTTACAGAAATAAAGGGACGAATGATGACACCTATTAAACATATTGATACTATTACTTTTGAACGTACCATAAAACTATTCAAAGACTTAAATGAAATTATTTTTGTTTTTCACGAGAAAATTAATAAATTAGATGTTGTACGAAATAGTAATAATGTGACAAAAAGAATATATGTGACTAGACCTGAAAGAGAGAAAAGTGGGCGAAAAACCGTAAGGAAGTATTGATTTGAAAATTGTTAATGATATTCATAAACGATTTAAATATATTTTAAATCAAAATATATGGAAGAGTGTTTTGATTTAAGAAATTTATATAATAATAAAAATATGATAAGAAATAAACGTGGACATATAATGCTCGACTGGTCTGATAATATTAGAGAGAAAATCGTCCAATTTTGGTTTATACTAGGAAAAGACATGGGGACAGAAATCAACACTTTAGAAACACGTTTTAGAGAAATTATGTCAATCTTAACAAGAAATTTATGTAGTATTTATGCTGTGGAAATAAATGATTCCAAAGAGTTATTACCATTAATGTTTAAATTATTATTTCACATTAGAAGTCCATATACTGGTTTGGGTAACAGAAAAATTTCCTATATGATGTTGAAAGTATGGTACGATTATTATCCATTGGCATCAATTTATGCTCTCGAACAATTTTTAACTGGTGATAAATTTGGGTGTTGGAGAGATGTTAAAGGTCTATGTAATTATTTGAAATATGATTGTAAATATAGTGAAAATCATCCAATTATTATTAATTGTTGTTTATTAATGAATAGACAAATAGAAAAAGATATGGAAAGTTTGACGGATAAATATTATACATATGCTGGTGCTGGTGCTGGCGCTGATAACAATAATCATATTATTTCAAATGTTGCCAAATGGGTGCCTCGTGAAAAATCAAATAATGGCAAAAATGACTGGTTATTTACTATGCTGTCACAATTTTATTTCAGGGAATATATTTTTCATGCAAAAACATACGAAAGTTATATAAGATCAATAAGAAAAACAAAAATGGACTACCGAAAATTGTGCTCTAGTTTGAATTCTTATTTGGGTACTCTTGAGACTATTATGAGTTCAGGACGTGTGTGTGATATAAAGTTGTCCGATTTGTCGTCGCAAAATTTACTTGATTACAGTAGTTATTTTTTAAAGAATGATAATAAATGTGATTTTACTTCCTTTGTTGAAAAAGAAGAATACAAGATAATGAAGGGTGCCGAATTAAATATTGGACAATTCGTTACAAAAGCAGTGAAATTAATTGATAATTGCAGTGATCATAATGTATGTGAACGTAAAATGTTAAATGTTATGTGGAATAAATATATTGAGGATATAGAAATGAATGATGTTGTTATTCCAATGTTGGATGTATCTATTTCTGACAAAAGACAATTATATGAGGCAATTGGATATTGTATTATTGTTTCTATGAAGTCGAAATTCGGTGCCGGGTTAGTAAGTTTCGGAACACATGGAAAATGGATCAATTTGGAAAATTGTGTGGAGAATTTTGTGGAAATGGTGGAAACAATTATAAATGAAATAAATTCCGACAAAACTATGAAATGTAATTTTTATGATGGATTTAGAATATTAGCAAGTGCAATGGAAACCGCAATAATAACAAATTACGAAATGTCGAAATATAAAATTATTGTTTTTTCTACAATGGACTTTGATTATTCAAACAACAACAACGACAATGATATGATTAATAACCTATTAGCAGAAAATATTAACACGATTTTTGATAATAAAAAAATGGACGCAAAACCAGGATTAATATTATGGAATTTAGGACATGTATCTGTCAATAATGGATTTCCAAGTGAAGTATATAATAATAAGAATATATTAATGATTTCTGGTCAGACAAAAGAATACTTGAATATTATTGGTGGGAAAAAGGTATATAGTGGGAATAAAAGTTCTTCGCAATATTCTATGATTAATTCTTATAATTTTTTGGAGAATGTTCTTAATAGAAAATGTTATTCGCGTATTGAAAAACATTTTATTGATAACTATTTGTGATTGGGTTCTTATTCTTTTGTTTTGTTTTGTTTTATTTTCTTGATTTTTTGGATTTTCTTAATTTTCTTCTCTTGTGTGTTTTATTTTTTCTCCTCTTTTGTGTCTTTGATTTTCTCCTTTTTTGTGTCTTTGACCCCCTTTTTCTTCTCTTTCCTCCATAAAAGTCTTCTTCTTCTTCTTTTCCAACATATGTAAAATTATTCATTAAATCACTAACATCATCATCAGTTATATTTTTGTTTCTTTTATCATTTAAAATTACATCATATATGAAATCTTGCAATTCAATATACTCTGCTTCATTTTTTAACTCTTTTATATCATTTTGGTCTCGCGCTTCTTTTATATAATCAAAATACTTTTTCTCTTTACCCATATTGTATCTATATGTTCCCATGAAATCAATAAATTTTTTAAATAATATATCCTTTTTACTTGGCATTCCTTCCATTTTCTTATAAAGTTCTTCTTTCTTTAATTTATTTTGTTCTTCAATGAAATTATTTTGAGTTGTTAAATTATTAACTTGTTGATCGTATTTAATTTTACTCATTTGAGAGGTTTCGTTTTGTATAATATCATTCGCCATTTGAAATGCTTGTTCATCAGTAATACTATCACCTAATGTATTAATTAAATGTTGAACTAAACGCATTCTAAAATCTTCTATATCTTCTCCAGGGTATTGTCTTGGAACACCATTATTATTAATTAATTGGTCTAAATATGCTGGAATTGGTGTTGGAACATCATCATCGTTTATATTCATATATATATATAATATAAATAAAAAAAATTGAAATACAAAAAGGTATATTGGAATATAGTATACTAAATTAATCAATACAATACTTTTAAAATGTCTTATTCTTACCCTTTGAACTCAATGTTTTATGCTAACAAACTCGGTTTTAATTATGATAATATTAATGGTATAGATAATATTAATGCCATAAATGATAATGATGATAATATTAATAATTTAACTTTTAGTGATTATATAGATTTCAGTTTACGATTGAATATGAATGCTATTTCAACGAATTCGAGATTATTTTGTCAAAATTATAAAAAAATATTTATTCCGACTAATTTGGAATATAATTGCAATTATAAAATGTTGAATAACCATATTTCAATAAAGGAAGTAAAAAATGAGGAGAATACTGTTACAAATAATGATTGGTGTTATGAGAATAGGGAAGTAGATGATTATTATAGAGAATTGCCAGAGAGAAAAAGAAGACGCATTGACAATAATATGGAATATTGTGACATGGTTTAAAGTTTACGACGGTTATAAAGTTTACGACGGTTATAAAGTTTACGATTGGTTTAAATGTCAAATAATGTAATAATATTTATTTTGTAGCAACAATTAAATACACTTGTATGCTTTCAATAGCTTTATCTATTTTGTCTATTAAAATTTTGTCATATTCTTCATTTAACATAATTTTATGCTTTTCATTAATTAATTCTGTCAAACATTGTTTGAATACATCTTTACTTGGTCTTTTTTCAAAAAATTCATCGACAAATATTTTTATCTTTTCTATATCCATAATTATTTATTATTTAATAAAAATCTTTTAAATAGA
>Ga0078894_10004595_pt1 | contig 10575 bp, 3 predicted proteins | sample LauGreSu1BDMLBSD_2_FD_67506 | JGI IMG/M metagenome (GOLD analysis project Ga0078894, IMG submission 67506) | Freshwater lake microbial communities from Lake Michigan, USA - Su13.BD.MLB.SD (version 4) (version 4) | ecosystem: Environmental > Aquatic > Freshwater > Lake | place: Lake Michigan, USA... | reverse complement strand
AGCACGTCGCCCGCGATCTGCTCCTCGAGGAAGCGCGCGAACGGCTTGTCCTCGTTGAGCGCGCGGATCACGTAGTCGCGGTACGGCCACGCGTGCTCGCGCGGCTTGTCCTTGTCGAAGCCGTGCGTGTCGGCGTAGTGCACGACGTCGAGCCAGTGGCGCGCCCAGCGCTCGCCGTGGCGCGGCGACGCGAGCAGCCGGTCGACGAGCGCGTCGTACCTGCGCGGATCGGGATCGGCGATGTACGCGTCGAGTTCCTCGGCCGTGGGCGGAAGGCCCGTGAGATCGAAGTAGACGCGGCGGCACAGCGTGCGTGCGTCGGCTTCGGGCGACGGGGCGAGTCTGTCCCGCTGCAGGCGCGCGCGCACGAATCCGTCGATCGGGTTGGCTTCGCCGCCGGGAACCTCGGGCCGCACGATCGGCTTCAGGCTCCACCAGTCGCGCGGGTCGCCCACGGTCGCACTCGCGTGCTGGGGCCACACCGCGCCCTCGTCGATCCAGCGCCGCACGAGCGCGATCTCCGCCTCGCTCAGCGGCTCGCCCTTGGGCGGCATCGTCATGTCGGTGTCGGCGCCGGTGATGTAGCGGACGAGCGGGCTCGCTTCGGCGTCGCCCGCGCGGATGTTCGGCGCCGAAAGCTCGCCGCCCTCGAGCGCGATCGAGCGCACGTCGAGCCGGTAGCCGCTCCGCTGCTTCTCCGGCCCATGGCAGGGCAGGCACTTTGCCGCGAGGATCGGTGCGATGTCGCGCTCGAAGTCAACGCCGCGCTCGACCGGGCCCGACAGGGCTGCGATCGCGCATGCGGCATGAAGCGTGACGAACGGCATGTCGGCACTCTACTTGCGAGGTGCCGCGTTCACGCCCGTTTCCTGCGGCCTGCGCGCCAAAAACGCACAGCGCCCCCAAGGCGGGAGCGCTGCGTGATGCCGGTGACAGGAATCGAACCTGCAAGCCTTTAGGGGGCGGCGGATTTTGAATCCGCTGCGTCTGCCAGTTCCGCCACACCGGCGGCGGATCCGCAGTGTAGCGCCGCCGTCCGTGGATTTTCCGCCGACCTGAGAGATGGAGCGCGTCCGTGCGGAAGCAAGACAGGCGCGCTCCTGCGCCATCCCGTCTGCGACGTCGTTGACCCGCATCCACACCCCCATCACGAAGGACCAGAAAGACATGAACCGCATCGCCACTCGACTCGGACTCGCCGCGATCTCTGCGGCGATCCTCGCAGCCCCGGCCCTCGCCCAATCCGACGACTGCGCCGCGCCGACCCCGATCGCAGGGGCCGTCGTGGTGCCGTTCGACCTCACCACCGCCACGCCGAGCGGGCAGGGCAACGTGCTCCAGTGCGTGCAGGGCGGAGGCGCGAGCGGCTTCCTCGGCCGCGACGTCTGGTTCTGCTGGACCGCCGACTGCGACGGCATGGTGCGCATCTCGACCTGCGGACTCACGCAGGGCGACACGGTCGTCGCGATCTACCCCGAGGCCGTCGGCTGCAACTGTCCCGGCGACATGGCGCCGCTCTGCTGCAGCGACGACGCCTGCGAGAAGCAGTCGGAAGTCACCTGCGAGGTCCGCTGCGGCGTGCGCTACCTGATCCAGGTGGGAACCAAGCCGAACAGCCCGGGATTCACCGGCTCGGTGCGCATCGAATGCGAGGGCAAGCCGTGCGAGGGTGGCGGCAACGGCGGCGCGCTCACGCCGCCCGAGTGCGGCGAGTGCTGCGGCGCGCGGCCGCCGCTCGTCGACGGACTCTCGACGCCGTTTGCGCCGGGGCAGGTCGCCGTTGCGACGCAGTTCCGCGACTTCGGAAGCGGTCCCGCGCTCTTCCTCGTCGACATCGGCGACCAGACGGCGGCGCCCGTCGGAGGACCGCCGATCTCCAACTGGAACACGCAGCGCTACACGCATCCCACGTGGGACATCCCGACCCTCGGCGCCGTGTTCGGCAACACCTTCGACGGCGCGGGCAACATCTTCGTCGCCCACACCACGGTCTACCCCAACTGGTTCGTGAACTTCGACCTCGTCGGCTTCGGCGGCGCGGGCGCGATCTACCGCATCAACGGCGCGACGGGTGCGATCGACGGCACGCCGTTCAAGGTGCTGCCGCAGCAGGTCGATCCGAGCCTGAGCCCGACGGCGCCGTATCCCGGCGTCGGCCAGCTCGACTTCGACTGCACGCGCAACCTGCTCATCGCGTCGAACTTCGAGGATGGCCGCATCTACACCATCCACGCAGCCACCGGCGTGGTGCACGCGTTCGACTTCGCAACCGGGAGCGCAGCGGGACCGATGAACGGCAACGGCAACCAACTCGCCGAGGCAGGCGATGCGCCGGGCGCCGCGCCGCTCGGCGAGCGCGTGTGGGCCGTCAAGCTCGCGGGCGACCGCATCTACTACTCGGTGTGGTCGCAGGATTCGGGCGCCTCGGTGGGCGCCGGCCCGAACACGGTGCGCTCGGTGCGCATCGATGCAGCGGGCGCGTTCCTCCCCTCGAGCGACCGGCTCGAGCTCGCGACGCAGCCCTATGCGCCGGGATATCCGACCAACCCGATCTCCGACATCTCCTTCGACAACGAGTGCTGCATGCTCGTCAGCGAGCGCTCGATGTTCGGGCTGAGCGACAGCAGCGCCCACGCCTCGCGCACCATGCGGTTCTGCTTCGATGCAGCGGCGGCCGCCTGGTCGACGCCGATCACCTACGACGTCGGCCACGACTGGGGCCCGCACAACTACGGCACCAACAGCGCCGGCGGCGTCGACTTCGTGCTCGGCTCGAACGGACCGCAGGTGTGGTCGCTCGCCGACGCCGTGCAGATCTCGGCCTCGCCCTTCATCTACGGCCTCACCGCGCAGCCCGTCGCCGGCGGCGGCGAGTCGAACGGCCCCGCGGTCGACCTCGACGGCGACACGACGCAGTTCATGAAGTACCAGCTTGGTTCGCTCGACATCACCTGCTGGGACGCAGCCCAGTCGCTGCCCTGCGAGTTCGACACCGGGTCGATCCGCTGCGTGCCGAACTCGGACGGCACGATGGGCTACATCTGGAACGTCACCGTCACCAACAACTCGGCCGTTCCCGCCAACCTGCTCATCCTGCCCGATCCGTTCTTCGCGCCGAACAACGTCATCGTGCTCAACCCTGCGCTCGGCCAGGGCGCCTCGACCACGCTGCAGATCCCGATCTCGGGCGGCGCTCCCGGCACGCAGTTCTGCTTCAGCGCCACGCTTGCGGGCTCCACCGGCCACGAGTGCTGCACGCAGGAGGTCTGCATCCAGCTTCCCGACTGCGAGTGCTTCGACTCGATCGTGAACGTGAAGGACGTGGTGGGCGCCAACAACTTCGAGTTCTCGCTGAACATGACGAACCTCACGCCGCTCTCGGGAACGCCGTTCGTCGGCGAGTGGGTCACGCTCGCGGTCGCCCCGGGCTATGCGGCCACCATCAGCCCCACGCTGATCAACATTCCCTCGCTGCCCGTGTTCGCCAGCACGCCTGTGGGTCCGATCTCGGTCAGCACCGCGCTGCCCCCGGGCTCGGTCATCACGATCATCGTGGGCCTTCACTCGCAGAGCTTCCATCCGTGCTGCTTCCGCGAGATCGAGATCACGGTGCCCGCGCCGACGGCGAGCTCGACACCGGGCGACGCCAACGGCGACGGCGTGGTCAACGCCTCCGACCTCGCGATGGTGCTCTCGGGATGGGGCACTGCAGGCGCCACGGATCTCAACCGCGACGGGACGACCGACGCGCAGGATCTCGCCATCCTGCTCGCGAACTGGAGCTGAACGGCGGGACGAACCCGGCTCGCGCCGCGGTGCCGATGCTCCTCTCCTCACGCAGCCCGCGGATGACTCCGCGGGCTGCGGTTCTTTTGGGCCGAGCGCGATCGGCGGACGCAGGGTTGCGCGCAGCCGCGTCGTCGACCTGTGCTGGTGAGACCCGCGCTGCCGAGCCCGTGCGCATCGCCCGCTCGGATAGCATGGATGCATGCAGCAGATCGCGCCGGAATCCCTCCTCGCGTCGTTTCCCGATGCGGTGATCTCGATCGACCGCCGCAGCACGATCCTGTTCGTGAACGACGCCGCCGTGCGGCTGTTCGGCTTCGCGCGCGAGGAATTCGTGGGGCGCGCGCTCGGCGACACGATCATCCCCGCCGATCTGCGCAGCCAGCACCTGCGCGGGATGGATCGATTCGCGGCCACGGGCAGCGGTCCGGTCATCGGTCGCCGCATCGACATCGTCGCGTGCGACCGCGCGGGCCGGCGCTTTCCGATCGAGCTGCTGGTCTTTCTCGACGCGCAGCGCCCGGGCGAGGTCTTCCACGCGACCATCCGCGACACGAGCGACCGGGCCGCGCGCGACGCGGTGATCTCGGCGGAGCGCGACCGTCTGCGCGAGATGCTCGACGCGACCGCCGACGCCTGGTGGGACTGCTCGCTCGGCGGTTCCACGCGCTTCAGCGAATCGGCGGCGGCGGTCGTCGGGTTCCCGCACGAAAGCACGCCGGACTGCGCGCCGCCGCTCATCCCCTCCATCCACGCCGATGACCGCGCGCGCGTGCTCGAGGCGTGGAGGGCCCATCTCGCGGGGCACGTGGCCCGCTACGAGTGCACGCACCGCGTGACACGCGCCGACGGCGCCACGCGATGGCTGCGGCAGCGCGGCCGTGCCGTCGAGTTCGCGAGCGGACGCCCCACGCGCATCGTGGGCACCGTGGCCGACGTGACGGAGCAGCAGTCGGCCGAGGAGCGGCTTCGCAACGCACAGAAGCTCGAGCTGCTCGGACTGCTCGCGGGCGGCTTTGCCCACGACCTCAACAACATGCTCGCCGCGATCAGGGGGCACGCGGCGCTTGCCGCGACCGAGCACGGCGTGTCGGCGCCGGCGCTCGAGTCGCTCGCATCGATCCAGCTCGCCACCACCAAGGCGCGGATGCTCACGACGAACCTGCTTTCGCTCGGAAAGCCGTCGGCGGAGTCGATCGAGCGGTTTGCCGTGCGCGCCGCCATCGAGGAAGCGGTCGACCTCATCCGGCCCGGTGTCCCGAAGTCCGTCGCGATCACGCTCGATCTGGCGCAGGCGGATGGAGTGGAGGTCACGCTCGATCCGACGTCGTTCCACCAGGCGCTCGTCAACCTGCTGGTGAATGCGCGCGACGCGATGCCCGGGGGCGGGACGCTTCGCGTCAGCGCCGCGCCGCTCGCGCAGGATGGCGTCGGCGAGTCGGTGCGCATCGTCGTCGAGGACACGGGCGTCGGCATTCCGCCCGAGGCGCTCAGCCGCGTGTTCGAGCCGTTCTTCACGACCAAGCCGCAGGGTGTCGGCACCGGGCTCGGTCTGCCGGTCGTGCATCAGGTGGTCACGGGTGCGGGCGGCACCATGTCCATCGAGAGCGACGTCGGGCGCGGCACGAGGTTCACGATCCTGCTGCCCGCGCAGCGCGCCGTTGCGGGCGCAGCGCCGAGGTCGCTCGACGTGCGCGCCGACACATCGCGCACGGTGCTGCTGCTCGAGCCGCACCCCGTGCTTCGTCCCATGCTTGCCGAGGCCCTTCGGTCCGTCGGCTTCACGGTGCTCGAGGCTGAGAGCGAGGCGCGCGCCACATCGCTGGCCCACGAGCAGGCGCGTGGCGGCGGCGACGCGAGCCGCATCGCCGCGCTCGTGGTGGACGCGGGTTCCGATCCAGTCGCGGCGATGTCGCTCCATGCGCGGCTTTCCACGCTGGCCGGCGGGATGCTGTCCGCCGTGTTCATGTCGTCGCATCCGCGCTTCTCCGCGCGGCCGGACCTCGGGCAGCGCGTCCGCGTGCTGCAGAAGCCGTTCGAGATCAACGAGTTCATCGAGTCACTCGACGCCGTGCTCGGCGGGCGCGTCTGACGCGGCGTCCGTGGGGATGCCTGCGTCGCGGGGGCCTCCGCGCGAATTTTCAAAAATCGCGCGGCACCGGCTAGGCACGGCGCGAAGCCCTGATACACTAACAAAACCCGAACGGATTCGGGCCCCAAGCGAATGGCGGGCGCAAGCCCGGGTGAAAGGCGTCGCAACTGTTCTGCGCCGTCGCCGATTCGTTGCGGCTCGTCGCAGGCAGCCAGTTGGTCTGAAGTGGACAGGCCCACGTGGGTGGCCCACATGGGTGGCCCACATGGACAGGCCCACGTGGATGACCCACGTGGATGGCCCAAAGAGCATGGCGGCGTCTGCGCGCGCGGTTCGGGGTTCGTCGTCGGGCGGTTTCTGTGCGTCATGCGTGCGTGGGTCCCGAGTGGGGCCCGCGATGTATCCGCGAGGACTTTCGCACGGACCTGTTCGCACGAGTTGTCTGCACGCTGCATGGAGTGTCCATGCGGGCATCGGCCACGGTCGGCCTTCATCCAGTGACGGCAAGTGACGTCAAGTGACGGGTAGTGCACGGGTCTGCAGTGTGTACATGGCTTGAACAGGAGTAGAGGAGTAGCGGATGTCGTTTCAGGATCTCGGCATGTTCATTCGCACTGGAAACGGTGCTTCGGTGCAGGCACCGGCAAAGGTAGATGCGTCGCCTTCCACTGCAATGTGGGAGCAGGCGACGATGGAACGCCTGCGCCGTCGCGCCCGAAGGCGACCGCCATCAAGGCTTGCAAGCGCGCGCGATGTGGGAGAAGTCGCGCGGATCGTGCAGGAGCGGCTGTCCGCATTGGATGCAGCATTCGACGGCACGGCTTCGTCCCAGGGTGCCGGAGATGGATGCAGGCCGTTGGAAAGGCAGTATCACGCACTTGAAGGAGCTGTCGAGTCATGCGATCAGCCGCAAGACAGCTCGGACATGCAGCCGAGGCAGATGACGCCGATTCAGAGTGCATCCGGCGCATCGACCAAGGCGCAGCGTGTGCAGGCCGTTCGTGCATTGCTGGACGCGAAGGCGCGTCGAGAGGGAACAGCTGCGCCGAAAGTGGGTGACGAGGTTTCGAGGGAGCCGAGTGCGCGGCAGCCGGATGCGCACGGCTGTGCTGCCGAAGGTGTTCTCGATGGCGAATGCGACGGCGAATACGCCGCCGGAAGCAGCGCTGTCAGGAGCGTCGGGAGTGGCTGCCATGCAGCGAGCCTACATGGGATTGCCGCTGCTCCTTCTGCGACTCGTGAATGCATGATCCCCGTGGGAAAGGTGAAGGTCGTGCCCGAGGATGGCACCAAGGACATTCAGATTGGCATTTCCCTGCGCTGTGGCGCGGTCCATGAACTTTGCGGTCTGTGCGGATCGGACACGAATGGCGCAAGCGTTGAAGCGGCGTATCGAGAGCAGTCTGCCTCTCGCGACGATTGCACGGAGGCTGGAGCCGAGGCCGAAGTCGAGGCCGAAGTCGAGGCCGAAGACATCGCCGCTCGGCGTGTACTTGCCTCGATGGCTCCAGTCGGATGTGTCATGCGCATGCTGCAATCGTGGGCGAGCGGATGCAGCGGCATGGACGACAGGCATGAAGGATGCGTGCGCGATGCGTGTGACTCGGATGGTGGTAGCGCGGCATGCGGTTCGATGGCAGCACGTGCACTCGTCGAGCGTGGGGTCCTGTGGATTGGATGTCGAGTTCAGCCTGACGCCCAGGCGCTCTGGCGCATGGATGCGGGCGGTCTCGTGGCGGCGCGGTCGATCTACCTGCGCGACGATGGTCATGTGCTTTCTTCATCGATCATGCGCACGCTTCATGGCGGCGCATGCAATTCCGTGAAGACGGGTGGCCGTGACGCGGCCTGCAGGCGCTCCATGGCGCAGCGCGTCTGGTGCGCCGAGCAGGCGCTGCGCCTCGGAGCCGGAGGCGTGATCGTGATCGACGGCCATCACTTCGACACGCTGGCGTGGCGCCGCCTGCATCTGGCTGCACAATCGGCCTCGCAGGCTGCGGCACTTGGCGATGACGGTTCTCTCGATGCAGCGACTGCGGGCGGCGCACCAGGCCCCATCGTCCTCGTACTGACGTCTCCGCATGCCTCGGGCGGCCTTCGCCCGCGCGGGTGTGCGGCTGAAACGCGGTGGACGGTGCATCCGGCCTTCGACATCGCTTGGAACCGTGGTCCGCTCGGGCGTGTTGGCACGGCGAGTGCCAGCGGCGGCAGCAACTGCTGGCACGCACGTGCGCGTGCACCTGCATGGCGCATGCGGTTGGTCTCCGCGCGTTCCCTCGACTCGGTGGTCACTGCGTCCGAGCCAAGCAGATCCGCCAAGCGTGCATGGCTCGAGCAAGGGCGGTTGGAGTGTCTCGTGCGCAGCCATGAGGCAGTCGAGGCGCTGCATCCGTCGTATCGGATTGCATCGGCAACCATCCCTGCCTCCATGCGCGTTCTGAAGGAACGTAGCCAGAGCTCTTTCATGCGAAGTGACTTGGCCCTCGACTTCGCTTGCGACTCGGCGTTCGACTCAGGCTTCGGCGAGGCAGAGACGCTCGCGCAGTGCCTCGCCTCAAAGGAACTTCGTTCCGTGCGTTCCGCACTCTCCGCATAGGAGCAGCCCAGTGGAAGGATCTGCTTTCACATCTCCCGAGCAACTCGCTGTGGAGGATCACGCGGCGGCCATTTCAGCAGCCAGTACTCCCGCAAGTGATCTGCTGGGTACATGCGCGCCGCATGGCACTCGTGTCGCCGTCACGTCGGATCGCAATGATGGTTCTCTCTGCCAAGAGCCAGCGTGTCGTTTCATTGCGGTGCACTTTCCCCACTGGACCATCGATCTCGAGATGGCGCTTCTGCGGCGAACCCTGAGCCGCAGAGGCGGAGATGTTCCAATGGCCGAGATGCCTTCGACGGGGGTGAGGCCAGGAGTGAGACCAAGTCTGAAGCCAGGTCTGGACATCGGTTTGCCTGTCATCGTGGTCCATGAGCGAAACCGCGTACAACACGTCGTGGGTGCATGCAGTCTTGCGACGGCCAGTGGCGTACGCGTCGGCATGACCATGGCGCAGGCCGAAGCGGCATGCATGTACGACAATGCGCATCCGAAGCGTGCCTCGACAGGCGGTGCGGCCAAAAGCGGCGCAGCCGTACTCTTCGACCAGCTTTCCGAACTGCGCGTGCAGGACCATCGGCATGGCATGCATGCGATGTCGGTCGGAGGAGTGCGCTGGAGCGACCGCATCGTGTCGCTCAGCCGGCGGATGATGGCCATCGCATGGAGCGGCTCCCTCGCACAAAGGGCGATCGAGCGTGTGGCGATCTGCCTGCAGCGCTGGATTCCAGTTGTGGCGCTCGATCATGCCAGTGCAGCCACCGAGCGCGCTGCAGGCGATCCCGAGCGGATGGGCGAAGTGGTAGACACCATCGTCGGTGACCTCACTGGTTGCGCAGCCCTGTATAGAAGGCGTTTCCGCACAGAACAGGCGCTGCTGCAGCGCATCACGGCATGCCTCGATCGGCGGGGACTTCGCGCGCGTGCCGTCACGGCGTCCACCCCGGGTGCAGCCATGGCAATGGCGCGGTTCATGATCGGCAGCAGGGCCGAGCAGCGTGAAGGCATGGGTGCGAAGGATCCCGATATGCATCGCAGGGATGGCAGTCTGGCGCGTCCGTCCAGCCCTTCCGCGACATCCACGCGTCTCGCGATTCCGCAAGGCCGCGAGCTTGCATATCTCGCGGCGTTGCCAATCGAGTCGCTGCGCATCGATCCCGCCGCCGCCACTGCGCTGCGGTCGGTCGAAGTCTCCACGGTTGGACAGCTTGCAGCGCTTGGACGCGCAGGCGTGGCTGCGCGATTGTCATCAGGGCCAGGCATCCACGCAGGCAGGTTGGGCAGGCAAGCCAGCATGGCCAGTGGCGTCGGCATGTGTGCGGAGGTCGTGCCTCGATCCTCTGCTGGCGCGAGAGTCGGGCGTCCGCGTTCCCGACATATGGCGACCACGGGCCGGTGGGGTCCTGAGACCCCTTCGCTCTTCGACTTCGGCGGTACGACGATGCCTTGCAGCCCAACTCATGCGCAGAACCTGCGTCCCGCCACGCCGTCCCCAGGCACATGCATGACCGATGTGTTGTCGCGGCTTGATCGCGCGTTGGATTCGCGTGAGGCGCAGGGCGCCGGGTGCATGCAGCGTGACGGCCTGCACATCCTGCATGCCTGCGAGCCATGGTCGCTTCGGCACGATTTCGAGACACCCACAGCCCGCATGGAGGCGATCCTGCTTGGCTGCGGTGTTCTGCTCGAGCGTTTGGTGTGTGCGTTGCGGGAACAAAGGCAGGGATTGGGTGCCGCGGTCTGGACATTCCGACACGCCAATGTGCCCGTAGACACATCGACGGATATCGGGGGATCCCTTCGCCAGCGCGAGAGTCTTCAGCGCGAGAGTCTTCAGCGCGAGAGTCTTCAGACCGTGCTTCCGATGCGGATGGCTCGTCCCAGCGCTCGTGCAGCTCATCTCTGGTCGATCCTCCGTGCCAGGCTGGAGCGTGTTCCGCTCGACCACGCGATCGAATCGATCGAATGCCGTATCGATCATGCTCCACGGCAGCGCTACCGACAAGGACGCCTTGCTACCGGAGCAGTGTCGCAGTCGACACCTGATGCAGTGCCTGGTGCGGCGTTGGCATCCAAGCGGCGCGCGTCGGTGTTGCCTCAT
>Ga0078894_10004594_pt1 | contig 10576 bp, 10 predicted proteins | sample LauGreSu1BDMLBSD_2_FD_67506 | JGI IMG/M metagenome (GOLD analysis project Ga0078894, IMG submission 67506) | Freshwater lake microbial communities from Lake Michigan, USA - Su13.BD.MLB.SD (version 4) (version 4) | ecosystem: Environmental > Aquatic > Freshwater > Lake | place: Lake Michigan... | reverse complement strand
GACACCCCTCGTTTTGCCGAGTTACTTGGTGATGGTTCGCAGTGGGGATTAAATATTCAGTACTGTGTCCAACCTTCGCCTGATGGCCTAGCGCAAGCATTTACCTTGGGTAAACACTTTATTGGCAATTCGCCCAGTGCACTGGTGCTTGGCGACAATATTTTTTATGGCCATGAGTTGGTAGAACAACTCAATGGTGCTAATGAAGCAAGTAGCGGAGCGACAGTGTTTGCCTATCACGTTACTGACCCCGAGCGCTATGGTGTCGTTGAATTTGATAAAGACTATAAAGCCCTCTCCATCGAAGAAAAGCCCTCTAAACCGAGAAGTAACTATGCAGTAACCGGACTGTATTTTTACGATAATCAGGTCTGCGATATTGCTGCCTCAATAAAGCCTAGTGCAAGAGGTGAGCTAGAAATTACCGATGTGAATCGCACCTATCTCAATCAAAATGCCTTGCGAGTTGAAGTGATGGGTCGAGGATTTGCTTGGTTAGATACTGGAACGCACGATTCTTTACTCGATGCTGCTGGATTTATTGCCACACTACAAAAGCGCCAAGGCCTGATGGTCGCATGCCCAGAGGAAATTGCCTTTCGACAAGGGTGGATTAGTGCAGAAGCCGTCCAAAAAGTAGCCGATCAACTCAATAAAAATAGTTATGGTCAATACTTAAATAAAATTCTGATTGAGCTAAACACGAGTGCTCAGGCTATTTCCTTATCAGTAAAGAGCTAGGACATGGCCGACTCTAAATTACAAGTAACAGCAACGTCCATTCCTGAGGTCTTAATCATCGAGCCCAAGGTCTTTGGCGATTCCCGCGGTTGGTTTGCTGAGTCCTTTAATGTGAACGACTTTGCCATTGCAACAGGTCTAAATGTTCAGTTTGTTCAAGACAATCATTCTTTTTCCGGGCAGTGGACTCTGCGGGGTTTGCATTATCAGCTTCAGCACACCCAGGGGAAATTAGTGAGAGTGACTGCTGGAAGTGTCTATGATGTGGCGGTCGATTTAAGAAAACACTCAAGCACATTTGGTAAATGGATAGGTCTGGAACTTTCTGCTGAGAACCACAAACAACTTTGGGTGCCCCCTGGCTTTGCGCATGGCTTTTTAGTCTTATCGGAGACGGCCGAGTTTCTCTACAAGACCACTGACTATTACGACCCCAGCAGTGAAGTTTGCCTGTCATGGTGTGACTCAGTCGTTGGGATTGAGTGGCCACTGCCGCATGGTCAGGAGGCTTTACTCAATGCCAAAGATGCCGCTGGTCTTGCATGGGATACTGCGCCAAAATTCTAGTTAGCGCTCTTTAATGGCTAAATCCTCTTAGCTCATTACAAACAATACGATAATGCTGAAATGACCAGTCAGCACCATTCATTTCAGCCCCTTGAACCGGCAGATTCAGCCCCAAAAATTCTGCTGGTGAAGTTATCATCCCTGGGGGATGTTTTGCATAACCTACCAATTGTCTGGGATTTACGCAAGCGTTTGCCAGAAGCACAAATTGATTGGATTGTAGAAGAGGCGTACGTCCCTTTACTGGAACCGCTCAAAACAACAGATTCTTTTCGGGGAATTGACCGAATTATTCCACTAGCCTTTCGTCGCTGGAGAAAGCATATATTCTCCATTCGAACCTGGCAAGAATTTTTTGCTATGCGTAAATTGTTGCATTCTGTGACCTACGATATTGTGATTGAAACCCAAGGGCTTTTAAAGTCAGCCTTGGTGTGCGCCTTGGCGAAGAAGTCCAATCATGCAATTGTCACTGGACTGGGGAATGCAACGGAACATTCGGGCTATGAGCCGATGGCTAGGATATTTTATACGCAATCGGTTCACGTGCCAGTTAAATGCCATGCGATTGATCGCTCTCGCCAAGTGATGTGCTCGGCGCTTGATTGGCCTCTAATTGATCGGTACAGTGAGCCACCGCTCTTTTACCTATCAACCTTTGTCAAGCAGCTAGCACCACTCCCAATCGAAGGCTTAAGAAAACAACCAAATGGTGAAACAATTCCTTATATAGTCTGTTTTCATTCAACGGCACGAGCAGCAAAGCGCTGGCCTAATAAGAGCTGGATTGAACTGGGTAAAGCATTGTCTAGTCAAGGCTATCAAGTTCTTTTTCCGTGGGGTAACTCACAAGAAAAGAAAATTAGTGAAAGCCTAGCGAGCCAAGTTCCAGGGGCTATTGTGCCAGGTGCATTCTCGATTGAGGAAGCCTATCATTTGATCGCTCGTGCTGCGCTGACCATCGGCGTAGATACTGGCTTAACCCATTTAGCTGCAGTCTTGGGCAAGCCTACGATTGAAATTTACTGCGATTCACCAAGGTGGAAGACGGAGGGTTATTGGAGAAAAAATATCGCTAATTTTGGAGACTATAAGAGTATTCCGCAGGTGAATACCGTTATTGTTGATGCAATCGCAATTTTGCGGCAAAACGATTTTTAGGCATTTAATATGTAAAGCCTCATAATACATTACTAAATCCCCACTTTTTTGACCTAAATCATTTTTTAAGATTAGCCATGAATAAAATTTTGATCACCGGAGGTGCTGGTTTTTTAGGCTCTCACTTAGCCGAGAAGTTGCTTAAAGAGGGTAATGAAGTTTTGATAGTTGATAACTATTTCACAGGGACTAAGCAAAACTTAGCCCACATACTATCTCATCCTAATTTAGAGGTGATGCGTCACGATGTTACTTTTCCGCTTTATGTGGAAACCAATCAAATCTATAATTTAGCCTGTCCAGCATCTCCCGTACATTATCAGTTCGACCCAGTGCAAACTACGAAGACCAGTGTGCATGGCGCAATTAATATGCTTGGACTTGCTAAAAGAACTAGATCTCGTATTTTGCAGGCTTCTACTAGTGAAGTCTATGGTGATCCTGAAGTTCACCCCCAGCCCGAAAAGTATTGGGGGAGAGTCAATCCGATAGGTATTCGGTCTTGCTATGATGAGGGAAAGCGCTGCGCCGAAACTCTCTTTTTTGATTATCACCGTCAGCATCAATTGGATATTAAAGTCGTGCGTATCTTTAATACCTACGGCCCTCGTATGCATCCCAATGATGGCCGCGTTGTAAGTAACTTCATTGTGCAAGCGCTTCAAGGTCAAGACATCACAATTTATGGCGATGGTCAGCAAACCCGTAGCTTTTGCTACGTGGATGATTTAATTGATGCTTTAGTGAAAATGATGAGTTCAGAAGTGGGTTTTACGGGCCCAGTTAATATTGGTAATCCTGATGAGTTTACTATGCTACAATTAGCTGAAGAAGTTCTTAAACTCTCAGGTAGCAAATCCAAAATCATCTATCAGCCATTACCATCCGATGATCCAAGGCAACGGCAGCCCAACATTGAATTAGCTAAAATAAAGTTGGGTTGGCAGCCAAAGGTCAAGCTTGAAGATGGCCTAAAAGAGACCATTGCTTTTTTTAAGAACTTACTGAATCTGTAAATGGTAAAAGGCGGAATTGAGCCCGCAGTTTTTTGATGATATCTATAAAAATAAAAACTGGATTTATAGACTTAATCGAAAGCCTTAGCCTTTGGCGACTATGGACACTGTTTGGTTGGATAGAAATTAGACAGAGATACGCCAGATCTAAATTGGGACCTTTTTGGCTTACTTTAAGTATGGGTATCATGGTTGGAAGTTTAAGCGTTATTTACGCAACTTTATTTCTCCAAGATTTGACAACTTATTTACCGATGGTTGCAATTGGTATTGTAACTTGGACACTTTTTTCCACTATTATCGGCGAAGGATGCATCATTTATATATCTAGTTCAAATTATATAAAACAAATAAAAACACCTAGATTGATTTTCATACTGCAAGTAATATGGAAAAACCTTGTCATCTTTTTACACAATTTTCTAATTATCATTTTAGTTCTTGCGTATAGTGGAGTTAGGGAGCCATTGTGGTATCTTCTTTTTATTCCGGGCTTGTTTTTACTTGTAATAAATGCAGGATGGATAGCTGCCCTAACCGGAATTTTTTCTGCAAGATTTAGAGACTTTCCTCAGATCGTGAATGCATTTTTACAAGTTTCTTTTTACATAACACCGATATTGTTTGAGAGTAAAATGCTAGGTAAGTTTTATTGGATTGCAAAGTACAACCCTCTCGCACACATACTTAGCCTTGTAAGGGATCCCCTGCTTGGTATCAATCCTGATTTAATTTCTTGGGTAGTCGCATTTTCCATGGCATCTGTCGGATGGTTATTCGTACTTTTTTTTCTCGGGAAATACCACAAACAAATTCCATATTGGGTATAACAGTATGAAATCAGAAATATATTTAGATAAGGTAAGCCTTCAACTTCCAATTTATGGAATATCTTCACAATCTTTTAAAAATAGATTAATGTCTTTTAACAGCGGAAATTTATCAAATGATATTGACGGGGTAGTCGTTATTCAGGCTCTTAAGAATATAAGTTTTTCACTTGAATCCGGTGACAGCCTTGGCCTAATCGGTATAAATGGCTCTGGTAAGAGTACTTTGCTGAGAGTCCTAGCTGGAATCTATGCCCCAAACTCTGGTGTAATTTCTGTCACTGGTAAAACGGTGCCATTACTCGATATAGGTTTAGGCCTTGATGAGCAGTTGACTGGTCGGCAAAATATTCGCCTGCGGGGATTATTAATTGGAATGTCGGATCAGGAGATTCGCAGAAAAACGAGTGACATAGTTAAATTTGCTGAGTTAGAGAATTATATTGACTTACCACTTAGGACTTACTCAACTGGTATGCGGGTTCGATTAACTTTCGCCATTTCTACAGCGATTGATGCCGATATAATATTGCTCGATGAAGTGCTTGGTGTAGGTGACGCTGCTTTTCAAGAGAAGGCAAAATCAAGGCTTAAGGATTTGCATGCCAGAGCACAAATAATTGTTCATGCAATACATGATGAAAGAACAATATTAGAGTCATGCAATAAAGTTTTATGGATGGAGCACGGAAAAGTAAAAAATTTCGGCGCTACAGATTTGGTAATGCGGGAGTATAGGGCCGCTTTGGGTCTATAGGTTTTATTTATATAGAAATTACTTAAAGAATTGCGTCAGAAATCAATGAAGAAAAGTGCTTTAGTTTGCGGGGCAGGCGGTTTTATTGGACATCATTTGGTTGCTAGGTTAAAGCAAGATAGTTATAAAGTTGTCGGCGTCGACTTAAAATATCCAGAGTTTTCGAGCACTAGAGCGGATAATTTTTATATCGGCGATTTAAGAGATCAGAAATTTTGTAATAGTCTTTTTAATGAAGACTACAGTGAAATATTTCAACTAGCAGCAGATATGGGTGGGGCAGGTTACATATTTACTGGCGAAAATGATGCCCAAATAATGCATAACTCTTCGCAGATCAATTTAAATATTTTGGACCTAGCAGTAAAAAATAATGTAAATAAAATCTTTTATTCTTCATCTGCCTGCATTTATCCAGAGCATAATCAAACTGATCCATTAAATCCCAATTGTGAAGAGAGTAGTGCATATCCCGCAAATCCAGATAGCGAGTATGGCTGGGAAAAACTGTTTTCTGAGAGGCTGTATTTGGCTTACGCCAGAAATTTCGGAATTCAGGTGAGGATTGCTAGGTATCACAATATATTTGGTCCGGAAGGATCTTGGAATAATGGAAAAGAAAAATCCCCGGCTGCTTTGTGTAGAAAAGTTGCGATGGCGAGTAACCCGGGCGCTATTGAAGTATGGGGAGATGGCCAACAAACTCGATCATTTCTCTATATTGATGAATGCATTGAAGGTACCATGCGTCTTATGGCATCTGACTGGAGTGGCCCGGTAAATATTGGGTCAGACGAGATGGTAAGTATTGAAAAATTAGCACAATTAATTATTGGAATATCCGGAAAGGACCTAAAAATTGTGAATGTAGACGGTCCGCTGGGTGTAAGAGGAAGAAATTCTCATAATGGCCTAATCAAAGAAAAGATAGGATGGGCGCCCAATCAAATTTTGATTGATGGAATTAGACCCACATATGATTGGATACTAAGTCAAATTGTAGGTTTGAATAAATAAGTGCCCTGGTACTTAATTGAATAAATATTGTAAGTCACGAGGGTAATGGATTGACTAATAGTTTAAATTCTATCTTTCACCAGGATGGCGCCGTCATCATAAAAAATCAATTTGATCAAGCTACTTGTTTAGATATGATTGGTGCCTACGAGGAAATTAAAAAAAACTCTAAATCTAATCCTTCGTTACGGGATAAGCGCTTTTATTTTGGCCCGTTACCAGGGATCTTGGGGGAGATTTATAGGCATCAAGATTTGGTAGACCTGATGGAGGCTCTTTTTGGCGGTGAAAACTTGTGCTTGTATATGAAAAGGCTGTTAATTAAGGATTCTCTTTTTGACGGCGATGTATCTTTGCATCAAGATATGCCGTATTTTTCCGGTGCGCAAAAAAAAATTTCCGTTCTAATCCCTCTTAATACAATGAATAGGGCCAATGGGGGTCTTGTTTACCTTAAAGGAAGTCATAAATATGGCATGCTGCAGCGCGGAACGATTCGTCTTGAAAATTTCAAAAAATTTGAAGAGTTGAATTGCGATGCTGAGATTGGCGACATAGTGGTGTCCGATTTTTTAACTTGGCACTATTCTGTACCGGCGATTTCCAAAGTAGAGCGCCCGTTGCTTCAATTGGTTTATCAACCTTCGTCAGATGGTAGTTACGGCTCTTCAAAATTGGGTGTTGAAAGCCCAACTTTGGTTAGGGGTAGATGGCTAACAGATTTTTTTGCCCCATGGGGAGAGAGTGTGCTGCCTGACTCATTATGAAAATATTTAAAAAATTTCTCGAAAAAGTCAACCCATCCGATAAAACTAATTTAAAAAATTTATTGAGGCTTTACAAAGCTGATCAAGTAATTCATTGCATAGATCAGTCATTTTATGAAAAATTGGTGCACATACCTCATGCAAAAAAAGCAGTTCTAATACCAAGCATTTCCGATTCGATAAAAAAGAAATTGGAAGAGAGTGGCTGGACTATTTATGGCATGCATAACGTACCAGGTGATGTCGAGGTTGTCATTGTTGCTGATTGTGAAAATTTTCCTGCTTTAATGCGGGCGCTCGAACCCATATTTCGAAAAAATTTACTCATTTTGCCCATGCAGTCAGAGTGGGTTGTTCCACGTGAGCTGCAGGAATCGGATGCAATGTACTGCGCATGGAAAACTACGGAATTCGCTAATTATGTTGCAAGGTGTGCACTCAAGGGTCATTATTTGGAGTTTGGAACATTTTGGGGGAGATCGTTTTTCCAAAATTATTTTACTCTTCGACATTGGTTGAAGGGTAATTTTTACGCATTTGATAGCTTCAATGGATTGTCCTCTCCTAAGCCAGATGAAACAAGTTTTACGGGTGGAGATTTTTCGGAGGGTGCATATTGTTCCAATGAAAAAAGTTTTCTTGCGCTTGCAAGCTATTTGGGCATAGACAAAGAAAGATTAAAAGTGATTCCTGGGTTTTATGGGTCGACGTTAGAAGGGGTAAATCCAATGGCCTATGGATTAATCCCTAATTCAGTTTCTATTTGTTACATTGATTGTGATTTACTTGAACCCACTGAACAGGTATTGAGGTTCGTAACTGATTTACTAGAACCTGGTGCGCTAGTGTATTTCGATGACTGGCGGTTGTGTAGAGGCAGCTTAGTTGTTGGTGAGAGGGCTGCTGCCATAAATTGGCTTCAGAGCAATCCAAACTTTGAGCTGATAGAATTTTCGCGTTCTTCTTGGCAAAATCAATGGTTTATTTTTCAGAAAAATTTTGTAAATTAAATTTATGTATAGATTGCCGGCATGGGGGCTTAAATTTTTTGCTGTTGTATTGGTTATTGTATGTATAGAATTTTTATCATGGATGACACTTTTTTTTATTGGTATGCATGATGCTTCATTTGCAAAGATATATGATCCCGTAAATAATATCGCGAGGTACAGGGGGGCTTGTGAAAATTATCTTGATACTTTAGAAATCAATCCATATCTTGGTTTTACGCACAATCAAAAATGTTCGAATGATTACTATAGAGTTAATAATATTGGCCTGCTTAATCAAGATGTTGATGCTAGTTTGATTAGAAAAAAATACGCAATAGGAATATTTGGAGGCTCTGTAGCCTCTCAGTTTGCAGGCCTAAATTCAATTTCGCAATTAGAGAGCTTATTAAATGCCTGTTACACAAATAAAGCTGAAAAATTATTTGCAGTGTACAACTTTGCAGATGGTGCTTGGAAGCAGCCTCAACAAGTTATCGCTTTTTCCTTATATCAAGATTTCCTTGATGCTGCTATTTCGGTTGAGGGTTTTAATGAATCATACCTGATAGGTTGGGGCGTTGATATGATATATCCACCCAAAAACTTTTATGTTTTAAAGGAGGGCGTTGGTTTTGCTGCGTATTCATATAGGCAGATTGGCGCAATACAAGATACCCCCTTAAGATTTTCTAGCTCGATTAAAGCGCTCGTATTAGGCTTTCGTCTGATGGCAACGAGGTTGGAGAATATGAGGATTCAGCAAGAGGAGGTTAAGTACTCAAAAGTAGTCGTTGATCCGAACCAGCATAATGATAGAAGAATCAGGGGGTTTGTTCGTTCGTTTGAGGGTTTGGGCAAGGCACACGATAAATACACCCTTGTAGTTGTACAACCAACTCCCTTGGGTAAGGTGCTGACATCCAGAGAAAAAATGGTTGTGGGGAAATTAGATTATGGTGAAAAATATCAGCGGGTTCGTCATGCCATTAAGAGCGGGGCAGTCAACACCTTGGATTTGTCCGACTTGTTTGTAAATTCAAACGAAGAAATTTTTGGAGATCCAATTCATTTTATAAAAATAAATGGCTATAAATCATTGGGTGACTATTATGTAGCATTAGAAATTGCAAAAAAATTAGAAAATGATAAAGTCGTATTTCCAAGAGCCAGTTTAAAAAACTGCTTGGATTCTCAAAGGCCTGATACATTAAAGTAGCTGGCGTTAATCAAAAATTTGTAGTGAGTTACACTTATGATTCTTTATTAAGTGCAATAAGCAATATTTAACAAAAATTATTAATTTATTTAGATAAAAATTCGCAAGAAAATTCCAAAATTGCGTATTTTTATAATGGAGTCGAGAATGGCTGGGAACATCAGGGTATCAGTGATTGGATTGGGAAAGCTTGGATCGCCATTATTGGCAGTGCTAGGTAATTCCGGGTTTGAGGCAGTGGGAGTTGATTTAAATAAGTCTTGTGTTGATCAAATTAACTCAAGAATCGCCCCTGTTTTTGAGCCTAGGTTACAAGAATATATTGCCAATGAAAATTCAAAAATAAGGGCAACCGCAGATTATGAAGAGGCAATTGTTGAATCTGATTTAACTTTTATAATTGTCCCAACTCCATCCAATGCTGATGGAAGTTTTAGTAACGAATATGTCTTGAGTGCAGTTAGAGAAATTTCAAAAGCATTGAAAAGAAAAAAAACTTATCATGTCATTAACATAACAAGTACTGTAATGCCCGGATCCTGTGATGGGGAAATACGAAAAGCTATTGAAAAATATTCTGATCGGCATGTCGGCAGGGATGTAGGCTTATGCTACAACCCTGAATTCATAGCGCTTGGTTCCGTTATAAAAAATATGGAATACCCCGATATGTGCCTGATTGGCCAAAGCGATGAAAATGCTGGAAATATGTTGGCTCAAATTTACACGCGCATTTGTAAAAATAATCCTAAGTTAATGCGTATGAGTCTAGTAAATGCAGAGATCACTAAAATTGCAGTCAATACATTTGTTACAACCAAGATTTCTTATGCAAATATGCTGTCAGATTTGTGCGCAAGAATACCTGGAGCTAGCGCTTTGGAGGTATGCGAGGCTATCGGTATGGACTCTAGAATTGGGCAAAAGTACATAAAACCTGGCCCTGCATTTGGTGGGCCATGTTTTCCAAGAGATAATCAAGCTTTTATTAGAATGGCTAAATCATTGGGGGCATGCTTTGACTTGGCTACTGCCACAAAAGACATAAATGATTATCAGACTATAAGATTAGTTAGTATTATAGAAAGTATCTCTGTAAATAAATGGGTGGGATTTATTGGTGCCAGCTATAAAAGCGGTACTCCGATAATAGAGGAGAGCGCAGCCACCAATGCAATTGATGTTTTGCTTGGCAAGGGAATTAAAGTTTGCGTCTATGATGAATTCGCTGAAGACAATTTGCGCGCTAAATACGGAGATAAGGTAGCAATAATGTCGGGAGTAGCAGATTTGGTTTACAAATCGCACACAATCGTCTCCACACTGGAACGTGGCTCGATTTTAATTGATGATAACGCTCATGCCTTAAGAGGATTGGATGTTAAAAATTATATTGACTGCTGGGGGGGCGATTCCAGAAGTATGATTGAAAACTTGGGGCTTAAGTATTATTCATTGGCAATTGGTGTTAATTGATTCTAACTCAATTCAGAAATGACTATAAGTAATATT
>Ga0078894_10004592_pt1 | contig 10577 bp, 10 predicted proteins | sample LauGreSu1BDMLBSD_2_FD_67506 | JGI IMG/M metagenome (GOLD analysis project Ga0078894, IMG submission 67506) | Freshwater lake microbial communities from Lake Michigan, USA - Su13.BD.MLB.SD (version 4) (version 4) | ecosystem: Environmental > Aquatic > Freshwater > Lake | place: Lake Michigan... | reverse complement strand
ATTCATTATTATCTATATATACTTTATGAGGATGAACGGTTGGCGAAAAATCCAGATTGATATTTTTTATGTTCTCTCCATTATTTGAAATCTGTAGAATATGATTTTCATAATCTAGTGTACCTCCAAAAATACCTTTTTTGGTTGTTTTTTCATAATTTATATATACATTTCCCTGATTTGATATTACCGTGTTATTTACATCAACGTCTCTATCGTTTAATTTTAAATTTACATCTTTGGACCATATTTTATCAAAATTATTGTCAAAACAAGCAATGCTAACATATTTTTGTTTATCTTGATCAAAATAATTATAAAGAATAATTTTGCTTTTATCCTTTGAAAAATTGTAACGAATAGCATTATTATTAGAAGGCGTTAGCATAAAAGTTCCAAAAGCAAGTGCCAATGCATTGATTTTAGAGGCAGTATGTTTAAAAGTGCCAATTTGTTCAATTTTGTCTGATGCTCTTAAATCTTTAGTTAACTCATTTTTAAAAACAAAATATTGTTTTTTTTCTTTCTTATATAAAATACAATAAATCTTATCTCCAACTTGCATCATACCATCTAAAACATAGTCTTTTGCTTTCCAATTGCTACTTTCCCAATCTTTTTGCTCTACAGTTTCAAGTAGCTTTAAATTTTTATCATATCTTTTGATTTTTAACTTTTTTATTGATTTCCCTAGTTTTTTTATGCCAATTGTAATTATTTCCCCTTTGCTATTTGTAGCTGCAAACTGAGGCAATTTGTCTCCTTTAACCTCTTCGCTCCAGTTAACTTTATAATCTTGTGAAAATATATTTAAAGAAATAGACATTACAAAAATTAGAATAAGTTTATGTTTCATATTTGATAAAATTTTGGCAAAAGTATATATTTTATTGTAATTAAAAATCTAAATTTGTTTCATTTCCAGAGGTTTTTGAAAATCGAACCCCACATATTTAGTCTGTATTTCATTTAAGATCTCATCTAGTTCTTCAAAAATCATTGAATTGGTAAGTCTTGCTCTAAATTCTTTTATATCGGGCAATCCTTTGAAATAAGAAGCATAATGTCTTCTCATTTCTAATATTCCTAAATTATTTCCTTTCCAAGTAATAGAGTGCTTTAGATGCGTTCGGGCTGCATATACTCGCTCTTCTACCGTAGGAGGCGCCATCAATTCTCCAGTAGCAAAATAGTGTTTTATTTCCCTAAAAATCCATGGATATCCAATAGCTGCTCTACCAATCATGATTCCATCAACATCATACGTATTTTTATATTCGTATGCTTTTTCGGCACTATCTATATCCCCATTGCCAAAAATGGGTATATGAATTCTAGGATTATTCTTTACTTTGGATATCCAGCTCCAATCGCTATGTCCTTTATACATTTGAGTTCGAGTTCTCGCATGTATTGATAAGGCTTGAACACCAATATCCTGAAGTCTTTCGGCTACTTCTTCAATATTTATAGTCTCAGAATCCCATCCCAGTCTTGTTTTTACTGTAACAGGAAGTGTAGTAGATTCAATAACCGCTTTTGTCAATGCAATCATTTTAGGTATATTTTTCAAAATGCCCGCTCCAGCTTCTCTTGAAACCACTTTTTTAACAGGACAGCCATAATTGATATCCAATAAAGTAGGTTTATGTTTTTCTACAATTATAGCAGAGTATTTCATTGCCTCAAAATCACTGCCAAAAATTTGAATGCCAATAGGGCGTTCATAGTCATATATATCCAATTTCTGAACACTTTTTTCTGCATTGCGAACCAATCCATCTGTAGAGATAAACTCCGTATACATTAGGTCGGCACCAAACTCTTTGCATAAGGCACGGAAAGGAGGATCACTCACGTCTTCCATGGGCGCTAATAATAGTGGAAAAACTCCAATCTCTTCATTTCCAATTTTTATCATAGATTTGCAAAATTATATAAATTATTTTAAAACGACATGGAGCATTCCCAAAATAGACAACATTCATTGTTATCATTTATTACTAGCTTTGTATTGGGGCTCTTATCCATGTTTTTTTTATTGAGTATTTTTATAATTACTAAAAGTAATGGTGCCTTTGATGCCTCAAGTTTACAAATAATTCTCAATAAATTATTAGAAGAGGAATTATTTCGCATTCAAATCATTCAACAATTAAGTCTTTTTGGCTTACCGCCACTATTCTATGTTATCTACAAAAAAATTAATTTCTATAAAACATATAGAATTGATTTGTTTCCTGGCGCAATCCAGTTTTTATGGGGAATGGGATTTGCTATTTCTATTTTTCCTTTTATATCTTTTCTAGAACAATTAATCATTACATTGCCTTGGCCAGTTCAAATTCGAGATATGGCCGAAGCACAAAAACTAGCTAATGAAAACATTATCAATCAATTTTTGAATATAAACAGTACGTCTGATTTTATTTTAGCCATCATTACAATGGGCGTTTTTGCTGGATTTTTTGAAGAACTTTTCTTTAGGGGAGCTTTACAAACAATCCTATTTGACAAATTAAAAAATCATCGCATTACTATTATAATATCAGGTATTACATTTAGTATATTTCATCAAAATTTTTATCAATTTATACCTATTGCATTTATTGGCATTTTATTGGGAGTTATATTTTATCGTACACAAAATCTTTGGATTACTATATTTATTCATATTTTTTACAATAGTAGCCAAGTAATTTTATATTATTTACATAAAATCAATATTACCTCATTTAATATAGAGCATTCCGAATCATTCCCTTTTTGGCTGATTTTAATTTCTTTAATAGGTAGTTCATTTACATTTTATAAATTATATTCCATTAAAAATAAAGTAATCAATGAATAATTTTATAACTCGAAGCCTTACAGCTATAATTTTTGGAGCAGTAATCATTGTTGGACTTATTTTCAATTCTTGGAGTTATCTAACCATAACAGGGATTGTGCTTCTAGGAAGCTTATTGGAATTTTTCAAAATTTCTAGCCCAATGTATAGAAGAGATAAGAATCATTCGGACCTATATAGAAACATAATGATTCCCATGGCTATGTTATTTTTTGTTATCAGTTTTTTTATAGCACAAAATAGACTTGAAAGTAAATATTTATTTATAGCGCCTATTTTTATTGCGATATTTTTCAATATCGAGCTTTTTCTAAAATCGGCTCGTCCTTTTAGAAATATTGGATTGAATATTATGGCATTGTACTACGTGGCATTACCAATGTGTCTTATTCATTTTGTAGGATTTACAAATGGTCAATTTACGGGAGCTATTGTATTAGCCATCATGTTTATTATTTGGGGAAATGATAGTGGTGCATATATCATTGGAAGTTTAATTGGCCGTAAAAAATTATTACCACACGTATCTCCCAATAAATCTATTGAAGGGTTTATAGGAGGTGGTTTATTCTGCTTTTTATTAGCTTATCTCAATATTAATTTTTTGCACAAATTGACTTGGTTTGAAAGCCTAACTCTAATAAAACCCCTAACATGGTATTTAATAGCTCTAGTAATTTTTCTTTTTGCTACTATGGGGGATTTGGTAGAAAGTCTCCTTAAAAGAAGTTTAAATATCAAAGATAGCGGCAGTATTTTGCCTGGCCATGGAGGCTTTTTAGATCGTTTTGATGCATTTTTATTTGTGATGCCATTTATAGTTGCAATTGTAAAAATTTTTAATTAATTTTGTACGTGTTTTTAAATACAATTTTTTTATTGCTAATTTGTTTCAAAAAGTAATATTCACCAATAAATTATAACTATATGTTAAACGAATTTTATAACCTAAAGGTACATCAAGCCATGACAAAAGATATTATTGCGGCAGATACTAGCAATAAAATTTCACAAGTGGCTTCAGTTTTTGCAGAGAAAAATTTTCATCACATCCCAGTATTAGAAAATGGAATTTTGGTAGGCATCATCAGCGTAAAAGATGTCCTGAAAAAAATTATTCAGTGGACAGTTGCCAATAATATGAATATGGATTTTAGAAAGCTAGATGCTGAAATTTCTTTAAAATCAGTTATGACTCCTAATCCCGTAACTATTTCTCCAGAAGCTACATTAGAAGAAGCAAAAAACATATTGGCAAAAAGCAATTTTCAAGCCTTGCCAGTTGTATTAGATGGGAAAATTTTAGGAATTCTAACTACAAAAGATTTTGTTCGATTGAAAGTAATAAAAATAGAAGGATCTGATTACAATCCAATCTAGGAAATAAGAAAAAATTAAAGCTATAAAAAAAGACTTTTGGAAATTCCAAAAGTCTTTTTTATTTTTATCAAAGATTAATATTAATTACTTCACTCTTCGTAATTTTGCTCTAGGCCCCATTTCACTTTCATATACTTTTTTGATACCATCTCCAAGAGCAGCCTCAATATCTCTAACATCTCTAACCAATTTAGCCATGCCTCCAGGCTCTACCGATGCGGCTTGATCGCTTCCCCACATAGACCTGTCTAGTGTAAAATGTCTTTCAATAAATTTAGCCCCCATCGGAATTGTAGCCAATGTGGTACTCAATCCTGTCTCATGTCCAGAATACCCTATAATATTCCCAGGAAATAAATTTCCTAATGTATATATCATATTTAAGTTCAGTTCTTCGGGCTTACATGGATAGGTAGACGTAGCGTGAGCAACCAATAAATTATCCAATCCAATTGCATTAACCGCAGCATGAATTTCATCCATAGTACTCATCCCTGTAGAGATAATCAAAGGCTTTCGAGTATCTTTTTTCTTTTTCAACAACCCAATATCTGTCAAAGAAGCCGAAGCTGCTTTGTACATCATTGGTTGAAATTTTTCTAGAAAATCTACTGACTCCTCATCCCAGCAACTAGCAAACCATACCATGCCTATTTCTCTACACAAATCGTCTATGGCCTTATACTCTGCATCGCCAAATTCTACTTTATATCTGTAATCGATATATTTCATTCTTCCCCATGGCGTGTCACGTTCTATATCCCATTGGTCTTTTGGCGTACAAACCTCAGGCGTACGTTTTTGAAATTTAACTGCATCACATCCTGCTTCTTTAGCTTTAATAATGAGTTCTTTGGCAATATTAATATCTCCATTGTGATTCAACCCAATTTCCGCTATAATGAAACATGGATTATCTCCACCTATTTTTTTCCCGTTTGATAATGTAATTTCTTGCATTCTTATTGATTTTTATACAAAGTTAAACAATTTATTGAAATATTTAGTTCTTATTTCTCCATAACGTAATACTTACTCATCAGATTAATACTTATTTCCAGTCCATAATGATCAGAATAATCCACTAAGTCATTCATCTTAGGTGAAATTAAAGATAAATTTGAAAATGAGATTGTATTATTTTTATCTAAAATAAATATATGATCCAATGTTTCTGATTTCACATCGTGATTCCAAAAATTTTTATTATCGAAGGTATAAACTTTATCAGACTTTTCAAAACAAGTTTCCTTCAAATTTAAATTCTCTACAAAATAAACATACTCTTTTGATTTTAAATCAAAGTTGTAATCTCCTGCCAATAAAACCGGGGAACGATGTTTTTGAACAGGTTCAACTATTTCATCCATAATTTGAGCAAGTTGCTGACCTCTTAATATTTCCGAAGTTGCAATTTTATAATCTGACTGTAAATGTGTATTTACTATATACATTTTTTGAAAATCATGCTCTAAAGAATATAATATTGCTCCTTTTGAGACAAAAGCATCATGAAGCTTATGATTATTAAAAAAAATTGTTTTTTCCAATTTTATTGGCATTTTTGACAATACCATTAGCCCATTTGAAAATTTTAAAAATTGGCTTTTAGGATAAATGATATATGGAAATTTATGTTTTAATTCTTTTTGAATTTCTTTAACAGCATCTACATCAAAAACTTCTTGTAATTGTATAATACTAGTATTTGAATTTTTCAAGAAAGCTATTATAACTTTAAGTCTTTTTTCTTGCCACATTTTATCTTTGTTTGAAAAGAAATGACAAATTTTTGGAAGCATTTTAATATTCCAGCTTGAAAATTTAATAGGTTTTTGAACTTCTTGTGAATACAAGTTAAAAGTAAGTAAACAAGCAATAAATAATATTAATTTTTGCATATAATAAAATTATTCTGCGAAAATATACTATTTTATACTATGGAAATTTAAGGCTATTTAAAAATTACATGAAGAAATAAATATAAAAATATGATTTTTTAATCTTTAATTAACTCTAAGATAATATATTCACAAAAATCTCTAAAAGCACCATATCCTCCATTATTCTCGGCAATATAATCTACATTTGCCTTTATTTGATTCACCGCATCTGCTGGGCAGGCCGTTACACCTGCATGCTGAATCACTTCTAAATCATTCATATCATCGCCGATATAGGCTACTTCATCAAAGCTAAGATTATTCTCATGAAGAAATTGCTTCATTACCGAAAGTTTATCTTTCACGCCCAAAAAAACTTTTTCTATTTTCAGTTTTTCAGCTCTACGAGATACTGGACCCGAATTTTCACCCGTCATTATGGCGATTTGAATATTCGTAAATTTTCGCAAACGTTCAGCTCCCATACCATCTCTAAGCGAAAAACGTTTTAGCTCCTCTCCTTTTTCCGAATAATATACACCACAATCTGTAAGTACACCATCTACATCGGTGAATAGCCATTTTATTTTCTTTACTTTTTCTTTCATATCTAATATTTTAAATAGCTGTCCAGCCTCCATCTACTACTAAATTTGCTCCTGTCATATATGCACTAGCGTCGCTGGCAAGAAATACAATGGCTCCTTTATAATCCGTAGGTTTTGCCATACGATTCAAAGGCGTTTTGGCGCTATAGTTCATTACAAAATAATCATCTTGGCTATTTTCTACTCCGCCTGGAGACAATGTATTGACACGAACGCCGTCCTTGCCCCAATAAGCAGCCAAAAAGCGTGTAAAATTTATTACAGCACCTTTGGTAATAGGATATGCCGCTGATTTATAAAAAGTTTGATTCCCATTTCTGTCTTTATAAATACTTTGATCTGGGCCTACCATTCCATAAGTAGACGCTACATTTACAATACTCCCCCTTTTTTGAGCCTTCATGGCTTGTCCAAATACTTGACTACACAAGAAAACGCCTGTAATATTTACATCTATCGATTTTTGAAGCATTTCCAAAGGATAATGTTCGAACATACTTTGCTGTCCTGCCAACGTAGGATTCTCAAACATATCATTCATAGCCGCGTTATTTATCAAAATATCAATTTTGTCATATTTCAATATAATCTCAACTTTTGCTTTTTCTATCTCAGCTTTTTTCGTTACGTCAAATACTTTTACCAAATGTTTTTCTGGATTGGGTAATTTGGCTTTTAACTCATTGCATTTGGATTCATTCATATCACAAATCACTACATTCGCTCCTGCTTCTGCCAATGCCATACAATGATTTTGTCCAATCAAACCCGAAGCACCTGTAACTATAGCAACTTTTTCAGTTAAATCAAATGGATTCATATTTTTACTTTTTATTAATAATCTTATCTATATCCGTTCTTTTTAGAAAAAAAACTTCTTTTACTGTTTTTTCCAGCATTTTTATCGAATCCTTTTCTTGATTCAAAAATTGGCTATAAAGACGTTGTTTTAATTCATAATCAAACCAAAAAAGGTATTGCTCTTGTCTTTTATTTTCCAATAAACCTTTTTCCCATTTTGCATCGAACAAACTTTTTATTTTATCCCATATTTTATCAATACCCTTTTTATCATAAGAAGAGAAAACAGAAACTATATCATTCATTTCACTTCGAGAATAATGAAGTGCTGCTTCTATCTCCTTTTGTGCAAAAAGTGCCTTATCTTTTAGAACGCCATCCGCCTTATGAATTATAAAAAAATCCGCAACTTCCATAATTCCTTTCTTTACACCCTGCAATTCATCTCCAGAAGCAGGCATCATGAGCAATACAAACAAATCGCTGAGATGACGAACCATAGTTTCAGACTGCCCTACTCCTACCGTCTCAATAATAATGATATCAAATCCTGCTATTTTTGCCAAAGCCACATTTCTATGGGTATTGAGTCCTATTCCACCCAATTGATTGCTGCTAGGGCTAGGTCGTATAAAAACATTCTTTAATCTAGATAAATTCTCCATTCGAGTTTTATCTCCCAATATACTTCCTTTTGAATGTTCACTACTTGGATCTATCGAAAATACAGCAACTTTATGTCCTAACTCATGTAAATATGTTCCCAGACATTCTATAAAGGTACTTTTACCTACACCTGGTATACCACTAATACTTATTACCATACCATTTGAAAGCATCGTTTTATTTCTTGCTATCAAGTCATCTACAAGAGAATTATCTGCATCCAAAGTACTTTCATTGAGGGTAAATGCCTTGCTGAGCGCTACTAGATTTCTAGCTTTAAATTTTTGTTCAAAAACTTCGATAGCGTCTTGCATTTTAGCAAATTTTTAAGTCATTTTCATAGCTGACGAAAATGCATCAAATTCTTTTTCTTTATTCAAAAGATGCTCTTTTTTCTCCTTATCTTCAACAAATTCAACAATAGGATTGGTATTATTCAATAGTTCAAAAACGGGCTCTTCATGATAATTATCCTCTGTAAGAGGAGCATACATCCATGAAGCATTTCGTTTTACAAAACGTTTTTTCCCTTCTACAAATAAAAATTGATTGTACTTATATTTTTCTCTAGTACCTCGCTGATGTTTGTACCAAAAACTTTGTATAGTTGGGAAATTCAATGCTTCATTTTTGAGCAAGGTTGTTTTTTGTTCTACTCCTATTGCTTCCATCAAACTATGAAAAATAAATCGTGAGCTCACTGGAGTGTCAATTTTCTGAGCTCCATCTCCATTGGGATTAATCCAAAAAAGTGGCACTCTATTTCCGCCATCATTTACATTAGAAAAATGATAATACCAATTCATTTCACCAAAATTATCTCCATGATCGGAGCAGAATACAATTAAATTATTTTTACCTTTGTGTATTCGTTCCACAAAATAATTCAAATCATCTTTGATTATCTGATAACTTGTTTGTTGGCGCTGATATATAAGCTCAGCATATTTGGGATCAATAACAGGTTCGTCATGCAATAAAAAATTCTGATTAGCAATTTTAAACAAAGTAGTTACTTCATTTATCTTTTCCCATAAGCTTTTTCCCGATAATTTAAATGTATCAGCAATATGGTATGGAAAATGTGTTTCCATCAAATTGATAAAAAAGAAGCAAGGCTGCCCTTTTTCATCATGTTCTTCTATTAACTTTTCTACATGTGCAAAAGCATCTAAATGCGTGTTTTGTCCCCAACAATTCGCTACTTCTATATCTTCTAATAATTTTTGTGAAATAACATCCTTTGAAAAAATCATATTTCGTACTCTATGCTTACTCATAGAAAGCAGAAAATACATAGTTTTCTTCAATTTAGGCGTTACTAATTTCCATGTTTTATATACTTCATCAAATCCTCTATCCAATCCAAAGATCTCAGTAGTAACAGGATTTGCTGTAACCTGGATAGTTTTATACCCCTTTGATTTCATATGTTCGGAAAGTGTAGGGATGTCACTGTTTAATCGTCTTGTATGTGTATCTGTTCCATGTTCGTGAACATTAAGACCTGTAAATAAACATGATGTAGCTGGCAATGTCCAGCAAGCACTTGATCGAGCTTGTGTAAATTGAATACTATTTTGTTCAATATAAGGCATATCTATTCCATTATTATATACTGCATCTTTTCTGAGACTGTCAGCTACAATTACAAAGATATGTTTTGGCTTTTCCAAGATATGCTTATATGATTTTTGCAAAAATATAAAAAAAGATCCAAGGCTATGCAAAAAAATAAGCGAGATGAAAATCACCTCGCTTATTTAACTATTAATTAAACTTATGTACTTTTATAATCCTATTTTTATCCATTGTGTTCCGTCAGATACTATTTTCATAGAATTTCCATAGCTAGCACCTGATCCATGTCCTGTACTTGCAACTGTATTTCTAATTATAGTTTCTGTAATATCTGTTACTCCGCCTATAGTCAATACACTTGTAGATAAGTTCAAATCTATATTGTCACCTTTACCCATATTTACAATTTGTAATACTCTATCTTTATTATTGATTGCCGAAGGCAATGTAAGTGTATGAGTACCTGTAGGACCTGTTCCTCTGTAGATTAAAATTTCATCATCTGCTAAAACAGTATAGCTTGAAGCAAAAACAACTACTTTTTCTTTTTTAAATGTTGTAATAGAACGATGTCTAACAACACCTGCCGAATCAGTCATAATGCTATCCGTAGATGCTCCTGACTGCAATCCTGCCAAAGTCAATGTATTGGTAGCTGTTGTGATTACACTCGTTGGACTCGTTAAGGTTCCTCCCAATCTCACATCTTTGCCACTCATCGTCAAGCCATTACTAGCACTAGTACTGTCTGATCCATCAACAAGGATTACAGAAGATCCTGTAATACCATTTACTGTAGTGGTTAAC